>Ga0316576_10002144_pt1 | contig 11117 bp, 8 predicted proteins | sample S0NA_FD_203075 | JGI IMG/M metagenome (GOLD analysis project Ga0316576, IMG submission 203075) | Rhizosphere microbial communities from salt marsh grasses in Alabama, United States - S0-2_050615r3r5 | ecosystem: Host-associated > Plants > Roots > Rhizosphere | place: USA: Alabama | collected... | reverse complement strand
TGGACGTCGATTTCGCCGCCCTGTACGGCCATTTCCTGTCCCGACGAGAGGCCATCACCGCCCTGATCCGGGACGAGCCGAGCCTCCGGGAGGATGAACGGGAGGACGCCCTTGACTACCTGGACGGGTTCTGGGAGGTGATCTCCGATCCCCAGGAGGCCCGAAAGCGGATCGAAGAGGAGTGCCGCCAGCTCTGACGCCGATCAGGCGCCGGGCTTGACTCCCAGGACCGCGATCCTGCGACGGAGCATGGGGACCGCACGTCCCAGGAGCCGCTCCAGGATGGAGAGTCCCGGGAGATGGGATTCGGCGTAGTAGGCCCGTCCGATCTGGAAGCCCGCATCCGTCAGCAGATCCTGGACGCGGTCCATCGACTTGTAGTCGACGTGGGTCGGATCCGGCTTCAGGAGGATGCGGTTGTTCTTGAGGATCTCGAGGAGGTGGCCCCGGTGCGGGGTCCAGACGGCGAAGCGGCCCCCGGCCTTCAGGAGCCGGTATGCTTCCCGGCAGATCCGGCCCGAGTCCTCGGGATACAGGTGCTCGAAGAGGTCCGCCGCCACCACCAGGTCGGCGCTCCCCCCGGGGAGTCCGGTGTCCCCCGCGTCGGCGCAGAGGAAGCGGACGTTCGGTCTGGGGTCCCGTGCCAGTTGCTCGCGGCAGAATTCGATGCTGCGGGTGGAGAAGTCCACCCCCACGATCTCCGCCACCCGTCGGGCCAGGGCGAACTCGAAGGTGCCCCAGCCGCAGCCCATGTCCACCACCCGGTCGGTGGGCCGTGGGGCGGCCAGGGCTTCCACCATGCGGATCCGGTAGCGCTGGAAGCGGCTGTCCCGGTCCACGAGGTGCGGCGCCGCCTCGAAGTACGTCGTGGAGTCGTAGTATTCCCGGTCGATCCGTCCGTCGTCGGCCATCTCAGAGGCGCCCGAAGAGGTCCATGAAGCGGAGGCGCCAGACCCGCCACACCGCCTCCCGCACGATGCGCTTGGACATCTTGGACTCCCCCTCGTCCCGCTCGAAGAAGACGATCGGCACCTCGTGCGGCGGGTAGCCCTTCCGCCAGGCCCGGAGCTTGAGCTCGATCTGGAAGGCGTAGCCGTTGGACTCGATCCGATCCAGGTCGATGGCCTCCAGGACCTCCCGGCGGAAGCAGTTGAATCCGCCGGTGGCGTCCCGGACCGGCAACCGGGTGATGGTACGGGCGTACCAGGAGCCGAAGATGGAGATGAAGAGTCGGCTCATGGGCCAGTTGACCACGTTCACCCGGCCACCCACGTAGCGGGAGCCGACCACCACCGGGTGATCGGCCACGGCCCGGAGGATCGTGGCCAGGTCCTCGGGACGGTGGGAGAGGTCGGCATCCATCTCGCAGAAGAGGGCGTAGTCCCGCTCCAGGCCCCACCGGAAGCCGGCCACGTACGCCTTTCCCAGCCCCTCCTTCCCTTCCCGGTGCAGGACGTGCACCCGGCCGGGATGCTGCAGCGCCAGCTCCTCGGCCACCTTTCCCGTCCCGTCCGGGGAGTTGTCGTCCACGACCAGGACGTGGACCGCCGGATCCACCGCCAGGATCTGGGGAACGATCCGGGGGAGGTTCCGCCGCTCGTCGTAGGTGGGGACCACCACCAGCGCCAGCTCCGGCGTTCGGGTCATTCCAGGGTCTCCGGGGCGTTCACGTCGTCGTCGGGTGCGGTCGGGGCGCCCCTTCCGCGCCCCCCAAGGACGCGGGGCGCGAGGAGGGCGGCGGGGATCACCTCCACGGCGGTGGCCCAGATCCGGGCTGCGACCGCCACCGCGAGGGCCGCCTCGGGCCGGAGCACCGGCGCCAGGAAGGCGGCGAGCAGCCCCTCCCGGACGCCCAGCCCCGCCGGGGCGAAGAGGGCCAGGTAGCCCCCCACGTACGCCGCTGCGAAGGCGGGTCCCACGTAGAGGAAGGGTGCCCACCCCTCCAGGCCCAGGAAGAGGAGCCAGAAGGCCACCGCATAGAGAGACCAGTTGAGGACGTAGAGCGTTGTCCATCGGAGCCCGAATCCCCGGGACAGGATCGGGTTGTCGCCTTCGGAGCCCGCGATCCGGAACCAGGCGCGTTCCAGCGGTCGCGCCGCGGCGGGCACCGTGGTGAGAACGAGGAAGATGCCCACGGCGGTGAGACCCAGCCACCCCCACACGCGGATGCCCGGGTCCAGCGCCGGGCTGAAGAAGGCGCCCAGCCCCAGGAGGGTCGCGCCCAGAAGGGCGACCCCCTGCCCCAGGACCGCGGCACCGGCGGCCACGGGCCCCGAGACGCCACGGCCGCGGGCCAGCCAGGTGAGTCCGGCGATCTGGAGGACCTTCCCCGGGACGTATCGGCCGACGTTGGCCACCAGGAAGAGCGGTACCGTCACGCCGATCCCCAGGGACGGGCCTCCCAGCTCCCGGACCATCCGTCCCCACAGCGCCGCCGAGACCACGTACCCGGCCACGAGAACGACGACGGAGCCCACCAGTGGGACAGGCGCGGCCTCCCAGCGGCCCGGGTCCAGATCCCGCAGCGCGTCGACGTCGATGCCGATCCGCCGGAGGATGAAGACCGTGACCAGGACGGTGAGGGCAAGCTCGACGACACGTCGGACCCAGCCGCCCCGGGACCGCCGGGTCGGGATCTTCCCGGGCGTCGAATCGACGGTCATGGAGTCAGGCGGGCTCCGGAGGCTCGCGCCTGCGGCGGCGGGCCACGGACGCCCCCGCCACGCCCAGGAGGGTGAGCACGCCCACCCCCGAGAGGAGGAGGCCCTGGCGCACCGGTCCGGACCGGAAGGTGAGGATGACGGTGTGGGTCCCGGGTTCCACGACGATTCCCCGGAGGGTGTGGTCCACCCGGTGGATGGGGACGTCGGATCCGTCCACGGTGGCGTGCCAGGCGGGATACCAGTTGTCCGCCACGACGAGGAGGCTCCGGCGATCCGTGGTGACCCGGAGCTCCTGGCGGTCGGTCGACCGGAGCAGCCACTCGACCCGGCCCTCCGGCACCCCGCCGTCCAGCGCCATCGGGAGGGGGGTGGGGATGGTCACCGTGGTGGCCACGTCGAAGGTCGGGTCCAGGAGTCGCTCCACGGCCTCCTCGTCGCGCACCACCTCCGCCTGGGCGACCAGCCGGGCCCTGGGCAGCGTAGGAACCTCGAAGACCGCCTCGTACAGGCGTCCATCCGAGGTCTGGGTCGCGCTGACCGGCTCGAATCCCTCCGGCGGGGGGCCCATCGTCTGGACCGGCCAGATCAGGTAGCGGACATTGAGGATGCCCAGGACGTTCGGGGACCGGAGCAGATTCACCGGGGCACCGCTCCCTTCCATCCCGGTGAGCTCCCGATATCGGGCGAGGTCGTTGGGATGGTGACCCGAGGCCAGCTCGATGCCGAACATCGCGGGCCGGACCGACTGGCCCCCCTGGTTCAGATCCAGGACCCGGAAGGGCTCCTGGGAGGCCTCGAGCCCTTCCAAGGCCTGGATGTTCGGACCCGGGGCGGCGAACCGGTCGAAGTCCCGGGTCTCCACGAATGCGTCGCTGACCCGCATCCCGTCCGCGGCCACCACCACCACGAGGACCGCCACCGCGGCCGAGGCGGGCAGCGAGCCCTTCCGTCCGAAGAAGAGGACCAGCCCCGCGGATCCCGCCACCAGGACGGCCAGGAGCGCTCCCCGGACGACGAAGGGTCGAGCCCGGTCCAGGGCGGCGGCGGCACCGGGCTCCATTCCCCGGTAGACCACGCTGGACCAGAGGTCGAAGAGCGGTCCGGCGGCGGCGAGCAGCAGGATCAGGCCGACGGCACCGGCGGCGATCCAGAGGACCCGCTGGCCCAGGACCGCCTCCCGTGACTCCGGATTCCGGATCCATGCCAGGATCCGGTCCACCCCCAGTGACGCCAGGGCGCACACGGAGACGCCGGAGAGGAAGATCGCCATGCTCGGGGCCCGGAAGAGGCGGATGCCCGGCAGGACGGCGTAGAGGGTTCCCCAGACGGGTGTGTGAACGCCCAACGTGTAGAGGAAGGCCACCGTGCCGATCCCCAGCAGGGTCCACCGCTCCAGGGGCCGGGGGCCCCCCAGGAAGGCCAGGAGGGCCAGGAGGAGGGCGCCGAGGCCGATGTACTCGTGGTTCAGCTTGAAGGGGTTCCGACCCCAGTAGGTCCCGGTGGTCCAGTCCGCCCCGTTGGTGTTGGAGCCCACGAACTCCGGGACGACGAGGCTCATGGCCTCCTCGGGGTGCATGGACCAGGAGGAGGCGTATTGCCGGTTCTCTTCCGGGGCGGCCCGGGTGGTCGTCGCGGTCCGTCGGGAGAATTCGGTGATGTACTCCGCCGCCGGAAGGAACTGTACACCCGCGGCCGCCACCCCCGTCACCGACGCCGCCAGGAAGAGGGCGAAGCGGACCAGGGACGTCGAGGGGCGTCTCCCCCTCCCCGCTTCCCCGGAGGTGGGCGCCGCCTCGCCGGTATCCGCGTCCGGCTCCGAGGCCTCTCCCGCGGCCCGGTCGCGCCGGAGGGCGCCGATGGTCAGGGCGATGGCATACACTCCGGCGGCACCGAAGAGGAAGTAGGCCATCTGGAAGTGGGTGGTGAGGGTCACCAGGGCCACCACTGCCGCGATCCCGGCCCATGCGGTCCCCGTCCCCCGTCGGAACCAGGCCTCGATCCCCCAGAAGAGGAAGGGTGCCAAGGCGGTGACGAAGAGCTTCCCGTCGTGGCCGGGCCAGACCAGGGTCACCAAGAAGGGCGCCACCAGGAAGGCCGTGCCCGCCACCGTGGCCCCGGCCCGGGAGGCTCCCAGGGATCGGGAGAACCCGTACATCCCCAGACCGGCCAGGAAGACGTGGAGGACCAGCTTCCACCCCAGCGCCCTGTAGGGCTCCATGATCAGGAGAAGGAGCGCCGAGGGGGGATAGAGGCTGTCTCCCCCTGCCAGGGACGCCAGGAACGGCGTGCCTCCCAGGAGGAGCGGATTCCAGCCCGGGACGTGTCCGGAGGCGAGCTCCCGGGCGTAGAAGAGGCGGGCCATGTATCCCATGGCCTCGGTGTCGGAGCCGAAGAGCATCTCCCGGGAGAAGACGAAGTCCCGGAAGAGGATGAGGGTGAGGGCCGCGAAGAGCGTCGGCGGCAGCCAGGCGGGGATCTTCGGGGTCATGGGTGGGTCGGTTCGGGGGTCGGACACGGTCAGGCCGATGGGGTCGAGGTGATGTGTCCGCCCAGGAGTTCCTCGTAGATCTCGAGATGTCGCCGGGCCAGACGATCGTTGCTCCAGGACGCCACCACCCGGGCCCGGCCGGCTCGGCCCCGCTCCGCCAGGCCGGGGTCGTCCAGGAGGGACCCCACCACCCGAGCCAGGTCCTGCGGATCGGCCGGGGCGAAGAGGGCTCCCACGGAGGGGTCCACGATCTCCGGGAGTCCCCCGACTCGAGAGGCGGCTACCGGGACCTCGCAGCTCATGGACTCCAGGGCCGCCACGGAGGTCGCCTCCATGAGTGAGGGGAAGACGGCGATCTCGCCGCTGCACAGGAGCCCGGGCATCTCGGCATTGGGCCGGGCGCCGAGAAATCGGGCCCGCTCCCCGAGTCCAAGCTCTCCGGCGAGTGTTTCGAGGCGGTCCCGCTCCGGTCCGTCCCCGATGAACACCATCTCCGCATCGTGGGCCTCGAGGATCAGGGGAAGCGCCCGGACGGCATACTCCACCCCGTTCTTCGGGAAGAGGCGTCGGGGCACGACGAGCCGGCGTCGTCCCGGGGGCGGAGGCTCCAGCGTCGGGTCCACCCGACGGAAGATCTCCGTTTCGACGCCGTTGGTCAGTGCCTCCACCCTGACCCCGGGGGCGACGGTCTCACCGACGGCGGCGATCTCGGCGCTGGCGGCCAGGTTCCGGTCCGCGCTCCGGAGCATCCACCGGAAGGTGGGGCGCCATACTCCGCTCTCGGCACGCATCAGGAAGTGGGAGGTGTGCCAGGTGGCCACCAGGGGCGCGCCCCGGACCCGCCGGCCCGCCATCCCCGGGACGACCGAGGCGAAGGCCTGGGCGTGGATCACGTCGGCGTCCAGTGCCAGGCGACGGAGGGTCGGGATCGATCCCAGGGCGTGGGCCCCCCACCCCGCCGGATTCCGGGCTGGAAACCAGGTCCGCCACACGCCCACGCCCTCCACCTCCTCCCGGGCCGGGAGGTCGGGCCGGGACCGGGAGGTGACGATGTCGACCCGATGGCCCAGGGCCACGAGTTTCCGGCAGAGGTAGTAGACGTGGCTTTCCAGGCCACCTACCTCTGGCGGGAAATATATGCAGTGCATGAGGATATGCATGCTTATCTCATGTGGTGTTGCAAGGTCCGAGGACCCGGAGGCCCGGCCCGGATTCGGGGATCCGGAACGGTCATTCCGCCGGCGGCGCGTCCCGTTCCCCGGGGTGCAGGAGGATCGCTCCGTCGCGGCGATGGAGGGCCGAGACCTCCTCCCGGAGCTGCGCCACCAGCTCCGCCAGGAATCCAACGCCGATCAGGAGGGCCCCCAGGGTGACCAGGAGGATCACCAGGTAGAGCACGGGGCGAAAGCCCGCCCCCAGAACGAACCGGACGTAGAGGGCCCCCAGACCCACCAGGGTACCCGTCGCCAGGAGGAGGGCTCCCGCCGACCCGAAGAAGAGTAGCGGCTTGCGGGAGAAGCGGAGGAGGAAGCCCACGGAGAGGAGGTCGAGGGCGCCCACAACGACCCGCCAGGGACCGGTGAACTTTGATTCGCCGGCCCGCCGGGGATACAACGGGATGTCGATCTCGGTGACGGACCACCCCCGGGCATGGGCCAGGACGACGAAGAAGCGGTGCCAGTCGTGCCGGAGGTGGAGGCCCTGCAGGATCTCCCGACGAAAGGCCTTCATGGAATTGAGGTCCGACACCGGCACGTCGAAGACACGGCGGCTCAGGGCGTTGTAGATCCGGGACACCCCGCCCTTGTCGTAGCTTCCCACCTTCCGGCCCGTGACCATGTCCCACCCGTCCTGCGCCCGAGCCAGGAAGCGGGGGATCTCGTCGGGAAGATGCTGGAGGTCCGCGTCGAAGAGGACGATCCAGGTCCGGTCGGTGTGGGCGGCGCCGGTGAGCATCGCCTCGGTCTTCCCGAGGTTGGTCCGGTGCCGCAGGACCGTGAGGTTCGGCCAGGCGGCCGCCACCTCGGCCGCCTGGAGACCCGTCCCGTCCGACGATCCGTCGTCGACGAGGACGACCTCTCCGTCCAGCTCGTACCGGCGGAACCCGTCCTGGAGAGCCCGAAGGAGCTCCGGGATCATCTCGACCTCGTTGTACGCCGGGACGACGACACAGAAGTCCCGGCGCATGGTCGGGGTCAGCGCCCGGGCGGCGTCCAGGGCGTCCGTCCGGGGCTCGGTGGGCGCCGGCGGGACGGTGACCCGGGCCATCAGACCCGTTTCCGCATCCGGGCCGGGAGGATTCCCAGCTGGTCCCGGTACTTCGCCACGGTCCGACGGGCGATCTTCACCCCGTCTTCCAGGAGCAGCTTGACGATGGCCTGGTCCGTGAGGGGCTTCTTTGCGTCCTCGGCGTCGACCATCTGCTTGATCTTGTCCCGGACGCCCCGAGCCGAGATGTCTTCACCGCTGGCGGTGGAGAGCCCGGAGGAGAAGAAGAACTTGAGGGGGAAGACGCCCCGGGGGGTCTGGGCGAACTTCTCGTTGGTCACCCGGGAGACGGTGGACTCGTGCATGTCGATGTGCTCTGCCACCTCCCGGAGGGTGAGGGGGCGCAGATGCTGGATGCCCCGCTCGAAGAAGTCCCGCTGCCGGTCGACGATGAAGTTCATGACCTTGAGCATGGTCTGCCGCCGCTGCTCGATGGCCTGGATCATCCAGTTGGCCGAATTGAGCTTCGCGGAGATGAAGTCCCGGTTCTCGCCCTTGAACTTGTTCTTGTCCCGGGCCACGTCCCGGTAGGCCCGGGAGATCCGGAGCCGGGGCAGGTTCGTGTCGTTGGCGAAGACCATGTACTCGCCGTCGATCTTCTCGACTATGAGGTCCGGGATCACGTAGTGCTCGGGATCGGCGGAGACCGCCCGCCCGGGCTTGGGGTCGAATTCCGACATCCCGTCCGCGGCCTCCTGGACCTCCTTCTGGGAGACGCTCAGCTCCCGGGCGATGTCGCTCCAGCGGTGGTTGACCAGGTCGTCGAAGTGGTCCTCGACGATGCGGTATCGCAGCGTCCCCTCGAGGTCGGCGTGGCGCATCTGGATGAGGATGCATTCCTGCACCGTGCGGGCACCGACCCCCACGGGCTCCAGGGTCTGGATGCGCTGGAGGACCGCTTCGGCCTCGTCGAGATCGTAGGGGGCGAAGAGGGTCTCGAGCTCCAGGAGCTCCGCCGCCCGCTCCTCCTCGTCCTCGATGTCCTCCGTCCTGGAGAGAGCGATGGCCCGGGCTTCCTCGAGCCACTCGTTCGCGGCCTCCACCACGGCCTCGAGCCCACAGCTGAGGAGGCCGTCCCCGCCGAGGTTGCCGATGATCTCCTCGCCGAGGCGCATGGCCCTCTCGTCGAGAGAAAGGAGGTGGAGCTGCTCCTCGAGCTGTTGATGCAGGTCCTTGGTCACCACCGCGGTGGGGGCCGTGTACTCCTTGTGCTCGTATTCCGCCTTCCGGCCCCCGGCATCGAAGCCGTCCAGGAGGATCTCCTCCCAGTCGATCTCGTCCTCGTCGTTGGCCTCCGGAGCCTCCTCCTTGAGCTCCACCTCCTGCTGGACGTCGGCCTCCGAGAGCTCGAGGAACGGGTTCTCGGCCATCTCCATCTTGAGATGCTGCTGGAGATCCAGGAGGGGCATGTACAGCAGCTCCATGGCCTGGTAGAGACGCGGGTTGATCCGCATCTCCTGCTTGAGCTGCTGGCCCTGAAAGAGCCGCGTGCCGATCCCGCCTCCGCCGCTCACCGGGCCTCCGACGGGTCGTCGACCCGGTAGCCGGCTTCCCATTCCCGGCGGCCGGGCCCGGGTCCGATGGCGCCGGGCACCTCCACCTCCACGGCGGTGTCCGGGCGGGGGAACCGACTCCGCATCCGGGCCGTCAGGGTCGGACCGAGGTAGATCTCCGCGACCTCGTCGTTCCAGACGAGCTCCGACACCGTACCGCTGACGCGTATCCGACCGTCGTACATGATGTAGGCCCGATCCACGATCTCCAGGGTCTGCTCCACGTTGTGATCCGAGATGATGACCCCGATCTGGCGGGTCTTGAGGTCGGCGACGATCTCCTGGATGTCGTGGACCGCGATGGGGTCGATGCCGGCGAAGGGCTCGTCCAGCAGAATGAACTTGGGCCGCTGCACCAGGGCCCGTGTGATCTCGAGGCGCCGCCGCTCACCCCCGGAGAGGGAGTAGGCCTTGTTCTTGCGAAGATGGTCGAGGCCCAGCTCGCCCAGGAGTTGGTTGAGGCGGGCGTCCCGCTCCTTCCGGTCGAGCTTCATCGTCTCGAGGATGGCGAGAACGTTCTCCTCGACCGTGAGCTTCCGGAAGATGGACGGCTCCTGGGCGAGGTACCCCACTCCCAGGCGGGCCCGTTGGTACATGGGCGTCCGGGTGAGGTTCTTGTCGTCCAGGTGCACCGTCCCCCGATCCGGGGCGATGAGTCCGACCACCATATAGAAGGTCGTGGTCTTCCCCGCCCCGTTCGGTCCCAGCAGACCGACGATCTCACCCTGGCGCACCTCGATGTCCACGCCGTTCACCACGGCGCGCTTCCGGTAGACCTTGGTGAGCCCCTCGGCCCACAGTCGGGAGAGGGGTCCGCTCACGACCCCCCCTCGGTCGGGGCACGACGGGGCGTGGGATCCAGGTAGAGTCCCTGGTCCAGACCCTTCACTTCCATCCGTTCCACCTCTCCGTCGACGAAGATGATCACGATCTCGTCCGCAATAACATAGTGAACGGCGAGATGGGGATCGGGCGAGATTCCTGTTTCCGTGACGGGTCCAGGCGCACCGGTCTCCACGGCCCCGCCGGTCGGTTCCCCACCCGGGGCCGGCACCGAGTCGGGAGGCACGGCGGCTCCCGTCTCCGACCTCTGGAGGGAGTCCGGCGCCGCACCGGCCGCGTCGAGGGAATCCGGGGGCGTGCCCTCCACTCGGGGCGGGGAGTCGGGAGCCGCCATCCCCAATGAATCCGCGGCTTCCCGGCCGATGGCCGCCGTGGGGTCCCCGGCGGAATCGCGAGCGGAATCTCCGGCGGCGACGAGGGTGGAGTCGAGAGGAGGCGGGGATTGTTCCGGCTCCAGTCGGTAGAGGGAACGGGCGAGGACCCGGGCCTCCAGACGCTGGATGACGTAGCGCGTGGAGTCCTCCGGAGCGGCGGTCTCCTCGGGACGGAAAAACGCCACTACCGTGTCCCCCTCGATCCAATCCCGCCGGATGAGCTCCGGCGTCTCCGGCGTGTTGAGGGAGTCCCGGCCGGAGGAGACGGCTCGGGCCCGTCCGGCGGCGAAGACCCGCTCCAGCACCTCCCCGGGGGCCGAGACCTCCAGGGAATCCGCCACCATGTCGAAGGTGCTGGACCGTGCGTGGGGCCGCACCAGGTCGAGGGAGTCCAGCTCCTCGCCCAGGACGCGGGGGCCGGTGGGTCCCTCCAGCGTGTCGCCGGGCTGGAAGGGCGTGGCCCAGAGGGACTCCAGGGCGCCGCCGGTGAGCCCCAGCCGGATCCAGGGTGCGTCCAACTCGAAGTCCTCGCCCACGAGGCGACTCCCGTGGCGGGCCTCCACCGAGCGGATCGTGTCTCCCGGGAGGACGAGGAGGATCTCATCCCCCTGGAGGTCGAATCGCGCCTGGGTCAGGACGGCCTCCCCCTGGAGGAAGAGGCGTTCCCGGTTCTGGAGGTACTGGAGGGAGTCGGCGGTGGCGTTCAGCGAATCCCGGGTCACCTCGACGGTCCCGGTGGCGCGGAAGAGCTCCTCCCCCCGGATGAAGATCCGGTCCGCCACGACGTCGTAGGGCTCCCGGGGGCCCGTATCCTGCGGCTGCGTCGCGGCCTGGGCCTCCGCCCGGGCCTGGGCCTCCCGGGCGGACACGCCGAGGCGTACCGAGTCCCGGACGCCAGGCACGGCCGCCGCCTCCTCGGACGGGGTCC
>Ga0316576_10002143_pt1 | contig 11120 bp, 6 predicted proteins | sample S0NA_FD_203075 | JGI IMG/M metagenome (GOLD analysis project Ga0316576, IMG submission 203075) | Rhizosphere microbial communities from salt marsh grasses in Alabama, United States - S0-2_050615r3r5 | ecosystem: Host-associated > Plants > Roots > Rhizosphere | place: USA: Alabama | collected... | reverse complement strand
GTGGTGAGGCTGACCGCCCCCCGGGGGCCACTCCTCGACCGCGAGGGAAGGCTGCTGGTGGGCAATCGGCCGTCGTTCAACGTGGTGCTCACGGCCGAGCACGTGGAGGACCTGGACCACGTGGTGAGCGGCATCGCGCGCACTCTCGGCACCGGGGAGGCCGCGATCCGCGAGCGCCTGGCCAAACGGGGGACCTATCGACCCGTCATCGTGCGGGCCGACGCTACGGTCTCCGAGGTTGCCGCCCTCGAGGCGCACCGACTCGAGCTGCCGGAGGTCAGGGTCGAGGTGGTGCCGCTGCGTTACTACCCCCTGGCCTCGGCCGCCGCCCACGCGCTGGGGCGGGTGGGAGAGATCACGGAGAGACAGCTCGAGACCCCCGAGTTCGAGGGTCTCCAGTCGGGGGCCCTGGTCGGCCAGGCCGGTGTCGAGGCACGCTACAACCGCGCGCTCATGGGGCTCGACGGGTACCGCCGGGTGATCGTCAACAGCCGGGGCCTGGAGGTGAAGGAGGCGCAGCGCCAGCCGCCAGAGGACGGGCCGAGCCTCACCCTCACCCTGGACGCCGCGCTGCAGGCGGCGGCCGAGCGCGCGTTCGGGGACCAGGGAGGCAGCGCGGTGGCCCTCGACCCGAAGACCGGCGAGATCCTCGCCATGACCTCGATGCCGGCCTACGACCCCAACGAGTTCACGACCGGGATCGACCCCATGCTGTGGACGATGCTCGCCAACGACCCGCAGACGCCCCTCATGAACCGCGCCATCCAGGGCCAGTACTCGCCGGGCTCCACGTTCAAGATCATCATGGCCACCGCCGCCCTCGAGGAGGGCGTCATCTCCCCTTCGACCACGTTCTACTGCCCCGGCTACCTCCGAGTCTACGACCGGGTTCGCCACTGCAGCGTCGCCGGGGGGCACGGTGTCGTCGACGTCCGGCGGGCTCTGGCCAAGTCCTGCAATGTCTTCTTCTACCAGGTGGGCCTGCGACTCGAGATCGAACGGATCGCGGCCTGGGCCAAGCGCATGGGCCTGGGGGTGCCCACGGGCGTGGATCTCCCCCACGAGCTGGGCGGCCTCGTGCCCAGCCCCGAGTGGAAGCAGCGGGTGCAGAAGGAGCCGTGGTTCCCGGGAGAGACGGTGTCGGTGGCCATCGGCCAGGGCCAGGTCAGCGCCACCCCCCTGCAGATGGCCCGGGTCGCAGCGATCATTGCCAACGGAGGTCGCCTCGTCACCCCCCACCTCGTCCGCGAGACCGGCGGCCAGAGGCCGGCGGTCGAGCCTCCGCGGTCTCTCGGCATCTCCGAGAGGACGCTCGAGGTGGTGAAGGACGGGATGCTGGCGGTGGTGGCGGAGGGAACGGGCTGGCGCGCCCGCCTGCGCCACGTCGAGGTGGGCGGCAAGACCGGCACGACCCAGGTGGTCTCCAGGACCCACCTGGAGCGGGCCCCCGACGACCCCTCGCTCCGGCCCCACGGCTGGTTCGTGGCCTTCGCCCCGAAGGACGATCCTCAGATCGCTCTCGCCGTCCTCGTCGAGCACGCCGGCAGCTCGGGAGTGGCGGCGGGCGTCGCCCACGACATCCTCGTTCGGTTCTTTGCCCTGCGGGGCCGGGTGGCGCCGGCCGAGGCCCCGCCGGCTACGGTGGGAGACTGACGTGCCCTTCGGAATCGACCGCCGGCTCCTCTACAACGTCGACTGGGTGCTCGTGGCGAGCGCCCTCGTGCTGTCGCTGGTGGGGGTCGCGATGATCTACTCGGCCACCCACACCGGGAGCAGCCCCGACCTCTACCTGAAGCAGTTCGTCCTCGTGGGGATCGGGCTGGTGATGCTGGTGGGAGCGGCCGCCACCGACTACCGCCGCCTCGCCGACCGAGCCATGATCCTCTACGTCCTGTCGGCCGCGGCCCTCGTCTACGTGCTCCGGTTTGCCCCCGTCATCGCCGGGACTCGTCGCTGGATCGTGATCGGGGGCTTTCAGCTCCAGCCGTCCGAGTTCGTGAAGATCGCCGCCGCTGTCGTCGTGGCCCGGATGTTCGCCGAGTACCGGCAGGAGAGCCTCGGCCTGCGCGACCTGCTGTGGCCCGGGGTGGCGGTGGGCCTGCTGGCCCTGCTCATCGCCCGCGAGCCCGATCTGGGCACCGCGGCCTGTCTCGTGCCCCTGCTCTTCGCCATCGCGTTCCTCGCCGGGCTGCGCATGCGGGCGGTGGTCGGCCTCGTCCTCGTGATGCTTCTGGCTTCGGCCCTGACGTGGCCCTTCCTGCGGGACTACCAGAAGACGCGTATCTACACGTTCCTCGACCCGAGCCTCGACCCGAAGGGGGCCGGCTACCAGAAGATCCAGTCACAGATCGCGGTCGGCTCGGGGGGGCTCGTCGGACGAGGGTATCTGGACGGCAGCCAGGGCCAGCTCGGGTATCTCCCGGCACGACACACTGACTTCATCTTCTCGGTCCTCGCCGAGGAGCTGGGCTTCGCGGGGGTCGTGGGGGCCCTCGGCCTGTACCTCCTGCTCCTGTGGCGCATGCTCGAGACCGCACGCCTCGCCCGCGACCGGCTCGGCGCGTTTCTCGCCGCGGGCATCACCGCCAGCCTGGCCTTTCAGGTCGTGTACAATGTCGCCATGGTCGCGGGTCTGGTGCCCGTGAAGGGGCTTCCGCTGCCCCTCCTGAGCTACGGCGGCTCGTCCGTGCTCGCGACCCTGATGGGCATCGGGCTGATCCTCAGCGTCCGGATGCGGCGCTTCGCGAACTGATGTCGTTCCAGCAAAGCGCCCTCCCCTCTCACCGGGCGGCCGCCGATGCCGCCCCCGGGTCCAAATGGCCAGAGAACTCGTCGTCAGCACGCGTCCCGAAGAAACCCGCGTCGCGCTCCTCGAGGACGGAGTCGTCTCCGAGCTCTTCCTCGAGCGGGAGGCGCAGCGCGGCATCGTGGGGAGCATCTACAAGGGACGAGTGACCCGCGTCCTGCCCGGCATGCAGTCGGCATTCGTGGACCTCGGTCTCGAGCGCGACGCCTTCCTCCACGCGACCGACGTCTTCGAGGAGCTCCCCGAGAACCTGCTGACCGACGAGGAGGTCACCACCGATCGCCGGGCTCCGATCGAGGACCGTCTGAGCGAGGGGCAGGAGGTGGTGGTCCAGGTCCTGAAGGAGCCCCTGGGCACCAAGGGCGCGCGCATCACCTCCCATGTGTCGCTGCCCGGACGCTACCTGGTCCTCATGCCGACGGTGGAGCACGTCGGGGTCTCGCGCAAGATCACCGACGAGGAGGAGCGGCGGCGGCTGAAGACCATCCTCAAGGAGATCCGGCAGGAGCGAGGTGGAGGAGGCCTGATCGCCCGGACCGCCGGACAGGGGAAGAGCCCGGAGGCGTTCTTCCGTGACGGTGGCTACCTCTCGCGGACCTGGGATGAGGTCCGCGCCCACGCTTCCCGCAACCGGGCACCGGTGCTGCTCTACCGCGAGCCCTCTCTGGTCGAGCGGCTGCTCCGCGATCTGCTGTCCGAGGACGTCGCCTCGATCCGCCTCGACGACCAGGAGACCTTCGCGCGCACGCTCGACCTGGTGCGCGCGCTGGAGCCGGCGCTGGCGTCCCGGGTCCGGCTGCATTCGGGTCCCATGGCGCTCATGGAGGAGTACGGTGTCACCGCCGAGATCGAGCGGGCCCTGCGCTCGAAGGTCTGGCTTCCCTCCGGCGGCTACATCGTGATCAACCAGACCGAGGCCCTCGTCGCCATCGACGTCAACACCGGTCGCTTCGTCGGCAAGTCCCAGCTCGAGGAGACCCTGCTGAAGGCGAACCTCGACGCCGTTCGTGAGATCGTGCGCCAGATCCGTCTCCGAGATCTGGGCGGGATCATCGTCGTGGATTTCATCGACATGGAGGAGCGCAAGAGCCGGCGGGACGTGATGCGGTCGCTCGAGCAGGAGCTCCGCAAGGATCGCTCCCCGACGAAGCTGCTCTCGGTCAACGAGTTCGGTCTCATCATCCTCACCCGGAAGCGGGTCAAGCAGTCCCTCGGCCGGCTCCTGATGCAGCCCTGCCCCTACTGCTCGGGCAGCGGCCAGGTCAAGAGCGTGTCCACCGTGTGCGCGGAGATCTACGAAGAGGTGCGGAAGATCGCCGCAGACATGCGCGGGCAGCGCCTCGTCCTGCGCGTGAATCCCGAGGTGGCTCGAGCCCTGGCCGGCGCCCAGGCCGTCGTCCTGCGCGCGCTCTCCGACCTGGTGGGCGGGGACATCGCCGTCCAGGGCGACCCGCTCCTGCATCAGGAGCAGTTCGACGTGGTGCCGGTGTGAACGAAAGAACCCCGCCCCCCCGGGACCCGGGCCTGGAGGCCTTCCTCGAGGCGATCGAGGCCGCGCTGAGAAGCCGGCGGGGCGTCGACCACGTGCTCTCGCCCCGGGAGTTCGCCATCGCCCGGGGATGGCACGACGCCGGGGTTCCGTTGGCCACCGTCCTGGTGGCCATCGACCTGGCCTTCGAGGCCGACCCCTCCAGCTCGAGCCTCGCCTTCTGCCGTCGGCGCGTCGAGCAGCTCGCCGCCGGGGACCCCCGCGGCGGGCGACCGGCCAGACAGGAGGTCGCGCGGCCGAGCCTGCCGGAACTGGCGGAGCGGCTGAGCGAGCTGCACCAGCGGCTGCAGGAGCTGCCCCCCCGGGCCGCGGCCCTGCCCCTCCAGGAGGTCGAGGAGGTGAGCGACCTCGTGGCGGTGGCGGGACGTCCGAACTGGGACTACCTGGGGCAACGTCTGGAGCGGATCGACGCGCTGGTCTCGGCGGCGGCGCTCGAGGCTCTGTCCACCCAGGAGCTCGAGGAGCTGCGGGCCGAGGCCGGTCGGGCCGCCCAGCGGCACCGGGGTCGCGTGGACTCCCACTCCCTCGAGGAGGCGATCGAGCGTCTCGTTCGGCAGAGCGCCCGCGAGCGTCTGCAGCTGCCCCGAGTGTCCTAGCTCCGGGTACGCTGGGGTCAGGTCCGTTGAGGCGAGTGAGGCGAGGTGGGGTGGGTGATTCGCGGTGTTCTCACGACCTGACCCCTTTGGGTCTCTAGGACGGGTCTCGGGTTTCCCGGGTACGCTGGGGTCAGGTCTGTTGAGAAGAGTGGGGCGGGGTGGAGTGAGCGAAGACGAGTGGGCTCACGACCTGACCCCTCTGGGGCTCTAGGACGATGGCCTCTGGGCTCGGGGACTCGTGGGTAGGCTGGTGAGAACTCCGTAGCGGGTCAGGTCGATGCGGCCGTTGCGGAAGCGGACGCCCTCGGCGCGGAGGCGGCGGCGCTGGACCGTGGGGCCACTGCCGGCGCGGAGTGAGATCCGACCCCCGGCGCCGACCACGCGGTGCCAGGGCACGGTGGCCGCGCGGGACTCGTCGAGGACCCGCAGGGCCCAGCCCACGGCCCGTGCGCCGCGTGGGACCCCCAGGAGCGCGGCCACCTGACCGTAGGTGACGACCCGTCCGCGCGGGATCTGCGCGATGAGGGCGTACACCTCCTCGAAGAAGCCTGCCTCGTCGGTCTCGTCCGGGCGCCGCGCCCTGTTCTGTCTGGCCAACCCGTGACAGATCCTACCCCACGCGGCCTGTCGTAGACCGGGCTCGTCGGGGCGGAGGCGGGTGTGCCTCCTACTCGGACTCCGGCGGGCTCTCCGACGGGTCTGCCGGCGCGATGCGCTCCGGGCTGGCTTGCGGGGTCGTGGAGATCTCGCCATCCAGAGGCGGACCCGGCACGATGCGTTGCGGGGCCGCCTGGGGCGTGGTGCTGATCTCGTCGCCCTCCCCCGTGGGCGAGCCGTAACCACCGGAGGAGGCCGCGGGCCCAGCGGGCTCTAGGCCCGACGGGGCGGGGCCGGTCCCCATCATCGAGAAGGGATCCACGCCCTCGAACAGGGTGTCCTCCGGCACCGGCCCGGTGAGTTTGAGGGGGACCTCACGCACCCTCAGCTCGATGTCCGCACCCTCCCGGACCTCGGCGATGTAGGCGTCGTACGCGTCCTTGAAGCGGGACGCCATCATCACGCTACGGATCTGGTTCTTGGCGGTGGCAAAGGGAACGACGCTCTCGGACGTCCGGGCCACCACCTTCAGGATCCGATAGCCGTCACCGATCCGGATGGGATCCGACACCTCCCCGACCGACAGGGAGAACGCCACCTTCTCGAGGTCGGGGCTCATGTCGCCCTGGGAGATCTCGCCCAGATCTCCACCGTTCTCGGCCGTGGGCGCGGCGGAATGGGTGCGCGCGAGGCTGGGAAAATCCTCGCCCGCGCGGGCCCGCTTGACGATCTCCTGGGCGAGGACCATCCCCCCCGCGTCCTCGGGGATGGAGATCTCCTGGAGGGTGACGGTCGCCGGCTTGGTGAACTCCGTGTCCTTCTTGTTCTCGTACTCCTCCCGCATCTGCTCCTCGGAGACGCTGATCTTGGGCTCGATGTCACGCTGGATGATCATGCGTTGGGTCATCGACTTGGTGATGTTGGCGCGCAGATCGTCGAGACTCATCCCCTCCTGGGCGAGGGCCGCCTGGAACTGCTCCTCGGTCTCGATCTTGTTGTCCTTCTTGATCCCCTCGATGACCTCGTCCACGTACTCGGGACGAAGCCCGAGACCGGCATCTTCGGCTTTCTGGACGAGGAGGATCTCGTCGATCGCCTCCTGGAGGAGCCGTGCGTTGTTCTCCCGCAGAAAGGTTCCGATCTGGTCCGGCGTGATCCGCGCCGCCTGGGCCGCTGCGATCTGTCGCTCCTGGAACTCGGTGAGGGTGATGATCTCACCGTTCACCTTGGCGATGATGCGCTCGATGATGTCTGCCCGAGCGGGCGCCGCACCCGCGACCCCGAGCAGGCTAGGAAGAAGAGTCAGTACGAGAAGCCGCCTCATGGTTCACCCTGGCCCGGGAGAGGAGGCCCGCCACGAAGGCCCGCACGGCCGCGTCTGCCCTCTCCCGGGTCAGGCGTTCGCGGATCCACCCGCGTGCCTCCTCCAGGGAGAGCTCGCGAGCCGGCTGGCGGGAATCCACCCTGAGAACATGATACCCGAGCGAGGTCTCAATGGGTTGGCTCGTCTCGCCGGGCTCCAGGGTGAAGGCCGCCTCCTCGAGCTCGCTCGGCAGCTGGCCCCGCTCGAAGGTCCCCATGACGCCCCCGCCCGAGGCCTCCGGGCCGATCGAGCGGCTGCCGGCGAGCGTCTCGAAGGATCGGGGGTCGCGGAGGAGGCGCCGCTTCAGGTCGCGGGCCTCGTTCAGGGTCCCCACGAGGATCTGCCGCAGGGTCACGGTGGCGGGGACACGAAGATCGGCGGCGTGGGCTTCGAAGTAGGCCTCGATCTCCTCCTCCGTCACGTCGGGAGGGGGCACGGCCTCGGCCAGCAGACGGACAACCGCCCGCTGCTCCTCCTCGGGCGCCGCGGCCGGGTCCAGCAGGCCGCGACGCCGCGCCTCGATGAGGAGTACCTGCTCCTCGAGGAACGTCTCGAGGAGGCCCTGCCGCACCTCCGGCGCCAGGGGGCCGAGCCCCCGTGCCTCCACGGAGGCGACGTGCCGCTCGAAATCACTGCGGCGAACGGTGTCTCCGTCCAGGCTCAGAACGACCGGATCGGCCTCCTGGCACGAGCCGAGGAGGACCGCGGCACCGACGATGGCAAGAGGGAGGGGGCGGGTCACCATGGGAGCGCGAAGGGATTATAGGCTGTCGTGCAGCCGTTCGAGGAGGGCCTCGAGGCCATCGAGGGCTGGCTCCCCCGGCGACAGCGGCCAGCTGAAGCCCTCGGGGTTCAGTGCCGCTCCCGGGCGTTCCCCCACCAGGTCGACGAGGGCCTGGGGGGCGATCGGGGTGGTGGCGTCGAGACTCAGGCGCAGGGCCCGGGCCGAGAGGTCGACCTGGGTCACGCGCAGGGCCTCCGAGCGGAGGCGGAGCTCAGCGTAGCGCAGGAGCCCCTCCACCTCCGTCGTGGGTGGTCCATAGCGGTCACGGATCTCGGCGCGCAGGGAGTCGAGCTCGTCGCGGTGGCGCAGCTGGCTGACCCGTTTGTAGAGGGACAGGCGCTGATGGACCTCGGGGACGTAGCCGGGAGGGATGCGCATCTCGAGGCCGAGGTTGAGGGTCGCCCTGGGGGTCTCCTTCGAGGGCTCGCCCTTCAGCTCCAGGATCGTCTGCTCCAGGAGCTTCACGTAGAGGTCCAGCCCCACCGCCTGAATGTGGCCACTCTGCTGGCCTCCCAGCAGGTTCCCGGCGCCCCGCAGCTCGAGGTCGAGAGCGGCGATCCGGAACCCCGCCCCCAGGTCGGAGAACTCGCGGATGGCAGCCAGACGCTTGCGGGCGATCTCCGAGAGGACCGTCCCCGGGGGCACGAGGAGGTACGCGTAGGCCCGCCGGTCCGCGCGGCCGACGCGCCCGCGCAGCTGGTAGAGCTGCGCCAGCCCGTAGCGGTCGGCGCGGTTGATGAGCATGGTATTGGCCCGAGGGATGTCGAGCCCGTTCTCGACGATCGTGGTCGCCACCAGGACATCCGCGCGGCCCTCGACGAATGCGAGCATGACCTTCTCGAGCTGGGCCTCCGGCATCTGGCCGTGCGCCACCGCCACCCGGGCCTCGGGGACGAGACGCTGGACGAGGCTGGCCAGGGAGTAGATGGACTCCACCCGGTTGTGGACGAAGAACACCTGGCCGTCCCGGGCAAGCTCCTGACGGATGGCCGCCGCGATGACGTCGGTGGAGAACTTGACGATGGATGTCTGGATGGCGAGGCGGTCCTTGGGGGGAGTCTCGATGACCGACATGTCCCGGATCCCGGAGAGCCCCATCTGCAGCGTGCGCGGGATGGGGGTGGCGGACAGCGTCAGGCAGTCCACGCCCGTCTTGAGGTGTTTCAGGCGCTCCTTGGCGGCCACCCCGAAGCGCTGCTCCTCGTCGACGACGAGGAGCCCGAGGTCCCGAAACACCACGTCCCTGGACAGGAGACGGTGGGTCCCGATCAGGACGTCGACGCCTCCGTCGGCCACGCGGCCCAGGACGGCCTTGACCTCACGTGGCTTGCGGAAGCGCGAGATCATCTCCACCACGACCGGGAAGGGCGCAAAGCGCTTGCGGAACGTCTTCCAATGCTGGAAGGCAAGGACCGTCGTGGGGGCCAGGAGCGCCACCTGCTTGCCGTCGAGGACGCAGCGCATGGCCGCCCGCATGGCCACCTCGGTCTTGCCGTAGCCGACGTCGCCGCAGACGAGACGGTCCATGGGCTGCGGGGCGGCCATCCCCTTCGCGACCTCGGTGATGGCCTGGGCCTGGTCGGGTGTCTCCTCGTACTCGAACGCCTCTTCGAACTCGCGTTGCCAGGGACTCTCCCCTGTGAAGGCGTGACCGGGTCGGGCTCTCCTCTCCGCGTACAGCTTCAGGAGCTCCTGGGCCATGTCGCGCATGGCCTTCTTGACCCGCCTCTTGACCTTCTCCCAGTTGCCGCTGCCGAGACGGTCGATCTGGGGCCGGACACCCTCGGCGCTGGTGTGCTTCTGGACGCGGTCGAACGTCTCGATCGGGACCTTGAGCTTGTCGCCACCCTTGTAGCCGAGGACCATGAACTCGCGGGGGGAGCCGCCGAGCTCGAGGGTCTCGAGCCCGAGGAAGCGGCCGATGCCGTGCTCCTCGTGCACCACGAGGTCGCCCACCTGCAGGTCCCGGAAGTCCGAGAGGAAGCTCCTCAGGCCTCGCTGGCGGCCCCGGGTGTGCAGGTGCACCTCTTCGGGGAAGACGTCGCCGTCGGCGAGGACCGAGAGGCCGGCCTCGGGAAGATCGAATCCACTCGAGAGGACTCCCACTCGTGTCTCGACGTCGTCAGCCGGGCCCACTCCAAGGCCGGCCTCGCGCAGGACATCGCCGAGGCGGGCGGCCCGGCCGGTGTTGCCGAGGAGGATGACGGTCCGACCCGACGCCCGGGCCAGGTCATCCGCGAGACGACGCACGTCCCCGGCGTAGGACGACGCCGGACGGCAGGCCACGTGGACGGACGAAGCGTCGCCAGCGGTGTCGACCTCGCGCACCCGGATGGCGGGGGCCGCCTCGAGCCGGCGGCGGAGGTCCCCGACGGAGACGAGGGCCTCCTCCGGACGGGGGACGACGCCGGCCTGGCGTCTCTCCCAGTCCTCCACGGCGCGGGCCCAGAGTCCTTCGGCCTCCTGGACCACCGCCTCCGGCTCGACCACGGCCACGGCCGCCCCCGCGGGGAGGTGATGCCAGGGAGCGACGGTGGCGTCGGGCACGAGGGGGACGAGATCGACGAGGATCTCGGGCACGAGGCCCCGGTCGACGGACTCGACGAGGGACTCGGCCTCGCGGAGACCGTGAAACCGATCCCGGAGGATCGGAAGGAGGGCGGCGATCACGGAGCGGGTGGCGAAGACGTCCGACAACGGCAGGGTGACGAGTGTCTCGAGCGGGGCGACGGTGCGCTGGGTGTCGGGGTCGAAGCGTCGCAGGCTCTCGACGGTGTCGGAGAAGAACTCGATCCGGACCGGCCCCTCTCCGTCGGTGGGATAGACGTCGAGGATGCCACCCCGGCGGGCCATCTGGCCAGGAGAGGTGACGGGGTCCTCCCGCACGTACCCGCCCTCCTCGAGTGCCTCGAGGAGGATCTCCGGGGTCATCTCCTCGCCCGCGGCGAGGTGAACCACTCGCGTCTCGAGGAGGGACGGCGCGAGGCTCGGCCGCAACAGGCCGGCGGGGGAGGCCACGAGGGCGCGAGCGTCGCCGGCGCCGGCCGCGAGGAGCGCGGCGGCCCGGCGGGCCGAGGCGTCCACGTGTCGCGGGAGCCCGCGAAAGGGCGGGGGCCCCGGGGCGGGAAGGGCCACGACCGCACCTTCGAGTCCCGCCTCGCCGGCGAGCGTCTGCAGGTCCTCCGCGGTCTCGTCCACGTCGCGCTCGCGGGGCACCACCACGAGGACCGGAGGATCGGCGATGAGAAGGGGGAAGAGCGCCCGCGCCGCTCCGGTGAGACCGGAGAGGTCCACGCGGCCCCGCTCTTCGAGGGCGGAACGGGCCTCGGTCACGGTCGGGAGCGCGGCCAGGGGGGACAGCCAGCTGAGGTCCCGTGCCGTCACGGCCGGCGGACACGGTCGAGGAGGGCGGAGGTGGACCGGCC
>Ga0316576_10002142_pt1 | contig 11125 bp, 11 predicted proteins | sample S0NA_FD_203075 | JGI IMG/M metagenome (GOLD analysis project Ga0316576, IMG submission 203075) | Rhizosphere microbial communities from salt marsh grasses in Alabama, United States - S0-2_050615r3r5 | ecosystem: Host-associated > Plants > Roots > Rhizosphere | place: USA: Alabama | collected... | reverse complement strand
ACGCCTGGCCTGACCTGGTCCACCCGGACGCCGCGGGCCGCCGGGTCCTGACCCGCGACGGGGGACTGCGGCTGCGGGAAGGGGCGACCGGTGCGCTCGTCGCCACGCTCGTCGAAGGTCACACCGCGTCGCCGGCCCCCTACTTCGGGAGGTCTCCAGACGGCTTCTTCCTCACCGACGGACGGATCGTCGTCGGCGAGACCGCAGGCGCCCGGACCGTCCTGCGCGTCTTCGACCGGGACGGAGCCCCTCTGGACGAGATCTCCCTGGACCGCGTCCCCGCGGGCCTCGTCGTCGGCCCCGAGGTGGCCCCGGGGCGAGTCGCGGTCCGGTTCACCTCCGGGGATGGCCCGGAGACCGTCGTCATCGATCTCGCCGAGGGACGCGTGGTCGAGACGCTCACCGCCCAGCCGCTCCCCGATTTCTGGTGGCTCGGCGCGCCGCGGTTATCGTCGATGTCCGTCCACTTCTTCGTGCGCTCCGGGGACGGCGCCATCGTGCGGCGGGACTTCGCCACCGGAGAGCAGCGCGTCGTCGCCGGCCCCGGAGCTCCGGCCGGGGAGCGGCTTGATCTCCGCTGACTCCTCGCGCAATTGAAGGAGAGGACCCGATGTTGAATGGCTTTGTCGTGCTCTCACTGCTGGCCGCCGCCGGCCAGTCTGGCGCGGTCTCTGACCAGTCGACCTACACCCCCGAGCAGCTCGCGGTCGGAGCGGTCCGCGAGATCATCAGCGCGCAGGCGGTGCGCAGGCAGTCGTCTCCCGAGGAGGGCTACGCCTGCAGCCTCGAGCCGCTGGTCGAAGCCGATCTCCTGGCGGATGTCTGGCTCGCCGGCAAGAGGCTCGAGGGGTACGCCTTCGAGCTCTGGTGCGACACGAGGGACGCGCCGCAGACGACCTTCCGCGCCTCCGCCGTGCCCATGGAGAAGGAGAAGGGCTCGGAGCTGACCGTCTGCGCCGACGAGACGAACGTGCCCCGCACGATCGAGGGCAGCGTGGCCGAGTGCTTCGAGAAGGGAGCGCCACCTGGGCGGTAGCCTGGCGGCCTCCCGGTCTTCAGGCCTCGCCGTTCTCCAGGGCCTGGATCATGACGTCGAGGGCGCGATCCGAGGCCTCCTCGAGGAGCGTGGCGAGAGGCGCCGTCTCCAGGCGAAATGCGGCCTGGAGGGCGTCCACGAGGCGCGGGCCGTCGCCGGCCACGAGGACCGGCGGGCGTCTCCCCCCGCGGACCAGCAGGTGGGAGGCGGCGAGACGGGCCACCCGGCCGTTGCCGTCGTCGAAGGGCAGGATCTCGACGATGCGCGCCATGGCGAGCGCCGCGGCCTGCTCCGGGCGGAGGTCCTGTCCGCTCCGGGCTCCAAGCCAGGTCTCGAGGAGGGCCAGCCGGCTCTCGACGAGCTCGGGGGGAGCCGGCGGGGACCTCTCTCTCTCTCGAGGAGCGCGCCGGAAGCCGAGCGGACCTTCGAGCGCCGTGTGCCAGGCGAGGAGCCCGGAGACGGTCAGAGGTGCCTGGGGCGGCACCGCCGCCCGGGCCCGACGGAGAGCAAGGATGGCCTCCGGCCCCGCCCCGCTGAGGCGCGATCCCCGGACCTCCGGCCAGTCGAAGCGGAAGCCGGCGAGCTCGAGGCTGCCCAGAAGCTGCGCGTCCTCGACGACGTCCTTCAGGGGGGCGTCGTCGGGCACCCGCCCGCGCTCCTCCAGCAACGCGGAGAGGTGTCGCTCCCGCACCCCCGCTGCCGGGCGGAGACGAAGTCCTCTCCCCTCCCCCATGGGGAGATTCTAGGACAGACCCCGGGAGTGGACCGCGGACGTGCGATCTGACTAAGATGGGAGCGGGGTCCTCCTACAGGAGCGTGTGGTGATGCCGAAGTCGGCGGTGACTCTTCTGACCGCGCTGGCCCTTGTCGTTCCCGGGCTGGCCCAGGGCGATGACGACGAGAAGGGCGACAAGCCCGGCTTGTACCTGCGCGCGACACCGAGATTCTCCTTCTCGCCCGCGACCATCCTCTTCACCGCGGAGCTCAAGGGAGGGGACGACGTCGAGGAGCTCTACTGCCCGGAGGTGGAGTGGGAGTGGGGCGACGGCGGGAAGAGCGTCTCCGAGGGGGACTGCGACCCCTGGGAGCCCGGCATGAAGATCGACCGCCGCTACACCGGCCGCCACGAGTACAGCCGGGCCGGGCGCTATCGGGTCCGGGTGAGCCTCGGCCACGCGGGGAAGAGGATCATGTCCCAGACCATGACGATCGACGTCCGCCCCGGAGTCGGCGACCCCACCATGCAGTACTGACCTCCGCGCGCCGCCAGGCGCGGTGGTGGGGAAACCAGGGCACTAGCCGCCCGCCGACATGCTCTCCAGGAACTCCTTGTTGTTCTTGCTCTTGGAGAGCCGCTCGATCAGCAGCTCCATCGCCTCGACCGGGGACAGCGCCGAGAGCACCTTGCGGAGAATCCACGCGCGGTTGAGCTCCTCCGGAGGAACGAGCAGCTCCTCCTTCCGCGTTCCCGAGCGGTTGATGTCGAGCGAGGGGAAGATCCTCTTGTCGGTGAGCTTGCGGTCGAGGACGATCTCGGCGTTGCCGGTGCCCTTGAACTCCTCGAAGATGACCTCGTCCATCCGCGATCCGGTCTCCACCAGGGCCGTGGCGATGATGGTGAGGCTCCCGCCCTCCTCCACGTTGCGGGCCGCCCCGAAGAAGCGCTTGGGCCGCTGGAGGGCGTTGGAGTCGACGCCGCCGGAGAGGACCTTGCCCGACGGCGGCACGATCGTGTTGTAGGCGCGGGCGAGACGGGTGATCGAGTCGAGGAGGATCACCACGTCCTTCTTGTGCTCGACCAGCCTCTTGGCCTTCTCCAGCACCATCTCCGCGACCTGGACGTGTCGGTCGGCGGGCTCGTCGAAGGTCGAGGAGATGACCTCGCCGTGCACCGAGCGCTGCATGTCGGTGACCTCCTCCGGCCGCTCGTCGATCAGCAGCACGATGAGGACGATCTCCGGGTGGTTGGTGGTCACGGCGTTGGCGATGGCCTGGAGGATCATCGTCTTGCCCGTGCGGGGAGCGGCGACGATGAGCGCCCGCTGGCCCTTGCCCAGCGGGTTCAGGAGATCCATGACCCGCGTCGTCAGCTGGTCCGGCGTCGTCTCGAGGCGGATCCGCTCCTCCGGATAGAGCGGGGTCAGGTTGTCGAAGAAGATCTTCTCCTTCGCCCGGTCCGGCGGCTCGAAGTTGACCGCGTCGACCTTGATGAGGGCGAAGTAGCGCTCGTCCTCCTTGGGCGGTCGGATCTGTCCGCTGATGGTGTCGCCGGTGCGGAGGTCGAACTTCCGTATCTGCGAGGGAGAGACGTAGATGTCGTCCGGCCCCGGGAGATAGCAGTACTCGGGGGCCCGGAGAAAGCCGAACCCGTCGGGGAGGATCTCGAGAACGCCCTCCGAGAAGATCAACCCTTCCTGCTCGGCCTGGGCGCGCAGGATCTGGAAGACCAGCTCCTGCTTCTTCATCGACGGCGCCCCGGGGATATCGAGCTCCTTCGCCACCTTGACGAGCTTCTGGATGCTCATCTCCTTGAGGACCGCGAGATCGAGGCGGTTGGGCTCGGCCGCCTTCGCGAGAGCATCCTCGGGCGTCGGCTCGACGGCGACCGCTTCGGGCACCTCGTCCGCTTCTCCCGTGATCCCCGGCGCGGTCGGGGTCTCCGCGTCGGGTGCGGTCTCCCCCTCGGCCGCCGTCACCTCGACGTCGGGCGCTTCGGCCTCCGCGGTGGCCACCGAGGACTCCGCCTCGGTCTCGGCGGGACCTTCCTGCTCGGGCTTCGCTTCGGGGGGTCGGGCTCCCCTGCGCGGCGAGTCGCCGCGCGCGCTACGGCCGCGTCGCGGGCCCCCGTTCTTGGGCCGGGTCGAGGCCGAATCGTCTTGGCTCATACACGTTACCGATTGGAGAAGAGACGAGACTGGGGAGGGCAGGCTCGAGGCCCGCTCAACTGGGTCGGATGCCAGAACGATAGGCGAGGAGACTCGCGCCTGTCAACACCCCTTCGACGGCCCGCCCCCGCCGCGCTTCACTGGGGACCGGGGTCGCCGGTCGCCGGCGGAGCGGGCGCAGCGGGGAGGTCCACCCTCCGAACGGGGGGGGGAGGCAACGTCCGGGCCAGGGCTTCGGCCCGAGTCCCCACGTCCCGCGCCGTCGTCAGCGCCTGGGCGACGTCCCCGCCCTCGAACGCGGCCGTCGCCTCCTTCCAGCTGGCGCCCAGGGACTGCAGCTCGCTCCGGGCCGTCTCGAGTCTCCCGTCGTCCGGGCCGGTCCCCGGGCCGGGGGTGAGGGCGAGGCCGGAGATCCGGGCCCGGAGCCGCGCGAGCTGGGCCGGGAGGGTGCGAGACATGTCGTCCCAGGCCGCCGCGAGCTTCGCCGTTCTCCTCCGGTCCGCCACCTCGACGGCACGATGGGTCCGTGCCGGAAGCTCCTGGGCCACGCGCAGGGCCTCGGTGTACCGACCCTGGGCGAGGGCCGCGCGCGCGTCGGCAAGGGCCCGGTTCAGCGGGGCGAGCTTCTCGGGCGCGAATCGATCGAGATCCGGCTGCGCGCCCGCGAGCGTCTTCTCGGCCACGCTCAGGGCTTCCTCAGCGGGTCCCCGGTTGCAGCCACCGATGGCCAGCCCCAGGAGAAGGAGCACCCCGCCGCTCTTCTTCACCGCGCGCATGGCCTCATCTCCTCTTTGGGGCACGGGCACACCGGTCGCGACGCTCCTCCCACCCCGGTTCCCCGACCTGGCTGGTGGCGAGGCGGCTCCTCACGACGGCAAGAGCGCGCGCCACCTCGGCCCGGTTCTCACCGAGGATCTCACGCCAGAGACCGCGGGGGCTGCGCGCGAGGCGGGTCATGTCCCGAAAGCCCGGGCCGGCGCTGGACAGGAACCGGCGGGCCACCGGGTCGGCGGCCGCGGCCTCGAGGAGCGCCCAGGAGGTCACCTGGGGAACGTGGCTGAGAAAGGCCACGACGCGGTCGTGAACGTCCGCGTCGATGGGCCGCGGCCGTGCGCCCACCGCCCTGACGAGCGTCCGGACCGTGCGGGTGGCGCGCACGTCGGCCGCCGGCACCAGCCACCAGGTCGCGCCGCGGAACAGATCGGCGGACGACGCCCCGAAGCCCCGCCGCTCGCTCCCGGCCATCGCGTGCCCGCCGACGAACGAGCGGAGCCCCAGCCGGGCGGCGTCGTCCACGATGGGGCCCTTCACGCTTCCGACGTCGGTGATCACGAGGTCGGGCCGGCCCGTCCGCGCCAGGCGACGGAGGAGCTTCCGATTGACGGAAGGAGGGGCGGCGAGGACGACCACGTCGGCGCGGGACGCTCGCTCGACGGTGCCCGCGGTGGCCGCCACCGCCCCCGCCCTCCGGGCCATCCGCCGGACGCTCTCGCGATCGACACCGATCACCCGGTACCCGCCGGCGGTGAGCGCCCGGGCGAGAGAGCCGCCCACGAGGCCCAGGCCCGCCACCGCCACCTCCGGCAATCCTGCCGGCATGTCACTCCCCTCCAGGGACGAACGCGTGTCGCCACGCCGCGTTCCGTCGAGAGCCGCGGTGAGACCGCAGCGTCATTTTTGTGCACAGGATAGACGATCTATGCTAGCTTTCAGCAAAGCCATGGAGAAGGCCGTGGAGCAGCGCAGGACACGGCGCGTTCCGATGAAGCTCGCGGTGCGAGTTCAGGGGCGTGATCCCGACGGGACCAAGTGGGAGGAGATGACCACCGCCGAGGACGCCTCGGCCGGCGGCGTGGCCCTCACCCTGAAGAGGGGGGCGCGCGTCGGCCAGGTCCTGCACCTGACCCTGCCCCTGCCGCCGCGCTTTCGCCAGTACGACCTCACCCAGTCGTCGTACCGGGTCTACGGGCTGATCCGGGGCAAGCGACCGGGAAACCGGTTCGGCCTGCTCTTCCTGGGCAAGAACCCCCCCCGAGGCGCGGAGTCGCTCCCGGCGGGGCTCTACCTGATGCCCGGTGACCCGAAGCCGGCCAGCAGCATGAAGGGCTTCGAGGTCGTGCTCCGAATCGAGGCCGAGCATGCCCCGGGGGGAGTCACCCAGGAGGAGCACTCGGTGGCCGAGAACGTGCGGGAGCGGGAGGTCGACGCGAAGACCACGAGCCTCCCGGTCCAGAAGGGGGCGATCCTCACCGTCGAGGAGGTCGCCGGAGACTTTCGGACGCGGGCCGAGGTCCAGAACATCGTCATAGCCAAGGACGGCAACCCGCTCCTCAACCTGTTCCTCCTCGACGCACCGGTGCCCGACCGGCTGCTGCCGGGAGCCGACGAGAAGAAGGTCGCGCCGGAGAGCTGAGGTCGGTTCTGCCAAGGACACGATCGCCGTGGCGGGATCGTGTCCTTGGCCGAGGCGGCCGGCCGCGGGCCGGATCAGCCCTCAGAGCCGCTTCTTGATCCGCTGATAGCCCGAGCGACTGAGCGGCACCCGCGTGCCGTCCTCGAGCACGACCGCCCGAGGCTCTCCTCCCTCGGTGTCGATCCGCGCCAGGCGGTCCAGGTTGACGAGGTACGAGCGGTGGACTCGCACGAAGCGGGCGGGGTCCAGCCTGCGTTCGAGGTCGGTGAGGGTCTGCTGCTTGAGGTAGGCCTTGCCCTCCGAGTTGAGGCTCACGTAGTCGTCCTGTGCCTCCACCCAGTCCAGCTTCCCGACCGGAATCACCTGCACCTTCGGGCCCTGCCGCACGAGCACGCGCTCGAGGGCTCCCTCGGGGCGGCCGGCTTCGGTCAGCTCCGCCACCGGCATGGGAGCGTGCTTCCTGACGCGCTCGCGGGCCCGCTCGAGGGCGATGGAAATGCGCTCGGGAGCGATCGGCTTCAGGAGGTAGTCGACGGCGTGGACCTCGAAGGCCTTGATCGCGTGCTCGTCGAAGGCAGTCACGAACACGACGGGCTGGTCCTTTCCCAGCAGCTCGAGGACCTCGAAGCCGTTGATCTTCGGCATCTGGATGTCCAGGAAGAGCAGGTCGGGGGTGAGCTCGTTGACCGCCTTGACCGCCTCGAAGCCGTTGCGGCACTCCGCGACGACCTCCACCCGCTTCTCGCGACCGAGGTACTCCCTGAGGACCGCCCGCGCCGGCTCCTCGTCGTCCACGATGACCACCCGAAGCGGGCCCGTGGGTGAGGGGGCGGGCGCCGCCGCCGGGGGTTTCCCCGGTGCGGTCTCTGGAGGCGCCACCGAGACGCCGGGCAAGCTGAGGCGGCGCCGGGCCTCGCGCAGGTCGTCGAGGAGCGCGCCAGCCGAGGAGTACCGGTCGTCCGGGTCCTTGGCGAGGCTGAGATCGAGAATCCTCTGAAGAACCGGCGCCGCGCCGCCGACCTCCACTCCGCCGAAGCGGGGGGCCGGCTCCTTGAGAACCGCGTGGAGCGTCTCGACACCGGTCTCCCGGCGAAACGCCGGCTCGCCCTTCAGCATCTCGTACAGGAGGGCACCGAAGGCGAAGATGTCGCTGCGCTCGTCCACCTCCGCGCCCCGGACCTGCTCGGGCGACATGTAGGCCGCGGTGCCCACGATCCGGCCCGGGTCGGTGTCGCCCCAGACCGGGGTGTCACTCCCGCTGTCGACCGGCGAGCGGGGGTGGATGAGCTTGGCCAGGCCAAAGTCGATGATCTTCGCGTGACCCGACTCCGTGACCATGACGTTCTTCGGCTTGAGATCGCGGTGAACCACCCCCCGGGCGTGGGCTTCGGCCAGGCCCTCCGCGACCTCCACCGCCAGATCCAGGGCCCGGGCGGGCTCGAGGGGAGACCGGGAGAGGAGGGCGGCGATCGGCTCGCCCCGCACGAGCTCCATGGCGATGAATGTGGCGCCGTCCGCTTCGTCGATCTCGTACACCACCGAGACCGCGGGGTGGGCCAGGCCGGCCGCCGCGCGGGCTTCCTGTCGGAGCCGCCGCTCGGCCTCGGGGTCGGCGCCCGGCGCGGGCCCCAGGACCTTCAGGGCCACCTCTCGATCCAGGCGCGTGTCGAGAGCGCGGTAGACCACCCCCATCCCTCCGCGACCGAGCTCGTCCAGTACCTTGTACTGCGCCAGCTTCCGACCGATCATTCCTGATGCCCCGGAGGCATTCTAGGCCGTTTTGCCCGTCACCCGCCGGTGAGGGCCGTGGTTTCGCCGATTCCCATGTTCCGGAACCGATTGTCCTGCCGTAGGTTATGGGTGGAGGAAGACAATGACCGGCCAGGACAGCAGACCACCCAACCATGGGATTGCCCCACGCCTCGTTCTCGGGCTCACCGTCATGGCGGCGGGGCTGGTGCTGGCTCTCGACAACCTGGGGTTCATGGACTCCAGCCTGTTCTTCCGGTACTGGCCGCTGGCCTTCGTGATCCTCGGCATCCTCAAGCTCACGGCGCCGCCCGGACAACGATCGGGAGGGGTGCCCTTCATTCTCGTGGGCGTCTTCCTCCTGGCCTTCACGTCCGGTCACATGAACTTCCAGCGGCTCCTGGCCCTCCTCCTCCTGCTCGTGGGCGGGAGCATCGCCTGGCGGGCCCTGCGGCCCCACCCGCTGCGAGCCGACCCCCGGTCGGGTGTCGACGTGACCGCGATCCTCGGCGGGAGCAAGACCGTGAACAGCTCCGCCGACTTCCAGGGTGGTCAGGCCCTGGCGGTGATGGGCGGCTGCGAGGTCGATCTCAGGAAGGCCACGATCACCGGAGACGATGTCGTGCTCGACATCTTTGCCTTCTGGGGCGGGGTCGTGGTCCAGGTCCCGGAGGACTGGGACGTGGACAACCGGGTGCACGCCATCCTCGGCGGCATCGAGGACAAGACCCACGGGGTGGTCGGCAACAACCCGCGGCTCATCCTGACCGGAACGGTGATCATGGGAGGAGCCGAGGTCAAGCACTAGTGCGCGAGCGACGGGGCTAGCCCATGCACCCGATCCTTGCCGACTGGCGCCGCCTCACGGGCTACCTGGCCGCCTGGGCGCTCCTCGGCGGCCTGCTCGCCACGCTCCTGGTCGCCTCCGCCCCCTTCGGGTGGCTGGAGGCAACGGTGTTCGCGGTGCCCCTGGGTGTTCTCTTCGGCCTTCTGGGCATGGGCTCCTTCTGGATCTGTCGCGCCGCCCCCCTCGAGCTCTCGGGGCTCCTCCGGAGCCTCGGGACCCAGCTCGTCGCCGCCGTCGTCACCGCCATCGTCTGGCTGGTCGCGAGCCGGGGCTGGGCTCTCCTCCTCGACCGCTACGGGGCCTTCCCCGGGCTCGCGGCAACGCAGACCGAGGCCGCCCCGCTCCTGCTGGGCCTCGGAGTGGTGCTCTACCTGCTCGCCGCCGCCTTCCACTACCTCCTGGCGGCGCTCCAGGGCTCGCAGGAGGCCGAGCGGCGCGCCCTCGAGCTGGAGATCGCATCGCGAGAGGCGGAGCTGCGCACCCTGAGGGCCCAGATCCACCCCCACTTCCTCTTCAACAGCCTCAACTCGATCAACGCCCTCATCGCGTCGCGTCCGGAGGAGGCGCGGCGGCTCTGCGTTCGTCTCGGCGACTTTCTGCGGCGGAGCCTCACCCTGGGATCGCGCGAGCAGATCCCGGTGACCGAGGAGCTCGACCTCGCCGAGAGCCTCCTGTCCATCGAGAAGGTGCGCTTCGGGGACCGGCTCACCGTCGAGCTCCGGGTGAGCGAGGGGGTACGCGCCTGCGCGGTGCCTCCGCTGGTGCTCCAGCCCCTCGTCGAGAACGCGGTCACTCACGGGATCGCCCAGATGCTCGACGGGGGGACCATCCTCATCGAGGCAGAGAGACGAGGCGAGACACTCCTCATCGCGGTGGAGAACCCGCGGGACCCCGATTCTCCCGATCCGAAGGGCGCGGGCATCGGCCTCCGGAACGTTCGGCGTCGCCTGGCCGCTCTCTACGCCGAGAAGGCCGGGATGACCGTCCGCTCCGAGACGGGCTCCTTCCGCGTGGAGCTGCGCATCCCCTGCTCGAGCTGAGCCGCCGTCCTCGCTGCCATCCAGAAGCCCGAGCCTCGTCGGTCTGGCCCGCGTTCGTTCCCCAGGACCGCCGTCTGTTCCCTCAGGTTGTCGTTCATTCCCTGGGACGACCTTCTGTTCCCATCTCCGCCGCGCCGGGCCGCGGCACCCCTTTGGACCATCGCTGATGAATCGCCCTACCCGCGGGTCGTAGTATCTGGCCCTGGCAGCAGAGCCCTGCCTCGGAATCCCACTCCCTTGCTGTGTAGGCATAGATCCCGTATGGGCGCGCCAGCGGCGCGTCAGGGGCCAGGCGATCACGAGTTCGAGGGCTTGACCCATGCCAGACCGTCGACATCTTCGAAGTGCTGATCGAACGACACGAGTTCGGCGCCGGACTCCATGGCCTGGGCGGCGATCCAGATGTCGCTTGTCGGCAGGGGTCTCCCTCTCTTTCTGAGGGCGGCAGCGATACGCGCGAAGCGATCCGCGGTCACCACCCCGACCGGCGCGAGGGAGACGAACGGATTCGCCAGGAACTCATCCAGCTCCTGTCGATTGGATTCGTAGCGCGAGCCATTCCGAAAACCGAAGAGCAACTCGCCGACAACGACCACCGACAACACGACGCGTTCTGCCCGCCGCACGCGGCGGGCCACATCGGCGTGCCCTCGCAGCAGTGCCGAGTAGGCATTTGTGTCCAACAGCAGCGTCATCGCCACAGATCGGCGTCGACGGGCGGAGTAACGCCCAGGAGGCAGGGGACGAAGCCCTTCACGGGGAATGCCTTGGGGCCAGAAGTCCATGACGCAGAACGACATCTCAGTCGCCGAGGACGACACTCCATGGCGGAGAAGGACACCGGGTGACGGCGCCCCGCCCCGCCGCGGATCACCGTCGCGGGGACGTCCCCGGTGGGCGATCTCGAGTCCGACGAAGCGTCGGAGACCGCGTCCCGCGCGGCTCCTCAGGCGCTCGGCTTCGCCTTCGCCAGCGGCAGCGACCGGCCGAGCACGGGAGCGATGATCCTGAGCTCGCTCATGAGCTGATCGAACTGCTCGGGATAGAGGCTCTGGGGTCCGTCGGACAGCGCCTTCTCCGGGTCGTTGTGGACCTCGATGAGGAGCCCGTCGGCCCCGGCGGCGACCGCGGCGCGGGCCATGGGGATCACCTTCT
>Ga0316576_10002139_pt1 | contig 11131 bp, 7 predicted proteins | sample S0NA_FD_203075 | JGI IMG/M metagenome (GOLD analysis project Ga0316576, IMG submission 203075) | Rhizosphere microbial communities from salt marsh grasses in Alabama, United States - S0-2_050615r3r5 | ecosystem: Host-associated > Plants > Roots > Rhizosphere | place: USA: Alabama | collected... | reverse complement strand
ATGTTCATGATTGCTTCACCATTGATGACAAAATGGTCAATTCCGGATCGATTCCGAACCAGTTTCAGGCCATATTCAAGTTTTTTGGCAAACGCATATGCGAGCACTCCCGCTTCTTCATCCTTCTCAATGGCCTGCCGAACGATCTCATCAACAGCGCTGTCCTCGAATGAAACGCTGACCTCGAGCTTCTCGGGGAGAGATGCCTCTTCGATCTTTATCTGCTGATACATCTCTTTAAAATCGTCAAGAATGGCATCTATATCAGAGATGTTTTTCAAATACAACGCGGAAAGCAGTTGAATCCTTCTCTCCCCGATCTCCAGGCCCGATTTCTTCTGAAAGGCTTCCGCATTCCCGGCGATGTAGTCCTCAATATTTTTCAGCTTTTCCTCTTTCGCGGCCCGAAAACGAGATTGAAGCCCGGAATCTTCAGGGTTGGCAAGAAGAATCCCCAGCTCTCGAAGGGGGTTTTCCACCACCTCAGACGTCACCAAAAATGACTTAATATCCGTTGAAGGAAGGGATTTTTCAAAAGGAATGAGCACTTTTTCAATGGCGCTGACCAGCCCTCTGGCTCCGGTCTTTTCAGCAGCAGCCATTTCTGCTATCCTCTCCAAAGCCGCGCCTTCAAACTGAACATCAATGCCGTAGGCTCTGAAATCCCTTCTCTTGCTGATAAGGATCGGATTATTTGGATTGTTCAGAATCTCGAACAGATCTTCCTTCTCCAGTTCATCAAAAACCACGACCACCGGAAGTCGTCCCACAAACTCAGATTCAAAACCGAATGCTATCAGATCCTGTGCCTTCACTTCCTTGAGGATTTCCCAAGGTACCTCAGTGGACCGAACGTCTGCTTCAAATCCTATTCCCTGCTGCTGGAGTCGTTTTCGTATAACTTCGGCCAGATCCCCAAATGCCCCACTCACAATAAAAAGGATGTTTTTCGTGTTTACCACACGCTTCTCTCGCTTCCCTGTTCTCCTGAATTGCTCTATGGCCTGAATTTGGGAGATGGGGTCGTGCGGCACCTTCAAGTCAACTTCCGTCTCTTCCATGGGTTTGAGCAGCGCCCGCTGTACTCCGGTCCTCGATACGTCGTGTCCGATCAGGTTTTGGGAGGAAGCGATCTTGTCGATTTCATCGATGTAGATGATCCCGTTCTCAGCCAGCCCAATGTCATCGCCGGCCTCGTATACCAGGTCCCTGATAAGGTCCTCCACATCACCGCCCACATAACCGGTTTCACTGAATTTTGTAGCGTCCCCTTTCACAAAAGGGACGCCGAGCTTGTGTGCGATCAGCTTGATGATATAGGTTTTTCCCACGCCGGTAGGCCCGATCATGAGGATATTATTCTTAATCATGCCGACGCTTGTCTTCCTGCGGTGGGCCGACACCTTTTCGGAAAACTTTATCCTGTTAAAATGAGTGCAAATCTTTGTGGCAAGAACCGCTTTTGCTTCATTTTGTTTCACCACAAATCCGTCCAGATGAGTTTCCAGTTCCTCGGGGAGCAGATCAAAATCGAGTTCCTTCTCCGTTTCTCTACTCTTTTGTCTTTCATCACCCTTTTCTTCGTCGGGGCGGGGAACAACGAATGGGGAGATAACTTTCACTCTGTTCCCGTATTTCTTGGAAAGATATTCACTGAGTTCTTTTTCAAGCTCTTTCTGGTTTGGAATTTTGATCTGACCGCCGTTCTCAGCCGCGTTTTCTCTTTTCTCATCCATACTCTTTCCTCTCCATATATAGAGCACGTGTTAGTTTCTTTCGCCTATCGTTTATCACGTGCAACCCTATGCACGCCTTCAACTTCACACTACTGTTATCAAATATAGGCACTGGTCTCCGGGAATGCAACCTTCATCCGATTTCCCGAATCTCGGACTATTTCTATTGACTCAAACCGTCGCTTATTATAACTATCAAACGTTCAAATGTACGAGTGCTCATTTCGCTCATTTGCTCGCGAGGGTTCTTTCAAAAAACCCCAAACAGTCTCTCTACACACGCTCTTCAAAGGGTGGTAAGCGAATGCTTTCAAGATTGGAAATACGTCTCAAACAGGAATTGATGGATGCTGAAGGAGAATCCATTCGGCGCAAGGCAAAGGAATATTTCTCTCTGGAAGTGCAGGATATACGTATTCTACGGGTTCTGACCATGGAGACCTCCCTTACCCGGGACCAACTGGAAACGGTCTGCGCCAATCTCTTCACCAATCCGGTTACTGAAATCTCTTCCTTCAATCCCCTGACCCATCAATTTGATTGGCTCATCTGGGTGGGATTTCGTCCCGGAGTCCGGGACACTGCCGGTAGTACCGCCGTGGAGGCAATGGAGGATCTTCTGCAGTGCACGTTTGGACCCGACGAAGCGGTCTACACCTCCAGACTTTACGAAATAAGAGGGAATATCTCTCGAAGTGATGCAGGGACCATCGCAAACGAACTTCTGGCAAATGACATCATCCAGCAGTGGAAAGTTTACGGGAAGGAGGATTGGTCACCGGAGGAGGGCATCGGTTTTCCGGTACCGAAGGTTATGCTGGATCACGAGCCGCAGGCAGCAGTACTTTCCATTGAGAGTGATGAAACGCTCCGGCAACTTTCTCACGAGCGGAACCTGGCCCTGCATAAAAATGACATTCCGGTCATAAGGAATTACTTCCTCAGAGAGGATGTACGACGTGAAAGGCAAACGGTGGGCCTTGATGCACCGACCGACGTGGAATTGGAATATCTCTCTCAGGCGAGAAGCGATCATTGCAATCATAACACCTTCAGAGGCCTTTTTCATTATCATGACCTGGACACCGGTTCGCGCCAGACCATTAACAACCTGTTCAAGACCTGTATTGAAGAACCAACCCTCGATATACAGAAAAAAAGGGAGTGGGTTATATCGGTCCTGTGGGATAACGCGGGGATTGCCAGATTCGATGATGATCATTTCTACACTATCACCGGCGAGACCCACAACAGCCCTTCAAACATGGAGGCATACGGAGGTGCCATCACCGGTATCGTGGGAATCTACCGTGACCCCATGGGAACCGGCAAGGGATCGAAGCTGATCCTCGGACTTTATGACTACTGTACGGGCCCGCGCGATTATCATGGGGAGCTCAAGCCGCATCTTCACCCCCGAAGACTCCTTGACGGCATTATCGAAGGAGTACGTGACGGAGGAAACAAGAGCGGCATACCCACCGGGTACGGACTCCTGCTCTTCGATGAAAGCTACATCGGCAAATGCCTCGTCTTTGTCACGGCGCTGGGTTTGATGCCCGCCAAAGTCGGAAACAAATCTTCCCATGAGAAAAAAACCCAGCCAGGCGATCTCATCATCATGTCGGGAGGCCGGGTGGGAAAGGACGGCATCCACGGTGTCACGGCCGCCTCGGAAACGTTTAGTGAACATACCCCTGCCGGCCACGTGCAGATCGGCGACCCCTATACCCAGAAAAAGATGCACGACTTCCTCCTCGAGGCCAGAGATGAAGAATTGATCGAATTTATTACAGACAACGGCGGAGGAGGGCTTTCCTCCTCTGTGGGTGAATCGGCCCGATTCAGCAATGGAGCCCGCGTTGATCTGGACAAGGTTCCCCTGAAGTACCAAGGGTTGGATCAATGGGAAATCTGGGTTTCAGAGTCACAGGAAAGAATGACCATAGCCGTCCACCCGAAGAACCTTGATCGTTTCATGGAACTCTCTCGAAAACACGCAGTGGAAAGCACCGTGATTGGGGCATACAACGATACGGGAATCCTTGAACTGGATTACCACGGAAAGCCCTGCGCCTACGTGCGGATGGACCTGTTGGAATCCGATTTTCCCCAGTGGGAGTTCGAAGCTGAATGGTCCTCACCAAAGCGAAGGGGATTGAGGGAACCGGTTATCAGTGAACCGTCCGAGCACGGTGCGCTCTTGCATGCCATCCTGGCCAGGCCGAATATCTGTTCCAGGAACTGGATTGCACGACAATATGACCACGAGGTGCAGGGAGGAAGCGTCATCAAGCCGCTTGTGGGAAAGCATCGTGACCTCCCTAGCGATGCCTGCGTGATACGTCCCGTGCTAACCTCTCATAAAGGGCTTGCGGTTGCCCAAGCCATGCTCCCCTTTTATTCCCCCATAGACACCTATCCCATGGTGGCCGCAACCATTGACGAGGCCGTCAGGAAAGTGCTGGCGGTGGGCGGGTCACTGGAGCATCTCGGCGGAGTTGACAACTTCTGCTGGCCTACCGTCCAGTACGACCCTACGGAAAATCCCGACGGCAAGTACAAGGCAGCCCAGCTTGTTCGCGCGAATTGGGCCCTGCGCGATTGCTGCAAGGCATATGAAATCCCCCTTCTTTCAGGAAAAGACAGCATGTACATCGATGGAAATTTGACAGGACCTTTTGGTGAAAGAAGGAAGATTTCAGGGCTCCCCACCCTTCTTTTTACCGTCAGCAGCGTTGTCGAAGATATTTTCAGGTGTGTGAGCATGGATGCGAAATTCCCGGGCGATCTCGTCTATGTACTTGGTGAGACCCGCAATGAACTCGGAGGGAGCGAATTTTACCAGCTGATGGGCGAAACAGGGCTCAATGTCCCTCGATTAGACCATGCTTCCGCCCTCCCCTTGTACCGCGCCCTTGCCAAATCCATTGAATATGATCTGGTGACTTCCTGTCATGCCGTCACCAGGGGTGGCCTCGTTGTTCACCTCGCACTGGTTGCCATGGGCGGCGAACTCGGTATGGATCTTCGGCTTGAGGATATCCCAAAGAGTGCCGGGACGAACCCAACGTCAACCCTTTACTCAGAAAGCTGCGGCAGATTCGTGGTTACCGTGGATCCCTCAAAAAGAAAGGAATTCGAAGCTCTTTTCTCCGGGTTGACCATCTCCAACATCGGGATGGTAACGTCCTCTTCCCGCTTCAGGGTAAAGAATTCTCTCGGGACTTCCCTGATTGATGAACGCGTTTCCCAATTGAAAGCATCCTGGCTGCGCCCTCTTGGAGACCTCATATGAATCAAGTCAAAGCATTGATATTTACTGGATATGGATTGAACTGTGATTATGAAACACACTACGCCCTCACCCGGGCAGGAGCGAATGCGGATTGCATTCACATAAACGAGGTCATCTCGAAACAAACGGTTCAGCTTGACGACTATCATATTCTCGTATTCGGTGGCGGATTCAGCTGGGGAGATGATCACGGGGCCGGTGTTGTCATGGCGGCGAAGATAAAACGGCGCCTGGGGGAGGAAATCGCCCGTTTTGTGGATGCGGGAAGGCTGATCCTGGGAATCTGCAACGGCTTTCAGTGCCTTGTAAACCTGGGGCTTTTGCCTGCGCTTGACGAGCGGCATGATGAGCGACGCGTGGCACTGACGTACAACGATTCGGGAAACTTCGTGGATACCTGGGTCACGCTGAAGGTCAACATTACCCCCTGTGTGTTTATGAAGAATATCTCATCCATTGACCTTCCCGTCCGTCACGGGGAGGGAAAATTCTTCGCCGCAGAAAAGGATCTGAGCGCTCTCTTTCAAAACAACCAGGTGGTACTCCAGTATGCTGCGCCTGACGGAAGCGAGGCAGCGGGCCGCTTCCCCTGGAATCCAAACGGATCGCTGCGAGACATAGCGGGAATCTGTGACCCTACCGGGAGAATTTTTGGCCTCATGCCTCATCCTGAGGCATTCAATCATGTTACCAATCACCCTTCCTGGACAACGGTCAAGGAACAGCTCCATCGCGAGAAGAAATCCGTGAGATCTGAAGAAGGGGAGGGTATACAGGTCTTCAGAAATGCTGTCCAGTACCTGCAACAAATCTTTTGATGTTTCTCCTTGACCCTTTTTTTCCGTAAGAGTATACTAAATGATTAGATTTTGTCTGTTCACCGAAGAGCGATTTCTTTGTCAGGCTGGATTCTTGTCCTCGAAAGGGGAAACCATTCGGCAGCGAAAAAGCTTCGGCCTCTGCGGACATTTATTGTTTCGTAGCGTTTTTGCGGACGCGCCCGAAACCGACGCCCTTTCTGCGGGCATCACATTATTTCCCATAAAGGAGATTTTGAAATGGCTTCAAATTCCAAGAAAACCAAACTGATCAGGGCCAGAAAAGCTCGGCCCAATACAAAAAACCTCAAGGCGAATATGAAGCGCCTCCAGGAAAACACGAAAATTCTGAGATCACTCGCAGAACAAAAAGAGGAATGATCATGTTGAAAGATGTTGTAATCATCTCCGCATGCAGAACAGCCATTGGAGCCTTTGGCGGAACGCTTCGTGACCTGAATGCGCCACTCATCGGAAGTGTTGCCATGAAAGGAGCAATCCAGCGAGCAGGTATTGACCCTTCCATAATTGACGATGTTCGATTCGGCTGCTGCGTGGAACCGGCGGACGCGTTAAATGTGGCACGCGTTTCAGCGCTCATGGCGGGAATACCTGACACGGTGACCGCGGTGACGGTGAACCGGGTATGCATTTCCGGTATGGAGGCTGCCTTGTCAGGGATGGCCATGATTCAGGCAGGCATGGCTGACATCATCCTCGCAGGTGGAGTGGAACATATGTCCGGCGTCCCGTACTCTGTGCCCAACGCCAGGTGGGGCTGCCGGCTGCAGGACCACGTATTTGTGGATAACATGATACACGCGCTCCATTGCGGATCTCATCTTATTCCTCACCCTGAAGACGGCCCTGTGAAAGAAGGCGCGCCTCTCGAATTCTTCAAGGGAAAACCCTACATCATGGGCCACACCGCCGAGTTCGTCGCCCAGCTCCACAACATCAGCCGTGAGGAAATGGATGAAGTTGCGCTGCGCAGCCACAATAATGCGGAACGTGCGACTCAGAATGGTGATTTCAAAGAGGAAATCGTGCCTCTCGAAGTGCCGAAGAGAAAAAAACCCCCTGTTATTTTTGAGAAAGACGAACACTTCCGTCCCGGCCTCACCCTGGAAGACCTCAAGAAACTTCCTCCCGCCTTTGTACCCAAGATAGGAAAGGTCACTGCGGGGAATTCTTCCGGCATCAATGACGGTTCCAGCGCAATGATTCTCATGTCCGCTGAAAAGGCAAAGGAACTGGGATTAAAACCTATGGCTCGAATCAGGTCGGTGGGCCGAGGGGCATGCCACCCCTCCGTGATGGGATTAAGCCCGGTGCCGGCGGTCAGAAATCTCCTGGAGAAAAACCCGGGCACCAAGCTGGAAGATTTTGAACTGATTGAAGTAAATGAAGCCTTTGCGGCCCAGTATTTAGGGTGCGAAAAAGAGCTGGGCCTCAATCGGGACATCACCAACATCAACGGGTCGGGCATCGGTCTCGGACATCCGGTGGGCTCCACCGGCTGCAGGATCATGGTCACTCTTCTCTATGCCATGAAAAGCCACGGGAAAACCTTGGGCCTGGCCACCCTCTGTGGAGGCGGCGGGGTCTCCATGGCATGTGCTCTTGAAATGATGTAGGAGCGTTCCCTTTGCAACCATCAGAAGGCCCCCGCGCTCCTCGAAGACCCGTTGAGTCCTGACAGGCTACCAGGACCCTCATGCGCGGTAGAGTGACGTTTTCAAACGTTTCCCGATTCGGTATTCTACGTGTTTTCTGAGGACGATTTTAAGTTCCCGCATCACTGCTGCGTCAAGGGGGAGTGATCCTTTCTCGGGCCACTCCCCTGCCTGCATTCGATCCAGAATTCTCACACTCAGAGGATTCAACCCGGGACTCTCCGCTGTCTCCTTGGAACATCTGAGGCAGGCAATACCACCTCTCCGGCACTGGAAAACCGCCCTTCCCTCCCCTTCATAAGTTCTCTTGCAGAGGGTGCAGCCCTGCAGCTGGATTCCATACCCCCCAAGCGCCATAGCCCTCGCTTCGAAAAAAAGGCGAAGCTCCTCAGAATCCGTTGTACGCTCCAGTGCGCCGAGGCACCTTTTCAGCAGATGGAACATGCGGGTATCAGGAACCCGAAGGGGAAAAAGGATCTCGGTAAGTTCAACCATGTAACTCGCCAGGGAAAGGAGCGAATAATCCGTTCTCAGGGAAGCAAAATTGTCCTCGAGTTTTCCCGACTGCAGGAAACAGAGGTCACGCCCCGGCCGCTCGCTATATTCAAGCGTGGAAAGGCAAAAATGGTCCAGGCAATTCACAAAGCGGCGGCGGCTCTTCCTTGCCCCTTTGGCAATCCCCTGCAACCTTCCCTGATCGGCGCTGAAGAAGGTGACGATAAGATCCGACTCACCCAGTTCTTTTCTTCTCAGGATAATGGAAGAGATTCTATGCGCTTCCATAGCGCAAATCAGCTTGCCTCCTGCTCTCCCCCATACAATTGCTTTATCTTTACCCGATTCGGCTTCCCGTCATCCAAATGGGGAAAATCATCCACGAATGCAACGTATTGCGGCTTCTTATACCGGGCAATCCGCTCCCCCACAAACTCGATAAGCTCTCGCTCGTCGAGATGTTCCCCCGGCTTCAAAACACAGACGGCTTTTATCCCTTCCTTCCACTTGGGGTCCGGCACGCCGAAGACCACCGTCTCTTCCACCAGAGGGTGTTCCAGGATGGCCTTTTCAACTTCCGCGGGATAGACATTTTCACCGCCCGGCTTGATGAGTTCCTTTTCCGGCTTTCTCCCCGCATACCAGAGAAACCCTTGGTCATCGAACCGGCCCAGATCACCGGTATGGTGTCTTCCGCCCCTGAATGCGTAGGAAGTATCTTCGGGAAGATTCCAGTACCCCTTGAAGACCAGAGGCCCCCGCACGGTTATTTCTCCCACTTCTCCCCGTTCAACCGAACGGTCGTTGTCATCAATCAGTACCACATCAGCCAGGGGAAACATTCTGCCCGCAGATCCCGGCTTTTCATTATACGCGCAGAAGGTCGCAAAGCCTGATGTCTCGGTCTGCCCGTAGAGACAATAGAATGTGCCTCCGGTCATCTCTTGATATTGCTCAATGACTTCGGGTGTCTCAAGGCCGAGAACCGAGGTGAGGGAAGTTATATCACGGGCTTTTTTTTCATGCACCGCCAAGATGGAGGAGAGTATTGGGGAGAAATCAAACATGAATGAGACGTTTCGCTCCACAATCAGTTCATAAGCCAGTTCCGCGTCAAATTTGCTCATGTTCACCGTAAGAGCCCCTGCGTGAAAACTTGCCGTTGTCATGAACAGCCCTCCCACATGAAACAAGGGAAGCACGTTCAGATGAACATCACGGGGGGTGAGATTGCAGAGCCATCCGAAATGCATATCAATGCACAGAGCGTTTTCATGACTCAACAGGCCGCCTCTCGGTCTTCCCTGGACGGCTGCCGTGTGAATAATCACGAAACCATCGTCGCTTGAAACGTCTTCAGTCTGCACCGCGTTACCATCCATGAGCAGCGTTTCGAACCCCGGGAAACCCTCCGTCCCGGCGCCAAGGCTGTAATATTTCTCTACCGATGCAAGCGAATCCTTGAAGGATTTGATGGTCTGCTGAAATTCCTCTCCGGCGAAAACAATTCGCGGGCCGCAGTCGTTCAAGTTGTACACCATCTCCTCAGACGAAAGTCTCCAGTTGATAGGAAGCACAATGGCCCCCAGCGCCGCCGCTGCGCCATAAATCAGGAAATATTCAAAAACATTTTTCCCCACAACGCCCAATCGATCCCCTTTTGCAATTCCCGCCTGCTGGAGACCGGAAGCAACGCAGTCCACCTTTTTCTTTACCTGGGCAAAGGTGAAGGTCCGCCCGTCATCCACCTCAAACCATGCAGGCCGGTCCGGGTAACAGAAGGCATTCCGTTTGATGACATCGTAGAAGGTAAAATCGTTGAGTCCCATAGTTCGCCTCACAAAAAAAGGGGCCAGGCATCAGCAGAAAAATGCGCCTGACCCCCTTTTCATTTTGGGGTTATTTTACTGCTGCCTCAAACGGAAGAACCTTGACGAGGCCATCCGCCTTGAAGGTAAACGCACCTTCAGTGACCTTCACGGGAACGGAATAATCCGGAACACCCTTCCACCATCGCTCGAGGGCATCCCACGCGCTCCAGCCTCGAGCCTTCAGTTGGTATCCCGAGGTGACCAACAAGTTCAAAAGGGCGGAACGCACCGTGATCATCGTATCCACCCGCACCTGGTCGGTTTTTCCGGCGGGAATCCAGTACTCATCGTCGTTGTTCAATGTCACTAACTGAAACTCATTGTCAAAAGCTACCGTAAATTTAATCCCCTCCAGCAAGATTGGATAAGGATTCGGGTTTTGGATGTCGAAGAGGAAACTCATGGGAAGTGGCGCTCCTCGATCTCCCGCATCTCCCTTGGCTGGTTTGCTTTTTGAGGAAATATACCAGTATCCATCGTATTGAGGCACTTCAAAAGAATTCAGCGTGATTACCGGGCTCTTGAAGTTAGCAGCCGTAGGCTGCACCTGCATGCCTGCGCAGGATACAAAGACGACACTGAGTGCAAAAATCATCAGGGCCACAAGAACCAATCTTTTATGCATGATAGAACCTCCCTCTTTTGCATTCGGAAGTGAGGATTGCTGCTGTGATAAAAGCACTTTGGGGCTTGTTTAGACGCTCCCAGTCCGCCCTTCCGATTTGATTATGTTTCTGATCAGGCGAGCCACCTCTTTCTTCGCTTGTAGTGTTTCACGTCACGAAAGCTCTTCTTCCCTCCCTTGTCACTGAGACCCAGGTAGAAATCTTTTATGTCTTCATTCTGGCTCAATTTCTCAGCAGTATCGTCCATGACGATCCGCCCCGTCTCCATCACATAGGCATAGGGAGCCACATTCAGGGCCAGTTTCGCATTCTGCTCAACCAGCAGAATGGAAATGCGCTGTTCCTTATTGAGCTGCATGATGATGTTGAAGATTTCATGAATAAGCATCGGGGCAAGTCCCATGGAAGGCTCGTCCAGCAACACCAGTTTGGGCTCGGTCATGAGCGCTCGTCCCACAACCGTCATCTGCTGTTCACCGCCACTCACGAACCCGGCTGTCTCATTTCTTTTTTCCAGAAGCCGGGGGAAATAGTGGTACACCATTTCCAGTCCTTCTCGTACGGAGCCGGTTTTTCTGAGATGGGCACCCACCTTCAGGTTTTCTTCCACG
>Ga0316576_10002138_pt1 | contig 11134 bp, 8 predicted proteins | sample S0NA_FD_203075 | JGI IMG/M metagenome (GOLD analysis project Ga0316576, IMG submission 203075) | Rhizosphere microbial communities from salt marsh grasses in Alabama, United States - S0-2_050615r3r5 | ecosystem: Host-associated > Plants > Roots > Rhizosphere | place: USA: Alabama | collected... | reverse complement strand
TCTGACCACCGCCGCTGAGCACCGCGGTGGGCGGCGGCGTCGCGTCGGGAGTGTGGACCATCCGGCCGGTGACGCGGACCGGGCCGTCGGCCCGGAGGGTCAATGCTCCGATCACCTCGTCGGCACAGCCGAGATCGGTGGCGAGGCCGGCCGCCGTCCACAGCACGGCCGACCGTGGCGGGACGACCCGGGTCGGGGACATGAACTGGTTGCACGGCGCGGGACGGTGGACGCGGCCCGGCAGAAACCCGGCCAGGGTGACCTGGATCGGCTCGGGTGTCGGGTTGACCAGATAGACCTCGGTCGAACGGTAGGTGCCGTCGGCCGTGGCGGCGTTGAGCGCGAATGCGGGAAGCACGAGCTCGACCGCCGATGCCGTCAGCGGCAGCACGGCCAGCCCGAGTGCGAGAATGAACGATCGATGACGCATACAGCTCCTCGTGGTTCGGCGCGATCAAGCGCACCCGTCCCTGCACTTTACTACGGATCGGGTCGCCGGAGCGTTGAGGCGATCGATTCGGGTATGCTCGATCGCCGGAGATGACGAAGTGACCGCGCCGCACGGTGCCTACGCACCGATCCCGACCCCGGTCGACCGAGACGGTCGATTCGATGTGGCCGCTCTCGGCCGCCATCTGGAGTGGTTGGACGGCTCCGGTCTCGATGGCGTGCTGGTGCTCGGGACCAACGGCGAGTTCCCGTCGTTCGACGTCGCCGAGCGGCTCGAGATCGCCGAGACCGCGGCGCGCGCGGCCGGCGGGCTCGACCTCATGCTCGGCGTCGGCTCCTGCGCGCTGCCGGAGGTCCACCGGCTGGTCGAGGCCGCTCCGGATCTCGGCTACGGGGCGGTGCTGCTGCCACCGCCGTTCTACTTCCGGAGTGCGCCGACGGCGGGCGTCGCCGCCTTCGTCCTCGAGGTGCTCGATCGGGCCGAGCTGCCGGTGCTCCTCTACCACATTCCCCAGGTGACCGGTGTCCCGGTCTCCGACGAGCTGCTCGGTGCGGTCGCCGACCACCCGCGGTTCGGCGGCGTGAAGGACAGCAGCGGTCGCGACGACGAGCTGGCCCGGATCGCGGCCGGCATCGGTGCCGGGATCTACATGGTCGGCAACGACCGGCTGGTGTCGGCGGCGGTCGCCACGGGCGGCGGCAGCATCACCGCCGCGGCGAGCGTCGCTCCCGAGCTCGTGACGGCGACCCATCGCGACTCGAGCCGGCAGGCCGAGCTGGACCGCGTCCGGTCGCTGCTCGAGGCGTTCGGGCTCGGGCCGGCGGTCAAGGCGATTTTGCGTCGGCGAGGGATCGGGGACTACCGGACGCGTCCGCCGCTGCTCGGGCTCGACGACCGTTCGGCCGAGGAGCTCATCGCCCAGTTCGAGCGCCTCGCCGGCAGCTGATCTGCTGCGTGCGTGGGATCAACCGCCAAGCCGCAACGACGCAAAGACATCGAAATTCTTGACTTGACGCTGCCATCCAAGATGCGGACGGCTCGGCTCGACGCGACGCCGAAGGTGTGTGGGCGGGTTATGAAACACGGAGATCACGGTGACCACAGAGAGCCCATAGAGGTCATTTCGGATCGTCGAACGAGACCGGCGGTCCTGAGCAGTGCGGGGCGCCCGTTCCGGGGCACTCAAATGCGATGCCGCGTGTTTCTCCGTGTGCACGGTGGTTGAAAATAGTGACCCGAACGACCGGAAGTGCGACGCGCCGGGCACCGAACTTCCAGTTCAGCATCGACACCTTTCAGATGCGATGCTCTGTGGCCCTTTGTGTGCTTCGTGTTTCAAAAACTCGACTGCAGCCGTCCGGGTAACCGTTGTGTAGGGCATCGAACTCCCAAGCCGGCATCGCCAACTTCAAAAAAAATGCGATGGGATCTGCGTGATCTGCGGTGGCTGCGTTGCTTCGCGGCTTTGCGTCTCGGCGGTTGATGCTCAGCCCGCGACCTGCAGGACGACCTTGCCGAAGACATCGCCCGACGCGAGCCGGCTGTGAGCGTCGGCGACGCGCTCGAGCGGGAACACGCTGTCGACGATCGTCCGCAGGCGGCCGGCGTCGAGCGCGTCGCCGAAACGGTCCAGAAACGACCGCACGACGGCCGCTTTGCGCTCGACGTCGAGGGCGCGCAGGGTCGAGCCGATGACCTGGAGCCGGCGGGTCAGCAGGCGCGCGAGATCGAGCTCGCCGGAGCGGCCGCCCATCAGCCCGATGACGACCAGCCGACCGTCGGGCGCCAGGCAGCGCAGGTTGCGCTCCAGGTAGTCGCCGCCGATGCAGTCGAGCACGACGTCGGCGCCCCGGCCGCCGGTCAGCTCGTCGACCGCGTCGGCGAAGTCCTCGGTGCGGTGGTTGACCGCCCGCTCCGCGCCGAGCTCGAGGCAGCGCCGACAGCGGTCGTCCGAGCCCGCCGTGACCACGACCCTGGCGCCGGCCTCGCGGATCAGCTGGATCGCCGCGGTGCCGACCCCGCCCGACCCGCCGTGGACCAGCGCGACGCCGCCACTGTTGAGACCGCCGAGCATGAACAGGTTCAGGTGAGCGGTCAGAAACACCTCGGGGAAACCGCCCGCCTCGGCGTCGGACATGCCGTCGGGAACTGCCATGACCGAACCGTGGTGCACCACCACCTGCTCCGCCTGGCCGCCGCCGGCGACCAACGCCATGACCCGTGCGCCGGGCCGGAGGTGGGGAACGTCGGCGCCGATCTCGAACACCGTTCCGGCGCACTCCAGACCGAGGACCTCGGTCACGCCCGAGGGCGGCGGGTACAATCCGCGACGCTGGAGCAGGTCGGCCCGGTTCAGCCCGGCGGCGCGGACAGCGATCCGCACGGCGCCGGGCGTCAGCTCGGGCGACGGACGGTCGACGACCTGCAGAACCTCCTCGTCGCCGGGACGATCGCACTCGACGGCTTTCACAAAACGAGCATAACCGACTACAATCCTGGCCGCCGTCCATTCGCGCGGCGACGGCGCATCCACCGTTCGGAGGCACCATGATCGAACAACGCGACCTCGAAATCTGGGCCGGTTTCCTCCTCGACCACTCGCTCGGCGGCGTCGGGCCCGGCGACCGCGTCATGATCAAGGGCGAGCGGGTGTGCTGGCCGCTGATCTCGGTTCTCGAGCGCCGGGTCATCGAGGCCGGCGCGGTTCCCGATGTGTACCTGATCCCGCCCAACAACGATCGAGGCAAGGTGTGGTCGGCGGCGATGGGCCGGCACGGGTCCGAGGACCAGCTCGCCGCGGTGCCCGAGTGGCACCGACTGCGCTACGAGAGCATGACCAAGTACATCGAGGTTCTCGGTGCCGAGGATCCGTCGCAGTACACCGGGCTCGAACCGGGGCAGTCGCAGGCGCTGGCCGCGGCCGACCGGCCGTTCTCCAACGTCCGGCTGTCCAAACCGTGGGTGATCACGTTGTTCCCGACCGCCGCGTTCGCCGAGCTCGAGGGGATGTCCGAGGAGGACTTCGCCTCGTTCATCGTCGGCGCGTCGACGGTGGATCCGACACCGCTGCGCGAGGCCGAGGAGCGGATCGCTCCGCTGGTCACCGACGGGCGCGAGGTCACCATCGTGACCCACTGTCCGAACGAGGACCGGGAGCTGACCTTGACCATGGACATCTCGGATGGCCACGCCGTCATGTCGTACGGGCTCCGGAACTTCCCGGACGGCGAGGTGTTCACCAGCCCCGACGCGTCGAGCGTGCAGGGGGCGATCTTCGTCGATCTCCCGGTGACCTACGGCGGTACCGACATCCGCGGCATCTACCTCGAGTTCGACGGCGGGAAGATCGTCGACTACCGTGCCGACGAGGGCCACGACGCGCTGGCCGCGATCATCGAGACCGACGACGGGTCGCACCGTCTCGGCGAGGTCGCGCTCGGCATGAACCCGGGCCTCGACCGGGTGCTCAAGCACCCGCTGTTCGTCGAGAAGGTCGGCGGCACGCTGCACATCGCGATCGGCGCGAGCTACGAGGACTGCTACGTCGACGATCCGTCGAGCGACGAGGGGAAGGCCACGATCGAGCGGCTCGAGGCCGACGGCGTGCTCAACCGCTCGGCGCAGCACGTCGACATCGTGACCGACTTCAGGCCCGGTGGGTGCGGCGTGTCGGTGCACATCGACGACACCGAGCTCGTGCCGCGGGACGGCGTGTGGGTGGCGAAGGAGTGAGACGGACCGCCGCGTCCGCCCGTACACCTCGAGGGCACGGAATCCCCGGCGTCGCGGCGACGTTCGGGTGAGCGGGGAATCGGCGCAACCGCCGAAGGAGTCAGCATGAGTTCTGGACCCGACATCAGCGCCGGCGACACGCTGCGCGATCTGACCGACATCACCCCTCCGGAGATCTTCCAGGAGCTCCAGAAGGGCGTGCTCGGTCAGAGCACGGCTCTGCGCTACACGTCGGTCGCGGTCTACAAGCACACCACCGGCAAGGTGCCGGGCAACATCCTCCTCATCGGCAACTCGGGCACCGGCAAGACGACCATCATGAACAACATCCAGCGGATGTACCACGAGGTCGCCGAGTACCGCCCGTTCCGCGCGATGACCATCATCAACGCGAACCTGCTGGTCGACGCCGAGCGCCTCGAGTTCCAGCCGGCGCGGCTGCTCACGGCCGTCGAGCAGCGCGCCCGCGCAATGGTCGGCGAGACCCCGTCGGCCGAGGAGCTCAAGGCGACCATGGAGCGGGCGACGATCTGTATCGACGAGATCGACAAGATGTCGTCGATCGTGGCGGGCAAGCCGAACCCGATCGGTGTCGTGCTGCAGCAGGGTCTGTTGACGCTGATGGAGGGCGAGCTGGTCGCCCACCGGACCCATGTCTGGGAGGACGGTGAGGAGAAGGAGGTCACGCTCCCCGTCGACACCCGGCACATGATGTTCATCTGCGGTGGAGCCTTCGAAGGGCTGTACGACCAGGTCTACCTGAGGGTGGTGAAGCCGGGCAGTGGTGAGAAGCTCAAGTCGCAGGCGATCCAGACGGCCGACGGCCAGGTCCGGATCGAGAGCCGGTTCGCGCTGAGCGACTTCCTCAAGCCCGAGGACCTCTTCGAGTACGGCATGGTGCCGCAGTTCATGGCCCGTTTCGACGACGTCGTTCTGCTGCGCGATCTCGACTCGCCCGTGCTCAAGGAGATCCTGCTCAAGTCGGTCGACTCGCCCTACCTGCGGTCGAAGCGCTACTTCGACGTCCTCGGCATCGAGCTCGAGATCGAGGATCTGGCGGCGGCGATGATCGCCGAGGAGGCCGCCAAGAGCACGCGGACCGGCGCCCGCGCCCTGCGCACCGTGTTCGGACGCATCGTCAACCGGCTCGAGTTCGACCCGTGGGATTTCGACGGGCTCGAGAAGAAGGACGGCGGAGGCCACCGGCTCCGCATCACGGGCGACATGGTGCGCCGCGTGGTGGTGGGCAGGAACGGCTGACCGGGCACGGCATTCACTCTCGGGCCCGATTGAAGTACACTGGCGTCACACCGCGACACCAGGGCGGAGGATACTGAGGCGGAAGCATGGCGCAGTTCATTCTCGTGTACACCCATCCGACCGAGGGCGAGGAGCGGTTCGAGCTCGCCCTGCAACGGAGCTACCGCATCGGATCCAAGTCCGACAACGACATCGTCATCGACCAGAAGGACGTGTCCCGGCGCCACGCCGTGCTCCGGGTCCAAGACGGGTCGTTCCACATCACCGATCTCGACAGCAAGAACGGCACCTTCATCAACGGCGCCAAGACCACGGCCGGCACCTTCGGCTGCGGCGACATGGTCCACCTGTCGTCGGCGCGGATCGTCATCGTCGAGGTCACCACGGGCAGCTTCACGACCATGCCGGAGGTCATCTCGAGCCGACGGGACGACTCGGCGCCGATCACCGAGGACACGCAGAAGTACCGCAGCGTCGCCTCCATGGAGGACGTCGTCACGCTGCTCGAACGGACTGCCGACGCCGTGGCATCGGGCTCGCTGTCCGAACCGCTCGACTGGGCGGTCGACGCGCTCGGGTTCGACGGGGCGGTGGTGCTGTACCGCGACGACGGGGGCGATGTCGCCATGATGTCGAGCGTCGGCGATCTCGGTCCCGTGGGACGCAGCCCGGAGATGCTCGCCGCGGTCGCCAACGACCACCCTCCGTCGCCCGAGGGAACCAGCGTGCGGCAGCACATCGAGAGCGGCAACAACCTGCTCGTCGCCTCGGTCGGGCCCCACTACCTGCTGGTCATGAGGTACACCGGCCGGCCGCCCGCCATCGGTGACCTCAGGTCGATCATCGCGGCGGTCCGCGCCGTTCTGGCGAGCGGTGTTTCGGTCGGCCAGACGACGGCGCCGATCGAGGTCCCCGCGTCGCTGAAGACGTCCGACCGGCAGACGGACGCGGCCGCGGACAACCGACCCGATCTCGACGAGCTGTCGAACCTGGAGCTCGCCGCGGCGCGCGACGCGTTCGAGTCGTGGATGATCGAGCGGGCGCTCGCCGCCTGCGACGGCAACCAGACGGAGGCGGCGCAGAACCTCGGGCTGTCGCGCACCGGCCTGTTCAAGAAGATGCGCAAGCTCGGGCTCTGAGCCGTGCTCGGATCGTCCGGTCCGCACGGACGGGCCGACAACCCCCTTTGCTATCATCTCCGATGCAGGAGGAGGCGGGCGTTCGCGGCGTTCTGACGATCGTCGAGGAAAGTCCGGACTCCCAACGGACAGCATGCCGGGTAACACCCGGCCGCGGCAACGCGAGGGAAAGTGCCGCAGAGAGCAGACCGCCCGCGGTGGACCGCGGGTAAGGGTGAAAGGGTGCGGTAAGAGCGCACCGCTCCGCCGGTAACGGTGGAGGCACGGTAAACCCCATGCGGAGCAAGGCCGAGTAGGGGAGCCGAGGGTCGTCCGTTCCCGCAACCCGCTCCGGCGGGGGAGGCTCCCGGGTGGGCCGCTCGAGCCGCGCGGTGACGCGCGGCCCAGATGAATGAACGCCGCCTCAGGGCACAGAATCCGGCTTACAGCCTCCTCCTGCACTTTCCCTCCGCCGTCACCGGGCGGCGCGTCCAACCTGGAGATGCAGTATCGTTGAGGACGATGGGCGAGTGGCGCTGTCTCGAACCTGGCGAACCGATCGGTGTGGTCGCTCTCTCCGGACCGGTGGATCCGATACGGCTCGACGCCGGCCTGGCGGCGCTGAGATCGTGGGGCCACCCGGTCGAGCTCGCGTCGAACCTGCGCGACCGGGATGGCTACCTCGCGGGCTCCGACGACGCACGCCTGGAAGGTCTCGCGGGTCTGCTCGAACGCGGCGTGCGCACGATGATCGCGGCGCGCGGCGGCTACGGCGCCACCCGTCTGCTCGATCGTCTTCCGTGGCCGCGCCTGCGCGACGACGGGGTGCGCCTGGTCGGGTTCTCCGACCTCACCGCGCTGCTCAACCCACTGTCCACGACCACGGCCCAGGTCCACGGGCCGATGGCCGCGGCGGGGCTCGACCGGCCGCTCAATGCACGCCGGCTCGACGACGTGCTGAGCGGCCGGCTGGTCGGTCGGGCTCTGTTTCGCGTGCCGCCGGCGGCGGTGGCGCGCGACGGGCGGGCTTCCGGGATCGCGGTCGGCGGCAATCTGTCGCTGCTGACGAGCCTGATGGGAACGCCGTGGCAGCCGGAGTTCGACGATCGCGTGGTCTTTCTCGAGGAGGTCGCCGAGCCTCCCTACCGGCTCGATCGGATGCTGACCCACCTGCGCGGCTGCGGCGCGTTCGATCGGGTCGGAGCCGTGGTGTGCGGCGGACTGCACCGGTGCCGGCCGCACGCCGACTGTGTCGCTCGGTTGCGCCGGACACTGCTCGACGCGACCGGCGAGTCGGTCCCCGTAATCGTCGGGCTGCCGTTCGGCCACGGCTCGGTCAACCTGGCGTTTCCCATCGGGGCCCGGGTCACTGTCGACACTCGGCGCAATAGGGTACTCTGGAGTCCATGATGGCGAAGTTCAAGATGACCGGCGGCAAGGACACCCACGACTCCTTCGAACCCATGCGCAGCCAGTTCGAGACCGGCGACGTGATCTTCGCCGAAGGCGACCTGGGTCTCACGATGTACGTCATCGAGACCGGCGAGGTCGAGATCAGGAAGTCGTTCGGCAAGGACGAGCGGGTGCTCGCGGTGCTCGGCAAGGGTGATTTCTTCGGCGAGATGTGCATGCTCGAGGACGACGTGCCGCGGTCGGCGACGGCGGTGGCGCTCAACGACGTCGATGCGGTCGCGATCGATCGTTCGGCTTTCACCTACATCCTCAAGAACAACCCGGAGATCACGATCCGGATCATGCGCAAGCTGGTCCGCCGCCTGCGCCAGACCACCAATCTGCTCGAGGAGGCGCTCGGCCACGAGATCGATCTCGCGTCATCCGATTTCGCCGACGAGCCCAAGGCCGCCCCCGACCCGAAGGCGCGGCTGGTCGAGGTCGGCTCCGGGCTGGTCTTCCCGCTCGCCGAGGAAGGCGACACCACCATCGGCCGGATCGATCCGGTGACCGGCATCCACCCCGATATCGACCTGACGCCGATCGACAACAAGCGCTCGATCTCGCGCCGACACGCGCGGATCCGGCGTGAGGAGGACGGCACCTTTTCGGTCATCGAGGACGTCGGGACGATGAACGGGACGTTTGTCAAAGGCGTCCGGCTGACGGCCGGAGAACCCCACCCCCTCGTCGCCGGCGACATGGTGATCTTCGGCACCATCCAGTGCCGCTTCGAGATCGATCCCTGAGCCGGCGCCCCGACCGGCGGCTGGCTTCCGCGGACGATCCGGTCGACACCCTGCGCGGCATCGGCCCCAAGACCGCGGCCGGTCTGGCGGAGCTCGGCGTCCGACGGGTCGTCGACCTGCTGCTCCTGCTTCCACGCCGTTACGAGGACCGCGGTGCGGTGGTGCCGGTGTCGGCCGCTCTGCAGACCGAGGCGCCTGTCCTGCTCCGCGGTCGGCTGACCTGCTCCGGGGGCCGCTACGTCCGCGGTCGCCTCCACATCGCCGACGGCGCGCTGGTCGACGACACCGGGCGGCTGCCGGTGCGGTGGTTCAACCAGCCCTGGCAGGTCGAGCGGCTGGCCGACGGCGTCGACGCGCTGGTTTACGGGGTCGTGCGGACCGCCAAGAACGGTCGCCGCCAGATCGTCAATCCCGAGGTGACGTTGGTCGGGGGCGAGACCGAGCCGGACGATCCAGTGCCGATCTACCCGCGTGCGGGAGGCCTCGGCGGACGACGTCTCGCAGCCGCCATCGACCAGGCGCTCGGCTGCCTCGATGGTCTGTCCGACCCGCTCCCGGAACACCTTCGGCGCGAGCTCGGCCTGCCGGAGCTGGCGATCGGGCTGGCCTCCCTCCATCGCCCGTCCGGGCCGGGCACAGTCGAGATGCGCGAGCGCCTCGTGACCGACCTCAACGAGCGGCGCAGCGCCGCCCATCAGCGCCTCGCGTTCGACGAGCTGCTCACCGTCGCGGCGGTCGTCGAGAGGTGCAGGGCCGATCGGCTCGAGCAATCGACCCGGCCGATCCGACCGACGGTGCCGCTCGGCGAGCGGGCCCGGGACGTGCTGCCCTTCGACCTGACCGGTGCGCAGAAGCGGGTGGTGGCGGAGATCGGGCGGGATCTCGATCGGACGGTACCGATGGCGCGGCTGCTGCAGGGCGACGTCGGCTCGGGCAAGACCGCCGTGGCGGCGCTCACCGTGCTCGCAGCGGTCGACAGTCGGCGTCAGGCGGCGGTCATGGCGCCCACCGAGCTGCTCGCCGAGCAGCTCCATCGGGAGCTCGCCGCGGTGCTCGGTCGGGCCGGACACCGTGTCGAACGGCTGACCGGCTCGACGCCGACCGGCAGTGCGCGGAGGGTTCGGGAGGACCTCGCGACGGGCGAGCTCGGCGTCGTCGTCGGAACCCACGCGCTGTTCCAGCAGGGCGTGACCTTCGGGGATCTCGGTCTCGTGGTGATCGACGAGCAGCACCGTTTCGGAGTGACGCAACGGCAGCGCCTGCTCGACAAGGGCGACGCGCCCCACCTGCTGGTCATGACCGCGACCCCGATTCCTCGCACGCTGGCGCTGACCTTCTACGGCGATCTCGAGCTGTCGGTGATCGACGAGCTGCCGCCGGGCCGGCGGCCGGTCCGTACGGTTCTGCGCGGGCCTGACGCGCGCGCTCGAGTCATGCGTTTCGTGCGCTCCGAGATCGCGGACGGTGGTCAGGCGTTCATCGTCTACCCGCGGATCGAGGCGTCGGACGACGATGCCGTCGCCGCCCTCGAGGCGCACGAGGCGGACGTTCGGAGCGCCCTCGACGTGCCGGTCGGCGTGCTGCACGGACGGCTCGACCGCGCCGAGCAGGAGGCGGTCGCCGACGCCTTCCGCCGCGGCGAGCTGCCGGTGCTGCTCGCCACGACAGTGATCGAGGTCGGGGTGGACGTGCCGGCCGCGTCGGTGATGGTGATCGAGTCGGCGGAGCGCTTCGGGCTGTCCCAGCTGCACCAGCTGCGCGGGCGCGTCGGCCGCGGCGGCCGGCGGTCGTGGTGCGTGCTCATCGCCTCGGACGAGCCGAGCGGCGCGGCCGAGCAGCGGCTGCGATTGCTCGAGACGACCGACGACGGCTTCGAGATCGCCGAGGCCGACCTGCGCCACAGGGGCCCGGGCGAGCTGACCGGCGTTCGTCAGTGGGGGCCGGAGGACCTCCGGTTCGCGGACCTGGTTCGGGACCGCGGGCTGGCGGCGCGGGCGCGCGCGGTCGCCCGCGAGCTCGCGCTCCGGGGCGAGCTCGACACCGTCCGCCGCGCGCTGCTCGATCTGCACCCGGTGGGCGATCGGGTCGCCGTCGGCTAAGATGCCGCCGGGAGGAGCGATGACAGAACACGGACCGCGGCTCGTGGTGACGCCGGGCCAGCTCGCCAGCCTCGACGACGCACCGCAACGCATGGCGCACATCCCCGGCAGTCGGATGTTCGAGATCAAGGAGGCGCTGGCCGTGTTCCGCCGGCGCGAGCCCGATGCGGAGATGTACGACGCCAGCCAGGGGGACGGCGGCGCCAGCCTGCCGGGCGTGCCCGAGGCGCTGCTCGACACGGCCCACGAGCTGCAGAAGGAGCACGGAACCCG
>Ga0316576_10002137_pt1 | contig 11134 bp, 11 predicted proteins | sample S0NA_FD_203075 | JGI IMG/M metagenome (GOLD analysis project Ga0316576, IMG submission 203075) | Rhizosphere microbial communities from salt marsh grasses in Alabama, United States - S0-2_050615r3r5 | ecosystem: Host-associated > Plants > Roots > Rhizosphere | place: USA: Alabama | collected... | reverse complement strand
CCTGCTGTCATCGGTGCGCTTCGGGGCTGCGAATCTCCTGTCTGCCTCAGTCTCCGGCCGCGTTGAGAACTGGCAGGCGGATGGCTTCAGCGTGACCACCGCCAGCGGCGGCGGCGGCGGCGGCGGCGGTGGCGGCGGTGGCGGTGGCGGTGGCGGCGGTGCTGCCGCGACCGTGATCGAGCCAATCGACGAGGACGAGTCGATCGGGATTTACTCGATGGATATCGAGGGTGAGTTCAACGTGACCGAGGCGCTCGGCGCAATAGCCGGAATCGGCTACAGCTGGCAGGACCGTGATGACAGCGGCAACAATGACGGCTACTCGTTCCTGGTCGGCGCGGATTATTCGTTCGGTGAGGCAACGATCCTGCGTGGATCGGCTTCACGCAAGATCCGATATCCGACATTGCGCGACCTTTATGCGCAGGACCGGGGCAACCCGGACCTTGATCCTGAGGTCACCTATACCTATGAGCTTGCGGTTCAGCAACAGCTCGATGCGGCCGATACCCGGCTCGAAGCGGTGCTTTTCCTGATTGAAGCGAATGACTTTATCGAGCGGCCGATCAGTGGCGGCCAGGCGCAGAATTTCGAGAAATACCGTTTTCGGGGCATCGAGCTGACAGCGGTGCTTCGGCCAGTCGACGCGCTTGATCTCAAGGCCAGTTACACCTACACGGACTCGGAAAATCGTTCTGCGGACAGTGATACGACGGCCCTGCAGAACCGTCCGGAACACAAGCTCTCTCTGCGTGCCGATTACTTTTTCGCCCCAGGCATTCGTCTTGGCGGCTCCTACCTGTATGTCGCTGACAGCCTGGCCCTGTCGAGAACGACGCCGACGACGACCACGGAAGTTGGCGACTATCACGTCTTCGATGTGGACCTGTCCTGGACAATACTGCAGGGACACGGTCGCCTTTACGGCCGAATCGCGAATGCGTTCGACGAGAACTACCAGGAGTCCTTCGGTTTTCCCCAGGCTGGCCGGTCGTACCTGGTGGGAGCCGAGTTCCGGCTCTGAGCCGGCGGTCGGTCAGGTCCGAAGCGAACGCTGGGTGAGGCGCCAGAGTATGACGGCGGCCAGCCCACCGAGAAAGCCGAAAAGCAGGTGAGTCAGTATCGGGTAGACCGGTCCTGCGCGAAGCGACCCGAATGGCATGTCGAACAACTGGTTCGCGAGCACCCTCAGTAGCGGCTTGCCTGCGTACGCGACCGCGGCCAGGGCAGGAAGAAATAGCAGCGAGTGCCTGAGCGACGGCCAGATCCGGAAGCCGAAATCGATCACCAGTCCCGGGATGATATAGAACAGCGGCATCAGTGGCCCGTGGTCGGCACCGAGGAGAGGCGCCGCAACAGCCGCGCTGACGCCGACGATGCTGGCGGACCAGCGCGTGGTGCAGCAAAGCCTTCCGATGACCAGCAAGGCCATTGCTTCCAGGCCGTGGTGTCCCGGCAGCTGCAACGGCCAGCGGAATGCCTGCTCCAGGCCAACCGCAATGACCCCAAGCGAGACCAGGAACAGAAGGCGCCCCGCGCTTAACGGCGCCTCGGCCTCAATAACGCCGAATAGTTTCCTTGTCGAGGATTTCCCAATCGAAGCTGTCATCTTCTCTCCCCGATTCCCGCGCTAGCAGTACCGCCCTGCCGTCCAGCAACACCGGCCGTGGCCATGGGTCGACCCGTATCCGGGCGTCCGGCGGTACGGGCCGACGCTCGATCGATTCCACGGATTCTATGCCAGTGCTGGCCATCAGCCTAGCGGCCGTCACGGAACCTGACAATTCGCGCACACCGTCAAGCCAAATGAAGCGCCCGTCCTGACCGCCTTTGCGCAGGCCGACCGCCGACAGGGCGCCGATTATGCCCATGTGGTCGCCGGTAACCCCTTCGAGGTGAACGCCGGAGCGCCCGGCGAGTTCGACAGCGTGCTCGCGGGTCAGGATCACTCGTTTTGCCGCTTCGCCGAAGCGCACGAGCTCATCCATCGCATCGTCGAAGGGGGTGACGCAAAGTCCTGCATCCGAGCCTTCGGCACTTTCCGCCGCAAGGTAGTCGCGCCCGAATGTGATCAGTTTGCTCAAGGCCGTCTCGTCGATGTCGACGTCCAGGCAGGCAGAACTGTTATGGGATGTATAAGGGATGGCCGGATGAACGTATAGCTGGTGCCGCGTGATGCCGCGGGTCACGGCAAGTCCCGACTCGACCAGGCGGGCACCGAGCTGGCGCGCCCGGAAGCCGGTGCCACGTGAATCCGGGTTATCGGTATCGTCTATTCCGATCAGGCAGCGCATTGGGGCCGGTAATCATCAACGCAATCTCGCGCTGGAGGCCAGCGTACACGGTGTCCGGCGTTCCTCCAACAATTGCCGCATAAAGTCGGGGGCGCCCGAAGCGCCCCCAGCCCCCACTAATGGCACGTGCTCTGTCAGGTCGACGCCGTGGCCGACCTGCCCGAGGCTTTTGCCTCGCTGGAGCGCGCGTCACCCCCCGTCTCGAGTTCTTCAAGCCAGACATTGTGATGCTGCCGGGCCCAGCCCTCGTCCACTTCGCCGCTGAGCATCCCCTCGAGTGCCCCTTCGCTGCCCAGCGTGCCGAGGTAGATATGTGCGAAGACCATCGCGATCAGTATCAGCGCGCTGACGTTGTGAATGATATTGGCGTTCTGCATCGCCGCGCGCTCGAAACCGAAGTTCGGGAACAGCAGGTAGAACCCGGAAGCCACGAGCGCGGTGCCTGCCACGGCCAGCAGCCAGAAGTAGGCCTTCTCGCCGGCGTTCGCGAAGCCAGCGCGCGGGTGGCCCCCGCCAAAATAGCCGCCCAGCTTCATGAACCACTCGACATCGTAGGAACGTGGGATATTGTGCTTGACCCACTTCAACAGCATCACAGCCAGCCCTGCCGTGAAAAACAGCGCGAGATAGTCGTGCACCGGTTTAGCCACTCCGGCCCATGCAGCGAAACCTTCCTTACCCAGCACCGGGATCAGCACGGATCGGCCCCAGAGCAGGCTCAGGCCCGTGATCGCCTGGATGATGAACAGTATGGCCGTGTACCAGTGCAGGACCCGGTCCGAGAACGCCCAACGCAGCACTTTGCGCCCGGTTCGATGCTCGAGCTTTGCACCGCCGACAAACAGCTGATACGCGGCCAGCGCAAGCAGTGTGACAATGATTACGGCAGCGCCGATCTTCGCAACCGGGCCGTTGCGCAGCTCCCGCCAGGATTCCCCGCGACTCTGGATGAGGATGTCGGTCTCCGGCCCGGTGATCGCAGTGTAGCCCGGCTCCCCGCCTCGCACCTCACGCCAGTAATCGGCGCGCGGATTCGTGTCGGTGTCCGTTCTTTCTGCCCCTTCCATTGCACCCTGAGTGGCCTGTTCCTGGGCGTTTGCCGTACTCCAGACATGCCCCGTCAGCGGCAGCAGCATTGCCGTCGCAGCTACCAGGACCATGCCGAGCAGCATCGAACGCACACGCTTCGCGCCGTTGTTGCTACCGACCTTTGATTTAGTCATTCGTCATCTCCGGGTTCGCTGACGCCGAACCGATCAGCGGTCTACCTGACCCAAGGAAAATCGTTCCTGCAGTTGCTGCCGCGACTCGGGCTTGCCCAGTTTCGCAAGCAGCGGATCGGCCGCGCCCTTGTAGACGCCCGGCTCATACACATTGTACGAACGCGAATCGCCGCATCCCGCGAGCGCGATAAACGCGGCTGCCCAGCAAAGGGTCTGTATGGTATTTGATACTTTCACACGATCTCTCCTTGGCACCGCATCTCCGCGATCCGGCCGCTTCAGACGTCCTTCTTGTAGGCGGTTTCCCAGCCCCAGGACTGCGGTCTGCCACTGCGCTTGAGAACGCGTTCGCGGTAGATATCCGACACCATGTCTCCGTCGCCGGCCAGCAGCGCCTTGGTCGCGCACATTTCCGCGCACATCGGGAGCTTGCCCTGGGCCAGGCGGTTGCTGCCGTACTTCTTGTACTCCTCTGGCGAATTGTCGTCGCCAGGACCGCCGGCGCAGAACGTGCACTTGTCCATCTTGCCACGCACACCGAAGGCCTCTTTCTGAGGGTACTGCGGCGCGCCGAAGGGGCAGGCATAGAAGCAGTAACCGCAGCCAATGCAGAGATCCTTGTCATGCAGCACGACGCCGTCATCGGTCGTATAGAAACAATCGACCGGGCATACCGCTGCGCAAGGCGCATCGGTGCAGTGCATGCAGGCCACCGATATCGATCGCTCCCCGGGCACGCCGTCGTCGAGGGTCACCACCCGTCGGCGATTCACGCCCCAGGGCACGTCATTTTCATTCTTGCACGCTGTAACGCATCCATTGCATTCAATGCAGCGCTCGGAATCACAGAGAAATTTCATTCGCGCCATGATCGAGAATCTCCTAGGCTGCAGTGATCTTGCACAGTGACGCCTTGGTTTCCTGCATCGCAGTCACCGAGTCGTAGCCGTAAGTGAAGATAGTGTTGGCCGCCTCACCGCGGACATAAGGCGCCGTCCCTTCCGGATACTTTGCGAGCAGGTCGGTGCCCTCGTACCAGCCGCCGAAGTGAAACGGCGTAAAGACGACGCCGCGGCCCACTCGTTCGGTAACCATCGCCTTGACCTTGATGCGTCCGCCTTCCGGACCCTCCAGCCAGATCCACTGACCGTCCTTGACGCCACGGTCATTGGCGTCCGCCGGGTTGATTTCGGCGAACATATGCTGCTGCAGTTCGGCCAGCCACTTGTTCGAGCGCGTTTCTTCACCACCGCCCTCGTATTCGACCAGTCGCCCGCTGGTATGGATCAGCGGATAGTCCTTCGAGTAATCCTTGGCCTGAATCGATGCGTAGCGGGTCGGCAGCCGCCAGAAACGCTTCCGGTCCTCGTAGGTCGGGTACTTGGCAACGAGGTCATAACGCGATGTGTAGAGCGGCTCGCGATGAATCGGCACCGGGTCCGGGAAATTCCAGACGATGCAACGTGCCTTTGCATTACCGAACGGCGCGCAGCCGTGCTTGATCGCAACCCGCTGGATGCCGCCCGAGAGGTCTGTTTTCCAGTTCTTGCCGTCGGCCGCCGTCTTCTCCTCGGCGGTGAGATCGTCCCACCAGCCCAGCTGCTTGAGCAGATCAGCAGTAAACTCCGGGTATCCATCCTTGATTTCCGAACCCTTGCTCCACGAATCGTCGGCGAGCAGGTTCTTTCCTTCGTACTCGACACCGAAGCGAGCCCGGAAGGTGAGTCCACCTTCGGCAACGCTCTTGCTCGTGTCATACAGGTTTGGCGTCCCGGGATGTTTCATCTCCGGTGGGCCCCACGATGGCCATGGCAAGCCATAGTAGTCACCGTCGCACGGACCCCCTTCTGCCTTCAGCGTCGTCGTATCGAAGGTATGCTTGTTCTCCATGTGGAGCTTTAGGCGTTCAGGGCTCTGGCCCGTATAGCCGATGGTCCACATGCCGCGATTGATCTCGCGCAGGATGTCCTCTATCAGCGGTTCGTCGCCATTGACCTCAATGTGCTTGGTCAATTGGTCGGCAAAACCGAGCTTCTTCGCCAGCCGGTACATGATGACGTGATCCGGTAGCGACTCGAACAACGGTTCGATGATCTTTTCGCGCCACTGCAACGACCGGTTTGAGGCCGTAACCGAACCGTAGGTCTCGAACTGGGTGGCGGCGGGCAGCAGGTAAATACCGTCCTGCCTGTCGGGCAATACCGCTGTGTGGGTCGGGTACGGGTCGACAACGACCAGCAGTTCAAGCGCCTCCATCGCCTTTTTCATTTCTTCGCCGCGCGTCTGGCTGTTCGGCGCGTGTCCCCACATGAACATCGCCTTGATGGGCGCTTTCTGGGCGACGTTATCCGCCGACTCCAGGACGCCATCGATCCAGCGTGAGACGGTGATGCCGCGCAGGAACATCGACGGAGTTGCGGCGGCGCCTTCCTCGTAGCTCGCCTGGTCAAAGCGCGACTTGACCCAATCGAAATCCAGGTCCCAGACGCGACACCAGTGCTTCCAGGATCCTTCGGCCAGACCGTAATAACCGGGCAGCGTGTCCGCCAGCACACCGAGGTCCGTCGCGCCCTGCACGTTGTCGTGTCCGCGGAAAATGTTCGCCCCACCGCCGGCCGTACCGATATTGCCGAGCGCCAGCTGCATGACGCAGTAAGCGCGCGTGTTGTTATTGCCAATCGTGTGCTGCGTGCCCCCCATGCACCATACGATTGTGCCCGGCCGGTTTTCTGCCATCGTCTGGGCGGCCCGTCGCACCTCGTCGCCGGGGATTCCCGTGACGTCTTCGACGACATCCGGTGTCCACTTCGCGACTTCCTTGCGGATCTCGTCCATGCCGAAGACGCGCTGACGGATGTACTCCTTGTCTTCCCAGCCATTCTCAAAGATGTGCCACAGGACACCCCAGATCAGCGGGACATCCGTTCCGGAGCGAATGCGCAGAAATTGATCGGCGTGCGCGGCAGTCCTTGTGAAGCGCGGATCGACGACGATCAGCTTGCCGCCGTTCTCCTTGCCGCGCAGGATATGCTGCATTGCGACCGGATGCGCTTCGGCGGCGTTACTGCCAATGAAGAACATCGACTTGCACTGGTGCATGTCGTTGTATGAGTTCGTCATGGCGCCATAGCCCCAGGTGTTCGCAACGCCCGCGACCGTCGTCGAGTGACAGATGCGCGCCTGGTGGTCTACGTTATTGCTGCCCCACATCGCCGCGAACTTGCGATAAAGGTAAGCCTGTTCATTCGAGAACTTTGCCGAGCCCAGCCAGTAGACTGAGTCCGGGCTGTCCTTTTCGCGGATTTCCAGCAGCTTGTCCCCGATTTCGTTCAGCGCGTCATCCCAGGACACTTTCTGCCATTTGCCGCCGACCATCTTCATCGGGTATTTCAATCGCTTGTCGCCATGGCCGTGCTCTCGTACGGACGCGCCCTTGGCGCAGTGGCCACCGAGGTTGAATGGCGAGTCAAAATCAGGTTCCTGCCCGGTCCAGACGCCGTTCTGCACTTCCGCGATGATTCCGCAACCGACTGAACAGTGGGTGCAGACCGAGTGCTTCACGACGGTATCGCCCGCGGCGGTCGACTCGTCCGCGGCGTCCGCCTTCTGCATCATTCGCAGCGACAGCGTCGAGGCAAGGGCTGCGCCGCCGGCAGTGAGCCCGGTACGCCGCAGGAAAGTGCGGCGATCGATGGTTCGTCCGAGCAAACCGGTGCTCGCTGCCGAGAGTTGTTTGTCTTCGAGGCTTCGCTTCTTGACCAGCTTCATCGCTGAGTCTCCCTGGTTGATGAGTCCGGACGCCAGCCTGGGGCTGCACGCCTCATAGTCAGATTCGCGCTTTTTCGTAGTACTTCGCTACATGGGCGGTGACGTGGTAGCCCTCTCTTTCGCGAGTCCCGGTCGGGTCTTTCGCGACAGGCCGGGCCACGGCTGCGCCGCCGGCGCCGGCGAGGGTTGCGACTCCGCCGGCCATTGCGAGATCACGCAGGAAATCGCGTCGGTTGGTCGTTCGTTCAGGGGGCTTTCGGGTCATGGTCTTACTTCCTCATGAGAGCGTCGTTGCGTCGGCCGAAGGGATCGACATCCGGAATGCCTGTGCTTCGACGCCTAGAAACTGTTCACCAAGTTGTCCGACAGCCCGGTAGAACCGGGCTGAGTCAGCTTGCTGGAGGTCCGCGAAGAATTTCGCCATCCATGGCTCGATATGCCGTTCGAAGAAGGCCCGCTGCCGGGCAAGCGGCTGAGGGTCATCCGCGGAAATCATCAGCGCCATCACATCGAGCAGCGCCGCCGCATGATCCTCGGGCTCGTGTACACCGGGTCTTCGTTTGATCTGCAGGTTGTTCAGGTCGGCACGCAGTTGCGCGAGCGGCTGTTCCATCAAGAAGCCCGTGAGGTACCAGGACCCGTACGGAACGACTTCACCACGACCCAGACCGATGAACAGCGCCTGGTACTCGTCCTGGAGCGCCTCGGGCATCGCGCGCAGAGCAGCGACGCGAAGCATTTCCCAGCTCGCGGCAAGCACACTGCTGTCGTCGGCTCCGGGTTCTATTTCGCAGAGCGCGGCCAGCAGTTCAGGGTCCGGCGGTGAGGCCAACAGGTTGCCGAGCAGCGCGTAAACGCGGCCCCTTGCAAGATCCTCGTCGTTCCCGGCGGCTGTCATCGGAGCAGCCGGTGGCAAGGGTCTGCGGAGGCGAGCTTCGTGCATCGATTGAATTTCCAGTAGGAACCGCAGTTCGGAAGAGCAATATTCGGGCCAGTATTATTGTTGAATCGAACCGCATAGATCCGTTGAAATCTGTCGAAAGCGCATTTCGGCTTTATTAGATGCGACTTTTTATACCAATTGCTAAAGCACAGTGCGGCAAAAAGACGCATCAGTGCTTTCCGGCCTGACTGGAGAACATGTCCCTTACCTTGCAGTCCTCGCACATCCTCATCCGGCGGCGCGCCTCTTCTGACTGAAACATCCAGTGCCCCTCGAGTTTTTGCTCGAGCTTCTCCAGCATCGAACGCGTCGCGAACGGCCTGCCGCACGATACGCAGCAGAAGGGTTGCTCCTCGTGAAGAACGCGCGTTTTTTCGCGGGCGTCCCGGTCATAAAGGAAGCGGGCATTCAACGTGATAGCGGATTCCGGGCAAGCCTTCTCGCACAGACCGCATTGCACGCAGTTCCATTCCCGAAAGTTCAGCTGCGGCAGCCCACGACCGTCCTGAACGGCGTGCGTAGGACACACTGACGCGCAACTCATGCACAGCGTGCAGGCCGCGGCGTCTACCCGGATCTCGCCAAATGGCGACCCGGCCGGCAGCGAGATGCTGCGCCTCGGCGCCGGCGCCTGTGACCCCAGTTCCTCCAGGGCCAGGCGCAGCGTGCCGCGCTTGTCATTCGCGGCGGTTGAGAATTTTGCCGGTCGCTTGAGAACTCCGGTCGGCAGGCGTCGAAGGGAATCCATGACGGCCGCCGGCTGGTCCGCATTCTGCAACTGAACACAGTGTTCCCCGTACCCCATCCCGCCAAGAAGCGCCCTGGTGGTAATGAGCTGGCCCTGGGCGGTTTCCACTACCTGCGGTGGCGTGCGGTCCGTCGTCAGCAATACGACCGCGTCGGCCCCGTAGGCAAGGCAAGCCAGCCACGTATCCATGCCGACCGAGCCAATGTCTTCCACCGCGATCGGCAGGATTCTCTCCGGCATTTCTGCGCCAAGGCTTGCCGAGAGGGCAGCGAGTCCCGTCTCGTCATGGAACAGCAGGCACGGATCGCGTCCGCCGCAATCCCGATACGATTCGAGCATGCGACGGATTCCGGTCAGCAGATCCCGGGCGAGCGGATAGGCGTAGCTGATTGCACCGGTGGGACAGGCCGTTGCGCAGGCGCCCCCGCCCTGGCACAGGTAGGGATTGACCTCGACCTTCTCGCCCCGCGAGACGATTGCCTCGGCGGGACAGGCTTCTATGCACCGTGTGCAGCCCGTTTTGCCGCTGCGGCCGTGCGCGCAGATCTCGGGATCGTAGTTGTAAAATTTCGGTTTCTCGAATTCACCACGCATCTCCGGCAGCGTGGCCAGAACTTCGTCCCAGCCCGCGGGGTCCGGACCCGGCCAGTAATAGCCCAGCGGCGGCAGGCCTTGTTGCAGCAGGGGCTTCTTGCCGAGGTCAACGACCAGGTCGATGCGCTCTGCCGGCTGCGAAATCAATGATCCGACATCCAGCCTTTCGTTACCGGATACGAGCGTGACAGTGAAGTTGCCCAACGCTCCGGAAATCAACGCCCGGCCACCACGCACGAGTCGCTGGCCATCGATTTGCCGGAGCTCCGGGTCCCCGTCGCCCGGTGCCGCGACTATCACGTCCAGGCTGGCTGGCAGCTGTCGCGCAAATGCCAGCGCGACCGGCTCATCGCCGAGAACGAGACAGCGGCCCTTCGAGACAAACTCCACGACCGAGGTTGGAGTCACCTCGCCGAGACCCGCCGTAGCCAGGGCGCGGGCTCGTGCCCGGCCGTCGCTGCTGTGCTCAGGAAGTCCGGCGTAGGTCATCGTCATCGTCCTGCTCTGAGGGATTTGTGGGATCGCTTGCAGCGGCACTGGCTCCCGGCAGGTGCTCGGTGGCGGCCGGGGACTCAGTCGGGGAGCGCTCGCTTTTGTGATCGAGTGCTGCCTCGAGCTTTTTCGCCGCCTGCTCCATCTGGAACCGCATGTCGGCGGTCACAACGTCGCCAAGACTGCCGAACTGAGTGAAATCGTCGCAATAGTCGTCGAGCCCATCGCATACATTGAATTTCGGACTGTGAAAGAGCTTTCGAAGCGCCTTGCGGCGCAAGGCGGCATCGACGCGCGGGCCAAGAAATGCGCTGTAGTCTGCGTCGGCGCCAAGCTGGTCCAAGTCGGGCAGCGTCGCCGGTATCTCGTCGGTCGTCGCATGCTGTCCCGGCGGCGCCTCGGCCGGACCATCAACGGCGGCGGCCCCGGCATCTACGGCCGGGCCATTGGCGCCCGGCTCATGACGTGTCGCCGACTTGCGTCGCAGCCAGCGCTCCAGAAAAGGTTCCTCTGGGGGTTCGGTTTGCCCGGCCCCGGTCTTGCGGTCGCTCATGATTCCTCGCGCTCGGCCCAGTTCGTACGTTTGCGCTTGCGCTTTTCCTGAGGGACGTTGTACTCGACGACAAACTGCTCGAGCTGCTGGTAGACCTCAGGCGGAATGGCCGCCGCAAATACGCGATCGTCGCCCTCCACGCCGGAGCACGCCTCGTTCTGGTCCGCCGTCACGAAGCGGGGCACCAGTGCTCCATCCTCCGCCTCGCTGCAGAGCACGAACAGGGACGGTTGCTGCCCGGTGAGGTTCACCCAGTAGCTTTCTGCGGCGTCGCGATAAAGATCGAGGCGCAGGCCGCCCCAGATCAATCGCGGCTCGTCGTCGGTACCGCCGGCTGGCTCCCCCCGCGTCTCTTTGCCCGGGACATTCTCGCCTGCGACGACGCCGACGACGCGCCAGCTTCGCACCTGCCAGCGTTCCCCGCTGACGGTCTTGCAGCCCAAGATCACCGCCACCGGCAAGCTGAGCATCGGAATGGCCGCCATCCTGTTTCCCCTGAGTCGCGCTGCGCGCCGTGTC
>Ga0316576_10002136_pt1 | contig 11136 bp, 12 predicted proteins | sample S0NA_FD_203075 | JGI IMG/M metagenome (GOLD analysis project Ga0316576, IMG submission 203075) | Rhizosphere microbial communities from salt marsh grasses in Alabama, United States - S0-2_050615r3r5 | ecosystem: Host-associated > Plants > Roots > Rhizosphere | place: USA: Alabama | collected... | reverse complement strand
GGCGTAGGTGACGCCGAACCGGTCGGTCCCATGGCTCGGCACGCGGCGCGCCGGGCTGTTGCGCGCCCGCCACCGCCCGCGGAACGGGAGATCGAGGACGACCGGCTCGGGCCGACCGTCCCGCTGGGTCACAATCGCACGCCGAGGATGGCGTCGACGCTGCGCGCCAGCAGCCCGGGAGCCGCGGCGGCGTCCTCGGCCCCGGCCAGGGTCTTCTCCGCCCAGGCGTCCACCGCCGAGAGCGCGGCGGCGGTGTCGAGGTCGTCGGCGACCGCCCTGCGCACCTCCGCGATGGTGTCGGTGGGGTCGGCGCCGAGGTTGACGGAGAACGCCGATCGCCAGTGCCCGAGCCGTTCCTCGGCCTCGTGCAGCAGGGCCTCCGTGTACTCCCACTCGGTGCGGTAGTGCTGGGCGAGCAGCAGCAGGCGGATGGCCATCGGCTCCACCCCCCGCCCACGCAGCCTCGAGACGAGCACGAGGTTGCCGTCGGACTTGCTCATCTTGGCGCCCTGGAAGCCGACCATGGCCTGGTGCACGTAGTGGCGGGCGAAGACCTGGTCCCCGGTGAGTGCGGTGGCCTGCACGGCGCTCATCTCGTGGTGGGGGAAGACCAGGTCGGTGCCCCCGCCCTTGATGTCGAAGGGCACACCGAGGTGCGCGAGCGAGATCGCGGTGCACTCGATGTGCCAGCCGGGGCGGCCGGGCCCGAGGAGGTCATCAGCCCACGAGGGCTCGCCCTCCCGGGCGGCGCGCCACAGCAGCGGGTCGAGCGGGTCGCGCTTGCCGGGCCGCTCGGGGTCGCCGCCGCGACGGGGGAAGACCGCCTCCATCTGCTCTCGCGACCAGTGCGAGACCTCGCCGAACGTCGGCGCCTGCGCCAGGTCGAGGTAGATGTCGGCGCCCGTGCCCTCGTCGTCCGGCACCGGGACGCGGTAGGCCGAGCCCCCGTCGACGAGACGCCGCACCGCCGCGACGATCTCGTCCATGGACTCGACGACCCCGAGGAACTGGTCCGGCGGGATCACCCCGAGCGCGGTCATGTCCTCCCGGAACAGGTCCACCTCGGACGTCGCGAGCTCCTCCCAGTCGCGCCCGTCACGACGGGCCCGCTCGAGGAGGGGGTCGTCGACGTCGGTGACGTTCTGGACGTAGTCGACCTCGTGTCCGGCATCGAGCATCGCGCGCACGACGACGTCGAAGGTCACGTAGGTGGCCGCGTGGCCGAGGTGGGTGGCGTCGTACGGGGTGACCCCGCACACGTACATCCTCGTTCGATGGCCTGCCTCGATGGGGACGACCTCGCCGCGGCTGGTGTCGAAGAGGCGGAGGTGATGCCCTCGGCCGGGCACGGCGGGGACGACGGGTGCGGGCCAGGACTTCACCGGATCAGCCTACGGTGCCACCCCTCTGGTCGCCGGGGGCGGTGTCACAGTGCCGGCCACGGGATCGCTGGCCAGCCAGGCTCCGGCACGGGATGGTGCCGGAACCGGAGGAGCCGCTCGACGCGCTCGGTCAGCGCCCGCACCTCGTCGCGGGTCAGCAGTGGTGCGAGCGCCCCGGCGAGGTCGCCCTGGAGTGCGCGTCGCAGACTTTGGAGACGGCCCACGTCCTCCTCCGCGAGCTCCTCGCCGGCCCACCCCCAGAGCACGGTGCGCAGCTTCGGCTCCACCCCCAGGCTGACCCCGTGGTCGCAGCCACGGACGCGGGAGCCGTCGCGCATGAGGTGACCCCCCTTGCGGTCGGAGTTGTTCAGGGCGGCGTCGAGGACGGCGACGGTGCGGACCGCCGGCTCGGTGCTGTGGGCCACGACCAGCCGTCGTCCCAAGGGGTCCTCCCCGTCGACGACGATCCTCCAGCCCTCCGGCACCTCGCGGGGGCTGCAGACGTCGACGACCGGGTCACGGGGGCCGTCGACCGGGCCGATCCACAGCTGGACCGATCCCGGACCGCGTGGTCCCTCGCGCAGCACGGTCGGGGGGACGACGCCGAACCCGCCGGCCTCGCTCACCAGCCAGGCGGCGCGCTCCCGGGCGACGAGAGTGCCGTCCGGGTAGTCCCACAGGGGTCGCTCGCTCGCCTCGGGCTTCCAGATGGCGAGCACCTCGTCCGCCGGGTCGCCGACGACGCACAGCATCGCCCCGTTCGAGGAGTCGGCGATCCGCCCGAGCGGGGTCAGCTCCGCGCGGGCCAGGAGCTCGCCGAGCTCAGCGTCGGTACCCGTTGGCACGAGGGCAGATGTGGCCGGTCGGGTCGAGAGGCTGACCGCAGAACGGGCACGACGGCCGGCCGGCGGCGATGACCTTGGTGCAGCGGCGCGCGAAGGCGCGCGCCGCGGAGGGGGAGATCACGACCCGGAGCGTGGCCAGCTCCCCTTCGCCGACCTCGTCGGGATCCTGGTCGTGACACTCGATGACGACCTGGTGGCGTTCGGTGTCCCACGCCAGGCTGAGGGTGTCGACGCGGAACTCGTCCTCGATGGGTGTCTCCAGCGGCTCGGTGTCACCGTCGCCGAGCGGCTCGGTGGCCGTCCCCTCCGCGTGCGTGTCGAGGAGGTCGTTGAGGCGGTCGGCGAGCACGCTGACCTGGACCTTCTCGAGTGACACCGACACCAGACGGCCGCCGCCGCGCACCTGGAGGAAGAAGGTGCGTCCTCCGGGCGGGCCGACGGTGCCGGCGACGAAGCGTTCCGGCGGGTCGAAGACGGTTGCTGGCATGGACCCCACCCTAAGGCGAGGGGCTACAGCGAGAAGCCCACGGGGAGCTCGAGGCGGTGCCTGGTCATCAGCGCCTCGTCGGCCAGGACCTCACGGGTCGGCCCGTCGGCGACGACGGTCCCCTCGGAGAGGACGACGGAGCGCTCGCAGAGCTCGACGGCGTAGGGGAGGTCGTGCGTGACCATGAGGATGGTGACCCCGAGCGTGCGGAGGATGTCGGACAGCTCGCGCCTCGATGTGGGGTCGAGGTTGGACGACGGCTCGTCGAGGACGAGGATCTCCGGCCGCATCGCGAGGACGGTGGCGATGGCCACGCGGCGGCGCTGCCCGAACGACAGGTGGTGCGGCGCCCGGTCGGCGAGATCGGCGACGTCCACGGCCGCGAGGGCCTCCGCGACCCGGGCGTCGAGCTCGGCGCCGCGCAGACCGAGGTTGGCGGGTCCGAACGCGACGTCGTCCCGCACCGTCGGCATGAACAGCTGGTCGTCGGGGTCCTGGAAGACGATGCCCACCCGGCGGCGTACCTCGAGGAGGTTCTCCTCGGTCACGTCGAGCCCGGAGACGCGGACCGTGCCGTGGCCCGGCGTGAGGATCCCGTTGAGGTGGAGCACGAGCGTCGTCTTGCCGGCTCCGTTGGGGCCGAGCAGCGCCACCGACTCGCCGGGGTGCACATGCAGGTCGACGCCGAAGAGCGCCTGGTGTCCTCCGGGGTAGGCGTAGGCGACGCGATGGAGGTCGAGGACGGGTGTGCTCATCCGGCTCTCACCGCCAGCGAGGCGACGACCGCCACCAGCGCCGGCACCAGGCCGAGGGCCCACTGTCCGGCGGTGGCACCGAGCGGGACCGTCACCGGCATCCGGCCGCGGTAGCCGCGGCTGAGCATCGCGAGGTGGACGCGCTCGCCGCGCTCGTAGCTGCGGATGAAGAGCGCGCCGGTCGACGACCCCAGCGCCGGCCAGGCGCGCACCGACCGGGCGCTGAAGCCCCGCGACTCCCGGGCCACCCGCATCCTTCGGAGCTGGTCGGCGACGACCTCGACATAGCGGACCATGAAGGACGCGATCGTGACCAGGGGGTCGGGGACGCGCAGGTGCTGCAGGGCGCGGACCAGGTCGCGCGGTTCGGTGGTCACGGCGAAGGCCACCGCGGCCACGACACCGGTGGTGCCCTTGAGCAAGAGGGCGGCGGCCGCCACCAGCCCGGCCTGGGAGACCGAGACCGGGCCGACGTCGACCGTCGGCCCCACGGCGACGAAGGGCAGGACGACGGCGAAGACCGCGAACGGGGTCTCGACCGCGAGGCGCGGCAGGAGGTGGCGGGGCGGGACCCGGGTCGTGAGCAGCACGACGACCGTCATCGCCAGGAGCGCCCCGAGGACCATCCGGGCCTCGTTCGGCACGGACACCACGGCGAGGACGAAGACGAGGAGCCCCACCAGCTTCACGTGCGGAGGGAGCCGGTGCAGCGAGGTGTCGCCGTCGACGTGCAGGTGCGCCGAGTGTCCGGAGCCCACCTCAGACGTCGCCGTCGGTCCGGGAGGCGGCGCGGCGGCGGACCAGGAGCACCAGTCCGGTCATCGCCAGCCCCACGACGAGCGCGCCGACGATGCCGGCGAGGCCGCCCGACAACCGTGGGTCGCCGATCCCGTGCACGGCGTAGTCGGCCAGCGGGGACCCGGCCGCAGCGGAGTCCGTGGCCGTCCCGTCGAAGCCGAGCGTGCCGGCCACGCTCTCGAGGCCGTCAGGGCGGCCGGAGGCGTACACGGAGAGCACCCCGGCGACGAGCAGGCTGACGACGAGCCCCAGGCCGACGAGCCGACGTGTGCTCACTGGGCCGCCTCGGGGGTCCGGATCTCGAGCCGCGGCAGGAGCCCCCGGGCGCCGTGGACGAGGTCGGGTCGTGCCGCCACGATGCTCGACACCGCGAGGAAGGTGATGGCGGCCTCCCCCAGGCCGATGAGCACGTGCCAGCCACCCATCGCGGCCGCGAGGGTCGCGAGCGGGATGGGCGCGGCCCCTCCCACGGCGTAGAGCCCCACGAACGCGAGGGCGGCCACGGGCACGCTGACGAAGGCTCCCACCCCGGCCGCGACGGGCACGCTCGCGGGCCGGCGGGGCAGGAGGCGCGCCACGAGGCGGAACACGCCGTAGCCCACCCACAGCCCGATCACCCCCATGAGCAGGATGTTCGTACCGAGCGCCGTGACACCACCGTCGGCGAAGAGGAACGCCTGGACGGTGAGCACCACGGTGAGCACCAGGGTCGCGGTGGCGGGGCCGACGAGCACGGCCGCCAGCACGCCACCGAGGAGGTGGCCGGACGTGCCCGCGCCCACAGGGAAGTTGATCATCTGGGCGGCGAAGACGAACACGGCGACGAGCCCGGCGAGCGGCGCGGTGCGCTCGTCCAGCTCGGCGCGCACCGCCCGACGCAGCGAGAACCCGACGAACCCGGCGGCCAGCACCGCGGTCCCGACCGAGGTCGGTGCGTCGAGGAAGCCGTCGGGGACGTGCACGGGTGCTCTCCTGTCGCCGGGCCACGGGACCGTGACGCCTTGTTGCACATTATTCGCAACAAGTGTGCCCGATCAACAACCGGCCCAGTGCGCGGGGTGCCCGGCCGTGGACTGCTGGGGCCACCGCCGACGGGTCAGCCGGGGCCACCGCCGACGGTCGAGTCCCCCGCGTCGTGGTCCCGAGGAAGGGCCACGAGCGGCCCGAGGTCGCCGTCCGAGGTGTTGCTCGCCAGGAGCACCATCCGGTGCTCGCTCACGTGCACCGCGGTGACCGATCCCGGGTCGACCCGAACCCTCTGCAGCCCCGCGATGCCCGAGCCCACCGCCTCGGCGACGACCGCCTTGATGGGGTCGCCGTGACTCACGGCCACCCAGATCGCCCCGCGACCGTGCTCCGCCTCGACCTCCGCGTCCACCGCACGGACGCCGCCGACGACCCGGGCGGCCATGTCGGCCAGGGACTCGGCGGTGAAGTCCTCGTGCGGTGGGAACGTGGCCGCAGCGGGGTCGTCCTGCACGACGCGCCAGAGCTCGTCCGTGGCCGCGTCGGCCAGACGGCGACCGGTCCAGGCCCCGTAGTGGCACTCCCCCAGCCGCTCGTCGGATCGGGCCGGGAGGGCCGGCAGGGCGATCGCCGCGGTCTCGACACACCGCTGCAGCGGGCTGGTCACGACGTGGGCCGGCGTCAGGGGTCGCAGCCTTCGGCCGAGCCGCTCGGCCTGCTCGCGCCCGGTGTCGGTGAGGCCGACGCCCGAGGTCCACCCGGCGAGGACGCCGTCGGCGTTGGCGGTCGAGTGACCATGGCGGACGAGCAGGACGATGGCCACGGCCCACACCATAGGGCCAGCGACTGCCCCAGAATGGAGCCCGTGATCGTGGACCGGGCCATCTATGTCGACGGGCACCGGCGGCCGTGCGGTGACCTGGCCGACGAGCTCTCCGCTCTGCGTGAGAAGGGGGACGACGGCTCGTTCCTCTGGATCGGCCTCAAGGACCCGACCCAGGCCGAGTTCGACGAGGTCGACACCGACCTCGGGCTGCACCCCCTCGCCGTGGAGGACGCCGTGCACGGCCGTCAACGGGCCAAGGTCGAGCTCTACGACGACACCGTGTTCGTCGTCCTCAAGCCCCTGCGCTACATCGACAAGACCTCCGACATCGAGACGGGTGAGCTGATGCTCTTCGTCGGCGACCGGTTCGTCGTGACCGTCCGGCGCGGCGAGCTGAGCCCGCTCACCAACATCAGAGCGGCCCTGGAGGCCGACCCGTCGACCCTCGGCCACGGCCCGCTCGCGGTGCTGCACGCCATCCTCGACCGGGTCGTCGACAACTACCTCGCCATCGACGGAGAGGTCGCCCAGGACCTCGAGGAGATCGAGCGTGAGGTCTTCTCGGGCAGCCGCATGGACTCCGGGAGCATCTACCGGCTCAAGCGCGAGGTGCTGGAGTTCCGCCGTGCCGCCATGCCGCTCTCAGAACCGCTGAAGACCCTGCACCTCTCGCCGCGCAGCCCCGTGCCGGAGGGCGAGCTGCGGCTGCTCCTGCGCGACGTGTCCGACCACCTCCACGCGGTGATCGACCACATCGAGTCCTATGACCGGCTGCTCACCGACATGCTCGGGGCGCACCTCTCCCAGCTGTCGGTGCAGCAGAACGACGACATGCGCAAGATCTCGGCGTGGGTGGCGATCGCGGCTCTGCCGACGATGATCGCGGGGGTCTACGGGATGAACTTCGACTACATGCCGGAGCTGCACGCCCGTTGGGGGTACTTCGTGGTGCTCGTCGTCATGGTCGCGGGATCCACCGGGCTCTTCAGGGCGTTCAAGCGGTCCGGCTGGCTGTAGGGCGCGCGGCGGCGGCTCACGTGGCCGATATCAGACCGGTGGCGAGCGCTCCGGCGAGGAGCAAGCCGAGGCCGACCCGGTACCACACGAAGGGGCGTAGCGAGTTGGTGGCGACGAACCGCAGCAGCCAGGCGATCGAGGCGTAGGCCGTGCCGAAGGCGAAGACGATGCCCACCGCCATCTGACCGAAGCCGAGCGTGCGCAGGTCCGGCCACGCGTCGACGAGCTCGAACAGGCCTGCCGCGGTCAGCGCCGGGATGGCCATGAAGAACGACAGCTCGGTGGCGGTGACCCGGTTGATGCCTCGCACCAGGCCGGCCGAGATCGTGGCCCCGGACCTGGAGACGCCCGGGATGAGCGAGAAGCACTGGACCAGGCCGATGACCAGGCCGTCCCGCAGGGTCACGCCCTCCTCCCCGCGCTGCTCGCCACGCGCGTCGAGGACGTCGTGGCGGTGCTCGGCCCACCAGATCACACCACTCCACAGCACGAGCGCGATGGCCACGACCCACAGGCTCCGCAGTGGTCCGGAGATGACGTCCTTGGCGAGCAGCCCCACGATGCCCACCGGGATCGAGCCGATGATGACCGCCCAGGCCAGCCGGTAGTCGCGGTTCCCGCGCGCGTCCGGGTTGCGTAGCCCGGCGAGCCACGCCAGGAAGAGGTTCGAGATCTTCCGCGCGAAGTAGATGAACGTGGCGACGATGGCGCCGATCTGGATGATCGCCGTGTACGCGGTGACCGCCGGGGCGTCCACCGGGAGACCCAGCAGGTGCTCGGTGATCGTGAGGTGACCGGTGGACGAGATGGGCAGGAACTCGGTGACTCCCTCGACGATGCCGAGGATGACGGCCTGGACATAGGTCAGTTCGACGGGCACGAAGGGACAGCCTAGGCCCGCGATGCCCGGGTCAGTCGACCGCCTCGGCCATCAGCCGCAGGGTCGCCAGCCGGTCCTCGGTGCGCAGCGCGTACGGCGCGACGCCCAAGGTCGTCACGCCCGCCTCGGCGTAGCGGTGGACGCGCTCCGCGATCCGGGCCGGCGGTCCGATGAGCGCCGTCGCGTCGGCGAGCTCCAGGGGCACGGCAGCCGCCGCGTCGCGGGCGCGTCCGTCGAGGTAGAGCTCCTGGATGCGCTCGGCCTCCTCGGTGAACCCCATCCGACGGGCCAGACGGTTGTAGAAGTTCTGCTTCCGGCTCCCCATCCCGCCGATGTAGAGCGCCGTGTAGGGCGCCACGGCGGCACGTCCGGCCTCGAGGTCGTCGGTGACCACGACCGGGACGGTCGCCACGATGTCGAAGCCGTCCATCGGGTCCTCGGGCGTCCCCTTGCCTGCGCTGATCCGCCCCTCACGCACGGCGGCGAGCTGGTCCGTCCCGTGCTCGGGCGAGAGGAAGATCGCGAGCCAGCCGTCCGCCACCTCTCCGGCGAGGCGGAGGTTCCGTGGCCCGACGGCCGCGAGGTAGACCGGCAGGTCGGGCCGCGGTGGACGGATCGTCAGACGCAACGCCTTGCCCGGCCCGTCGGGCAGCGGCAGGGTGAAGTGCTCGCCCTCGTACTCGACACTCTGCCGCGAGAGGGCGAGCCGGACGATGTCGACGTACTCCCGCGTGCGCGCCAGCGGGGCGTCGAACCGCACCCCGTGCCAGCCTTCGCTCACCTGTGGACCGGACACCCCGAGCCCCAGATGGAAGCGGCCCCCGGAGAGCGTGTCGAGGGTGGCGGCCGTCATCGCCGTCATGGCGGGCGAGCGTGCGGGGATCTGCATGACGCCGGCACCGAGCCCGATGGTGGTGGTCTGAGCGCCCAGCCAGGAGAGCACGGTCGGCGCGTCCGACCCGTAGGCCTCGGCGACCCAGACCGACGCATAGCCGAGCCTCTCGGCCTCCTGGGTCAGCTCGAGCAGGTCCTTGCCCAGCCCCATCCCCGCATAGCCACCGATCAGTGCGAGCCGCATGTCGGACGACCCTAGTCGTCGCTCCCCCAGCGCGCCTGTGGCCCCGGCGGACGCGCCCGCCAGCAGAGCATGCGGGTGTACCCGCCCGCGGGCGGGTACAGAGCGGGCTCACGCGGGGTCGGCGGCGGCGAGGGTGGCCAGGGCTCGGTCGTACGAGCCGTGGCGGAGGTCCCACTCGACCCCGCTGGAGGTCACCACACCGGCGAGGCGACGCTGGTGGACCACGGTGTGGTGCCGCCCGCAGAGCAGAGCCGCGTTCTCGAGCACCGTCGGTCCGCCGTCGGCCCAGTGCACCAGGTGGTGCCCGTCGCACCAGTGCGACGGCATCGAGCACCCCGGGAAGGTGCAGGCCCCATCGCGCAGCCACAGGCAGCGCATCTGACCGGGGGTGAACAGCCGTACCGAGCACCCCAGCTCGACCACCTCACCGCCCGAGCCGAGAACCGTAGGAATGACTGCGGCGTCACACGCCAGCCGTCGCACGACCTCCGGCGCCAGCAGTGACCCCGCGTCCAACCCCCCGACCACCTCGCCGGCCACGACCCGCCCGAAGTCACCCGAGGCGCAGGTCGGTCCGGTCTCGTCGCGCACCATCAGGTCGCGGAGCGTGTCGAGGTCGACACTGACGAACAGCTGCGCCTTCGCCGCGGTCGGGACCGACTCCCCACCCGCGACCGCTCGGCGGACCAGCGTCACCAGCGCCTCCCCGCGCCGTTGATCCGCCGGGCGCAGGTCACGCTCGCCGTCGACCGGCACCGGAGCCGACAACGGCCCCAACGCCGACTCGAGAACGGCCCGCCCCTCCGGGTCCAACACCAGCCGGTACTCGGCCAGACCCAGCTCGGCCGAGCGCGGCTGTGAGAGTGCGACGAATCGCCGCGCCGCCTCCTGCTCCCGGTCGAGCAGACCGTCCAGGCCGTACCGGGCCAACAGCGCCGGCCTCAACCCGCGACACCCCGCCGCGCCATGGTCTCGCGCCATGGTCACCAGCCCGTCCAGGACCGCCGGCTCGGCCCCCTCGACGAGCAGCGGACGCAACCGGCTGAGCTCCGAGACCACCACTGCCGCGGACCCGACAGGCAACCGGCCCGAGACCACCGCCTCCTTCACCGGCAGGTTCGCAGACACCCCGAACGCCTCCGCCGTGCGCACCACCGGCGCTGCTCCGCCCGCCCGCAACGACGGCGCGTGCTCACGCACCCAGGCCACCGCCGACTGCGCCCGCTCCCCCGACCCCGGCTCACCCCGCTCCAACGCCTCGGCGACCACGCAGACCCGGGCGGCCTCGCCGGCCCGCACCACACCATCGACCTCGCCCAGCAGCTCCGCCAGCTCTGACCCGCCTGCCTCCCACAACCGCGAATCCAGCCCCGCGAGGGCTCGCCGAGCACCGACCAGCAGCTCACGCCGCTCGGCCATCGTCAACTCGGGACCATCCCCCGTCATGAGCCAATTCTATTGGGCTGCACCGACAGTGCCTCGGCGTGATCCACAGGCCAGCGCAGCGACGCAGCCGCTGCGGCCGGCCGCGCACTTCGCCGGAGCGGGCTCACGCCCTGCATGCCGGAACCTTCGGCTTCGGTCGCGAATCCCCAGCGTCCGAAGGCGAAGGTTCCGGCATCCGGAGAGAAAGGTGGGGCGGCTGCGCCGTCCTCGGCGCCGGTAGTCTCGCGGCCATGCTCACCCGTCGTCTCGGGGCCTCCGGGCTCTCCGTCTCGCGCCTGGCGCTCGGCACCATGGCCTGGGGGACGCGGACCGACCCCGACGACGCCCGGGACCTGCTCACGGCCTTCCGCGCCGCGGGCGGCACCCTGGTCGACACCGCCCACGGGTACGCCGGAGGCGAGGCCGAGTCGCTGTTGGGCAGCTTCCTCGAGGGGACGGACCGCGACGAGGTCGTCATCGTCACCAAGTCGGGGGTCAGCAGGTCGTCGGGCGACCGGGTCGTCGACTGCTCACGACGGGCGATGATGCACCAGCTCGACACCTCGCTGCGGCGCCTCGGAACCGACCACGTGGACGTCTGGATGGCGCACACGTGGGACCGCGCCACCCCGCTGGAAGAGACCGTCAGCGCGCTCGTCTGGGCGGCGCAGAGCGGA
>Ga0316576_10002135_pt1 | contig 11137 bp, 8 predicted proteins | sample S0NA_FD_203075 | JGI IMG/M metagenome (GOLD analysis project Ga0316576, IMG submission 203075) | Rhizosphere microbial communities from salt marsh grasses in Alabama, United States - S0-2_050615r3r5 | ecosystem: Host-associated > Plants > Roots > Rhizosphere | place: USA: Alabama | collected... | reverse complement strand
GGCAACCTTGGTGAGGGCAGGGTAGCCGAAATGCGCGAGATCGAGAAGAATGAAACCGATGAGCAGGAGCGTGAATGTAATCGCCATGGCACCGTGAATACGCATGGCCGCCACCCAGAGGATCGCCGTGTAAAAAGTCCAGGCAACGAGGAACCAGCCCAAGTCCGTACCGCTTAACTTGTAGATGCCGAAGTTGTTCAGCAGGAATATGATGCCAACGGCAATCCAGAACGCGCCATACGAAACAAAGGCGCTGTAGCCGAAGTTGTTGCCGCACTTGAATTCCTGAAAGCCGGCGATCAGCTGTGCTCCGCCTCCAAACGCCAGGGCCAGGGCCAGAACCGGACCGACACCGCACCACCCTACATTGTGAAATTGCAAAACCAAAGTCGTTAAACCAAACCCTGCCAGACCGACCACTGCTGGATTACCCATCTGCTGCTGCTCTGCCATGTCATCCTCCCAAGATAAAATTTAGTTATAGGCTTTGGAGCTTATGTCCAGCGGGATGTTTGCTTGGTTTTTCCCGCCATTGAAGCGCCGTTCCTGTTTATCGACCGGTTCCACGGTAAAGGGCCACCTCCTTTCACGGCCGATCGTAGGAGAGCGTTTGGACAAGGTGCCCTCCGTACAGGATGCCCATGGCAGTGCAACTCATATGCCACAAAATTCAAGCTTTAGGAAGTGTTTTAAAGACTAATATATAGATAGTGGTTAAATAAATTTATTAGTTCTGAATGTAATTCAATTAAGAGGCATAAATGTCTCTATAATCGCGCTATAATAATATAACATATTGGAATTAAATTAAATTCAAGAAAGGGGTAAAAATGTCCCCATTAGGGGCGTTTATAGCCCATGGGATCTCATCTTGCGGAACAGGGTTCGCCGGTCGATACCCAGAACAGATGCCACGCGGGCCCTGTGCCATTGGTGAGCATTGAGCATCTGGGTAAGGTACTGTTTTTCGCAGTGGGCCATGGCTGCTTTCAAAGACATGGTGGTATCCATCATGGAGGGGGCCGCGATGGGATCACCCGAAAGAGGAGACGGCGCCGTATCGGTCGATTCAAGCGAGTTCAAGGTAATAAATCGATGGACGGCATTCTGCAATTCTCTGACATTGCCGGGCCAGTCTCTCTTCATCATCGTTTGGACGGCATGTTCGGGCATGATCGGTACGGTGTCGGCATCGCTTAGCGACTGAAGAAAATGCTGTATCAGAAGGGGGATGTCCTCACGGCGGGACCGCAGAGGAGGCAAATGGATGGGGATGATGTGAATCCGGTAGAAGAAATCCTCCCTCAGGCCGCCCCGGCGGACCTCATCGGTTAGGTTGCGGTTGGTGGCGGCAACAATGCGAATGTCGGGGACGAGTCTCTCGCTGCTTCCGATGGGCGTGTAGCCGCCCCCTTCGATGGCGCGCAGCAGTTTAACCTGAAGGTTGGGGTTGATCTCGCCAATTTCGTCCAGGAAAAGCGTACCGCCGTCAGCTTCCGCCAGATAGCCGGGTTTGTCTTTATGGGCGCCGGTGAAAGCGCCCCTTTTATGTCCGAAAAACTCACTCTCCAAAAGGTTTTCGGGAATAGCGCCGCAGTTCACGGCAACGAAAGGGCGTTGTTTGCGATCGCTCAATTCGTGGATGGTCTGGGCCACCAGTTCCTTGCCCGTTCCCGACTCACCATAAATGATGACGTTTGCGTTTGAGGCGGCTGCCTTGAGGATGACCTGATAAACCTCATGCATGGGCTGACTTTTGCCAATGATGCGGCCCAAACGACCGACCCCTTTCAAGGATGAGCGTAGGCGCAGGTTCTCTTGGCGCAGTTGGGCTTCACTGGCCCGCAACGCCTCCTCGGCCTTGCGTATTGCCGTTAGGTCGAAAAGAATGCCGCGCAACCCCATCGGCGCGCCGGCGCGCAGTATCGGGCTGGCATACACCATGGCGGGGAACAAGGTTTTATCCTTGCGGCGAACGACAGCCTCGAATTCAACGGGATCTATTCCGGTCATCGTTTTTTTCAAGGCGTCAGAGATCTGGGAACGGGTTTCCGCACTGAAAATATCCAGGGTGGACATCTCCTGGATGCGGTCTTTGTCGCCTCCGGTGAGGATTTCGAGGCCGTAGCGGTTGATGAAGGAGAATCGATCGTTGGTGTCCGTCTCGAAAACCGGCTGGGGCAGAAGATCGGCCAATTCGCGAAATTTTTGTTCCTGACTGCGAAGGGTTATTTCCGCCTGTTCGCGCTGGGCGATTTCTTTTTGCAGCTGCTGGTTGGACGTTTCAAGCTGTCGTGTGCGTTCCAGCAGGTCGGCCGTGCGCCGTTCGATTTCTTCTTCAAGATGTTGCCGATAACGCCGGTTTTCCTGCCGCAGGTTGGCGCGCTCCAAGGCATTCTGGATGGCATGCTCCAGAACGGCCATGTCGAGGATGGGTTTGGTGACGAAATCGTGGGCTCCGGCCCTTAGCGCCTCGATGGCATCCTGCAGGACCCCCGTGCCGGAAACGACGATGACCGGTGTATCGGCGGCCTCCTTCTGTAGCGTTTCCAGAAAAGCCAGGCCGTCCATTTCAGGCATCCGCAAATCCAGCAGGATCAAATCCGGGGTTTCGCTCCGGAACAAGGCCAGACCCTGCTTGCCGTCGCCGGCCTGCAGGACCTTGAAGCCACTGTCCTCGAGATAGGAAGCCATGCTGTCACGAATGACGGGCTCGTCATCGATGGCCAGTATCTTTACAGGTCGATGCGCCTCGGAGGGCATGGGGATACGTGGTTTTCGCATAAGCTAACCTTCGACTACCCTTGGCCTCTGAAATTGCCGTGGTTTTCCAGGGGCAGGCGCATCGCGAAGCGTGCGCCCCTCCCGGGCCCTGAATCCACGGTCATAGTGCCCTGGTGATGGCTGGTGACGATAAAATAGGACACCGACAAGCCCAATCCGGTGCCGACGCCCACGTCTTTGGTGGTGAAAAAGGGTTCGAAAACCCGTTTGCGAGTTTCTTCATCCATGCCCGGCCCGTTATCTTCCACTTCAATACGGACGTATTCCTTTTCCCGGCGAAGCCGGAGGCTAATCGAGGGCGGCTTCGCCGGGTGCTTTTCTGGCCCGAAGGCCTGGGAAGCATTGCGCAGCAGATTTAAAACCACCTGGCCCACCTCGGTGGCGACGCAAGGCACAGGGGGAAGATTCGCCTCAAAGTCGCGAATGATTTCAATCTCCCGAAAGTCATGCTTTTTCCGCAGATCGTAGTCGTGGGCCGCCAGGGCCACAGTTTTTTCGAGAAGGGCTTCCAGATCAGTTGGCGCCATGCGAGCATCGCTGGGACGACTGAAGTGCAGCATATCGGATACCGTGACGCTGGCCCTCTCGCCGGATTGGCGGATGCCTTCTAAAAAACGGAGAATACCCCGTTCCTCCAGATAAAGGCGAATATTCACCAAATCGATCCCCATTTCGAGAGCGACGGTTTGGTTCTTTTCCAGAGACGGATCCAATCTGCGGATGATATTCTGCGTGCTCTGCAGAATGCCGCTGAGCGGGTTGTTGATTTCATGGGCCATCCCGGCGGCAAGTCCTCCGACGGAAAGCATTTTTTCCGTCTGCACCATGGTATCCTCCATGCGGACTCGGGCGGTGACGTCGTCCACCCGGATAACGGCACCTTCCATAGTTTCGATATCCAGAGGATAGATCATGATGTCAGCGTAGCGGTCTTGCCCTCCCACCTGGTAAGCAACTTTTTCCGCATGACGCACGGACTTCTCGCCAATGGCTTCGCGGACCATGCCGCCTAAGGGCTTGAGAAGGGGAAAGACCTGTTCCAGATTCTTGTGGCGGGCCTCTAAGCTGGATAAACCGGTCGCTTTTTCGGCTTCCCGGTTCCACTGGGTTATGCGGCTCCATCGATCGACGCCAACGAGAACCGAAGGCATGGAATCAATTATACTGGCAAGGTAGTGCTGCAGGCGGACCATTTCCAGTTCGGCCTTACGGGCGGCCGTGATGTCGTTGCCGATGCATAGACACCCCATAAGGGCACCCGCGGCATCGCGTATGGCACGGTTGGTCCACGATATCCAGGCCCGTTCGCCGTTTTGCCGAATGGCTTCGGTTTCGAAACCGGGATGGTTTTCAGGGCTGGTATAGATGAGTTCGATTTCCCCACCCAGGGGCCGCCCGGTGCTGTCGTGAACGGGAATCAGCGTCCCCTGGAAGGAACGGCCCAGGATTTCCTTTTCGGCATACCCGAAGAATTTTTGAGCAAATTCGTTAAAGAAGGTGATGTCACCCTCCGTCGAAAGCCGCAGAATGATGCTGTTGGCATTTTCCACCAGCTCCCGATATTTGGCCTCGCTTTCGCGTATCGCCTCTTCAGCCTTCTCCCTTTCACGAATTTCGCTTTCAAGGCTGCTGCTGTAGGCTTCCAGTCGTTCCATGAATTGGTTGAAATAATTCGCCAGGCGGCCGATTTCATCCCGGGAGCGGCGTTCCATGCGGACCCGGTAGTTACCCGCGGCGCCGGAAGAAAAATGATTCATCAGTTCCTTGAGCGGCGTGGTGATGGAATTGCTGATGGTCAACGTCAAAGGGAGAACGATGATGAAGGACATCAAAACCGTTGCCAGCACAAGTCTGTGCATCGTTCGCAGCGGCGCGTAGAATTCATCGAGATAGCTTGAAGAGGCGACGATCCACCCGTACTCGGGAATGTGATTGAAGATGACGAGCTTGTCGCGGGCTTTTTTTTCGCCGGGGTTTACCCAGGAATAGGTGATCTTTCCGCTCTTGCGCTTGCAGATTTCGCGGACGAATTCGCGGCCGTTGCGGTCCTTGGCATAGAGGTAGTTGCCGCTCACTTGAGGGTGCAAGACCATGTTGCCCTGCTCGTCGATGATATAGGAATAGCCGGTCTGGCCGAATTGCAACGAAAGAATGCTGTCGCGAAAATCGTCCACATTCACCAGTTCGCGGAACTCTTCGCGATAAGAGGAGACCGAAATGATCCAATCCCAGGGTTCGAAGTAGGTCATGTAAAGTGCCTTGGGACGGGTGTGGGTTTCACCTGGATTTTTCCACTCGTACTCCAGATAGCCTTCCTTGCGTTCGGTCTGCTCGCGGATGAAAGCGAATTCCGACAGATTTTCACCGATCAGTTCTTTTTTGGGATGAACTTCGATGACGCCGTCGCTGTTTAGGCAGTAAATATACCCTGTGGTGCCGATGGGTTGGCTCAGGACGATTTCGGAAACGCGCTGCCGGGCCTCTTCTTCGGAAAGGTTTCCGGCAAGGGCCTGGTGGTGAAAATAGGCGGCAATGTCGCGGTTTTTTTCTGCCACGGCCCGGAGATGATTTTTTATGGAGGTGGTCGCAGAAGTGCGCACCATGTTCAGAATGGTGGTCGTCGTGTTCTGCAATTCGCTTTGGATATTGGCTTCCAGGGTCTGACGGACCGCGGAATAAATGACAAAACTGCCCAGTGTAATGCACAGGATGAAAACGGCGGAATAGCCGGCCAGCAGTTTGTGCTGGATGCGCAAATCCCGAAAAGACTGGAGCAGTTTCATGGTGGCGTCTTCCTGAAAGGCCCGGGGCGGATTTCTTGCTGCGGACGGCATGGCCTAAGCCATCGGCTCAGCGAACCTAAGCCTCGGAGTGGGATGCGGCTCAGCGGAACCGTCCCATGACCCGTTTGAATCCCGGCAGCGCGTTGACAATTGTGTCGTCATCGACACAGAAGGCAATCCGGAAATGCCCCGGACCATTGAAACCACTTCCCGGAACGACCAAGATCAACTCTTCCTGAAGCGCCTGAACGAACTTCACATCATCCGGAATGGGGGTCCTGGGAAAAAGGTAGAAGGTACCGGGCGGTGTAATAAAGTCATAGCCCGCCTCCGCCAGTCCCTGGCACAAGATATCCCGTTTGCGCTGGTAGAGGGCTACATCGACACTGGTGCCCTGCAGGCAGGCGATAATTTTCTGCATCAGGGCCGGGGCGTTGACAAATCCCAGGATTCTATTGGCCAATGCCATACCGTTCAGGATTTCATCATGAAAATCGGCCGCCGGGTTGACGGCCGCAAAACCAATCCGCTCTCCTGGGATAGAGATATCCTTTGAGTAGGACGTGCCGATAATGCTGTTCGCATAGCACCCGAAAATACTGGGTACCGTGTGCTGGTCAAAAACGATCTTCCGGTAGGGTTCATCGGAAATCAGATAAATCGTACGCTTGAGTTCGATGCATTTGCGACGCAGCAACTCGCCTAGCGCCAGCAAGCTCTCACGGCTGTAAATCTGCCCCGTCGGATTATTGGGGGAGTTGATGAGGACGACCTTGGTCTTGTCGGTGATGGCGGCCCCCAGGCTTTCCAGATCGAGTGTAAAATCCGGATTGGTGGGCACGGTTTTCAAAACGCCGCCGTGGTTGTCGGCATAAAAACCGTACTCCACAAAACAGGGGATGGGGGTTAGCACCTCATCTCCGGGGTCGAGAAGTGTTTTCAGGGCGATGTTGAGGGCACCCGAGGCGCCACAGGTCATGACAATGTCGGTTTCTCCTACAGGGACGCCCTGTTCTTCTGTGACATAGCGGGCGACGGCTTGACGAACATGCGGGTAGCCTGTGTTGGGCATATAGCCGTGCTCTCCGCAACAGGTACAAGCCGTTTCGCTGAGAATCTTCTCGAAGCATTCCGGTGCGGGCACATTGGGGTTTCCCAGGCTGAAATCAAATACATTTTCAGCGCCATGCTGGGCCTTGAGACGCGCCCCTTCCTCGAACATTTTACGGATCCAGGACGAGCGGTGGATAATCGTTTCGATCTTTTTGGCGATGGTCATGGTTTCTTTCCGTTGGCTTGTGCCCGGTCCAGAAATAGTCTTTTTGGCACTGATCGGCGTTCTCCGCAGGTTTGCGGCCTTGATCAGAACCAAAAATCCTCATTCCTGGATCGACCTATATAAACCTATATCATTAGGGCCCTCATAATCGCTCGCAGCGCCAGTGCTAAACGCCTTCGACGGCCTTCACCTCGGGAATTTCCCTTTTGAGCAGCTTTTCGATGCCGTTCTTAAGGGTCATTTGGGACATGGGGCACCCGGCACAGGCGCCCTTGAGGCGAACTTTGACAATTCCGTCCACAACGTCCACCAATTCCACATCACCCCCGTCCGCCTGGAGCGAAGGCCGGATCTTATCCAGAACGTCCTTTACTTTTTCCCGCATGATATCCTCCCCGGGGACCTTGCCACCCGTATTACGACAGGGCTTCGCTCGGCATGGGATACGGCAATCGTCGTCAGCCGACGCGCCCCTGCCGCTTTTGATAAAAATCGGAACGAAATGCATGGAAGCGATTTTCTTTAATGGCGCGACGCATTTGAGCCATGAGCTCGATATAATAATGGATATTGTGGATGGAATTCAAGCGGTAAGCCAAAAGCTCCCGGGCCGTGTACAGATGCCGCAGGTAGGCGCGGGAATAATTCCGGCACGTATAGCAGCTGCATTCGGAGTCGAGGGGGCCGGTATCATTGCGAAAACGGGCGTTGCTGATGTTGATTGTTCCCTGGGAGGTGAACAATTGTCCATTGCGGGCATTGCGAGTGGGCAGGACACAATCGAACATGTCGGCTCCCCTTGCCACCAGCTCAACTAGATTTTCAGGGGTCCCCACGCCCATGATATAGCGCGGCCGGTCGGATGGCAGATGGGGCAGAGCGGCCTCGGCGATTTCCAGCATGAGGTCCGTTGGTTCACCCACACTGAGGCCTCCCAGCGCATACCCTGGGAAATCGAGATCGACCAGGGCTTCAGCCGATGTCTGCCTCAGGTCGGGGAACATACCGCCCTGGACGATGCCGAACAGGGCGGCACCCGGACGGGCCTTGTTCTGCCAGGTCGTGTGGCAACGCCGTGCCCAGCGCGTGGTCAATTCCAGAGCAGCCTGCGCGTCTTCCCTGGTGGCCGGGTAGCCTATGCACTGATCCAGGCACATGAGGATATCCGTATCGAGGACAATCTGGATTTCAATTGATTTTTCCGGTGTCAGCAAATGCCGCGATCCGTCGATGTGCGATTGGAAGATCGCCCCCTCCTCGTCTACCTTCAGCAGTTTTGCCAGGGAAAAGATTTGAAACCCGCCGCTGTCGGTCAGAATCGGTCCCGGCCAATTCATGAAGCGGTGCAGACCGCCGAAAGGTGCTATGACCTCGCATCCCGGCCGCAGGTACAGATGGTAGGTGTTGCCAAGGATGATCTGAGCCTTGGACTGCCGGAGATCCTCCGGTGTCAGGGATTTAACCGTCCCCAATGTCCCCACCGGCATGAAAACCGGCGTTTTGACAGTGCCGTGGGATGTCTGGATCGATCCGCAACGGGCGGCGGTTTCGGTGGATTGAGCGTCTAACGTGAATGGTAGTGTCATGGTTCCTGATCGGATCGTGAAAGCGATCATCGCGTTTGGGGTTGTCAGGTGATCAGCATGCCGTCACCATAGCTGAAAAAGCGGTAACGCTGCCGGATGGCTTCCCGGTAGGCTGCCAGGATGAATTCGCGGCCGGCAAAGGCCGACACCAGCATCAGCAACGTCGATTGGGGCAGATGAAAATTTGTGATCAAAGCATCCACCACCCTGAAGCGGTATCCGGGATAAATATAGAGATCGTTCTGACCTTCCATGGGCCGGAGTTGTCCGTCGGATCCGGCGGCAAATTCCAGGGTGCGCACACTCGTCGTGCCGACAGCGACGATTCGGCCCCCTTCGGCCTTATGGCGGTTGATGGTTTCAGCCACCGTCGGGGAAATTCTAAAGCGTTCCGCGTGCATGTGGTGATCTCGAATGTCGTCGACCCGCACCGGCAGGAAAGTCCCATAGCCCACGTGAAGCGTGAGGGCCAACAGGGGAATGCCCCGGCGCGCCAAGGTCTCAATGAGTTCCGCGGTGAAGTGCAGCCCGGCAGTCGGAGCAGCCACTGCCCCGTTTTCGGTAGCATAGACGGTCTGGTAATCTTCGCGGTCGTGAGGATTCTCAGAGGGGCCGCTGCGCTTGATATAGGGCGGCAGCGGTATGATGCCGATTTCGGCCAGGGCCGAGGGAAAGGGCTTTCGGCTGGAAAATTTCAGGGTGTGGCGCTCGTCTTGGGATGCCGTAATCTCAGCGTAGAGATCTTCGCCGAAAAGCAGGTGGGTACCGGGTTTGGGTTTTTTGGAGGCTTTGATCAGGCAATCGCTGATGAAGGCGCCCTCAGTTTCCAGTCGACGTAGCCCTTCGACATAGTCCAGGATGAGAATTTCGACTTTACCCCCGGTGGATTTCCGCCCGTAAAGTCTAACCGGAACCACCCGCGTATTGTTGACCACGAGAAGATCCCGCGGCGTGAGCAGGTCCGGCAGGTCTTCAAAGCGATGATGGTGAAGACCACCGGTGCTGCGATCCATCACCATCAGCCGCGCCTGATCACGATGGTGGGCCGGCCTCTGGGCAATCAATTCCTGAGGTAGGGTGTAATCATAGTCCTGCAACGAATACATCGTGGCTACCCTGATTTCCCGATATAGGTCAGCAGAAGTCCGACCGCCATCAAGACCAAGCCTAAACGCCGGAGGGCGTGGTTGGACATGGCCTGGATTTGAAGCATCCAGTTTTTCATTTTTTCCGGGACGGCGAAATAGGGGAGACCTTCAATAATCATCACCATGCCGAGGACACATAAAAAAAATTTCATTCGATACCGTTTCCCATAGGGGTACATCCTGAGCTGTCTTTGGGGGGGGGACTATAGACTGTCCGAAGTAAGCTTGTCAAAAAGAAACCCCGGTGACCACAGGTCGATTTACATCACCGCCCGTATCGGCTAAGGTAATAGGCTACGCAACCCCCTGCGACTCCAGGATACGTCCATGGCATCTTCGCATTCCCCTAAACATAGCCGCTGGCATATTCAAAGCAGCGAGGATGCGGTATTGTTTCTTTGTAAAAAGGCGCGCAATGCCTTCAAGGATTCAGGTCACCGGTACATCCTGATGGTGGGTGACCGTGACCCGATGACCCGGCGCATTCTCGAGGATCTTGCCCAACGCGGCATGGTGCCGGTCCTGTTGACAATAGACGCCTTGTTGGAAAACGGTCCTTCCGACCCGGAAAGATACGCTTGCGTGATTTGCACCTATGTCGATATTCGCCGAACGACCGCTACTGCCAGGGCTATCTTGAGCGATCCGATTTTGAGCCGTCTGCCGTTCGAATATGTCGCCTTTCCCGAAGCCAGCTATCGTTCGCTGTTGCGGCACCCATCCGAGGGCTCCCTGGCCAAAGTATCCCCCTTGCCGACCTACGCTTTCGATGTATTCCAGATATATGAGGATTCGCTGTCGCATTTCGAAAAGAAATGCGACATTCGCGATTACATGGATGTTTGCCAGCTGTTGAAAACCATAGGGGATAACGGGATACTAGGCGATGTCGCCGAATTCGGCTCCTATAGAGGACACAGCGGCTATCTAATGGCCTCTCTCATGGCCGCCCTGGATCTGGATAAACACCTTTTTCTATTCGACACCTTCGATTCTTTCCCCGAAGAACCCCTGGGAATCGATCAATTCTGGAGCGGTTCGCACCCGGTCAACTTTCGCGAAGTCCGCTCTAAATTCGACGCCTTCCCCTTTGTCACCTTTGTTAAAGGCGATTTTACCCGAACCTTCGATACGGCGGCCGTCCATCAGCTGGCCTTTGTTTACGTGGACTGCGATGCCTACCGCTCTACGGATTACCTTATCCGCCGTATTTTCAGCGACGTTCTGGCCCCCGGCGGCATCATGGTCTTCGAGGATTACGGGCACGCCCAACTGTTGGGCAACCGGGCAGCCGTACACCACTTTTTTGACAAACGCTCGGACTGCCACCAATTTTTTTCTCAGTTCAGTGGATGCTATATCGTGATCAAATTATCCGTTTAGCGCTTGTTCGGCAACGGGGGGGCAAAAATGATAATTATCACCCCCGATCCGTAAAAAGAGGCCGCTGATGGACCCATGCCAAGGAGGATCAACCTGAAGCGCATCACGCTGCATTATTTGTTTGCCGTCGTCGTTCTCACCCTGTACGGAGGACAGGTCTGACCATTCCTGGAG
>Ga0316576_10002134_pt1 | contig 11138 bp, 10 predicted proteins | sample S0NA_FD_203075 | JGI IMG/M metagenome (GOLD analysis project Ga0316576, IMG submission 203075) | Rhizosphere microbial communities from salt marsh grasses in Alabama, United States - S0-2_050615r3r5 | ecosystem: Host-associated > Plants > Roots > Rhizosphere | place: USA: Alabama | collected... | reverse complement strand
TCCGCGCGGCATTGATCACATTCCTCCGCAAAATCCTACGCCGTCTCTCCCGGATTTCCATAGGCAGTTTCACCCAGTCGGAAAATGAGCTATTACGAATCAATCGCTTAGAGATCCCACAAGGTATTCCCACCTATGAGAAGCGTGTCGCTGGATACCATAACATCTAATTCACCGAATCGCATCATCAACGACACGTCGCGGCGCTATTATCGTCCTCGATCATGAACCTTTGACCGGAGCGCTTTCCATGACTGCGACACACGAGTTCCGCGTCAGTACCCTGGCGCATCGGATGGGTTTGCAACTGGCGCGCCTGCCCGAACAAGACGGCACGCACCTCTATCGTCTCGTCGAACCTACGTCGATGACGCCGATCTGTCCGGACGGCACTCCGGACGGAACGACCCTCGACGAGATCGAGGACTGGCTCGGACTTCCGTGGGAGTAATCGATGGACTCTTCCCTACAGAACGCGCAGGCCCTCGCGCTGCTGATACGAGATATCGAGGCGCGGCGGCTGCCCTGGGTCTTGGAACTGCTGGATCAGGTGCGCAGCGGCAAGACCTGCTCCGTGGAGGAGCAGGTTCTCCTCGTTGATCTCCTGTATGCGGTGGAGCTCCTGTCGACGCTCGCCCCCGCCGACGACGATCGACAAGAGTGCGGGAACGCGCGGCGACTCTGCGAGAGCATCGAGAGCCTAGCGGAGGACATCATCGCCGCGGCCCTGGACAACGACGCTCCAACCCGGGCCGGCTCCTACGTCCCGGACATAAGCGCCACGCGTCAATTCCCGGAGGCGCCGACGCGTCAATCACGGAGAAACCTGCCGATCGCCTCATAGGTGCACCGGCAAGCCTCCGGCACTAAGTCTTCAAGGTTCAGGTAGGCATGCACCAGGCCCGGCATCAGCAGGTGTCGGGCCGCAATGCCGTGTTGCTCTAGACGACGCACATAGGCAATTCCCTCATCGCGCAATGGATCACATTGAGGAGTGATGACCAGCGTCGGCGGATAGTCGCGGGTCAGGTCCATGAACAACGGAGAAACCGCTCTCCGGTTCTCGTGGTTGCGCAGGTACGCGTCGAACAGCCAAAGGATCCGCTGGCGCTCCAGCAGACACCCCTCGCCGAACGCCGCGACAGAGTCTTTCGACAGCGTGTAGTCCAGGCTCGGGTAAATGAGCACCTGGCGCTCGATGTCCAGGCCCGGCTCGTACTGGGCCCGGTGCGCAATCGTGGCCGACAAGGCGCCCCCGCCACTGTCGCCGATCAGCGCGAGCCGCGACATATACCCCAGGTCCAATTGGTCCAGCGTGCCGAAGAGCTGCTTAGCGCATGTCATGGTGTCGTTCAGCCCGGCTGGATACGGACACTCCGGTGCCAGCCGGTACTCCACCGCGACGGTAACTCGGCGCGCTGCCAGGGCCAATTTGCGGGCAATTGCGTCGTACATCGCAACATTGCCGGCAACATGCCCGCCGCCATGGATGAACAGGGCTGCCGGCAGCGCCTGACCGGGGTCGGGATGATAGATGCGCACCGGCACCGGATAGTCGGGGCCTGGAATCACCTCATCGCGCACGACCGCGACGTCCGGCACCCGGGTCAGGTAAGCGCGGGACAGGGTTTCGAACGATTCGCGGACGTTGATTACCGTGAGCCGCCGCCCCTGGGCGACCGCGGTCCGGCTCGCCTCCCGCAACCGCATCAGCAGCTCGCGAAGCGCCGTCGGCATCCCCGCATAGGGCTCCCCGCTCATGGCACCAGCAGTCCGCCCGGGCGCCGAGGGGAGCTGTCTGCGCCCATCGGCTCAGGCGACCTGCCGAACACTGGCCGGATCGGTGGGCAGGAGCATCGGCTCCTGCTCCAGCGCTAGGGCAAGACGGTTCAGCATGTCGAGGGTCTCCCGGCTCATTTCCTCGCGCGGGCCGGCGATCTCCTCGCACAGTGCCAGCGCCCGGCTGCGCTCTTCGTCGCTGGCGATCAGCTTGGGCAGCGCGGCCAGGGCCGCCTCCGGCTCATAGCCGACGATCAGGCTCTCCTTGTGGATCATGCGCGTGCGGTGCTTGGGCTTCATGCTGGCAAAGGGCTCGGTGGACAGCAGCATCTGGTTGGAACGCTCCAGCCGGGAGCGCCGCACTTCCTTGCGCGAGTGGGCCAGGAAGATCAGCATGCGGATGACCCCATCGGCGAAGTCGCCGAGCTCGATGCGGTCGAGCGCATCCTGCACCGACGTCAGCGTGCGCAGGTCCTCCCGCGGCGCGGCGCTGACCGTGCGGCTCAGGCGCTCGCCCAGGGCCTGTACCGGCGGCGCGCCCCACAGCAGCTGGAAGTTCCACTCGATCATCGCATTCTGCATGTCCCGAACGCCGTCCCACCACTGCGTCACCAGATTGGCGTTGAACCGCTCCAGGCGGCGAAACGGATTGTCGTCGGCGGCGGCCTGGCGCTGCGCGCGGACCTGCTCGGCGAGGGCCTTCACCGACTGCATGGCCGGATTGCGGTCGCTTGCCACCCAGCGCTGCAGGCGCATTGGGCTGGCGTTGGCCATGATCTCGGCGGCGACCTGGTTGGTCATCGCCTGGACGAAGGGTCGGACCGCGAGGTCATAGACCTCGGTGCTCAGCTCCGAGAAGCGCGCGACGGTGGCAAACGGCCGGTCGGAGTCGTCGCCGCCGCACTGCTCCATCATGTGCTCGATACTGCGCTCGGCAAAGGCGACCTTGAAGGTCTTGTCCACGCCCTCGCCGGCCTCCTCTGTAATGACCATCTCGTACAGGCCGGGGGCCAGGGCCTCGATGGCCTTCAGCGTAGAGACGATCTCCCCATGCTCCTTCTTGGCCACCGACGACGACACGAAGATACCCAGATGACCCACGCTCGGATGCAGCGTATAGAGGATGCGCTGGCCGCGAGCACGAATCTCTTCGACGTCCGTGTAATGGTCCGCGATCCAGCCCAGGGCCTGCTGCGGCGGCGTGATGTTATCGCCGTGGGAGGCGAAGATGATGATCGGCGAATTGACCTCGCGCAGGTCCACGTGGGTGCGCTCGTTGAGCAGCGCCCGCCCGCGGCCGAGCCGGTTGCCGACGAAGAGGTTCTCGACGATCCAGCTGATCTCGTCCGGCGTCATGTAGTAGAAGCTGCCCCACCAGCGCTCGAAGCCCACGAAGCGCGGAACCTCGGTGTCGATGCGATCCCAGAGCTCGTAGTACTTCTGCCACCAGGTGTTGCTGGGACTCAGGCGCTCGAAGTTGAACACCAGGTGTGAGCCGTCGAACAGGCCGTTGCCCAAGTCCGATAGCAAACGCACCGTGGTGGCCCCGCCCACCAGGCCGCCCAGGTAGCGCATCGGGTTCTTGCCCTTCTGGCCGGCCCAGTAGGACAGCGGCGCACCGTTGGCGACCACCGGTCCGGTGATGTCCGGATTGGTCGCGGCCAGCAGCATCGAGGCCCAGCCGCCTTGGCAGTTGCCGATGATGACCGGCTTGGGCGCATCCGGATGCCGGCGTCGCACCTCGCGCACGAAGTCGGCCTCGGCCGCGGTGACATCGGCCAGGGTCTGGCCCTTCACCGGCAGGCGCGTGAAGGTGGCGAAGTAAGTCGGATGGCCACCATGGATGGCGGCGCCGACCTCGCTCGCGTGCTTGAAGCCACCGATGCCGGAGCCGTGACCTGCGCGCGGGTCGATGATGATGTAGGGCCGGCCGCCCTCGCGCACGGTAACCCCTTCCGGCGGCAGAATACGCACCAGGGAATAGTTCACCGGACGCGCCAGCTTGGTACCGTCCACAATCACTTCGTGGTCCCAGCTCAGCACCGTCTTGTCGCTGCCCTCCTCGTGCTCGACGAAATGGTTGCCGCGCTCGCGCATGGCGTCGGTGAACAACACCGAGCGCTGCCCGGCGTCCAATAGGTATTCCCACCACTGCTGCGGCAGCATCGGGCTGAAGAAGCCGTCGGCCAGGTCGCGCCACGCCTCGCTGTTCGTCCGCGCGTTCCGCTGCCCGGTCTCCAGCACCCGCTTCCCATGGGCCTGGGCGATGAAGGCCAGGTCCCTGCCGTACTGCGTGTACTCGGGGTCGTGGCCCTCAAACAGTCTGGACCAGCCGTCGAAGACGTCTCCCAGACCAGCCCGTTTGGTGTAGTCGGCAAAATCGAACATCGCGGCACTCCGTTGGATCAGTGCGTTTCTCGGTGCGGACATGGGCTCAGCGGGCGGCACGCAGGACGCGCAGCGTGTGTCTGGCGATCATGCGCTCCTCGTCGGTGGGAATGACCCAGACCGAAGGCGCGACGCCCTCGGGGCTGATGCGGGTGGCGCCGGCGCGGTTGGCGGCCGGATCGATGACGATGCCCAGCCAGGCGGCGTCGGCACAAACGCGGGCGCGGATCTCGGCGTCGTTCTCCCCGACACCGGCCGTGAACACCAGGGCGTTGAGTCCACCGATGGACGCACACAGGGAGCCCAGGGTCTGGCCGATGCGGTAGACGAAGTAGTCGATGGCCTCGGCGGCGCGGGGATCATCGCTGGCATGCAGGTCGCGCAGGTCGTTGCTGACGCCGGACAACCCGAGCAGGCCCGAGCGCTTGTACAGCAGTCGCTCCAGTTCCTCGACGCCGAGGCCGTCTTCGCGCATCAGGAACAGCAACACCCCGGGGTCCAGCAGGCCGCAGCGAGTGCCCATGGGCACGCCGTCCAGTGCAGAAAAGCCCATGGTCGTCTCCACGCTGCGGCCGCCGCGCATCGCCGTCATCGAGCAGCCGCTTCCCAGGTGGGCAACGACCACACGGCCATCGGCCAGCTCCGGCGCCAGCTCGGCCAGCCGGCCGGCGATGTACTCGTAGGACAGGCCATGGAAGCCGTAGCGCTTGATGCCGCGGTCCAGCAGCGAGCGGGGCAGGCCGAACTGCTCGGTAGCGGCGGGACGGCCGCGGTGGAAGCCGGTGTCGAAGCAGGCAACCTGCGGCAGACCCGGCTGTTCGGCGGCGACGGCGCGGATGGCCGCCAGGTTGTTGGGCTGATGCAGCGGCACCAAGGGGATCAGACCGGTCAGCACGTCGATGACGGCGTCGTCGATCAGCACCGGGTCGGCATAGACCTCGCCGCCATGGGCGACACGATGTCCGGCGGCCAGGATGCGCCCGCCATCCGCGGCGTCGCCGAGCCAGCTCCAGATCTGCCGGAAGGCGCGGCCATGGCCGCTGCCGGCACCATCGCCCGACGGCTCCCAGTAGCTCTCGGCCAGCAGGCGGCCGTCGATGGATTTGGCGACGAAGTGCGGCGCCGTGCCGATGCCCTCCACCTGGCCCTTGATGCGCGGCTCCGGGCCATCCCCGTCCACGCCGAACAGCGCGAACTTGATGCTGGAGGAGCCGGCATTGAGCGTCAGGATCGAATCGCCCTGAAGCACGTGCATGGCTCCCTCCTCAGTGAACCGGCTTGTCGTGGAGCCCTTGGCGCACCGCATGGGCGTGCAGCACCGCGGTGGCCGCCGAGGCCCGCCGCGTGCGCACGCTGTCGGCGCGGGAGGTGAGGATGATCGGCACCCGAGCGCCGAGAACGATGCCCGCCGCCTCGGCGTTGGCCAGGAAGATCAGCTGCTTGGCCAGGATGTTGCCGGCCTCCAGGTCCGGTGCGATGAGCACGTCGGCGACGCCGGCCACCTCGGAGTCGATCTTCTTGATCCGGGCCGCCTCCAGATTGATCGCGTTGTCCATGGCCAGCGGACCGTCCAGGATACCGCCGGTGATCTGGCCGCGGTCGGCCATCTTGCACAGCGCCGCGGCGTCCAGCGTGGACTGGATCTTCGGCCGGATGGTCTCGACGGCGGACAGGACCGCCACCTTCGGGCGCTCCACGTCGACGGTGCGCGCCAGGTCGATGGCGTTCTGGCAGATGTCGCGCTTCGCATCCAGGTCCGGCGCGATATTCACCGCCGCATCCGAGATCAGCAGCAGCTTGGGATAGGTGGGCACGTCCATGACGAAGATGTGGCTGATGCGCCGCTCGGTACGGATGCCGGTGGCCTTGTTCAGCACCGCGCCCAGCACCTCGTCGGTGTGCAGGCTGCCCTTCATCAGGATCTCGGCGGCCCCCTCGCGGATCAACGCCACGGCGCGGGCCGCGGCCGCGTGGCTGTGGGCGACATCGAGGATCTCGGCGCCGGCCAACGCGATGCCGTGCTCCTCGGCCACGGCACGAATCCGCGCCTCCGGGCCGACCAGGATCGGCCGGATGAAGGTGCTCTCGGCCGCCTCCATGGCGCCCCCGAGCGACACCTGGTCCACCGGATGGACCACGGCCGTCGGCACCGGCTCCAGCGGCCGCACCTTGTCGAACAGGGCCGAGAAACTGTCGTGGTGGCGCACCGAGACCTCGGCCATGTCGGCGACCGCCACGCGCAGCCGCTCCACAGGCGCAATGACCTCGGCGTGACCGGTCATCACCGGCTCGCGGCGCTGGTTGAGCACCTCGCACTCGAACACGACGACCTGGTCGGCCTGCTTGTCGGCCACCCTGACGCGGGCCGTCAACACATCGCCCAGTTCCACCGGACGATGAAAGGTTGCGCTCTGACTTCGGTAGACGGTGCCGGGCCCCGGCAGCACGTTGGCCAGCAGGCTGGAGATCAGCCCGGTGGCCCAGAGGCTGTGGCCCACCAGCCCCTTGGCGCCGCTGGCGCGGGCGAACTCCTCGTCGACATGGGTCGGGTTCAGGTCCCCGGAGACCTTGCTGAACAACGCGATATCATCGCGCGTCAGGGTCCTTTGCAGCTCGGCAGTCTGCCCCGCCTCGATCTCATCGAACAGCCGATTTTCGAGAAACTCCGCCATTGCAGCCTCCACGCGTTGTCAGCACCACCGAGCGCGGCGCAGACGGCAGTGAGCAAGGCTCGTGGGAACGGTGCCAGCCGCGCCTTGTTGCAGCGCAACATAGGCTAGCTCACACCGATGTCACCGCAGTGACGGAGGCGCGGCGATTGCGTGAAGGATGCGGCCGGCAGCGCAGCACCAGTCCCGTGGCCGCGGAGACGCCGGCTTGGTCCAGAACCGGGTCAAACCATCCTCTGGGGATGGAGATCGGCGAGCTCGGACCGAATCCGACGCCAGGCTGCTTCCCTCCCGCACTCGTCTCCTCTGGCGAGCCGCCAGCGCTGCCAGCGCTCAAACTCCTCCCAGGCGGGACAAGTCCAGTCGAGGCGCTCGACGACGACGGGCTTCAGATGGGCAATGCAGAGCGGGCCGTAGCTCGGATCACTGTCCACCCAGCGATCCCCACCGGCCCGCGGTTTCGGGTTGGCGTAGACGATGTGACAGATATCTCGGCCGAGCAGTCCACACCAGTAGGGGTCGAGCCATGCGAAGGCTTCACCATGATCCGTCGCCACCAGGAACGCCTCACCGATCGGACGGGCTTGGACCTGCAGTGGCTGATATTGATTCGGTAGACGGATCTGTAGCGCAGCGCCCTGCTGAAGGGCCTCAGACAATTGCATCGGTGACGTGCAGATGAAGCTCTTGTGACCGCTACAGAATAGCCAAGCGGGCGGTTCCGGGCAAATGCGCCCGAGGCTGGCGCAGTGTCATCCATTACCGGCGGTTCTGGCACCGATTCCAGCCCATGGTACCGGTGGCGATCCCATAACGTTCATCCGGCAATCTAACGTAGCTCTATTACAGTCGGCGCGTCCCCCGGGTCTGGATGCATTCGCTTCCAACAGCGGTTCGCATTGGAATGAGACGGAAGCGGGCACCCACTTTGCCGCTTCGGCCAGTCGCTTGGCCCCACTTGCCACAGTGCCGGTTCATTCGGGATGCGCGCGTCATCGCCGAAGGTGTCGACACCATTGACGAGCTCGCTGCATGTCGTGAGGTCGGCTGCGACCTGGTGCAGGGCTTTTATGTCGCACGTCCCCAGCTGGAGACCGCGCGGTTGCGTCTAGCCTATCCGCTGCTGCATGAGGGAAGCCACACGTCGTCGATGCGGCCGCGAGACGGAAGCTTCGCGGCCAGAATACCGACAGCCGGAATGCGGGACACGGCGGCACCATCCCTCGGTATCACCCCAGCACGTGCGCGACCTCCGCGTCGGCCTTCAGCAGGTCCCCGAAGCGCCGCACCAGCTTTGGCCGTTGTAGCAGCATCGCGAGCGTGCGCTTGCGAGCGTTCTTGACCAGTGTGGACGGGTCGAAGTAGGCCTTGGCGTTCTCCACCGACAGCACGAACGGGGGCTTGCCATTGGCGGCGAGCATCCAGCTCATGACCAACGCCCCGGTGCGGTGGTTGCCCTCGATGAACAACTGCGGCTGGCTCAGGATATGGATATACGTGCTCGCGGCGCGACGCCAGGCCGGCTCGCCGCGTGTTCCTCGTACCCAGGCGACCAACGCCGCGACACCCCCGTCGCCCGGCGCATAGAAGTGGGCCTCGGTGGCCTTCATCTGCTGCGCGCATTCGCGACGTTGCGCGTAGTCGCATCCGCAGAGCACCAGGAAATTCAGTTCCAGCAGTTGACGCGACTGTCCGGTGGCGAATAGGTCGATGCCCTGGCCCAGCAGCCGGTCCACGTGTGCATAGCCCATCAGGACCTGCTCCAGCACCCGGTCGCTGAGCGGGTCCCTGGGCGCTGACAGCGTAGCGTTGATCGCGTCGAAGTTCGCCTGGACATTGCGCAATGACGCCTCGATGGCGGCCAGATTGAGGCGTCTACATTTGGGCATCTCGGTTAGCGATTTGGGACAGACAGCGGGCGCGCAGGCCGTGTCGGCCGTCGAAAGACGGCTCCTGGCGCCGTGCTTGGGCGCCAGGGGCGGGTTTCAGTCGGAGGGGACGAAGTGCTGCAGTCCCTGTGCCTATGGCGCCGGCCGGAAACCCGAGCCAGCGACACCGTACGCGCTCAATTGATGGACTCGATCTTGGCCTTGGCCAGGCGCACCATCTCGTCCGGCAGCGGGATGTAGCCCATCTGCTCGGCGATGGGTTGCCCCTCGGTCAGGCCCCAGGTGACGGCATCCTTCAACGCATCGCGCTTGGCGGTTTCCGGATAGCGTCCATAGAGCAACAGCCACGTGTAGCTGACGATGGGATAGGCATCGGCGCCCGGCGGGTCCGGCGCGAACACGCGCAGGTCCTCGGGGATGCCGGTGATCGAGGCCAGGGCCGCGGTGCCGGCACGCGGGGTCGGCACGACGTACCGGCCCGCCTTGTTCTGCAGCGTGGCGATCGGCAGGCCGAGGCGTTCGGCGAACTCGTATTCCATGTAGCCGATGGCCCCTTCGCTGATCTTCACACGCTGGGCGACGCCCTCGTTGTAATTGACCTCCATCGCACGCCCGGGCCAGTCCACCTGCTTGCCGGCGCCGGGCCCTTGGTCACGCCACCAGTCGTTGGCTGCCGCAAGATGGTTGGTCAGGATGAACGTCGTGCCGCTGCTGTCGCGGCGCACGACCGGTGTGATGCCGCGGTGCGGCAGCGTGATGCCGGGGTTGGCCGTCTCGATGCGCGGGTCATCCCAATAATCGATTTTGCCGGCGAAGATGTCGCTGACCACGTCCCGCGGCAGCCGCAGCCCTTTGCCGATACTGGGCACGTTGTAGGCGAGCACCACCATGCCAGCGGTCATCGGCACCATCACGGCGCCGCGCGGACCCACCTTCGCAAGGTCGGCGTCGGACAGGGCCGCATCGCTGGCACCGAAGTCCACCTCCTCGGCCAGGAAGCGCTTGATGCCCTCGCCGCTGCCGACGCCCTCGTAGCTGAACGTTACGTCGGGATGCTCCTCCCGGTAGACATCCATCCAGCGCTTGTACAGGGGCTGCGGAAACGTTGCACCAGCGCCGGTGATGCTGACCGATCCGTACTCGGACTGGCCGCTGCCACTGTCCTCGGCATCCCTGGACGAGGACTCCTGGGAACAGCCGACGAGGATGATAAGGAGGGCGGTGCAGGCCGGGAGTGCGAGACGCGTGACGGGATTCATGATTGCCATGGGTCCTCACGAAGGATGCCGCTGAAGGCGGCGCGGCCCGCCGGCGGCGGTGCCCACGCCGGGCCGGAATCGCTCAGCTGAACTCGCCGGAGATGTACTCCTTGGTCAGCGACTGCTGCGGGTCCTCGAACACCTGCTTGGTCGGTGCCATCTCCACCAGATAGCCGGTGCGCCCGCCGCGGGAGATGTCCACCGAGAAGAAGGCTGTGGTGTCCGCGACACGGGTCGCCTGCTGCATGTTGTGCGTGACCAGGGCGACCGTGTAGTTGGCCTTCAGCTCCAGCATCAGCTCCTCCACCTGGCGCGTGGCGATGGGATCGAGCGCCGAGCAGGGCTCGTCCATCAGGAGCACGTCCGGCTCGGTAGCGATGGCGCGCGCGATGCACAGACGCTGTTGCTGGCCGCCCGACAGCGACAGGCCGCTGTTTTTGAGCTTGTCCTTGACCTCGTTCCACAGTGCCGCCCGTTGCAAGGCGCGCTCCACGCGCTCATCCATGTTGCCCTTGTATTTGTTCAGCCGCAGGCCGAAGGCGACGTTGTCGTAGATGCTCATCGAGAACGGGTTCGGCTGTTGGAACACCATGCCGATGTAGCGGCGCACCACGACCGGGTCCACCTTCTTCGCGTAGATGTCCTGGCCGTGGTAGATCACACTGCCGACGAAGCGAAACACGTCGATGAGGTCGTTCATGCGGTTCAGGCTGCGCAGCACCGTGGACTTACCGCAGCCCGATGGACCGATAAAGCCCGTGATCTTGTTCTTTTCGATGGGCACGACGCTATCGCGCACCGCCAGGAAGTTGCCGTAGTAGATCTGCTCGACGTTGCAGTCGATCACGACGTCGCCCTCCGGCGTAAAGGGCTCGGCCACGAAGACCGATTCTTCAGCAGCAGCGTTCATAGACGAATACCTCGGAGTCTTAAACCTTCGGCTGACCGACCAGGCGGGCCAGGATGTTGAACACCAGCACGATCAACACCAGCACCAGCGAGGCCGTCCAGGCGAGCTCGATCTGGTTCTCGAACGGCATGCCGGAGAAGTTGTAGATCAGGATGGACAGCGAAGCGGTGGGCTCCATGACCTCGGTGATGTAGTAGTTGCTGAACAGCGCCGTGAACAGCAGCGGAGCGGACTCCCCGGCGGC
>Ga0316576_10002133_pt1 | contig 11140 bp, 11 predicted proteins | sample S0NA_FD_203075 | JGI IMG/M metagenome (GOLD analysis project Ga0316576, IMG submission 203075) | Rhizosphere microbial communities from salt marsh grasses in Alabama, United States - S0-2_050615r3r5 | ecosystem: Host-associated > Plants > Roots > Rhizosphere | place: USA: Alabama | collected... | reverse complement strand
CCATACGAGTCCCGTTTCATCATTGCGGATGTGTCGGTGGTGTTGATTGCGGATGCGATGTTCTCCGACGTCGGAACTGCGCCAGGTAATATTGCTCGGCGCTGCGCTTATCTTGCTTTACGCCGGCCAATCGTGTTTTGGAAATCTGAACTGTGAGCCAGTCATGGGTGAGCTCGCGGTTAATGCCATAGCCTTTCGGCATAGAGAGATGTACGACGGATGGAACCGGACCCGCTTATTAAACACTGGCCCCGGGAGATCGCCGGCGTGTCCACGAACCCTTCCATCAGCAAGGTCTCTTCCCCTGCCGCAAGTGGGGATTTCCCCCGCCTGCTCACTGCCGCGCAGTTCTACAAACAGATCGCTGCGCTTTTTCCGGACCACACCAGTCGAACGATCATTCGCGAGGTGCTGCGTGAAAGCCAACGCCGTAAGAGAGTTCTCTGACATGGGCATCGCGCCGAGGCCGTGCATCATGTGCGGCACCGTGAGTCACCCGTTCGGCTATGTCAACAAGGGCAATGCCCAAGTCTGTTCCCGGGCCTGCGACGACAGGTACAGCGAGAGGTGCAGAGATGAGCGCTCCGATGAAGCAGTGCGCCCAGTGCGGGCAGTGGCTTAACCTGGAGATCAACCGTTACGTGATCGCCAAGACCGCACACGGCAGGCGTCACTTTCTTCATCAGCGTCCCTGCGCGGGCCGCTTCGCCGAGATGCGACAGATCGTCATTGAGCAGGAGGTGGATGATCAGGAGGTGCGGCTGTATACCTAGACAGACCGGCAATGCGCCGCGGCATGATGTTCCGCCGCAATCTCATTGCCGGTCAGGTGTCGGCTGCTGCTGATGATGGTGCATCCTGCCGGCAGTGAGCAACGGGTGTCCCGTCGCCCCGGGTTCGCTGGCATTCTTTGGAGGCTCGTATGTTTCACGTGCGTCTGCAACAGTACAGTTGTGATCAGTGTGAGCGGATGATCCCTCGCTCGGAGCCGGTACAGATTACTACCGACGAACTAGGCGAGCTCCGGCACTTCTGCCAGCCCACCGACCGCCGCGACTGCAAGGTGGTCTATGAGGTGGAGCTGGTGGCGGATTTGGCCGGCGCCTACAACTGAGACCCTCCTCATTGTCCGATGCTGGACGGCCGCCTTCGCTGGCGGTTTTTTTTTTGGCGATGGAGAGGAAGCCGCCGGTATGGGCTCGGCCGCTTTCGGGGCGGTGCGCGGCGGGATTATTCGCCGGTATGGAAGTGATTAATGGTATTGGTATGGTCGCTCGAATTGTGACGCAATGCACTGAGATCACGGTTGAGAGCGGCTTAAATAAAACCACGCGAGACGGGCCGGAGACGAATCATGAGCGAGCACGATGGCGCGGCGGCGACGTTCCGGTCCGCCGGTAAGGACTCCGATGCGAAGGGGGCTTGGAGTGGTGGTGGTCCGTTCGGCCAGGAAGGGCCGGTAGAGTACCTGACGGGGATTCATGCACAAGGACGTCGAGGACGACGAAGGAGTGCAGGGCGCCGGGAATGGGATAACCGGGGGATGGATACGGGTAGGATTGAGCCAGAACGCCTGGTGGCAATCGTGGAGGCCGTCACGGATGCAGTGTGGGAGCGACTTCGTGGTGGAGTGGGTACAACGGCCGGCAGATAAGAACGGACGATAGGATGTCGTCGGCCGGGCACGGAGGCCCGGTCACTGTCAAAGGGAATTTCAATCACTCCGGCGGCGGAGGCGCCGTCGGGGTTTTTCTTTGTCTGCCTTCGGCATCAATTGCCGCAAACCCCGGGCCTCATCCGGGATCAAAGCTGTACCCGAGCAGATCGATGTCGCGGGCGAAATGCACCGCAACCAGTTCGGCGGTGGTGTCGTCGTAATAGCGCCGGTAGTCCCTTGAACGATCCGTCGCCTGGCGCCGGTGGGGTAATGCGGGTGCATGAATGCCGATGCGCTGGCAGGCTTCGGCGAAATCGTCGTGCAGGCGCTCATAGCGGCCGATGAAGTCGACGATGATAGTACCCCGGAGGTCGATCAGGTAGTCCGACTGGAGCTCGATGGAGGTATCGACGTGGTACTGGTAGGGGCGGTCCGGGTCGAGCTTCCAGCGCAAAAAGGCGGCGAAGTCATCGTGGCCGCCCAGGTACTGGGGCCGTTCCCTGCGGATGTGGTGGAAGGAGCTGACCTGTAGGTCCCAGGGGTTACGGACGAACGCGAACTTGAACAGTTCGTCGAAATAGTCCCTGGGCAGGAGCTCCTTGGCCGCGATGACCTTGGCGTGGCGGGGCAGCTTGGTGCCGATGCGGTGGCCGCTCAGGTGGCTGAAGCGGCTGCAGAGGAACATGGGCCAGTACCAGGGGTCGGTCCACCGGCCACGTTGCAGCGCCGCGCGCACGCTGGTACCGCCGGTCTTGGCGATGTGGACGAACAGGAAGCGATGGCGGGGGGACAACAGCATCGCGGCATTGTAGGGGGCAATGCGGCGGGTGGCGAGGGGCGTTGGTGCCCGCTTGGTGTAACGGCCCGCAAACATCCACGGCCTGACTTGGAAACATCGCCGAATTCGGCTTGGAACCCTTGACCAAATCCTGGCCCTTCGGCCTCCATTGTCTTATCAATAGCCCAAATTCGTTGCCAACAGCCTGCAAACATCGGGGCCGCTCCAAGCTATTTGACAACTTCAGCTCGCCCGCGACTGCGGGGGATGTCAGCCCCATCGGCAGGCGCCGATCGGGCTGGCATCCGTCCCGCTCAAGCGAAAGGATCAGTCTCTGGCCTTGCTGAAGACATAGTCCGTCGACGCCTGCGAGGTGTGGCAGGCATAGCAGGCCGTCGCGGCCTCGGCACCGACCACGGGCTTGCCCGGATCACCGCCGGCGAATCCCTCGAAGCCCCAGCCCCCGGTGTCTGCATAGCGCTTCGCATCCTTGTGCATGACACCCAGGACCTTGCGCTCGCCCTCATGGATGGCGTTGTCCGCGGTCGTTGCTTCGAGCAAGTCGAAGACGATCACCGATCCGTCCGGGAAGGTCCCCTCGGCGTAGCCCTTCTGGGCCAGTTCGTTGGCATAGAGGTGGTGAATGCCGCCAAAGGCGTCGTAGAGGTCGTGACCCGGGTTGATCACCATGCTCTTGACGTGATGCCAATCCCGATACCCCTCGGGGTACGGCACCTCGGCCAACGCAGGAATCGACAAAACGACGCCACCCAGCAGCGCCACCTTGCACGGAATCTTGTTCACGACTGTCACCCCTTTTTCAGATCGGCCAGGCTTCACTGTAGGACTCCTAACTTGTTAGCTCGCAGATTTACCCCGCACGACATGTGCGAAGTGCAGACCGCCAGAGACTGGCGGATTCGTGGCCAGGGCAGACGCAATGGCGCCCGCCCCGGGATCGGAGCCATCCACTGGCGCCATACCAGTAGGATGACTAACTATTTAGCCCGCAAACATCCCTGGTTTCGCCGACAACATCACGGGCTACGCAAGTGCCTCCTGCTCGGGACAATCGATCCGAAGATGCCGCGTCCCCATCGGCGCACCGACGAGAGCGCAGAAATGTGGCTCGTCCGACTCGGGGGCCACATTCTCCCGGAAGTAGCGACAGGTCACACAAAGGCGCTGCGGGGCGATGTCCCCACGCACCTGCAATCGACGAATCGCCTGAACCACCAGGCCGAACAACAGTTCTCGTTCTTGCCCCGATAGTACGGAGACCACCGGAACGAACCCGAGGGGCCATGACTGCGCTAACTTCAAGCCCGACTCGCTGGCCTTGATCGCGATCGCCCGCGCATCGCGTGGATCGGGATGCTTTTGCACCAACCCCTTTCGTTCCAGCGCCGACACCGTGTCGCTCGCCGTCGCATTGCGAACGCCCATGTGAGCCGCTGCAGCCGACAGTCGTACGCCTTCCGGACGGCTTGCGGCAAACCGCAAGACCTCCGCCTGGGTGGGGGTCAGCCGGGCGGAATCAGCCGTTTTCCAGTCCGTCTGCCTCGCAAGTGCGGCGAGTCGGGCGAGACCCTCGGCCAAGCGCTGCTCCAACGGCTCCGAGATGGTATCGAAGTTCATGCTTAGGAATCCTAATTACACGTGCGGGATACGTCAAGTAACGCATGCGGCAACCCCATCTGGTCGATCGGCAGGGCCGTCCTGACCCGGGACCTGCCCCGGTCCGGCTACTTCGAGACCGAGCCGCAGCAGATCCCGACCCAGCCGGAGAAGCGCGAGCGCAAGCTCGGCGAGGTCATCAGCAAGCGCCGCAAGCCGATCGCGCTGTTCGTCGACGAGGCCCACGATATTCACCACAAGACCCTGGTCGGCCTGAAGCGGCTGATCGTGATGAAGGTCGAAGCCCGCGCCGGAGCGGACCCTTCACACTTCACTCTTCACGCTGGCCAACACGTGGTGTACGGCGTCCTTTGCAGCGGCGATGATGTCCGGTCGCTTCGAGGGCGCCGGCGCGTCCGGGTCCCGGCAGAGCAATTGGCACAAGCTGTCTGTGGGCGCCTCGAAGTCGCAGTGGCCGGCGCCCGCGATGCGGGTCATGCTGGTGTTCCCGCCATGGGCGAACACGCGTCGGGCGTTGCCTTCGGCATTGCAGTTGGAGGGCTCGCCGGCGAGTCCGATGAGCGGCTTGCCGAGGCCGCGGGCGGCGCGGCGGCCGATGCCGCCGGCGTCCACCAGGTCCAGCGTAACCACGCCGGCGGCATGAGGGTCGTTGCGCGCGGCCACCAGGGCGGCCAGAGCGCCGGCGGAGAACCCGGCGTAGACGACGTGCTCCGCGCCCAGGGCGCGGGCCAGGGCGATCATATCCAGCCCGTTCTGCACGTGCCGGCCGTCCCAGGGGCGCATGTTGCAGTAATCCAGCGTCGCCACCGGGATGCCGTCGGCCGCCAGCGCCAGGGCCAAGCCTGCCATGTGCTTCCGGGAGCGCAGGAAGCCGTGGCCCAGCACCACCAGGTCGCCGCTGGAATGCTGCCGCGGTCGATACAGACTGTGCTCCAGCCGGCAGCCGGTGCCGGAGCGGATCGCGCCGGTGGTGATGCTCACCGCCGGCGCGATTCCGGCGTCGCCCGGCGCCGTCTTGAGGGCATCATCTCGCGGCGGAAGGGCGGAGCACCCGGACAGGGCCAAGGCGATCAAGATTCCGTAGGCGGCGCGTGTTGGGCTGGCTCGGGAGGGGTGTCGGCGAAGTTGCATGGGGTTGCTTCGGTCGGGTGGGCGTTCGTGTTCGTAGCGGTGCCGAATCCGGTCCCGATGCCGCTACCGATTCGGGTTTGGATGGCAGTCGACGCTTGCTCGATCTTTCGAGCTCGGGCACGGGGCCGGGCCGGTGGCCCATGCTAACCTTGCGGGATGCCGCCGTTACGATCCGCCAGACCCGCCCCTCGAGCCAAGGCCGCGCCCCATGCGCCCGACGCAGGCACTGCGCCGGTGCGCATCCGCCGCCTCGACGGGGGTGGTGCGGTGGGCAGCATCGATGGCCTGCTGCGCCGCATCTATCGCAACCGCGGTACCGCCGGCCATGGCGCCGGGGGGCTTGCCGAGCTGCATCCGGCGCAGGGACTGCTCGGCATTGATACCGCGGCCGATCTGCTGGCCGACCGTATCCAGGCCCGCGGGACCTTGCTCATCGTCGGCGATTTCGATGCCGACGGCGCCACCGGCACCGCGGTGGGCGTTCTGGGCTTGCGCGCCCTGGGGGCCGAGCGCGTCGAGTATTTGACACCGAGCCGTTTCGATCACGGCTACGGCCTGAGTCCGGCCGTTGTCGATGTCGCCGCCGAGCGCCGGCCGGACCTGCTCATTACGGTGGACAACGGCATCGCCAGCCTGGCTGGTGTCGAGCGGGCGCAGGAGTATGGTATTCCGGTGTTGATCACCGACCATCACCTGCCCGGCGCCGAGCTGCCGGCCGCCGCCGCTGTGGTCAATCCGAACCAGCCCGGCTGCGGCTTCCCGAGCAAGCATCTGGCTGGTGTTGGCGTCATGTTCTATTTGCTCGCCGCGACCCGTGCGGTGCTTCGCGCCCGCGGCTGGTTCCGGGGCGGCCGGCCGGAGCCGAACCTTGCGGAACTGCTGGACCTGGTGGCCGTCGGCACCGTCGCGGACGTGGTCACGCTGGACGCCAACAACCGCATCCTCGTGGATCAAGGACTGAAGCGCATTCGTGCCGGGCGCTGCCGGCACGGATTGCGGGCGCTGCTGGAGATCGCCGGCGCCCGCGTGGAGCGGGTTACCGCCCGCGACCTGGGCTTCGCCGCGGCGCCGAGGCTGAACGCGGCGGGGCGGCTGGAGGACATGGGCATCGGGGTCGAATGCCTGATCGCCGATGAACCGGTCCGCGCCATGCAGCTGGCGCGGCGTCTGCACGCGTTGAACGGCGAGCGGCGCGAGATCGAGGCCGGCATGCGCGAGGAGGCCGAGGCCCTGATCGAGCGGATCAGCGCGGACACCGACGGCGCACCGCTGCCCGCGGGCCTGTGCCTGTTCGGTGAGGGCTGGCATCAAGGTGTCATCGGCATCGTCGCCGCACGCGTGCGCGAGCGCCACAATCGCCCGGTCATCGTCTTCGCCGACGGCGGCGACGGGCGGCTGCGCGGGTCCGCCCGCTCCGTGGATGGCCTGCACGTGCGTGATTGCATCGACGCCGTGGATAAGCGCTATCCCGGCCTGATCGAGCGTTTCGGCGGCCACGCGATGGCCGCCGGCCTGACGCTGTCCCGTGGCGCCTTCGAGGCCTTCCGCGACGCCTTTGCCGATGCGGTCGGATACGCCCTCGGCGACAGCCCGGCGGAGCGGGAGCTGCTGTCGGACGGTGAGCTCCCCGGTGGCCTGCAGACGTTGCCCACGGCGGAGGCCCTGCGCCTGGCCGGTCCCTGGGGCAAGGGCTTCACCGAGCCGCTGTTCGACGGTGTGTTCGAGATCACGGCCGCCCGGGTGGTCAAGGACCAGCACCTGAAGCTGCGCGCTCGTGCCCCCGGTGGGCCGCCCATCGAGGCCATCGGCTTCCATCTCGCCGCGCACCGGGCCGTTCTCGGCCAGCATGCACGCCTGGCCTACCGTCTCGACGTCAACGAGTACCGCGGCCTGCGAGCGCCGCAGTTGTTGCTCGAGCACGTCGAGCCGGAGGAGGGCGCCGGCGTCGCGGGCTGAGAACCCGGCGCGGCCTTCGCCGGTGCGCCGCCGCGCCGCTGTCCGTGGGGGCCACAAAGCGCTGGGACCGGACGGATGCCGGTTCGGCGGAGGCCTTTGGCCGGCCCGGCGCTGGCCGGACAACGGTGGATAGTTCTGGGGCAGCCCTGCGACTGCCGGGTCGCCGCATTTGCTCGAATGACGCACGCGTCTGTCACGTTTTGGCTTCACCCCCTCGGCTCGGCGTCGATCATCGGCTGTTCGTCCCGGCAGCGTTGATCATCAGGCGTCCCACGCGCATCCTCGGGCCAACCCTTACGGCGTTTGCATCGCCGTCAGCCGCTGCCGGCGCAACACCCCGCGTGGCGTTGCCGCCCGTGTTCCGGGGTCGGCAGCCGCCGGGCCCGGCTCGGCGAGGGGGCGGGGTGTGGCGGTGCCGTTTGCCGTCCCCTCCATCGGACGTACATGACTTTCTGACCGATCTCCATTGATCCCAGCTGTCCGTGGGAGCGCAGGCGTTTTCCGCGATGAGTACAGCACGAGCCAGGTTCGAACTTGCCGGCGCGCCCTCGACCCGCCCGGGGGGCGCGCGATGACATCAGGCCGGCAGCTCGCGCTGGCCGCCCAGCCACTGTTGATGCCGCCGGCCGCGGCCGGGGCACAGCTGGTCGATTCCGGCCCGGGTCTCTTCTTAACGGGTGTGTTGCACCTGCTGCTGTCGCCGTCGGACCTGCTGGCGCTTGCGGCCGTGGCCCTGCTGGCGGGCTTGGGCGGGCTCCGCGTCGGGCGCTGGATGATGCTTGCACTGCCCGCGGCCTGGCTTGTCGGCGGTCATATCGGGCTCAGTTTGGAGACCGCCGGCGTCGTATCCGGGCTCAGTGTCGGCCTGGTCGTGCTGGCGGCGATGCTGGTGGCCGCGGACCTGCAGCTGCCGCCGCCGGCGGCACTGGCGCTGGCGGTGCTGGTCGGTGCCCTGCGCGGTATGCTCGACGGCGCTTCGCTCGCCGCCGGGGGAGCCGGACCGGTGGCGGTGCTGGGCGCCGCCGTCATGGTGCAGTTGATCGGCCTGCTGGTTGTCTCGGTGGTGGCCTCGCTCCACGCCGCATCGGGCCGCATCGCCGTGCGCGTGGCCGGCAGCTGGATCGTCGCGGTGGGGATGCTGATGACGGGGCAGATGCTGCACGGTACGACGGGCTGAGCCGGATCGGGCCGGCCCTGGTAGGTGGTACCGGTGCTCCTCGGCTCAGCAGCCGAGGTGGCCGCGCGCCCAGGCCAGAACGCGACGCAGCCGCGGATTGAGCAATGACTCCGCTTCTGCCGCCGGCGCCCACCGGTACTCGTGGTGCTCGGGACGGCCAAGCTCCGGGCTGACCGGCAGTGTCACCGCTCCGTCCGGGGCCGCCGCCAGGTAGTAGCGGGCGACCTTGCCGCGGCCGTATCGTTCGGTCTCCACGTAGACCTCGCCCCAGCGAAAGTCGAGCCGGGTCAGCCCAGTCTCCTCGGCGAGCTCGCGACGCGCCGCGGTGAGCGGGGCCTCGCCGCCGCGGGTCTCGCCCTTGGGGAAGTCCCAGTATCGGTAGGCCCGCAGCAGCAGAAAGCGGATGCCATCGGGACCTTCGCGGACCAGCACGATACCGGCGGAGAGGATCGGAGCGGGGTTGGTTGCTTGCGACATCGCGGTGCAGGGGGGACGCGCGACGGCGGGCGACCGCATCCGGTTCCGGAGGCGCCTGGCCGCGGCGGCTTTGCCGGTCAGTCCTGCAGTGAGCGCAGCAGGGCCTCGGCCTCGTCCTGTTCAGGATAGGACTTGCCTGCGTTCTGCAGCAGCACCCTTCGCGCCTTGTCCCTGTCGCCGGTGGCTGCCAGCGCCTTCGCATAGCGGTAGGCGATGCTCGGGTCCGGCGTCCCCTGGTGGGCCCGTGCCAGCATATCGCGCGCGCGCTCGTTTTGCCCAAGCTCCAGCAGAGCGAGCCCCGCTGTATCCAGGAAGGCCGGCTCGTCGGGGCGCTGCTTGAGACCGCGCTCCGCCAGTTCCAGGGCCTCCTCGGGTGCCTGTGCGGCGATCAGCATGGCGAGATTGTTCATGGCGATGGGCTGCTCGGGTCGGAGCTCCAGCACCTGCCGGTATTGTTCGATGGCCGTCTTCGACTCACCGTTTTGCATCGCGATCTGGGCCAACAGCATACGCGCGCTCAGACTGCGCGGATGGTTGTCCAGCCAAGTCTGGAGCGTGCTCCCGGCCTCGGCCGGGCGTCCCGCCTCGTTCAGCGTCTGTGCCTGGCCGAGGACGAATTCTGCGGTGTCCGGATGGCGCCGTCTCAGGTCTTCAAAGAGACTGAGGGCGGTGCTGAACTCGCGCTGGCGGCGGGCGAGATTGGCCCGTGCCGCGGCTACCGCGGGCTGTTCGGGAGCCATGCGGCCCAGGCGCCCCAGCAGTGCGGTTCGTTCGTCGTCGGACGGCAGCGCCGAAAGCACCGCCGCCAGCTGAGCCGCTCCGAGCGCATTGGTGCGGTCTAGTGCCAGCCCATCGGTCAGCTGTTGCTCGGCCGCTCGCAGATCGCCGATGCGGGCGTTGGCGACGGCCAGCAGGTAGTGCGGCTGTGCGGCCCGCGGGTTCTGCTCGGCCAGGGCGGCGAGGGTGACGACGGCCGATTGTCCGCGCCCGGCGGTCAATTCCGCCTGGGCCCGCAGGAGCAGCAGCATGGGCTGATCGTTCTGGTCGGCGGGAGCGTCTTGCAGCAGCTTCAGCGCGGCTTCGGCATCATCCCGACCCAGGTAGGCGCGGGCCAGGGTCAGGCGCAGGGTCAGGTTGTCGGGATTGGCGGCCAAGTCGGTCCGCAGCCGGTCGATATAGGCCGCATCGCCGGCGGTTCGCCGCTCCAGACCCGCCCGCGCCAGCAGGGCGCTCGTGTTGGCCGGGTCCACGGCCAGCAGGTCGTCGAGCGTCGTGCGGGCGCCGCCGGCATCGTCACTGCCCAGGTCCAGTGCCGCCAGAGCCAGTGCCGCGCGTGTATAGCCGGGATCGAGCTCGAGGGCTTTACGGAATTCGCCGCGGGCGGCATCCAGCTCCTGCCGGCGGGTGTGGACCGCGGCGAGAACGGTATGCGCGAGCGGCGATTCGGGCTCCGCCGCCACCAGTGCCTCGGCTTCTGCCAGGGCGCCGTCGCTGTCGTTCGCCAGCAGCAGGTTGCGGATCAGCAGCACGCGTGCCTGGGTATTGTCGGGCTCCTGTTCCAGGGCGGTGCGGACTTGGGCTACGGCTCCTTCGGCGTCGCCGCTGGCGGCGAGCTGCTGGGCCAGCAATAGATGTGCCGAGGCCAGGTCCGGAAAGCGCGCGACCATCTGCGAGACGATTCTGCCTGCTTCGTCCGACCGGCCCTGAGCGACCAGTGCCCGGCGCAGGACCTCCAGGGTTGCCGGGGTCGCTGCATCGCTGTTCGCGAAGCGGGCGACGGCATCGGCTGCGCCGGCGGCGTCGCCGCGCTGCAGCCGGGTCAGCCCGAGCAGCGTTGCGGTCGTCACGCTGGCGTCGAAGCGGCTGGCCAGTCGCTCCAGATACTCTTCGGCCTGGACGTAGCGCTCGCTCTGGTACAGGGCCAGGGCGGCGTAGTAGATCGCGCGGGGATCATCAGGGGCGGCCAGCAGGTAGCTGTCGAGCTCGTTGACCGCTGCCGCGGGATCGTTTTCGAGCAGATGTGTCCGCCCGCGCAGATAGGCGAGCCCGGCGAAGCCGGGTGCCGCGGCGGCCACGATCTCCGTGTCCTTTCGAGCGCCCTCCAGGTCGCGCGAATCGATGCGAGCCAGCGCTCGCCGATAGTGGTCCCCCCAGGCACTCCGGCCGTGCTCGATGGCACGGGTGTAGGCGGCATCGGCTGCGGCGTAGTCCTGCGCGGCATACTCGATCATGCCGAGGGTCTGCCAGACTAGCACGGCTTCGGGATGGGCCTCGCCGAGGACCTGGAGGGCGGAGCGGGCGGCAGCGATGTCGCCGTCCGCTGCCG
>Ga0316576_10002132_pt1 | contig 11142 bp, 5 predicted proteins | sample S0NA_FD_203075 | JGI IMG/M metagenome (GOLD analysis project Ga0316576, IMG submission 203075) | Rhizosphere microbial communities from salt marsh grasses in Alabama, United States - S0-2_050615r3r5 | ecosystem: Host-associated > Plants > Roots > Rhizosphere | place: USA: Alabama | collected... | reverse complement strand
GAGCGGTCCTGCGGTCACCGTTCGGCAACAGGGTCGCGAACGCACCGTCGCCGTCCGGGCGGGGATGACGGTGGGGCGTGAGCCGAGCTGCGACATCCAGATCGACGATCCGTCGGTCTCGAGGAACCACGCCGTCTTCCGGATGTCGGGCGGACGTGTCGAGCTGGAGGATCAACAGACACCGAACGGCACACGGGTTGCCGGGCGGCCCGTTCGCGGCTCGGTGGCGCTCGCTGACGGGCAGCGCATCGAACTCGGCAAGGCCACCGCCCAACTGACCTATACCGAGGGCCGTGCCGATGCGGGTCCGATCGCGGTGCGCGTGTCGACGGAGGGCGGCGGGCACAGCGAGGCGGTCACCGTCGACGCAAGCCCGGAGGCGACCGTCGCTCACGTCACGGCGGAGGTCGCGCGCGTCCTGTCCGTGCCCGACTCGCAACTGCTCCTGTACCGCCGTGACGACGGTGTCCTGCTCCACCCCGACGATCGATGGCGTTCGATCGGGGCATCAGCCGGGGACGAGTACGTCGTCGCTCGAGGTGATGCCTCGGCCTTCGACGCGGCCAGCGCCCAGCCATCGTCCCGCGAGCGAGCCGCGCTCAACCAGCTCCCGCGAACGGAGTGGCCCGAGCCGGCGTTCGTCGTCGGTCGCATCGATCCGCCCGAGTCGACATCGTTCCGTGGTCGCGGGATCGTCTGGCAGGTGGGCGGAGGCCTCGGCGCGGTGGTGATCGGACTGACGCTCGCCGTGGTCAACCCCGACTACGCCGTGTTCGGTCTGATCACCGGTGGCATCGGCATCGTCAGCATCACGGCGTCGATCTTCGGCGAGCAGTCGCGACGCCGACACCGCGTGGCCGAATATCGCAGGAAGCTGGCCGATCTCGACGCATCACTGGATGCGGCAACGTCGAGACAGGCGACCTCGCTGCGAACCTTGTCCCCCTCGGTCGACGAGATGGAGCGCTGGCTCGTCGAAGCATCCCCGCGAATCTGGGAGCGCCGACCTCACGACGACGATGCCCTGCTCCCCACGATCGGTGTCGGTCGTCGGCGTTCGAGGATCACCGTCGAGGCGCGATCACACTCCGACTCGCCGTACTCGGGTGAGCTCGACGCCGTCGTGGCTCGTCACTCCGAACTCCTGGGCGTCCCCGTGGTCGGGCCGGGACCGGCAACCGGAAGCTTCGGCATCATCGGTGATCACGATCGGGTTGCGGCGCTGATCGCGAGGATCGTCGTCGAAGCAGCGGTCCTGCATCCTCCGACGCAGTTGCGGATCTGGGTTGCGGCTGCCTCGCCGGGATGGGAGTGGTGTCGTTGGCTCCCCCACACCGAGGACACCGGCGGGCCATCGTCAGATGCGGAGACAGCATCCGCGATCGTCGTGGATGCCGCGCGCGCCGCGTCGGAGAGCGATCGCATCCTGCACCTGATCGTGACGCCGACGCCGGCCTCACGGGTCGATGTCGAACCGCTCCGGGGCGCCCTGCGGGGGAACGCGCTGTGGATCGCGGGTGGTTCCCATCGGCGTGATCTGCCCGACTCCCTCGCGGTCGTGCTCGACATCGATCCCGGCGGCGTTGCGACCTCGATGGGGCAGTACCCCGATGCCCCGACCGGTTCGGTCGAGGTCGACGGGATCGACGGGGCGCGAGCCGAACGCCTGGCGGTGATGCTCGGCCGTCTCGGTGGGTCCACCCGGACCGCTGCTCCGTCAGGTCTGGTGGAGTTGTTGGGACTGGGTTCGGCCATGGCCCCGGACGTCGAGCGATCGTGGAACGAACCGCCGAGCGAACGGCTGACCGTCAGCGTCGGATCCGACGACTCGGGCTCTCCCGTCACGATCGGATTTCGCCGTGACGGCCCGCACGGCATGATCGCCGGCACGACCGGATCGGGCAAGAGCGAGCTGCTCCAGTCGATCCTGGCGGCGCTGGCACTGCGTCATCCACCCGATCGGCTCACGTTCTTCCTGGTCGACTACAAGGGTGGCGCGACGTTCGCCCCCCTCGCATCGCTCCCTCACGTCGTCGGGCTCGTCACCGACCTCGAGCACGACGCCTCCCTCGCCACCCGAGCGCTGACCGCGCTCGACGCGGAGATCGACCGACGAAAGCGTGTGCTGGAGTCTGTCGGGGTTCCCGACGTCGTCGCCCTCGAGCGTGTCGCCGACGAGGTCGACGTGGTCGTGCCCGATCTCCTCGTCGTCATCGACGAGTTCGCGCTGCTCGTGGAACGTCAACCCGGTGTCCGCGACCGGTTGGACACCATCGCCACGCAGGGACGCAGCCTGGGGATCCACATGCTGCTCGCCACCCAGAGTCCTTCGGGCGTCATCAGCCACGCCATCCGCACCAACACCAACCTCTGGATCTGCCTCCGTGTCGTCACCGAATCGGAGTCGGTCGAGATCCTCGGCACCAGAGACGCCGCCCGCATCCCGGACGGATCACCCGGCCGGGCGATCATCCGGCTGGGGGCCGGTCACACCCTGCGCACCTTCCAAGCGGCGCGGATCGCCAGGCCCGTTCCCGACGACGACCACCCCGTTCGGGTGATCCGCCTCGACGGTACGAACCCGCAGGTGGAGCAACGCGGGAGCCGAACCGAGCTCGACGTCGTCGTCACCCACTTGGTGAGTGCCGCCCGTCGGCTCGGCATCCCCGAAGCGACCCCGCTCTGGCTGCCCCCACTTCCCACCGAGCTGTCGCCCGACGCCGTCGAGACACCGGACCGGCCAACTGACCGACTCGTCACGGTGGTCGGTCTGGCTGACCTGCCCCGTGAGCACACCCAGCAACCGTTCACCGTCGACCTGTCGGCGGCGGGTCACCTCCTCGTGAGCGGGCTCTTCGGTTCCGGAAAGTCGACCACCCTGACCCAGATCGGATGCGACCTCGCTTCGTTCTATCGACCCGACGACGTACACATCTACGGCATCGATGCCGGATCCGGAAGCCTTGCGCCGCTCGGCCCGCTCGGTTCCGTCGGTGACATCGTCGGCGTGAACGACCCGGAACGCCTGACGCGCCTGATCGAGCGGCTCACCACCACGATCGACCGGCGCCGCGACGCCCTGGCGACGGCAGGCTCGGGGAACTTCCTGCGCTGGCGAGCCGCAGGAGGCGGTGAACCCTGGGTCGTGCTGCTGGTCGACGACTACCCGGCCTTTCGCGAGGTCGCCGAGCAGGAGGACAACGGGCGCCTGCTCGAGCGCTTCAACTCGCTGTTGCAGAACGGTCCGTCCGTGGGGGTGCATCTGGTGGTGGCCGTCACGCAGGCGGTGGACCTGCGCGCGCGGGAGATCAACCTGATCCCGCAACGGATCGTGCTGCGATCCGCCGACCCGGCCGACTTCGCGCTCGTCGACGGTCGCTTCGCTCCGGCTGAGGTCCCGCAGCTGCCGCCCGGTCGAGGACTTGCCGAGCACGCGACCGAGGTGCAGGTCTGCCTGCCGGACCCGACTCGAGCAGCGCCTGGTCGCGATGAATCGAGTTCGGGCGGACAGGGTCCCGCTCCGATCCGCCGGCTCCCTCGGGACGTCGACAGGGCGGAGCTGCCAGCCGCGAGCGGGCTGATGCTGGGCGTGGGAGGACCCGAGGTCGAACCCGTCGAGATCTCCGTCGCAGGAGCGCCGATCACCCTGCTGGTCGCGGGTCCTCGACACTCGGGCCGCTCGTCGACCCTGCTCGGTCTCGTCCAGGCACTCCCGTCGACACACACGGTCGTACTGGCGCCACGACCAAGTCCCCTGCGGGATCTCGTCGAGACGGCTCCCGGTCTCGTGGTGCACACGGCGCTCGAGGCGGCCGACGAGGTGCTCGCCACGTTCATCGATCGCGCCGGGCCGGGCAGCCTGCTCGTCATCGACGACGCCGAGGCGATCAGCAGCGCGCCTGGTGTCAGCCAGCGCCTCGAGCAGATCCTTCGAGACGCGTCGGAGACCGGTGTGCACGTGATCGTCGCGGCTCGGGTGAACGACCTCCCGGGCATGTTCGATCCGTGGGCGCGGTACCTGATGAGTCTGAGGCGCGTCGTGCTCTTGCAGCCGACCGCCGACGATGCCTTTCTGTTCGGGAGCAAACTGCCACGGATCCCACCTCCGATGGTCCCGGGACGGGGCGTGCTCATCGAGTCCGACCGGATCACCGTCGTGCAGGTCGCGCCGGGCCGCATGCGCGGAGTGACGGCGGCATGAAGTCGGGCTTCAGCGTGCTCCAAGGTCGGTTCGGCACCATTCATACATCAGATCGTCCGGCTCGACCGGGCGAGCGAGATCCGAAGGAGACGATGCATGACCGATGACCTGGTCGAGCCGTTGCGGGCGGCGATCGAACGCGCCGACCCGAACTGGCTGACTCAGCCATCGCACCTGCGCCGCCGCCTCGACGAGGAACTCGCGCCCAACTCGCGCCAGTACCGGGCACAGGTGCACCAACTCGTCGTCGCAGCCGAAGAGCGCGTCCCCGTCCGGTTGCAGCGGACGGGATGGTCACCTGCTGCACGGGCCGAACTCGTCGACGTCCTCGTCGGCACGCGCGGGTGGACGGCCGAAGCATCGGAGTGGGCCGTCGTCACCTGGGCCGCTGCGCTCGACCTCACGACGGAGCGCCTGCCCGTCCCGTCCGTGACCGCCAGGCCACGTCCGTCGACGGAACCCGTCGCCGCGACCGAGGTCCCGACCTGGTCGGCACACGCAACGGACACCTCGGATCAGGACAGTGCGGACGCAACGCTCGTCGGCGACGAGCAGGGCACCGACGGAGAGCAGCCGATCCGAGTCGGTAGCGACGACACCGTACTGCCCGACGATCGGCAGCCGATCCAGCCTGCCGAACGACCCGCTGATGTGCCCGCCACCGGGGCCCCTGCCCCGAGCACACCGGAGCCAGCACCGACGGGCGCGCAGAAGAACGTCGTCGTGCGGGCGGTACCGACCGACGACCTCCCTCGACGGGGAACCAAGGCGCCGACGAAGCGTGCGTCGCGCTTCCTCGGACAGGAGATCGACGTGGCCTACGACGTGATGGCCGGCCCGTCGCCTGCCTGGCTCCTGATCACCCTGCCGATCCTTCTCGCGTTCTTTCTCGTCCTCTCGATCGTCCCGTTGCTGCCCTTTCTGCTCGTCGTTCTCGGCGGCCGTGCGCTCTGGCCCAAGCGCATCGTTGCGCTGAGTGGCAGCCGAGTCTGGCTGATCCGTGCAAAGGGCTTCTCGCCCAAGCCGCGGGAGGTCGTCGCAGAGACGACGAGGGACCAGATCCAGTTCGCCGGTGGGTTCCCGCCCTCGATTCGCATCGATGGCGAGCGCCTGTGGTTCCTGATGCCCTCCACCTCGGCGGCGCGAGCGCTGCCCGCCCCGGCAGAGGATGCAGCGTGATGGACTCCGTGGCGTCAGTGCTCGATGGTGGCCGTCGCCGCGCCCATGCCGATCCGGGTGCCGGGCAGCAGCCCCACCGAACGGCCGGGTTCTGCGGTGATCCGCTCGTCGGTCGGCATGACGACCTCCCAGGGCTCGTCGGACTCGTTTCGGAGCCCCCATCGATCGGGGCGGTCGGGATGAGCGATGACGTGCCCGACCACGGTGGAGAAGTCGTAGTCGAGCATGACGTGGTGGCGGTACACGTTGGTACCGCGGTCGAGCACCAAGGGACGCCCGTCGAACACGAGACGCACCGGAGCTGGGAGCCCACGGTCGCAGCTCCAACAGCGCTGTTCGGTCCGGTCCCCCTGCCAGAAGCTCTCCTTGGAGCACGCCGGGCACCGAACCACGAGATCCCGCAACCTCGCCATCGCCGATCTCCAGACGCTCTCGCGGACCCGACCATTGCCGGGGTCGGACAGGCCCGTCGTGAACGCCTGCGTGAACAGGCGCCGCAGGAAGTCGGGATAGAGCTCCCAGTTGACCAGGACGGACGAGTGCAGGTCGGCCAACGGCGAGTTGGAGGAGTCGTCGGGGTCGAACACGAACCTGGGCTCTCGACCGAACAGGACGCTCTCGGCATGGTCGTCCCAGGTCGGGAACTCGAGCTCGCGCCGGCCGACCAGCGGGTGGCCGACCATCAGCAGGTAGAACAGCAGAACGGAGAGCGAGTACAGGTCGGTGGCAGTGCTCGGCGACGCCTCGCGCCGGACGATCTCGGGCGCCATGAAGCGGCGAGTCCCCAGAACCGCCGACGGGGACGCACCGTCGATCCCGACGTTGTCGTTGTCGCAGATCAGCGGGCGGCCGGTGGCCGGGTCGAAGAACACGTTCCCGAAGCTGATGTCGCGGTAGCACAGCCCCTGGCTGTGCAGCGAGAGGAACGTGTCGGCCAGCTCCATGCCGAGGGTGCAGACGATCGAGAACGGGACGTCGACCTTGCCGGTGAGCAGATCGGCGAGACCGACGCTCGACCTGTCGCGGAGCGGCATCACGTAACCGAAACTCGTGAGCGTGTCGATCGACGCGATCTCGGTCGGCCAGAGGAACCGGTCGTCGGGAGCGCCGCGCTCGATGAGATCGTCGATGGCGGCTCGTTGACGCTGCAGGTTGCGGGACTCGAAGTACCACTTCAGGGCGTGGTGTTCACCCGTGGGCTCGACGACGACGTCGAAGACGGCACCCTGGCTGCCCTCACCGATGAATCGGCGAATGGTCGCGCGCCGGCGCGACTGTGGCAGTTGCACCTCGGTCCCCGGCGCCGGCCCGCTCATTCTTCCTCCCAGTCCGATGTGACATCATGCATGCTAGTGGGAGCGGGTGGTGCGGGAGCGAGGAGAGGACGATGACGGAACGTCCCGGATCGACGCTGTCCGCTCGGCCTCTCCACTTCTTCATCGTCGCCGACTGTTCCGGTTCGATGGCGGCCGACGGCAAGATGCAGGCGCTCAACAACGCCATCCGTGAGACCCTGCCGCATCTCGTCGACGTCGCCGGCCAGAACCCGCACGCGCAGGTCCTCGTACGCGCCATTGCGTTCTCGTCCGGTGCTCGATGGCACATCGAGGAGCCGACGCCCGTGGATCGACTGGAGTGGACCGACCTCGTCACCGGCGGGTACACCGACCTCGGTGCGGCGTTGGATCTGCTCGCGCCGCAGCTCGCGCCACCCCTGATCGAGGAGCGCGCGCTCCCGCCGGCGATCCTGCTGATTTCCGACGGAATGCCCACCGACGACTACAAGCCGGCGCTGGGTCGCTTCCTCGACGAGCCGATGGGACGCCGCGCGGTTCGCATGGCGGTCGGCATCGGACGGGATGCCGACCTCGAGGTGCTGGAGCGCTTCGCCGGATCAGCCGAGCAGGGTGCGCTGACCGCGAACAACCCCGAGCAGTTGGTGCGCATGATCCGATGGGCGTCGACGCACGCATCTCGGGTCGCGTCGAATCTGGCGCCGTCCGCGCAGATCGTGGCACCACTGCGTCGCGACGAAGTGTCCACGCCAGAGGAACTGATCTGGTGAGCGCCGCATCAGGGGGCTGGAGCGCCGCGTCTGCGAGCGTGCGCGGCGCCTCGCACGAACGCAGCGGCAAGCCGAACCAGGATGCCGTCAGGGTGGTGACCGTCGCCGGCGAGACTCCGGGAGTGGTCGCGACGGTGTGCGACGGTCACGGGGGCGACCGGTACGTACGCAGCGATGTCGGGTCGCGGCTGGCTGCCGAGGAGGCCAGCACCGTCGGACGCCGGGCGCTCGCATCGCTGGGTCCGAACGCGCCCACCTCGTCCATCGACAACCATCTCAAGACCGTGGTGGCCCCGGCGATCGTCGAGCGGTGGAGCAAGCGCGTGCTCCTCGACGTCGAGCAGCGCCCCTTCACCGATGACGAACGCCAGCGTGCGGGCGATCCGCTCGATCGAGATCCACTGATCTCCTACGGCTGCACACTCGTGCTGGGATTGTTCACGGCGACCTGGATCGCCTTCCTGCAGATCGGTGACGGCGACGTGACCATCGTGAGCGGGAGCACCGCAGGCGCGCCCGTCCCCGGCGACGACCGGCTGGTCGGCGGGGAGACCACGTCGTTGTGCCTCCCGACCGCCGTCGACGACGCGAGGACCGTCGTGCTCGGCGCGCCGCTCCCCGACCTCGTGCTGCTCACGTCGGACGGCTACGCGAACTCGTTCGCCAGTCCGACCTGGCGCGAGGAGGTGGGGTTCGACCTGCTCCGCCACGTGGAGCGCCTCGGCATCGACGGAGTCGAGGAGCAACTCGCCTCGTGGCTCGGCGAGTCGGCGATCGCCGCGGGCGACGACGTGTCGATGGCATTGATCCATCGATCGACCACGGATCATCGTCCAGCCGCCGCGACAGCAGCCGCCCCAGTCGCGACTCCGGCCGCGGCCGGGGCGGCCCCACGGCGAGGCCGGGGCCGGATCGGCGCAGTCGTCGGTGCCGTCGCCGTTGCCGCCCTGGTCGGCGGTCTCGCCGGGTGGTTCCTCGCCGATGACGGCGACGCGAGCGTCGCCGTCGTTGCCACGACGGGTCCGTCGTCGACGGCTCCGGTCATCACCGTGGCGGAACCTACGGACTCCGAGCGGGTGGGTCCGTCCACGACCATGAAGACATCAACCGTGACGACGACCGTTGCGCCCGTGCAGACGGGATCGAGCGAGATCGGAGCCCAGGACCTCGTCGCCTTGTTCATTGGCGAAGTGGAAGCGGACGATGGCGCCACACAGAGGATCGGTGTCATCCTCGCCTTCGACCCCACTTCGCCCTCCGCTCCCGGTGCCCGGTCGTTCGGGTGGGTGCGCGTGAGTGACAAGAGCACGACGCTGCCGGAGGGCTGGAACCAGGGTCTCGGCTTGCTCTCGTTCGAGGACGAACTACGCGGGACGGCCCTCGCGGTTCTGCGGGCTGGAGACTACGTGTGGGCGGTCGACGGAGACGGGGTGACGCTCGTCGCGTACGAGGTCGCGTCGGGAGATCCCGTCGGACGGACCTCCATCGACCGTGCTGGCGATCCCGCCTTCGCGACGTCCGGCTCCCTGACGAGCCCGTCGAGTCAGACTTCTGACACTCAACCGTCGATCACCGACACAACCGAAAGCGCACAGGAATGACCGACCTCAGAATCAGATGGGCCGGCGGCGAGATCACTGCGTCGCCTGGCACGACCGTCCGGATCGGACGCGAACCGAGCGCTGACATCCATCCCGACAACCCGAACGTGTCGCGTCAGCACGCGGAGGTCGTGCACTCCGGCGGTGGCTGGGTGCTCCGGGACGTCGGAAGCGCTCAGGGGACGTGGCGCAACGGTCAACGTGTCGACTCGGTCGAGGTCCGTGGCACGGTTCAGGTGACGCTCGGGACGGAAGGCCGAGGGGAGGTCATCACGCTCGAAGCGGCGGCTGCACCTGGCGCCGTCGCACCGACAGAGCTCCCCGGATACGGCGGTGGGGTCCAGCCGACGGTCGTCGTCGGTGATGCCCCGGCGTCCGCACCTCGAGCCGGTGGCGGGCCAGCAGACACTGTCGTGGTCGGGGCCGGGGCCGGTGCTGGCGGCGCCAATCGACCAGGTGGGGCGTTGCGGGCCGACGCTGTTGCCGGGGCGACGGTCGTCACGGGGGATACCCTCAACCTCGAGTGCGCGGGCCGCTCGTACAGCTTCGCTCCCGGTCGTGACGTGACGATCGGACGAGACGATTCGTGTGACGTCGTCTCCACGAACCCGACCGTGTCGCGAGTGCATGCTCGCCTCACGCACGACGGCTCGGGTTGGACGCTCGTTGACAGTGGTTCCTCGGGCGGAACGTTCGTCGACGGGCGCAAGGTCGACGAGCACAAGATCAGCGGATCGGTGGCGGCGTGGCTCGGCGACACCGCAACGGGTGAGCGTGTCGTGATGGTCGCAAGTGGACCGACGGCAACGTCGCGATCGAGGTCGAGCCGCACGGCGATCCTGATCGTTGCGGCCTGCGTCGCGGTGGTCGCGGTCGTCGGCGTGCTGTTCGTGATGCTCTCCGGCGACGACAGTGCCCCGTCGAACGACACGATGGGTCGAGCGACGGTTCGCCTCATCGCCGGCGACGTCGTCGGATCCGGCACGATCATCGACGCCGAGGAGGGACTCATCCTGACCAATGCCCACGTCGTCGATCGCGGTGCACCAGGTACCGCGATCCGTCAGGTGCGGTTCGACTTCGAACTCGACAGCAGTCCTCGCGAGATCGAGGTGGATGTCGCGCCCGCACTCGGCAAGACGGCGGAGCCGCGTTTCATCGCCGAGGTCGAGGCGGTCGACGGCTATCTCGACCTTGCGGTGATCCGGATCACCAAGACGATCGGCGGCCAGTTGATCGAACCCGAGGCGGGAGACCTCGACGACCTCGTCGAGGTCGATGTCGGCAACAGCGATGACGTGAGCCCCGGCGACCAGATCAAGGTGTTCGGTTACCCGACCGCAGCGCAGACGGCCAGCGTCACCCTCACCGAAGGCTCCGTGTCCGGACTGGTGCAGGATGACCGGCTGGGCTCCAATCGGGCGATGATGAACATCACGGCGGCGGTCAGCCCCGGCAACTCGGGCGGATTGGCCGTGGACAGCGATGGCAAGTTGATCGGCATCCCCTCGATCATCCGTGACGACACGGTACCCAGCATGCGTCCGAGCTCGTTCGCCGAAGATCTGATCGACGCGGTTCGGGAGGGTGAGGACTACGTCAGCCCGTGGTTCCGGCCACTGACCGATGAACAGATCAGCGACCTGCGGTTGGTGCAGCCCGGAGCGCAGACCGGCATCGAGTTCGATTGCGGCGGCAATCCGCTGCAGGCGGTCGAGGGCTCGGCGATCGGACTCGCATTCGAGTACGAGGGGTTCACCGCTGGTGAACACCAGGACATGTTCGTCCTCCTGATGAACGGGGACACCACCGTCGGTTTGCGGACGCTGAACATCGACTACCCCGTGTCGTGGGCGGCCGAGGACGGCTGTGCGACGATCACCGTGCCGATCGACGTCGAGGCGCCGATCGACCCGGCGGCGTTGACGGTGCTCGTCGGTATCGGGCCCGACTACGACACTGATTGGTGAGGCGAGACTCGCCGATCAGGTACCGGTCCGGAACGTCATCTCGACGTCGCCGACCCTGATCACGTCACCGTCGACGAGCGCGTGCTCGGCGATCCTCGATCCGTTCACGACGGTGCCGTTCGCTGA
>Ga0316576_10002130_pt1 | contig 11149 bp, 11 predicted proteins | sample S0NA_FD_203075 | JGI IMG/M metagenome (GOLD analysis project Ga0316576, IMG submission 203075) | Rhizosphere microbial communities from salt marsh grasses in Alabama, United States - S0-2_050615r3r5 | ecosystem: Host-associated > Plants > Roots > Rhizosphere | place: USA: Alabama | collected... | reverse complement strand
AAGAATACGCTGCGCCAGGCACCGGACGTGATCCTGATCGGCGAAATCCGCGACCGCGACACGATGGAATATGGCATTCAGTTCGCCGAGACAGGCCACCTCGTCCTCGCTACGCTGCACGCTAACAGCGCCAACCAGGCACTGGACCGGATTATCAACTTCTTCCCGGAAGACCGGCGTGAGCAGTTGCTGATGGACCTGTCACTGAATATCCGGTCGATGATTTCCCAGCGACTGATCCCGCGTGACGCGGGCCGTGGCCGCATCGCCGCAATGGAGATACTGTTGAATACGCCGTTGATTGCGGATTTGATCTTCCGCGGCGAAGTCACCGCGATAAAGGAAGTCATGGCCAAGTCCAACAGGTTAGGGATGCGGACCTTCGACCAGGCGTTGTTCGATCTCTACGAAGCCGGAACGATTTCTTATGAGGAGGCGTTGCGCAACGCCGACTCCAAGAACGAGATTCGACTGCGCATCAAGCTCGAGAGCAAGCGCGCCGACAAGGCCCACGAGGGTGACACGAGTTCGCTCAGGATCATCGAGGAAGAGGACCAGTAGGGGCAATACAGCATGACGGCAATCGAAACGGACGACGATATTGATAGCACCAATCCTGTCACCGAGAGTGTGCTGAGCGACGCCACCGGCGCGGCCCGAACGGCCCGGAACTTCGTGCTGAACACTCGGCCATTGTTCAAGCTGATGGTCGAGAAGAACGCTTCGGATCTGTTCTTTACCTCGAATGCCCCGATCAAGATCAAGATTGAGGGCGAGATCATGCCGGTCAACCGGCAGGTGCTTAACTCCGAGCAGGTCAAGCAGGCAGCCTACGGCCTGATGAACCAGGAGCAGATAGATTACTTCGAGCAGGAACTCGAAATCGACTTTGCGGTCTCTGAACCGGGGCTCGGAAGGTTTCGCGTGGCGGTGTTCCATCAGCGCGGAAACCCGGCGATGGTACTGCGCTTTATCACGACCAACCTGCCGATGATCGCGGAGCTCGGTCTGCCGCCGATAATGAACGAACTCGCGATGATCAAGCGCGGACTGGTTCTGATGGTCGGCGCCACCGGCTCGGGCAAGTCGACCTCACTGGCGGCGATGTTGAACTATCGTAACGAGGTACGTTCGGACCACATTTTGACGGTCGAGGATCCGATCGAATTCCTCCACAACAACAAGAAGTCGATCGTTAACCAGCGCGAGGTTGGACTGGATACCAAATCATTCCACCGGGCCCTGCGCAGTGCGATGCGTGCTGCACCGGACGTCATCCTGATTGGTGAAATCCGCGATCGCGAATCGATGCAGTATGCAATTACGTTCGCCGGCACCGGCCACCTTTGCCTGGCCACGCTGCATGCAAACAATGCCGCCGAGACGCTGGACCGGATCATCAATATGTTTCCGATCGATCAGCATCCGCAGATATTTCTCGATCTCTCCCAGTACCTGAAGGCGATTCTCTCGCAGCGTCTCGTCATGGGTAAGGATGAAAAGCGTTGCGCGGCCGTAGAGGTCCTGCTGAACACGCCACACGTCCAGGAACTCATCAAGAAGGGCGACGTGGTCGGCGTCAAGGAGGCGCTGTGGGCGAGCAGTGAGCAGGGGATGCAAAGCTTCGATACTGCCCTGTATCAGCTCTACCTCGATGGAAAGGTAACGCTGGAGGAGGCGTTGAAGAGCGCCGATTCGCGGACAAACCTCGAGGCGAAGATCAACTTCGGCTAGTGTTTCTGCGCGCCTTGCGTATCCGGGCCATGCGCCCGAAAAGCTCCATGACACCGGGTGGCTCTCCGCCGCCGCGGTAGCCGCGATACAGGGTGTCCACGTTGACCGCGATTCGCTCGGCGTCACCCCAGTTCGCGTAATCGCCGAGCGCAATGTCACTCACGGCTTCCTCGACATCCATTCCGGCATCGAATCGTTTGCGCGCCTCCCGGTCGATGTAGGAAAGGTATTGGGCAACGCCGCGCACGCCCGCCTTGTCAGTGATCGGGCCGTGGCCGGGTACGATTACGTCGACGTCCATGTCGCAGATCTTCTCGCAGGCGTCCAGCCAGTTCGCGACTGGCCCCGCCCACATCAGCGGCGTTCCGTCGATGAACAGAATGTCGCCGGTGTAGACAGCGCGCTGATCGGGTACGTGAACGAGTACGTCCCCGGCCGTGTGCGCGGGTCCGACCTCGATCAGTTCGACGGTCTTGTCGCCAACCTTCAGGCTCAGCCGGTCAGTGAAAGTACGGGTCGGAAGTCGCTCCTTTACCCCGGCGAAGTCGAAGGCCCCAAAGATTTCGCTTAGGTACGAACCGGTCTCCCCAAGGCCCGGCGTTGCGGCCATGATCTGCGCCAGCATCGCGGCAGAGATCTGTTCCATCTCCCTTGCGCTGGCCGATGAGGCGACGATTTCAGCGTTCGGGCAGCAACCGTTGCCATGGGTGTGGTCACCGTTTGCGTGAGTATTAACGACCGTCTGGATATCAGCTCCGGCGAGGCCGGTCGCCACGGTAATCGCAGACAACATTTCCGCGGTAAGGCGCATGTCGAATAGCGTGTCGACCAGCAGGGCCTGGTCCCCATCGACGATGAGTCCCGCGTTCGACCAGCCCCAGCCTCCGTCCGGCTGCAAATACGCAAACAGGCCGTTGCCGATGTCGTGCAAACCGCGCTGGTATGTCCATTTCGATGCCATCGCGTTCCAGCCTCCTCGGAAACGGCCTCTGGTAACTGAACTCTACCGTGCAGATGCGCCGGCTCGCTCGCCGATACTGCCTACGGTGCCCGGCTTCTGCCCTTTCCCGCCCGTGCCATGTCGCGGCGGCCAGGGTTCAGGCGGCCGGCGGAAATACTGCTTCAGCATCGAATACGGGTCCGTCCACGCAGACTCGTTGCATCGCCAGCCCGGCCTCTGTGACAACCGGAATCGAGCAGCCCGCGCAGCCGCCGACGGCGCAGGCCATGAATTCCTCCAGTGACACCTGGCACGGGATCTTGAAGCGACGGGCGACACGCGCGGCCGCCTGCAGCATCGGCGTCGGCCCGCAGGCAAACACCTCTGTTTGCGCCAGGGCATCCGGATCCAGCGAAGACAGCCAGTGCGCCGCCAGGTCGGTGACGTAGCCCTCGAAACAACCAGGGAAGCCACGCAGGGAGGCCAGGCGGCTGGCGATTCCCCAGTCGTCGAGCAATGGCATGCAGGCGATTGCTTCCGCCGGCAGGCCCGGGACCAGGATCTGGGACGGCCGGCTGCGGAAAGGGAACGGGATCTCCGATCCCATCAGCACCAGCGGTTGCCAGTCTGCGTCACTGCGTGACTGCAGCGTCTCGGCCAGAAACACCATGGGCGGTATACCGACGCCGCCCCCAATCAGCAAAGTTCGCGGCCGGCAGGCCGCAGGCATGAATCCTTTGCCGATCGGACCCATGACGCTCAGCACGGTGCCGGGCCGCTGCCGGGAAAGGGCGTCCAGACCCGGGCCAATGACCTTGTAGAGCAGCTCGATCCAGCCGCCCGCCGGATTCGCCCGCATGATTGACAACGGCCGCCGCATCGGCACCATCGGGTCGCAACTCAGGTGTACGAAGGAGCCTGGCTCGGCCCGCGCGGCGCATTTGGGTGCCTCGAGCCGCAAAATATACTGGCGCCCGGCGAATTCCTGATGGGATAGCAGTCTCGCGTCCTCGACGGAAATGGTCCCGCGATGCGGCTTCTCGCTCATCCCTGCTTTCGTCCCGCCTCGAGGTTGTGCAACTGCACATTGCGAACGATGGTCGAGAGCACCGCCATGCGAACGGCGACGCCGTTCGTGACCTGCTTCTGGATGGCCGACTGAGGACCGTCCGCCACCTCGGCCGTTATTTCGACCCCTCGATTCATCGGCCCCGGATGCAGAACGATTGCTCCGGGGGCTGCAAAGGCCATGCTGCGGCTGGTCAGGCCCCATTCGCGGCAGAACGCGTCGCCGTCGGGTATATGCGCCGCAGCCATGCGTTCGCGCTGGATACGAAGCGCCATCACGACGTCTGCGTTCCGGATTCCGTCCTCCAGCGAATCAAACCTCCTGGCATCTTGCATTTCGTTCGCCTCCGGCATCAGGCTCGCCGGGCCCACGAGCCGCAACTCGGCGACGCCGAGCGTAGTCAGTGCCCTGGCCGTTGAGCGCGCCACGCGCGAATGACGAATGTCGCCGACGATGGCCACGCAAAGGGACGCCGGGTCACCCTTCAGTTGCCGGATCGTCAACGTATCGAGCAGCCCTTGCGTCGGGTGAGAGACATGCGCCTCACCTGCGTTCAGTACGCCGACATGCGAACCGACGTGGCGTGCGACGAAGGCTGGCAGGCCCGGTTCGGCGTCCCGCATGACGAATACGTCGACGTTCATCGCCTGCAGCGTATAAATAGTGTCGAGTACCGATTCGCCTTTCGCCCGCGAGGAAGACTGCAGATCCAGGTCGACAATGTCGGCACCGAGACGCATCGCTGCCAGCTCGAAGGAAACCCGGGTTCGAGTGCTGGGTTCAAAAAAGAGGTTGGCCACTGTTCTGCCGGCGAGGCTCTGGTCGCGAGCTGGCAAGTCGCCGGGTGATCTTACAAAAAACTGAGCAAGATCAAGTAATTGTCGCAGTTCATCCGCGGTGAGCCCGTCGAGCGTTAGCAGGTGACGGATGCGTCCGGTCGGGTCGCGCTGAAGTTCTTCGCCAGTGTCGATGTTCAAACAGTACTCCCGGGTGCGTGTTCCTGTTCCCGCATCCATGACTCCAGGATCAGTCTCGCAGCATGTGAATCGATGTCGGCGTGGCTCACGCGGCGCTTCATCTGCCCCGAGCGACGAGCTTCGCGCAGTTCGTCGGAGGCAGCCGCGGACGTCAGGCGCTCGTCAATTAGTTCGACTGGAAGGCCGAAGTCCTCGCCGAGCCGCTCCGCAAACGCCAGGCACTCCGCGGTCAGCACCGTTTCAGTACCGTCCATATTATAAGGAATACCTACCAGCAGGCGCGCGGGTACCCACTTGCGAATCTGTCGCCGTACTGCGTTCCAGTCCGGCAATCCCTGCGCCGGAATGACGCCGGCTGCGTTGGCGGTACGGGTCGCCGTTTGCCCGATGGCCAATCCTATCCGCTGCCTGCCGTAGTCGAAGGCCATGACGACTTCCGGATGCATTGGTCGCTCTCGGTCAGGCGTGGCCGGCGTCGCTGCTCAGGCGCGACAGGTCGATTCCAAGGAGTTGTACGGCCTCACGCCAACGTTCCTCCAGCGGCGTGTCGAACAGCAGTCGCTCATCGGCTTCGACCGTGAGCCACGCGTTCCGAACCATCTCCTCCTCCAGCTGGCCCGCCTCCCAGCCCGCATAACCAAGCGCGATAATGGCTTCTTCCGGGCCCTCGCCGCTTGCCAGTGCGTCAAGGATGTCCCGCGAGGTTGTCAGTTGCAGTTGATCCGAGACAACGAGCGTGGACTCCCAGGTCTTCCCGCGCCTGTGCAATACAAATCCCCGCTCGGTCTGTACCGGACCGCCACGAAGTACGGGCCTTGCTGATGCGCGGGAATGCAGGAAGTCAAGTCCCAACTGGTCGAACACCTCGCCGAGACTCATTTGCAGGGACTTGTTTATGACGATACCGAGCGCGCCGCGCGGCCCGTGATCGCAAATCAGCGTGACCGTTTGAGAGAAGTTCGGGTCGGTCATGCCCGGCATCGCGATAAGGAACTGATTGTTCAGGTAGGGTCCCGACATGTCACACAGTATCCGGCGAGTTGTCCCGATATCACAAGGGCTGTCGTCGCCTCAGGGCTTATCCGCCCATGCGCGACTGCCCGCGCTACGTCCTTCGAAAAAGCGCCACTCGTAGGCAAAGCGAAAAACCGGGTATCTCTCGCGCATCGCTGCCGGGAACGGATCGAATGGTGAGCTCAGCCGCACGATGCGTACGGCAGCAACATCAAGCTCGCGGTGGCCACTCGAACGGCGGACGATAACGTCCTCGAGACTGCCATCGGCATTGATGACGACTTCCAGAACCGGATTGCCGGACAGCGAACTTCGGCGGGCTTCATCCGGGAAATTGATCGTCCCGACTCGCTCGATCCTGCGCTTCCAATTGTCCAGGTAGGTCGCGATCGAGGACGCCCGCGTATCCGCAATCAGCAGGTCTTCGGCAATGGGATCGCCGCGCAACCGCAGCACCTCGTCGGCGGCCATCGCGTTGACGCCGATCCGGGGCATGGGGCGCGCCTCCATCGGTGCCACGGCCGCTTCAGAGCGCTCGGTCTCAGATCCCTCGCGCGCGCGCGTCAGGTCGCGGGCGCGGCTTGCCAGCACCTGTGCTTCACCCGCCGCATCGCTGGGCGGTTCCGACGCAAACGGGTCGCCCGCGCCGACGCCCTGGCTTTCCAGCAGGCTCGCCGAGGCCTCGGGCAGTGACGTCCGTCCTTTGTCCTGGCTGGTGCCGGAGCCCCGCTGATTACGCTGCGCAATATAGTCGGCTTCGCGGTTTGTCTCGACCTCCGGAGCGTCCGATACGAGGAGCACTTCGAGGGTCGGCAGACTTATTTCGTCGGAGGAGGGTGCGGAAAAGCGAACGCCGAGGATTACCAGGCCATGCAACAAGGCGGCCAGGAAGACGGCGGTTGCCAGGCGGTCTTCAGATCGGCGACTGCCGAACATGGCCCCTCAGCGCCCCAGCCGCCGATCGATAGCGTCCAGCAACATCCCCGCGATATCCAGGCCGAACTCCCGGTCGAGTTCCCTGACGCCGGTGGGGCTGGTCACGTTTATCTCAGTCACGTAGTCACCGATGATATCCAGGCCGACAAAGATCATGCCGTGTTCACGCAGCGTCGGGCCAATTTCGCTGCATAGCCAGCGGTCGCGATCATTCAGCGGGCGGCCGACGCCTTTTGCACCGGCAGCGAGGTTGCCCCTGTTGTCGCCGGCCGGGGGGATTCGCGCCAGCGCATGCGAAACCGGCTCACCGTCTACCAGTATGACTCGTGCATCGCCGCTGATGACAATGTCCGGAATGTAGCGCTGTATGATCGCGTAGCGACTGCCGTATTCGCTCAGTGTTTCGAATACGACGCTGGCGTTGAGGTCCTTTACACCGATGACAAAAATCGACCGGCCGCCCATCCCGTACAATGGCTTACAGACGACTTTCTCGTGCTCGCGCAGGAACGCGTGCATGTCGGCCATGTCCCGGGTGATCAACGTGGGTGCGCAGCACTGCGGGAACCAGGCCGTGAACACCTTCTCGTTCATGTCACGCAGGCCCTGGGGTCGATTGACTACCAGCGCGCCCTGAAGTTCGGCGCGCTCCAGGATGTAGGTTGCGTAAATGTACTCCGTATCGAAGGGCGGATCCTTGCGCATGAGGATCACGTCGAAATCACCCAGGCGGCAAACCTCCGGTTCGCCGCGCGTGTACCAGTCATCGGCGTTGTCCCGCACTTTGAGCGGGTGGCATCGGCCCATCGCGACGCCATCGCGCAACCAGATGTGCCGCAGCTCCAGGTAACTCAGTTCCCAGCCACGGGCCTGGGCGGCCAGCAACATCGCCAGTGTTGTATCCTTCGCCGTCTTGATGTTCTCGATTGGGTCCATCACGACCGCGACACGGGTATTCACGTCGGACATCGGCTACTCCTCAATGAGCGCGGGTCGTCCGCGCCGCCTGTGACGACCGTCATGGTATCGAAACCGACTGATGGCGGGGGTTCATTCAATATGTTAAAAACCCGACGCGAGCACGGTCTCGCGCATTAGCGTCCTGTTCGCGCCGCTTTTCCGGGAGTTATTGAAGCATGAACAATACGGCAGCCAGCAGCAGCCGCCCGCGGCTGGCCGGGCTCAAGGTGCTGGTAATTGATGACAGCAAGACGATACGCAGAACTGCAGAGACACTGCTATCCCGGGAGGGATGCGAGGTATATACGGCAGTGGACGGATTCGATGCCTTGTCGAAGGTTGCGGACCACCAGCCGGATATAGTGTTCGTCGATATCATGATGCCGCGTCTCGACGGCTATCAGACCTGTTCGCTGATCAAGCACAACAAGGTCTTCCGTTCGATACCGGTCATCATGCTGTCCAGCAAAGACGGCCTTTTTGACCGGGCCCGCGGGCGCATCGTGGGCTCTGAGCATTATCTGACCAAGCCCTTCACGCGCGAGGAACTCCTAAGTGCAATCGAGACACATGTTCACCGCTGAAGCGGCAACCATCCGGAGAACTTAACGTGGCACTGGTACTTATCGTGGATGACTCGCCGACCGAGGTTCACGTCATGCAGAAGGCCCTCGAGCAGCACGGGTTCAGCACCACCGCGGCGGCGAACGGCACCGAGGCGATCAGTAAGGCGCGTGAATTGCACCCTGACCTGATCCTGATGGACATCGTGATGCCCGGAGTGAACGGATTCCAGGCGACTCGCGAACTGGCCGCCGACCCGCAGACGCGCGCGATTCCGGTGATAATGGTGACCTCGAAAGCTCAGGAGTCCGATCGGGTCTGGGGGCTGCGCCAGGGAGCGGTAGACTACATTGTGAAGCCATTCTCGATGGACAAGCTGGTGCAGAAAGCACAGGCCGCGCTGGCCGGCTGACATGGAAGGTGGATCTGTGCTGCGGTCCATGCGAGACCGCCCGTTTGAGCTGCTGTGCGAGCTCGATCGCCGCGCGCGTGCGGCGGCCCAGGGCCAGCCCGAGGCGTACGCCAGCGGACCGGAATGGGTTGGAATCGCATTTCGACTCGGTGGAGAGGCATTTCTGATGGCCCGCGAGGAAACACGCGAAGTGATGGCCTATCCGGCTTCCGTCACGCGGGTGCCCGGAGCCCGGAGCTGGATTCGCGGACTGTCAAACGTACGCGGGCAACTGCTGCCAATAGTCGATCTGAGGGCTTTCCTCGGTTCGGGCAACTCGGACATCGGACGCAAGTCTCGGGTCCTGGTCGCGCAACATCGGGAAATCCCTGCAGGGCTCGTCGTCGACGAGGTAATGGGATTTCGCCGCTTTTTTGAGAGCGAATTCGCGCCGGAACTGCCGCCGACGCTATTGCGGTGTGAGCGCTACCTCGCCGGGGCGTTCAGGCGCGGCGCGGAGGTCTGGCCGGTATTCAGCGTACGCACGCTGCTGGAGAGCCAGGAGTTTCTGCAGGCAGCGGCGTCCTGAACGGCGCGCCGCAGGTAATGCGACCGAAACGGGTAACGACATGATGAACAGAATCGATTCTGCCAGGCTGCTGCCGATACTTCTCGGCATTGCGCTGGTTTCGTCCCTGCTGGCCGCTGTCAGTCTGCTTGTTTCCGGCCAGGCCGCGAAGAGACAGCAACAGTTCAGCGAGCAGGCGGCCGTGCTCTCCGCCCAGTCCCAGAATATCCCTTTGCAGGCCGGCGCGGCCGTCCGCGGCTCGGCCCCCGCATTTGATTCGCTTGCAAATTCACGGGCAAAGCTCGTGGAGGTCATTGGTGAAACCGGAGCGGACTCGCCCGGTTCCGCGCAATTCGGACCGCCGGACGCATGGAAAGCATTTCTCGAGCAGTCCCAGGCGGTACTCGATGGCCGTGATGCAGCATTGCGTTCTCAGCAGGCTGCGGCGGGGGTGCGTGAACTCACGCCGCAGTTGCTGGCAGCCGCGGCTAACGTGATGCAGACGATGGGGCCCGTCCAATTGCAGTCCCAGGCGCAATATTTTGAGCGGTTCGAAGTCAGGGCGCAGGCCGTTGCCCAGGACCTTTCCGCACTTGCCGATGCGACGGCACCGGTCGAGGCGGCATCGCGCCGCCTGACCGACAGTCTCCAGTACATGAGCGAAGTCGTCCGCGGTCTCGCCGGCGAGGAAAATTCCCTTGGTGTGCTGCCGGCACCGCCTGCTTCGGCCGATGCCGTGGGGCTCTTCCAGGCCGTGTTTCGGAGCGAGCAGGAGCAGATCCGGTCCGTGATTGCGCTCGGCGATCAACTCGAACAGATGCAGGCCGCGCGCAATGCGCTGGCTTCAACCGGCGCGACCCTCTACGCCAGCGTCTCGGGCGCCGAGCAGGCTGCGGCTTCTCGGGCGAGTGGGTGGTTCTCATCCCCGCTGGTGCCGCTGCTCTTCATTGGGCTGAGCCTTCTGGCGCTGGCGCTGGCCTACGCAATGCAACGGACGATGGCCAGCCAGAGCCAGGCGGCCGACGAGCAGACGGAGCAGAAAGAGCGAAATGAGCAGGCGATACTGCGCCTGCTTGACGAACTGTCGAGCCTGGCCGACGGCGACCTCACGGTGCAGGCGACGGTGACCGAGGACATAACCGGTGCCATCGCGGATTCGATCAATTACGCAATCGATGCATTACGCGAACTGGTGATGACGATCAACGATTCGGCGGTGACGCTCGACGCCGCCACCCGCCAGACGCAGGCGATATCGACTCATCTCGCCAAAGGCTCCGCGGCTCAATCGAAGCAGGTCGCTGCAGCTTCCGAGTCGATCGCCGCGATGGCAGCATCGACCGAGGAGGTCTCCGGGAATGCGGAGCGTTCGGCCGACGTCGCGCGGCACTCGGTTGAGATCGCGCACAAGGGTGGCGATGCCGTGCGGCGCACGATTGACGGCATGAATGCGATTCGCGAAAACATCCAGGAGACCTCGAAGCGGATCAAGCGGCTCGGCGAGAGTTCGCAGGAGATTGGCAACATCGTCGAACTCATCAACGATATTGCCGAACAGACCAATATCCTCGCGCTGAACGCTTCGATCCAGGCATCGATGGCTGGCGAGGCGGGACGCGGGTTTGCCGTGGTTGCCGATGAAGTCCAGCGCCTCGCGGAGCGAGCGGCCAATGCGACTAAGCAAATCGAGGTGCTCGTTCGTACGATACAGGCCGATACCAACGAGGCCGTCGTGTCGATGGAGCGGACGACGACCGACGTCGTCGGAGGCGCACTGCTCGCCGAGAATGCCGGCGCGTCGCTGGAGGAAATAGAAAAGGTCTCCAACCAGATAGCGAGCCTCGTACAGAACATATCTGCGAGCGCCCGGCAGCAGGCGGGCGTTTCCCAGAGCATTTCGCGCAACATGCGCGTGTTGCGCGAGATCAGTTCACAGACCGCGGAAAGCACGACATCGACTTCGGCATCGATCGGGAAACTCGCCGAACTGGCCGCC
>Ga0316576_10002129_pt1 | contig 11150 bp, 8 predicted proteins | sample S0NA_FD_203075 | JGI IMG/M metagenome (GOLD analysis project Ga0316576, IMG submission 203075) | Rhizosphere microbial communities from salt marsh grasses in Alabama, United States - S0-2_050615r3r5 | ecosystem: Host-associated > Plants > Roots > Rhizosphere | place: USA: Alabama | collected... | reverse complement strand
CTATAGACTGTAGTTACCGCGTGAGATACTCCAGTGTTGAGACTATACCAAAGACCCCCACCCTCCATTCGAATGACGGGCGGGTTTGTTTTTGTTATCGGACCCTGAGACTGCACATATCCGCCTGCTCCCGACTGACCGACAATTGACACCAGTCCGGCCCCAAGATCCGGATAGCCAAATGACAGTTTACCAAGCAGCTCCTGAGCTGTACCGTCGGTAAGCCGACTCATACTGATGGATAGTGAATTGATGGCCGACCAGTATTGCGAGTTCGTTTTTGTCTCCGGAAGATTGTTGGGCGCTATTGAAGCGCGATCAAGCAGAGCGCTGAAAAAGCCCAGAATGTCATTCACCCATGTGGCTTCCAGCGGAAAATAGTCCTTGGCACCGTCGAATGATTCATTGCGAGCCTTGCCAACCAGATAATTGCTGTCCACATCGGTATTATCCGGGTATCTTGTATTGAAATTAATTGCCATTATGCCCTCCTGACCAGTACTGTTATCTGCTGCCGCCCTCGCGGATAGCTCTCAATGACTCCACTCACATACGCAACGTTGAAACGCCCGCGAAAATTGTCGCCCTCATACGGTATCCCTCCTACCGGGAGGTCCACTTCCACGAGTCCGGTTGCGGCATCCACAACCGTGCAGGCCAGACTGTCGAGGATGTGGGTGTCAACTCCATCGACATAACCCCAGAGGTCGAATGTGATTGTGGCGGTGGCCAGGTCCGGGTCGGGCAGTCCCCCCGTGCTCCGTTTGGTCAGATACGCCTGAATGGTGCCCACATCCCCGAGAGTATACTCCAGAGTCCACATCTTCACTTCCTCCTGCACAAGCTCCAGCGGCCGGTCATCCAGCTCTATTCGCAAAGCCATTGCTATTTTCCTTTTCTTCGTGCCCGCCGCCGCTCAATGATGGTTTTGATGAGCCTTATCAGCGCGGGGATACCCAACATTAAAATATTTTTCCATCTTGGGTCCATGGTTCACCTCCGTTCACATTCAGACCTCGCCCTTCAGTTTTTTGTGCATTTCCTGAAAAATATCTGCGGATTGACATGCCTGACAATCAGCCAGTCCCGGCTGTTTACGGCATTTGAATGTCTCGAAGTTTGAAACGTCGAGACTCCTCTCCAGCGTATTGCCCAGCGTTCCGAAATTGGGATTGCTGCAATTGTGGACGTCTCCATGCAGGCCCACCATGAGGAGGTGTTTGTTAGGCTTCTTTTCGAAGTCGTTTACGTATTGATAATTCCTGTAGCCACCCTTGAAATTAAGCCAACTGAATGCGTATCCGGCATTCGAATACATTTCCTCGGCCGCAAGTGTGTTCTGCTCGGCGTCCCGCCCCCAGAACAACCGCACAACGAGGACGCGTTCCTTCGGCAATGGCGCGATATTGGCGAAAAAATCTTCGTAGGATATTCCCGACTCATAATGATGCGAGCACTGCCAGCAGACAGGCATCGAATGCAGTTCCGGATGTGAGGGAAGCAGGGTTGTATTTGTGAATACCGTTACATCATGTCCATCATCGATAAGATTCTGGATATGTCCCGCCAGTCCTGAAATCATCAAAGGCTCCCCACCACCGATGTGGATATTGGCATTTTTATAATGGGTGTCCATCCATGCGCGTGCGGCTGAAAAGTCAAACTGTGACACGTGGTCCTGATTCTGCGGAATCTTTACGATGCAGTAACGGCATCGCAGATTGCATTCTCCGGACGCACAGAAAGTGATTGTCTTTTTCATTCATTCCCCCCTAACAGTCATATGTACCGGCATCCAGTACCAGCGTACCCTTGAGCCTGATGTCATATTCGATCTCGATGTCAAAAGTCGGACTAACCGACAGCTCGACAACTATTTCCGCGAACAGAATACCCGACTTGTCCGGCGTGGTTTCACCCTCGATATTTACATATGAGGAAGCAGTCGTTGCAGCAATAATCTCGCCGTGGTCCACATCGTCGGCATAACTGTGCAGCTGGTATTCCGGTGCGATGTCTATTCTGTTGGAACGATGCAGAAATGACCTGTTCACATCGGAACGACAAATCAGTTTATAGTCACATTCAAGCATGAGCATATCGTCGGTATTGAGCATCATGGGATTTCCGTCATTGAACTGAATGCGCGACGATGTCCATGTCCCTATGGATGTACTCGCCGGTATGGTCACAGTTCCACGGATGAAGGTATCCACGCGTGGGTTCCATTGAGAATCAGCATAGTCGTGGAATATACCCCGTTCAGTCTCGAAGACAGTAGCGCCATTGTACGGCTGATAAAACAGCCATCCGCGCACTATATCATAGTATGCGAGCCAATTGGGATAGTCGGTCGACACAGAGGACATGAGGTACATCGTATTCGCAGCGGGACTCCCCGGAAGACTCGTTTCCATGGATGCCACGGTGACGCCGAACTGTCCGTCGACCAAGCGCAGTGTATCGAGATGGTCGCGGATGAAGTCCGTCAGCGAATAGATGCCATCGATTTCCGACGATTTTATTGTCGAGTAAGGCGTCTGCGTGCAATCCAAATGATAGGGCATTTTCTGTGTGAGAGACGGAAGTTGATGCGCCTGGATGAATGCGCTGCTGTTCCTCACATACATGATACCATCATAAACGCCACTGTAAATTCCCTGTGTGTTCGCCGTACCTGTAAATATCGCAGCTGATACGTCGGAAGGGTCGAATACCGTGCAGCTCACTGTACTTGTTAATCCGGTGTTTCGATGCAGCACATATAGCAATCCTCCACTGAGATAGCATTGCGCATAGTAATTCGACGCATTGGGCGTATCCAGGACATATGTTGACCCGGCGACTCCGGTATCAAGCGCAAATTCCCTCAATGTACCGAGGTACGATGGTGTGCTTACATCGTCGATTATAAAAACCTTGTTAAGAGACTCATCGACCGCAATGCCGCGAGCGCTTTCTATTCCGGAGAGTGATAACGTGGTACTTGTAAAGCCATCGGTCTCATATTCATGAAGGAGTCCAGTAGCATCATGGTAAGCAAAAAAGGTGCCTTGAGGAGATATACATGACACCACATTACCCGTATACGCGGATGTCTTAACAAAATCAGTTGAAAGGTCCGGTAAATTCAGTACATATATTGAACCGACCGTAAAAACTGCAATCCTCCCATCCGGTAGAAAAGAATTTCTGCCCAGGCCGAGCGCAACTGAATTTACCAGAGATAGAGTTTTTCTGTCGTATATCTCAAGAACGTTGCTGTTCGTGGATATGGAGACGTATTTCTCATTGACCTCTGTAAAACCTCCACCAGGGTCAGTCGCTGCCGGACTGGTTTGGAGGAGTGTCAGGTCCCTGAACTCCACACCCGCATAGTCGGTACTGCCCGCAATGGCATCGTCGCTATAGACATAACTCTCCCCTTCACCCACGGGAATGTCGGTCGCCAATGCCAGCGGACTCGCGGCTGTCCCGGCTCCCGTCAGTGTATCGTCATGTGCGACGGAACTGAGCCATGCCCCCGATGGGCTGGACGTTATCTGCGCGCGCGTTCCTTCCAGTCGTTCAGTCTCATACCATGCCCAGTTACCGCTGGCATACTGGATGGTTATCTTCTGGATGAAGACGAACTCGGGATAATAGAGCACGATCTCGCCCAGATTGAGATCAAGAACGCCCTCCGCTCTGGCCTGACTGATGGTGCCGTTGGTCTGTCCTGCCACATAAATGTAGCGCAGCAGTTGAGAGTCCGCATCCGTGGTCACGGGAATGGCCAGTTGAAACACGTTCATGAATGAATTGTTGGTCATGAGCGTCTTCTGGAAGAGCGTTCCCGTCCATTGGTTATAGTAGGGTTGATTTGCACTCAGTTCCACAATGTCGGCCACGCTGTCGTCTGGGTCGGCCACGCCTGTGGGACCGGACAGATACAGCCGTGCGTAGTTGTTTTTGGATGTATGTGCGGTAACCGTCGATGGGATGTCTTCGTCATACACCACCGTCGCGGAGGTTGTGGGACGTCTGTCATCCGCCGTGGTACTCAGCAGAACGTATCCCGCAACGTCGCCACCGCTTCGCCTGTAGGTGCCCACTGTATGATGGAACTCCCGGTGTGCCTCCCAGCTCATGAATCCGTGGACCTCGCGCTGTGCGAAGCGGGGAGTATTTGACGAGTCGACAAACACATAGGCGACCATCATGTCCATGAAGGACCATGGCGTATATGACCAAGTGAAGCCGCCCGTGGTATAGTAAAGGAAGAGTGTGCCGGTCGGGGAAGCGGTATGCGCGTCGGATGTCCACGTCGTCGCGCCGTCAATCACTTTAACGCCATCATAATATGCGTCAAAGGTACCGCTGGATACTGACACTGTTATGGTTCTCGCCACCATGTCATATGCGACATCCAGCTCGTCGTTGCGGGTGAAGCCACTCCATCCGTCCCTCGCGCCCTCGGCGAAGGATGCTGCCTCCGGAGTCACAAATACCTTTGTGGCTGTCTCGGTGATGTCCTCCGTGTTGTCCAGAGTTTTGTTGAACCCCTGCCTCGCAATACGGCTCCAGTCGTGATGACTGATAATATTGCCGTCCTCATCGATGAAATTACTGGACAGCACTCCGGAACCATCGACGTGTGCAGGTAGTTTGAGAGACAGTCCAGCGAGGTTATAGGCGAGGACGGTACTGTTTGTTGCGAGGGTTGTTTTGTAAACCACGCCGTCAAAGACACATCCGGGACCGGTACCATGCACACCCGTGTCACTGTAGAGGATACCCGTGAGATCCGTGGCGTCATAGAGAGTATGCTTGCCGTCCACAAGCAGGTGCAGGCCCTCATTGTCACAGTATAGAGTACCCAGATTACCAAGCGTGACGGTGATGGCCGCCGAGGTATCCAGAAGCGTGCCTGAGAGATTATATGCCCTCACGTATGCCGTCCCGGACGTCGCGGGGGAGTCAAAGACAAACAGAGTCGCTTCATCCGGAGAGAAGCAGGTATGACGGGCCAGATTTGCCATGCTGGCCAGCGTCGCGCCGGTTGTGACGGAGTATGTGGAGGCGAGCCGCTCCGCCGACTGCAGCGCATTTGCGCCGTCGACTGTCCACAGCTTGCCGTCTGTCTCCCTGTAAAGGAGATTCTCGGCGATATTGATACCCGTGGCAGTGATGGACGCGTAGTCTGTCAAATCCTCCGGATTGAACTCATATATCAAATCAGTGGAGAGCAGCAGGAGCTTGCCCCCAACACTGAGCATTCCCGCACTGGCAAACGCCGCCGACGTCTCGATTATGGTCAGGTCCGGTCGGGACAGCCTGATAATCTCCCCGCTGTTTGCAATCAGATATACATACCGGGAGTCAGCGGTCAGGTATCCCGTTGTCGGATTATAGCCGACCAGGGTTTCACCGGTCAGGAGCAGCGGGTCTTCAATGAAACCAATCTCAATGCTGTCACTGCCGAACTCGTTATTCTCAACCTTTAAATTTGATGGATGCAATCGTTCGGCAAGGCTGTCATAATGCTGATGGTGCGGGTCGGAGTTCAGATTCGACAGGGAGGTATGCGCTGTAACAACGCCCACGGCGATGTCGCTCAGGAACGAAGACTCAACCACTACAACGTCATTGCCCTGCTGTACAATATAACGGCCGAGGTAAATGGAAAAGGTATTGAGGATGTCCGGGACAGTGGTGGGACGCGACTCCTCCTGAGCCAATGCGAGGGATGTATACTGTGCCTGAGCCTCCAGCTCGATGAGCCCATCACCGTCAAACAGGATATACATGTTGACACATTTAAACCGCCCCGTGTTCATGGCGGCAAGTGTGCCTGACCCGTTATCATAATAGATATTATCCAGCTGAGTCTGACCGGTTTGTTTCGTCCATCCACCACCACCGTCCCGATAATAACGTATCATCGTGTCAGTGCCGGACGTATCAAAGTCAGGAGTCTGTTTACGACGCAGGGCCGCCCAGAATGAGCCAGAAGTCAATGTGACATACCGCACGCCTGTATCACCCAGGAGAGCACCACTGGCACGCTGAGCAAAGAAATAGCCCGCCCCTGTGGCGAAATCATAGTCGCGTTCCTGGTATACGGAATGAAAATTAACAAATCCAGGCTCAGTGCCGGTAAGCCTGACGGTTCCATCCGCCTCATAAAAAACAAGCTCGAAAATAATTCGATCCTCACGAGCCTGCCAGTTCGTCGGGTCGAAAATGATTTCGAACTCAAAAGGCAACGCGGCCGCGAAGTCCACAACGATGAAATTTGTCAGGCCCTGAGTGAGTGTCAGTATCTTCTCCGAAACCGTAAAATATGCTTTCTGTGAACCACGCGTACTCGCCGTGGACGCGAAGAAAATAGACTCATGGACGGTAACAGTCCCGTCTAAATTGTCGGTCACACCGCCAAACGAGATGATACCTGCACCCTGATTATGATTGATAAAGTCCTGCACACTCTGTGTTGTTGAACCGCTTTTCGCCTGCAGAGTGACGTTCTCCGCAGTCACGGACAGGCTGAGTGTATCGATCTGGTCTTGAAGATCTTGAACGTCGGTATCAACCTGGGCCCACAGGCTTGTATATTCCGCGAACCAGTCCCATGTTTCCGAAGCGTTTAAAGCCTTGCGGACTAATTTGTACCCGCGATTCGCTGTGTAAACCGGTGCTAATGGCATCCTTCACCCCATCCCTTAAAGCCCGTGTGGCGTAATTCCAAACGGAAAATATCCAAACCCATAGCCAGCGGGGTCAGACCAGGCAATGTTCAGGCTCCCCCACGTATGAAGCGGCTTAAGCCGCAGAATTATCTCTCTGATAAATTTTCGGTAATAACGGTCTATCGTGGCGGGAGTGATTGATGTTATCAGTCCCGTCCCATCAACGGTTATTTCCTCGGCGACATAAAAAACGAGATGCCAGTGCGTAGTCGGGTCCCAGATCACACTCTGCCTTACCGCGCCGAGGGACAGGCACCCGAAATTGTAAATATTGGGCAGCGCACCACCCGGGACAGTTTCGTTGCAGCCATAGTCGTAGTCATTCACGGGTGTGGTCACTGTCTCATTGCACCCGATGTCGTAACCGGAAATCAGAAAATATTCGAAGCCGTTTACAACATACTCCGCCTCTGAATATATGACACTGTCCGGGTCCAGAGTCTGCCTTCCCTCGACAACCACGAGATTCGTGAAGCCCGCCAGATGCAACGCATTCTGCATCGTTTCGGCGGTACCTGAGCCTGCCCTGGCGTACTTTAATGCCTTAATCCGTTTACGCCGTTCCTCCTCGGTCAGATTCGGATCGGAGATGAATCCATATTCACGCTCAAGGGCCTCAAGGTCGGCGACATTATCCGGATCTCTGACATATCCCAGATTGTTTACGACGGTATACCCTTCCGCCACAATATCCGAAATGGCATCATAAAGTTTGTCCTCGTCACCCTCCTCCACGAGCTGACGTATAGCGCCCTCCGGAAGATGAGCGAGCAGACTGGCTTTTATAATGTCCTTAGCTGACATATTCCACTATCGCCTTCAGCCGTTCACCCGGTGCCATGGGATAGGAGGTGGATGTCGCGCCCCCTGAGATTATGAATTCCACAAGTCCAACCGAACCGCCGTACGCCTGCACCACACGCTGTACAACGCGGGATACAGAGGTGACGGTCAGCGTGTCGTTCCTGAACACCTCGACGTCCAGCCCGAGGATGAAAGGGCGCATACTGCGCACAAACGTATCTATGGCCTCGGTTATGTCAGCCTGACAGGCCAGAATACTTGCCGCATCCACATCCAGTCCATGAACCCTGAATGTCACAGGTGTGCGATAAATTGAAACGACATACAGGGTGTCATCGGTGCTGCCGAGGCATGGCTGTCTCTCCCCGGTCTCCTGGTCGTAATTGATGTAATCCGTCGCCAGCGCCAGTAAAGCGCCATCGGCGAGGCCATCCGGGTGATAGGTCGTTGTGGATTCAATGAAGACTGTCCGCTCTCCCGGTATGGAATCGTTCCATGGGTCTCCCGCGACCGCCGGAGCCGTTCCGGTGTACGGGTCGGCACGGAGGACATTGGGAGTTCTCTGCGCCCATGTCCGATAATCCGCCAGATTGGAACCACCTCCCACTGTCTGAATCTCGTCCAGAATGCGGAGGCGCAGCTCCTCATCGGTCTCCTCGTCGGCACCGCGTTCCACAATCCCTGATGTCAGCGCAGTGGGGGCCGGTCCTGAATTTGGAGGAGGACTTCCCGTTACGAGAAAGCTTCCGTTTTCCAGCTCTCCGTCAGGACCGGGAAATTCAGCACGGACCTGTATGATATAGGAGCCCCCCGCCGGGAATGTATAATCCTGCAGCTGGAAATAATACATTCCATTGTCTTCCGATTTCCAAACGGTTGTCTTCGGAAGTGTTACTGCGGCCGCAGTTCCCCAGGTGGCCTGCAGGAGCGCTTTGACTGCCGGTTTGCGTACGATGCCATACTCTCGTCCGAGTATTGTCAGATCGTCACCCGAAGCCGTGAGGGCAAGTACCATTTTGCTGCGCTTGACACCAAAGCGATACAGCTCCGCGTTGTTCATTCCGAGGACAACGGCAAGCACCCTCAGAAACGACTTCTCATAAAGCGGAACGTCCTGCAGCAGATTCGATTCAAGTGCGGCAATCGCGGAATCCACGCACTCCTGAGCGGTTGGTATACTCATTCCTCCAGCCCCCTGACTTCCCAGTAACTCGGATATTTAATCACCGACAGACTGGTGACTGTATCGTCGAGTTCCGTAATGTCGATGTCCGTAACGTAAATGCCGCCATCAATCAGACGTGACGCGGCTTCGATACCGCTGGCATCTCCGGTGCGTACAAGCCATGCAAGCGCCTCCTCGGCTGCCCTCCCGATGTCGAGCAGGTTGTCCAGAGTGGCGACGTTCATGTGTAATTCCTGAAATGTGCTTTCAAGAACCGCTTCCCCGGTGACGAACAGATTTCCAACCCAGTCACTCGCGAACAATGAGTACAGAATAGCGGTAGCTCGTTTTGTGGTTGTCCTGACAAATCCGCCGGACAAAATGATACTGCTGCCGTCGATACCTATGGTTTTCAGGACGTCGCCGATCATAGCTGTACCTTGTCCACTTTCGCAGCTGACATATCCAGTTTGGGGTCTTTGACTAATTCAAAATCAGGCGAGGCAGCACCGAATGAAGCATGGCCATGCGTCTTAACCGCGCCGAGAAAATCATTCAGCATTTTCATCATAGCATCCAGCGCGGTCTGGAGCTTCTTAAACTTCACCGCATAGTCGGTCCCATCATTCAGGACTATGAAGCCATCATTTTTAAGGCGTATTTTGGCTTTGCGGCTTGATCCGCTGCGGGAAAACATCTCACGCTCCCCGGTTCCGAGACTGCTGTCGACGGGTATGGCGCTCTGGATACAGCGTGCCACAAGCAGGCCCGCATCCACTTCCTCATAATAGACGGTATCGCCGACGGCAGGAACGAACTCATCCCCCTCCGGAAATGGCATCTCGACGGTGACAGTATCCTCGCCCACAATGTTGACCTGTGCGATCCTGACATTCTCGCCTGAATCCAGATTCTTACCTATCTTTATGGATTTTATTAAGCCGAACTCCACGGGTCATCCACCTCCTCGTCCTGTGAGTAAACAGCAGGTGGAATCAGATCGAGATTCGCCTTGCGCTCATCCGCGTTCTGAATATAGACCACCTTCCTGATCATCAGGACCACGCCCTTTTCCAAAAACAACCGCCTCGATTTATATAGCACAAACTGTCCGGGTTCGTATAGCTTTCCATCACGTGAATACCAGCCGCGTACCGGGACAGTCACTGTCAACGCATCTTCAATTGCTTTCCTCGCCCTCGACTTCGCCGCCGTGGACATGTCGCTCTCTTCCGAGCTGGACAGATTGAAGATTGTTCGTCTGTTCCTCGGAATTGACGGGTCGATATATCTGTCCTTAAAATTCTTCAGTCTTCCCTTGCCCGTGGCGAGCGTGACGCGGAAACGGTCCCGTCCCTTGAAAGTGGAATTGAATTCCCACACAGGTGTCGACCCGGCCTCCGCATCATCCACAAACTCCTCGACTATCTGATTCACGGAAGTATATTTGGGGGCACTTCGCACGGATAGATTGGCGAGAAGACTGTTCGAGAGAACGAATCCCTTCTGTCGATATTTTTCGCTGAGGTGTTCGAAGACCTTTTCCTCGCGCCCTATTTTGACGCGTTTAATTTTTTTACGGTTCACCTGATTCCAGATGGTCTGGTCACATTCAGATGTCGCATACGTGAGACCAAAGGGCTTTATCAGCTTTCGCGTCCAGCTCTCCAGCGAGATGTTGTTTTCCTCATATGGTGGCTCCGCCACGGAATCAACGATGTCAATCGATGGAGAAAATCCCTCGACACTGACCTCTCCGCTGGAGCTGTCGCCCTTGAGAGTCACGGTGTAGATGAATGACTTTCCCGTACTCCGGTTGTCGATGAAGACCTCCGCAGGCGTAAATCCATATGGCCGGAAAACTCCGCGATAGTCATTCCATTCCTTATCATTGATGTCGTCACGGAATGTCGCAGTCCAGCCGTCACTGCAGGTGTCGAAGGTTCTGATTATGGTGGCGGATGTCGGGTTGTATTTGTCACCATTGAGATATATTGAAAGCGGCTCAACGGGATTGACGTCTCTCGAACCATCTTCATCCGTGGTGCGAAGATCCTCAACTCTGTCCGGATTTTCAGGAATCCATAAACGTTCACCCGGATAAATGCGGTTCGGGTCTCCACTGCGCAGGTTGCTCTTGTTGGCATCCCAGATAATCTGATACTTCGGTCCGGAGCCATAGACGGCGGTGGCAATATCCCAGAGCGTGTCGCCGCTGACAATGGTATACTGCTTCCCTGCAACCGGCTTGACCTTAGACATAAATCCTCAGTTGCCTCCCGGCAGGCAGGAGAAGTATCTCATGCGCCGACAGATTGTTGGATTGTTCTATTTTATCAAGTACGTCGTCCTGAATACCGGTAGTGCCATAGTACTCTTTGGCAATACTGATCACACTCATCGGTCGTCTGGTCACAATTCTGGTTTCAGTCGGCAGCTTGAAGAACTGT
>Ga0316576_10002128_pt1 | contig 11151 bp, 7 predicted proteins | sample S0NA_FD_203075 | JGI IMG/M metagenome (GOLD analysis project Ga0316576, IMG submission 203075) | Rhizosphere microbial communities from salt marsh grasses in Alabama, United States - S0-2_050615r3r5 | ecosystem: Host-associated > Plants > Roots > Rhizosphere | place: USA: Alabama | collected... | reverse complement strand
ATAGGGGGCAGGATATATTCACATGTATCGGCGGAAAATATTGCTGAAATCATGGAACGTGAATTTGGGGACCTGAAATATTCCGATAATGGAACCATTGCTCAGGATCAATAAGGATCTGTGTGTCGCTTGCTTCGCCTGTGTGAGGGCCTGCCCTGTGAAAGCGATCCGGGTACAGCAGGACAAAGGGATCCCTGAGATTATGCCTCACCGCTGCATCGGTTGCGGTAGCTGTCTGGCTGTCTGCGGACCGGGGGCCATCGAAACCAGAAGCAGCATGGAAACCCTGAACAGGTTGTTGAAGGAGGAGACAGAGGTGGCAGCGCTGGTGGATCCCTCCATAGCCGGGGAATTCCCCGATATCACCGATTACCGGAAATTCGTCCAGATGCTCCGCACCCTTGGTTTTAATTATGTCCACGAGGTGGCCTTTGGAGTGGACCTGGTGGCACGTGCCTACAAGGATCTTTTCAGGCGTACCCGGGGCAAGTATTATATCATGTCCAACGATCCGGTTACTGTATCCTTCATAGAGAAATACAAACCGGGACTTGTGTCCAACCTGGCCCCGCTGCTCCCCCCGGTGGCCGCCACGGCGAAGGTGGTACGCACCATGCTCAACAGGAAACTGAACCTGGTCTACATCAGTCCGTTAATTGCCAGCAAAGACGAAATACTCCGTTTTACAGGGGTGGAACAGGTGGACCTGGCGATCACTTTTGTGGAACTGCGTCAATTGTTCCGCGAAGCAGGGATTGGTGAGACGGATCTGGAATACAGTGATTTTGACCCACCCCTGGGGTACAAAGGGTCATTTTTTCCCCTTGCTAACGGGATCCTTCAGGCAGCCGGCATTACGGAAGAATTAAACCAGACCCGGGTCGTCACTGTGGAGGGTGACGGAATGATTCCGGCCATCAATGAGTTTGAAGAGAACATCAGCACCATCAAAAACCACTTCAATCTCTTTTACAAGGAATTTATCATGGGAAGGGGTACGAGCATGGGCGGTAAACCAATTCTTCGCAGAAGCCAGCTCCTCAGCTATGTCAACAAAAGGATCAAAGCCTTTGAGATGAAGGAATGGGAAAATGCCATGGAACAATTTGCCGGACTTGATCTGACACGCGGATTCCAGCCCGACAGCCAGATTCTCCCCGACCCGCCGGAAAACGACATCAAGGAAATCCTGAAAAGGCTGAACCAGAAGGGGGGGGCCAATGAGGGGTGTGGAGCCTGCGGATATGCAAACTGTAACGATTTTGCCTTGGCCATTGCACAGGGATTAGCCATCCCTGAAATGTGTTACACCTACTCTTCCAGGAAGCGCCAGGATCATATTCATTCACTCAAAATATCCAATGAAAAGCTGGCACAGGCACAGGAAGCACTGAAAAGATCGGAAAAGCTGGCCAAGAAAGAAAAAGAGGCGGCCAGGGAGGCGTCTGAAATCGTGCACCGGATGCTTCATAAACTGCCTTCCATGGTGGTTATCTGCGATCATCAGCTGAAAATCATCCATGCCAATGAAAGCTTTATCCAGATGCTTGGAGAGGATGCCAGGGAGATTCACGAAGTGGTACCCGGACTTACCGGGGCCGATCTGAAAACATTGCTGCCTTATCACATTTCCAGCCTGTTCTCCTATGTCCTGTCCCAGAATGAATCTATTACCAACAGGGATATCCAGTTTGACGGCAAACTCCTCAATGTAAGTGTATTTGTGATCGAAAAGGGAAAGATTGCAGGGGCGGTTCTCAGGGATATGTCAGCTCCCGAAGTTCAGAAAGAGGAGGTGGTAAAAAGGCTCACAGAAGTGATAGATAAGAACCTGGGGCTGGTACAGCAGATCGGTTTCATCATGGGAGAGGGAGCCGCAGAGACTGAACGGATGCTGAATTCAATCATTAAATCCTACAGGCAGAAGAAGGACCTGAATGACCTATGAATGATGGCTTCTACATCGAGGTAGCATGTGAACAACGCAACTTCGGAGATGAAAGAATCTGTGGGGACGTCTTCATCAGCCGGAAAGTGAAAGAGGAGGACCGCACCATTGTGGTGCTCTCCGATGGCATGGGGCACGGGGTGAAAGCCAATGTGCTGGCCACACTTACCGCAACCCTTGCCATCAACTTTACAATGGAGCACAAGGCAGTGGAGAAAACTGCCGAGATCATTATGAACACGCTCCCCGTTTGCAGTGAACGGCACATGAGCTATTCCACATTCACAGTGGTGGACATTGAACATCATGGAATGACCACTATCCTTGAGTACGATAATCCGGGTGCCATCATACTCCGGTCGAACAAACCCTTTGATCCGGGTTGGACCAGGGTGGTGCTCACCAGTGAAAAAAACGCGGGCAAAGAGATCCGTTCATGCAGGTTCCAGCCGCGCAAGGAAGACCGGATCCTGTTTTGCACTGACGGGATTTCACAATCCGGATTGGGATCGGATCAATTTCCACTGGGTTGGGGCGGCAGCCGGATCGAGGAGTATGCGGTCAAACTGATCGGGGACAACCCTCACATTTCGGCCTCGGTCCTGGCGTTGAAAATGGTCAACATGGCACACCGCAACGATGAGTTCCAATCCAAGGATGATACCAGTTTCGCCACCATCTATTTCAGGGACCCCCGGAAACTTTTAATTGTAACCGGACCTCCTTACGAACGTTCTGAAGATCCCACACTGGGGAAAGTGGTCAGGGACTTTGAAGGATTAAAAGTGGTTTGTGGAGCCACCACCGCAGATATCATCTCCAGAGAGCTGGGCCTGGAGATTGAGGACAGCCTGGCATTTGAGGATCCGGAACTCCCGCCGGTTTCGAGTATGGAAGGCATCGACCTGGTAACGGAAGGTAATTTGACACTCACAAAGGTAACACGGATCCTGAAAGAGCTCAACCAGACCACCACACTGGGCAAGGGCCCCGCCGATCGTATCGTGAAGCTGCTGAGACAGAGCGATCAGATCAATTTTATCATCGGAACCCGGGTCAACATCGCCCATCAGGATCCCAGCCTGCCTGTGGATCTGGAAATGCGCCGGACCGTGGTAAACAGGATGGCCCGCATCCTGGAGGAAAAATTCCTGAAAGAGGTCTCCATACGCTATATATGAGTCCGGTTCCGGCAGGAACCCCGAATACCCAAGAACAAAAACGGCTTCAAGCGTGTATTATTCTTGGCACGTTTATTGTCTTAATGGACAGACCCCGGGAATCGGGATCCGTATGACACATTGACGGAATTTATGACTGAGGAGGAAATGATATGCAAAGTTTTTTAGACAGGTTTGATCAATTTCTTGTACCCCTGGACGAGGAAACTGAATATATACCTCTGCTTTCTGAAGAGGAGGAAGAGGATTTAAAGAAAATGAACATCCCGGATGTATTGCCCATCCTTCCCCTGAGGAACACCGTGTTGTTCCCGGGAGTGGTGATCCCCATCACGGTGGGGAGGGATAAATCATTGCGCCTGGTACAGGAAGTTTACAAGAAGAACAAGATCCTGGGTGCGGTGGCTCAGCGGAACGGGACCATTGAGGATCCGGACCTGGAAGATCTCTACCAGATAGGAACGGTGGCCCAGATCTTAAAGATACTCGAGATGCCGGACGGCTCCACCTCGGTGATCATCCAGGGAAGAAAAAGATTCACCCTGGATGACCTGCTAACGGACAAACCTTATCACGTGGCTAAAATTACGCCACTCGAGGACCAGGAGGAGAAGCCGGGCGGGGAAGCCAAAGCAGTGGCTGCTGCCCTTAAAGAACTGGCCATCAAGATCATTAAATTGTCCTCAAACATTCCGACCGAGGCCACTTTTGCAGTGAAGAACATTGAGAGTCCGTCTTTCCTGATCAATTTTCTGGCTTCCAACAGTGAGCTGGGCCTGAAGCAGAAGCAGGATCTGCTGGAGACCAACAGTGTATCCAAGCGGGGGTTTATCCTGCTGGAGAATCTTTCCAAGGAGGTACAGCTGCTTGAACTGAAGAACGATATTCAGACCAAGGTAAAGAGTGACCTGGACCAGCAGCAGCGGGAATTCCTGCTCCACCAGCAGATGAAAACCATCCAGGATGAGCTGGGCGGTTCTCCCCAGGATCAGGAAGTGGTTGAATTCAGGGAAAAAGGAAAAAAGAAGAAATGGGGCAAGGAGGTGGCTGCAGCCTTTGAAAAAGAGCTTGACAAACTGATGCGCCTGAATCCGGCCACCGGCGAATATTCCGTCCAGGTCAATTACATTCAGACCCTTGTTGAACTTCCATGGAATGAATTCACCAGGGATAATTTTAACCTGAAAAGGGCCAGCAGGATCCTGGAAAAGGACCATTTCGGTCTTGAAAAGGTGAAAGACCGGATCTTGGAGCACCTGGCTGTACTTAAACTGAAAGGGGACCTGAAATCCCCGATCCTCTGCCTGGTGGGACCTCCCGGCGTGGGTAAAACCTCGCTCGGAAAATCCATTGCAGAGGCATTGAATCGTAAATATGTCAGAATGTCACTGGGAGGGCTGCATGACGAAGCAGAAATCAGGGGCCACCGGAAAACCTATATCGGTGCCATGCCCGGCAGGGTGGTCCAGAATCTGAAAAAGGCAAAGTCCTCCAATCCCGTCTTTGTGCTGGATGAAATCGACAAGGTGGGAAGGGACGCGCAGGGTAATCCGGCTTCTGCATTGCTGGAGGTACTGGATCCGGAACAGAACAGCACTTTCCATGACAATTTCCTGGAGTTGGATTATGACCTTTCCAAGGTGATGTTCATCGCTACCGCCAATACGACGGCCGGGATCAATCCTGCACTCCTGGACAGAATGGAGGTGATTGAATTGTCGGGATATATCGTGGAAGAGAAAATTCAAATTGCCAGGAGGCACCTGATACCCAAACAGCTTGAAAATCACGGGATCACTAAAAAACAACTCACCTTCCCCTCCCGCACGCTGGAATTTATCATTGAGAGTTACACCCGTGAATCGGGAGTCAGGCAGCTGGATAAGCAAATCGCCAAGCTGGTCAGGGTAGCCGCCAAACACATTGCATTTGAGGATGATTATGATCCCAAACTGACAAAGGACAGGGCCCTGGAGATCCTGGGTCCTCCCAGGTTTATCAGAGACAAATATGATGGCAATATCCATGCCGGGGTGGTCACCGGACTGGCATGGACTGCCACCGGGGGTGAAATCCTGTTTATTGAAACCTCGCTCAGTCAGGGTGAAGGAAAGCTCACGCTCACCGGAAACCTGGGGGATGTGATGAAGGAATCGGCAGTACTGGCACTGGAATACCTGAAATCCCATGCCCCTTCCTTTGGGATCGATCCCGAAATCTTCAAGAAATATAATGTACATGTGCATGTACCGGAAGGGGCGATACCGAAAGACGGCCCATCGGCTGGGGTGGCGATGATGACCTCCATCACCTCGGCATTCACCCAGAGAAAGGTCAAGGATCACCTGGCCATGACAGGCGAGATCACCCTCCGTGGAAAGATCCTGCCTGTAGGCGGAATCAAGGAAAAAATTCTGGCAGCCAAGCGGGCCGGAATCACCGATGTGGCGATATCTGTGGAGAACAGGAAAGATGTGGAGGATATCAATGAAATATACAGACAGGGCCTGAAGTTCAGGTACGTCAGCGATATTTCGGAACTACTGCAGGTATCTCTGCTGGAAGAAAAAGTGAATCAACCGATGCCCATCGGCTAGCAGATAAGCAGTTTCGCTGTCTCAGTGGTCCCCTGAGGTTTCTTGATCCTTACAAAATAAATGCCACAAGGGAGGCCCTTTCCTTCCAGGTCGCTGAGAACAAATGATTTCTCATCATCGGAACGAATTTTATAGACCGGCATCCCTTCAAGGTTAAATACTTCCACCATGGTAATTAGTTTAGGTTGTGTAAGGCGCTTTGTAGGGGTCTAATTTAGGGTGCCGCCCAGGCAAAGTAAAGAGAAATCGTACTTATTGTGTGAAGCAGGGATTCTGTCATGTGAACCCCTCAATTTTACTGATCAAGCAAATTTCAGGAGAAATTCGCTTCAAGAAGTTTGATCTTCTGCGCCGGAATCTTCACCGAACAACTGCCCCCGGGGTACTCCAGGTGACAGTTACAACTCTTCCGGTCAACACGTGAGAGGTATTTCAGATTGACCAGGTAGGACCTGCTGGCCCTGAAAAAACTGCTTCCCTTAAAAAGCTCTTCAATGGACCCCAGGTTCTGGGTTGTCAATTCCCTGTTGCCGTTGATCAACTGCAAATGGGTATAATTACCATCCGCCTCACAATAGACTACCTCACCAGGCTTGATCAGCATGTAGCCGGCCCTGGTGTTGAGTTTGATTTTATCCGGGCCCGATTCCTTCAGGATCTTTATCAGCGCATTGATCTCCTGGCTGTTCCTTTTGTTTTTCCGTTCCCTGAAACGTTGAATGGCGCTGATCAGTTCTTCCCTGTGAATTGGTTTGAGGATATAATCAAAGACCGAGTTCCGGATGGCCTGGATGGCATAGTGCTCATAGGCGGTAACAAACACAATGCCTGGATCATATCCGGCCTCATGTACATGTTCAATGACATGGAAGCCGTCTTTGTCAGGCATCTGGATATCGAGGAAGACCAGGTCGGGTCTTTTTTTCTTCAGCAGCGCCAGCGCCTCATCTACGTTTCCAGCCAGTCCCTCAACCGATATACCCTCCTCTGATTGAAGCATATACTGAATGAGTTCACGTGCTTCCGGTTCGTCGTCAACGATCAGGATCTTCAGGAAGTCGTTCATGGTTTCAGACACATGAATTTCTCTTCAGTGCGCAAGATATAAAATTCCTGCAGTACAAAAAACAGAGTTACAGACTGGTGAGTTCATTTTTTTTTTGTATTCTTCCGGAACAAACGCTGTCCCCGATCCATGGCAAACGCCCATCCACAGAGAACCGGAGCAAATTTCGGAACCCTTCCGGTTTTCATGACCACCATTTCCACCATCCTGGGAGCCATACTCTTCCTCAGGTTCGGTTATGCTGTTGGACATCAGGGATTTATCGGCGCCATCGGGATCATCCTCCTGGGGCATATGGTGACCATTCCCACAGCCATGGCCGTAGCTGAGATTGCCACCAATCAGAAGGTTCAGGGCGGGGGCGCCTATTACATCATCAGCCGTTCATTCGGGCTGAATATAGGCTCGGCAATCGGGATCACCCTTTACCTGAGCCAGGCAATCAGTGTGGCTTTTTATATCATTGCATTTTCAGAAGCGTTTGATCCCCTCATCCGGTTTCTCCATTATGAAATTAATACCCCCCTGATCGACAAACGCTGGATCGGCCTGGCCTCCATGGGATTACTCTCGGTTCTGATCCTGACCCGGGGGGCAAACATAGGAATGAAGGCACTCTATATAGTGGTCGCCCTGCTGTTTTCTTCCCTGCTTTTCTTTTTTCTGGGGAAATCGACCCACCCCGATCAACCTTTTGTGGTCAATGCCCAGATCCAGAATCCGGATGGATTCTTTTACGTCTTCACAATCATATTTCCGGCCTTTACAGGACTGGTTGCAGGACTGGGTCTTTCGGGCGATTTAAAGAATCCAAGCAAGTCGATTCCCAGGGGAACCCTCTGGGCCACCATGGGCGGGTTTGTAGTTTACATGCTCGTCAGTTATAAACTGGCGATCAGTGCCTCCCCGGAGGAACTTGCTTCCGATCAGCTCATCATGGAGAAGATCGCCCTGTGGGGTCCCATCATTCCAATCGGGCTGGCGGCCGCCTCACTCTCTTCCGCCCTGGGCTCGATCATGGTCGCCCCCAGAACCCTCCAGGCCATGGGGTATGATGATGTGTTCCCCGGAGCCGGACTCAACCGGTGGCTCTCGCGGGGAAAGGCGAAAGACAACGAACCCACCAATGCCGGGCTGATCAGCATCATCATCGGATTTGTCTTCGTTGCATTCGGGGATATTGACTTTGTGGCAAAGATCATCTCCATGTTCTTTATGGTCACCTACGGGGTAATCTGCGTGATCTCCTTGCTGGAACATTTCGCAGCCGATCCATCCTACCGCCCGACCTTCAGATCCCGCTGGTACGTTTCCCTGCTGGGTGCCGTAACCTCCTTCTGGCTGATGTTCAAAATGAACGCCCCCTATGCCATATTATCCCTCCTGGTCATGGGAGGGATCTACATGATGGTTTCGAGCTACAAAAAAAAGGAGAAAGGACTGGTGAACCTGTTCAGGGGGGTGATCTTTCAGGCCAGCCGTCAGCTGCAGGTCCTCGCACAGCGGGCCGACAGGGAAGATCTCGAAGAACACTGGCGCCCATTTACGATCTGTGTCTCCCAGGATACCTTCATGCGGAGGAGCGCTTTTGACATGCTCCGCTGGATATCACTGAAATACGGTTTCGGCACTTACATTCATTACATCAAAGGATTCCTGACCGAAAAAACCAACCGGGAGTCGCGGGAGATTCTCAATAAACTGATCCACCTTGCTGCAGGAAGTAAAAACAGGGTCTACCTTGATACCATTATCAGTCCGTCCTATACCTCGGCCATTGCACAGGTCATACAATTATCAGGTATATCAGGGAAAGGGAACAACATGATTCTTTTCGAATTCTCCCAGGGCAGCCCTAAATCACTGGATGAAGCACTGAATACCCATGATATTCTGTACGCCACCGGTTTCGATCTCTGCGTGCTGTCCACCTCCTATAAGGGATTCGGGTATAAAAAGCAAATACATATCTGGATCACTCCCTCGGACTATGACAATGCCAACCTGATGATCCTCCTGGGATACATCATTCTCGGGCATCCCGAATGGAAAGACGGCATCATTAAAATCTTTGCATTGCACAGGCCTGATGAGGCGAGCAGAAGAAGGGAAGAGCTCAAGGATCTGATCAAGGAGGGGAGGCTCCCCATTTCACTGAAGAACATTAACATGATCAGTGAAGAAAAGGAAAAAGAGATCCGGGAGATTATCGGGCAGATTTCAGTCGATGCCGATCTGACCATCATCGGATTCAGGCATGAACAGCTAAAAACCGAAAGTTATAAGTTATTCAGCGGCTATGCAAAATTGGGGAATGTCCTGTTTGTAAGTGCCAATAAGAGGAAAGAAATCACCTAAAACACTAACTTTGAGTAAAAATCGAATGCAAAAAATAGCAGTTTTCCCGGGATCATTCGATCCGTTTACTGTTGGACATGAAAATATCGTTTTGCGTGCCCTGGATCTTTTTGACCTGATCATCGTCGCCATCGGGATCCATTCCACCAAAACCCCGCTCCTGAAGATTCAGGCCAGGGTGGATATTGTCAACAAGGTGTTCGGATCGATCGACAAGGTGCAGGCAGATTCTTTCGAAGGACTCACTGTCGACTATTGCAGAAAGGTCAATGCCACCCATATGCTCCGCGGAATCCGGACAGCTGCAGACTTTGAATACGAGCGTGCCATCGCCCAGATTAACAAGCGCATGTTACCTACCGTGGAATCCATCTTCCTGCTGACCTCCCCGGAACATACCCCGGTCAATTCGACCATCATCCGGGATATCATCAGAAATGGCGGAGATGCATCCCAGTTCCTCCCCCAGGGAATCAACATAAAGGAGTATCTTTGATCCCCATGAGATATCTGTTTGCTGCCCTGCTGGCCCTGACTGGATGGGGGCCGCTGCTGGGAGAGGATGTGTCCATCGAAGGAGAGGGAGCCGGATATGCCAACCGGACCATACAGGTCTCGGTTGCTTACAATCCCTTTGTGAACGTACCTGTTTACCGGGAATCACTGCAATGCGATGAGTCCGGGCATTTCTCTCATTCGTTCCCGCTTGAAGCCGGAAGAGTGGTTCAGTTTGAGACCGGAGCTTACCAGGCATACCTGTATATGGAACCAGGCTACCACTATCAGGTGGTATTGCCGCCCTTCAGGGAAAAACGCTACGACGAGTTGATATCGCCCTATGCCCAGCCCATCTCTATACCGCTGGAGGTGATCAGCCGTACTGATCTGCGGACAGGGGACTCCATCCCGGGCAGAAGGGATGTCAATTTTCAGATCGCCAGGTTCGACAGTGCATTTTATCGTGCCAATGAATCGGTGATCCTTCAGCGAAGGCTGGGCCAGGATTCCGATCTGGATTCCATAGAAACCAGCCTCGAAACTGCATTTTCGGTGGTTGGGGATCCGTTTTTCCGTGAATACAGGAAATACCGTTACGGGGTGTTGAGATTGAATGAGGGAAAAACAGGACTCGAAGAGATCAGCCGCCATTATCTCGGTCCGGTGATCAGGGTATCCCATCCGGGATTTGTGGAACTCTTCAGGGCCATGTTCAAGGATTTCATTTACTATTACTCAAATACCATGGATGGGAAGAGCCTGAGGGGACAGATCAACAGGACCCATGATCTGGACAGTGTGCGGATGATCATTCAAACCCATCCGGCCATCTGGTGTGATACGGTGGCCGACATGGTGCTGTTGCAGGAGCTGTCAACCCTGTTTTACAGGGGGGACTATCACCAGGAAGCCATACTCATGCTGCTCGACTCCATGAACCGTCACCCGGTATCGGCTGAAATGGCGCACTATTCCCTCCAGGTGAAAGAGAAGCTGACCAGCCTGATGACCGGGTATTCCCCACCGGAATTTCATTTGACAGATCTGCATGGCCACATGAAGTCACCTGAAGACTATGCAGGGAAATACACCTACCTTCTATTCTGTACCCCGGATCATTACGGGTGTATGATGGAATATCCCTACCTGCAATCCTACCAGGAAAAACATGCGGACTATCTGAATGTAGTCTCTATCATGGTCGCGGATGGAATGGAAAAACTGGCTGAATTTGTGGAACGGAACGGGTACAGTTGGGAGTTCCTCTATTACGGTGAAGAACGGGAGGTGTTGAATGCCTATCAGATCAGGGCCTTCCCCACTGCCTTCCTGGTTGGCCCGGATGGGAAATTGCTACTTTCACCTTCCCCGCTCCCTTCTGACGGATTTGAACAACAGCTCTTCCGTATCATGCGGTCCAGGGGAGAGATCTGATCAGAGCACTTCCCTGAAATAGAGCACATCGAGGATGCTATTGTAAGTATTCTTGCGGATCAGATCAGT
>Ga0316576_10002127_pt1 | contig 11152 bp, 7 predicted proteins | sample S0NA_FD_203075 | JGI IMG/M metagenome (GOLD analysis project Ga0316576, IMG submission 203075) | Rhizosphere microbial communities from salt marsh grasses in Alabama, United States - S0-2_050615r3r5 | ecosystem: Host-associated > Plants > Roots > Rhizosphere | place: USA: Alabama | collected... | reverse complement strand
CACCTTGTCGGCGCCGGTTCCGCCAACCGCAGCCCTGCAGTGTTCGCGCTCGATGCGTACCCGGATCGGGCTGGCGAAGTAAGCATCGGACGGACTCGCAATCAGTAGAAAGGCGAACTCGCTGGAGCTCTTGACCGCGAGGCACGGCCCGGTGCCGATCACGAACGGCCTGAGGTAAAGGGATTGTCCGTTGCCGCGGGGTATGAATTCCGCCAGCAAGGTCGTCAGTCCGCCCAGGGCGGCGGCAAACACCTCCGGGGGCAATTCCGGAATACACATTCGTCTGGAGGATTGCAGCAAGCGGCGAAAGTTGAGCTCGGGTCGAAACAGCATCGGCTCCGAATGGCCGGCGCGGTACGCTTTGAGACCTTCGAACGCCTGCTGGGCATACTGCAGGGCGGTGGCGGCCGGGTCGATTTGCAGAGGCTCGTAAGGGGCCAGGCTTCCTTCGGCCCACGCGCCGTTGCGCCAGTCGGCGCGGAACATGACAGGCGCCAGTTCCCTGCCGAAGCCCAGGGTTTCGGGCAAACGGTATCCGCTCAGTAGCCGTGACAGTTCCGTATCGGGTGAACGCTCCATTGATGGCTCCTGTGTTGCATGTATCGGGCGGCGTCACGGCCGCCTCATCCTCAGTGTGCGACGCCCGCCGCGGCACCCTCGTCCACCAGCCGTCCTGTTTCGAATCGTTCCAGGCCGAAGGGCTGCAGAAGTTCGTGCGGCCGCCCGGTAGCGATGGTATGCGCCAGCGTGTCGCCGCCTGCGGGAATGGCTTTGAAACCGCCGGTTCCCCAACCGGTGGACAGGTAGAGATTTTCAAGGGGCGTGCACCCCACGATGGGGCTGGAGTCCGGTGCGATGTCGCAGATGCCGGCCCATTGCCGCATCATTTTCAGCCGGCTCAGGCAGGGCAGCAGTTCCAGAACCGCCGACACGTTTGTCCCAGCCGTCTGCCAAACGCCGCGCTGGGCGTAGGAAGCAAACGGATCCGCGCCGCCTCCGATGACCACCTCGCCGCGATCCGACTGGCTGACGTAGCAATGGACCGCCGCGGACGCGACCACGGTATGCAGCAGCGGTTCGACGGGCTCGGTCACCATGGCCTGCAGCGCGATGCTGGTTATGGGAAGCCGCAGGCCAGCCATGCGCGCCAGTTCGCCACTGTGACCGGCGACGCACAGGGCAAAGCGGTCTCCGGCAATCCGCCCCCGATTCGTCCCGGCGGCGACAACGCGATCGTCCGCACATTCCAGCGAGCGCACTTCGCATTGCTGCAGCAGATCCACACCCGCGGCCGAGGCTGCACGGGCATACGCCCAGGCCACCGCGTCGTGGCGGGCGATGCCGCCGCGGCGCTGAATGAAGCCGCCGGCGATCGGAATGCGCGCGTCGAGGTTGATCTCCGGAACGAGACGCCTGATGTCCTCCCGGTCCATCATCTCGGAGTCGATACCGTTCATTTGCATCGCGTTGGCCCAGCGCCGGTTGATCTCGAGTTCTTCAAGACTGTGGCTCAGTTCGAGGACGCCTCTCTGGCTCAGCATGATATTGAAATCGAGGTCACGCCCAAGCGATTCGTAGAGTTGAAGCGAGTGTTCGTAAAAAGCGGCGCTTTCCGGGTAGAAATAGTTCGAGCGGCAGACCTGGGTGTTGCGTCCGGTGTTGCCGCCGCCCAGCCAGCCCTTTTCGAGCACAGCCACGTTTTGTACGCCGTGCTTCGTGGCCAGGTAATAGGCTGTTGCCAGCCCGTGTCCTCCGCCGCCCACGATCACGACGTCGTAGTGGCTTTTCGGCTCTGCGTCCCGCCAGGCCCGCGACCATCGGCGATGGCCTCCGAGAGCGTTCAGAACGAGGTTAAAAGCGGAGTAGCGGGACATCCGGTGAGCATAGCGCAGCGCCCCCGGGCCGCCAAGCAAGCCCGTGGGCCGGAACGGCGTGCGTTAGCGCGCCTTGGTCCCCTTGGCCAGGGGGGAGTATCATTGCAGCCTTGCATGGTCCGAACCTCTCGAAGCCGTGAAAATCACCGAGGTGCTGCTCGCTTTGCCCGTTCTGCTGTTGCTGTCGCTGGCGTCCGCGTCGGCGCAGGAGGTCGGCATGCCCGCCGTGGTGGTCGCCAAAGCGACGATCGAATCCTTTCCCCTGTCGGCCGAGGCCCTGGGTAACGCGAAGGCCAACGAGGCGGTTGAGATCCGGCCGCAGATCAGCGCCGCGATCATCGCCATCGAATTCGACGAGGGTCAGACGGTAAACCGCGGTGACGTGCTCGTACGCCTGGAAAATTCGGAGCCGCTGGCGGATGTGGCGGCCGCCAAGGCGACGCTGGTGGATTCAGAGAGCCAGTACCGGCGGGCAAGCGAACTGTACAAAACCAAGGTGGTTTCGGAATCCCAGCTGCAGCAGCTGGAAGCGAAGCGGGACGCCGACGCGGCCGCTGTCAACGCGGCCGAATCCCGGCTGGCGCATACGGTGATTCGCGCGCCGTTCTCGGGGCAACTGGGATTGCGCCGGGTCAGTATCGGAACCATCGTCAGCCCCTCCACGGTCATCACCACGCTGGACGACACCTCGCGAATCAAGCTTGATTTCGACGTACCGGAGGTGTTTCTTTCCCGGCTCGAGCCCGGACTGGAAGTGATCGCGCACAGCGCGGCCTGGCCGGACGTGCGTTTCAGCGGCCGGGTCACCTCGGTCGATACGCGTGTCGACCCGGTCAGCCGGACCATCACCGTGCGGGCCCTGTTGCCAAACGACCAGGGCAGACTGCGGCCTGGAATGTTCCTGACCGTCTCCCTGCTCAAGGAAGACGTGAAGGCCCTGTTGGTGCCCGAACAGGCCATTGTGCCGGAACGCAGCCGCCAGTTCGTCTACGTGGTGGGCGATGACGACATCGTGGAGCTCCGCGAGATCCGCACCGGCCGCCGCCGGCCCGGCGAAGTCGAAGTACTGGAGGGCCTCAAAGCGGGTGAACGCGTGATCAGTGAGGGCACCCAGAAGGCGCAGCCCGGAAAGCCGGTTGCAGTCCTCCCTTCATCCCCAGGTTAGCCACAGCCGATGTTCATTTCCCATCTTTCCGTGCGGCGCCCCGTGTTCGCCACGGTGGTGTCCGCGCTGCTGGTGATTCTCGGCCTGGCGGCCCTCAGGAGCCTGCCTGTGCGGCAGTACCCGCAGGTTGAAGCGCCGGTGGTCTCGATCGAGACGTCCTATCGTGGAGCGTCGGCCGAGGTTGTCGAGACGAAGGTGACCCAGGTTATAGAGGACTCCATCGCGGGTCTGGAGGGGCTGAAAAAGCTGACCTCGACCAGCCGCGACGAGAATTCCGATATCCGGGCGGAGTTTTCGCTGGATCGCGACATCGACGAAGCCGCCAACGATATTCGCGACCGCGTGTCTCGCGTGGTCGATCAGCTGCCGGTGGAAGCCGACCCGCCGGAGATCGCCAAGGTCGACAGTTCCAGCGAAGCGGTCATGTACCTGAACCTGACCTCCGATCGCCATTCCGGTCTCGAACTGACGGACTACGCCGAGCGGTATCTGGTCGACCGCTTTTCCACGGTGCCGGGCGTGGCTCGGGTGCGTATCGCCGGTTCGCGCCGCTACGCGATGCGCATCTGGCTCAACCGGGAGTCGCTGGCGGCACGGCGCCTTACCGTTAACGACGTCGAGAACGCCCTGCGCGCCGAGAACGTCGAGTTGCCGGCCGGACGGCTCGAATCACTGGACCGCGAATTTACCCTGCGCACGGATACGGGGTTCCGGGACGAAGACGACTTCCGCAAGCTCGTGGTGGGCCGCGGCGAGGACGGCCAGGTCGTGCGGCTGGGCCAGGTTGCCGAGGTTCGTATCGGGGCGGAAAACGAGCGCAGCATTGCGAGGGCCAACGGCAAGGAAGCGGTATCGCTCGCCGTCGAACAACTCTCTCAGGCGAACAGCGTGGAAGTGTCGAGCCTCGTGCAGGACGAGATGAAAGTGATTTCCGGCGAGATACCGGAGGGAATGGAACTCGCCATCAATTACGACCGGGCGGAGTTCATCCAGGCCTCCATGAGGGAGGTCTACAAGGCGCTGTTCGTCGCGATCGGTCTCGTGCTGGTGGTGATTTACCTGTTCCTGGGGTCGTTCAGGGTGACCCTGATCCCGGCGCTCGTGATCCCGGTCTCGGTGGTGGCGACCTTCATCGTAATGGCGGCGATGGGCTACACCATCAACATCCTGACCCTGCTCGGACTCGTGCTGGCCATCGGTCTTGTCGTGGATGACGCGATCGTCGTGCTGGAGAACATCTACCGGCGCATCGAATACGGCCAGAATCCATTGCTGGCCGCACTGGACGGATCGAAGGAAATCGGTTTCGCGGTGATCGCCACCACGCTGGTGCTGGTATCGGTGTTCGTGCCCCTTTCGTTCATCGAGGGCGACATTGGGCGCCTGTTCAGGGAATTCGGGATCACGCTGGCGGCCGCGGTGCTGTTCTCCAGCATTGTGGCGCTGACCCTGACGCCCATGCTCTGCTCCAAGATGCTCAAGCGGCGCAGCCTGGGCTCCGGCCTGACCAAGCTGGTGGAACGGGTTTTCGAGAAACTGATGCGCTGGTATCGGCGAGTGCTTGCGAGAGTGCTCGCGTTGCCCTGGCTGTCGGTTGCTGCGCTGCTCGGCTTCACCGTACTCTCGGTCTGGCTGGCCAGCCGCCTGCCGTCGGAGTACGCGCCGGCGGAGGATCGGGGTGCCTTTTCCGTGCTGCTCCGTGCACCGGAGGGTGCATCGCTGGAGTACATGGACCGTTATGCGCGGCGAATGGAGGCCATCCTCCTCGACGAGATCGGGGATTCCGAATCCGTGCGGCGATTTCTCACGCGCATTCCGGGGCGCTGGGGGGGCTCCGAGGTGAACAGCGCGCGGGCCATCGTGCTGCTGGTCAACTGGGACGAACGTGACGAAAGCGACAAGGAGATCGGCGCGCGGCTGCGGGAGCGTCTTGCCGAACTGCCCGGTGTTTTGTCGTTCGTGTCACACGGCAGCAGCCTTGGAATGCACTCCAGCGGGCGGCCGTTGAACATGGTCATCGGGGGGCCGGACTACGATCAGCTGCAGGTTTGGCGGGACGATTTGCTGGCGGCGCTTCGCAATGCGCCGGAAATCGTGAACCCGGACAGCGACTACCAGGAGCGTAAGCCGCAGATGAAGATTTCGGTGAACCGCAATCGTGCTGCCGCGCTGGGCGTATCGCTGTCGAATGTCGGCCGCACCCTGGAGACCATGCTGGGATCCCGCAAGGTCACAACGTATCTGGATCGGGGACGCGAGTACAACGTCATCCTCATGGGCAATGAAGAAGATCGCGCCAGTCCCGACGACCTGACCAACCTGTACGTGCGTTCCAGCCTGAACGGCAGGCTGGTGCCACTGGCGAATATCGTCGACATCACCGAACAGGCCGGGCCCGCCAGCCTGAACCGGCACGATCGCATGCGCGCGATCACCATTGAAGCGGCTTTGGCTGACGGGGTCAGCCTGGGGCAGGGCATAGACGTCATGCTGGAGAAGGCCGCCCAGACCCTGCCGGCGGCCGCCCGCATCAGCTGGGACGGCGAGAGCAAGGAATACCTGGAATCGGGCAGCTCGCTGTCCCTGACCTTCGCGCTGGCGCTGCTGATCGTGTTCCTCGTGCTGGCGGCGCAGTTCGAAAGCTTCGTGAATCCGTTGATTATTCTGGTCACCGTGCCGCTGGCCATGACCGGCGCGTTGGCCGGCCTGATCCTCTACGGTTCATCCATCAATGTGTTCAGCCAGATCGGCGCCATCCTTCTCATTGGCCTCTCGGCCAAGAACGGAGTGCTGATCGTCGAGTTCGCGAATCAGCTGCGCGACCGGGGGATGGAGATTCATGAAGCCGTCATCGAGGCTGCCGCGGTCCGCTTTCGGCCGATCCTGATGACCAGCGCAGCCACTACGTTCGGTGCCTTCCCTCTGCTCTTCGGCAGCGGCGCCGGGTGGGAGTCGCGCCAGCCCATCGGCATCGTCATCGTGTTTGGTGTAGCCATCTCTGCAGTGCTCACGCTGCTGATTGTCCCTCCCCTGTACGCGCTGTTCGCGCGCAAGACCTCATCGCCCCAGGCCGTGTCGAGATTGATCGAACAGGTGCGCGGAAGGGTGGCCGCGGAGGGCAGGGGCGGGGTGTGAAAAGCCACAGGCCCGTTGGTATGATGGGTCCAGTCAAATCGGCCGCGGCGGCGCGCGGCGCGATCCCGGGGGCGCTGCTTGGCGAATCACAGAATCTCTCAGTACACATCGATCGGTCGCCCCCTTGACATCCGCAGCGTGTCGGGCCGGGCCGTACTCGCGGGCTCGGTGTTGGCAGCGATCGCGGGCGGAGCGCTTGCCCTTCGCAATGGCGAGGGCGCAGGTTCCGCCCTGCAGCAGTCGCTGGTGTTCCTGCTCGCCGTTTTTGCGACCTGGGCGCTGGCGAGGGAACTCGACCCGGATGACCCGTCGGCGGCGTTCATCGCCATGGCCGTGGGCCTGGCGGTCGTGCTGGCGGCGCCTTCGCCGGACCTGCTCATCGCGTTCACCACGCTGGGGCTGATGAGGATCGTGAACCGCAGCAGCGGTCTCGCGGCCCGCAAGACCGATTCCGTTCTTCTGGTGGTGCTCTCGGTCGCCGTGATGTACGTGTCCGACAGCCCCTTTTTCGGGCTGGTTGCCGCCCTCGCGTTTTTCCTGGACGGAAGCCTCAGGGAGCCGCTGCGACACCAGTGGGTTTTCGGCCTGGTGAGCATCGGGGCCACGGTGGTTTACATGGTCGACCATGATATCGGCCTGGCGTACTTCAGTGCGCCGGGATCCCTGATCGAGTGGCTGACCCTGCTGTCCGTGCTGCTGCTTGCGCTCGACGCGTTGTTGCCTGGGGAAGTGAAGGCCCGCGGAGACTTCACGGATCGGCGACTCGACCCCGGTCGGGTTCATGGCGCGGTGGCCGTCGCGCTGGCAGCGACACTGCAGGGACTCAATCGACCAGGCCAGCTGGCTGTTATCATCGCCGCAATCGCCGGAATCTGCATCGGGATCGCGCTGCGCAAGGGATTCAGGTCGCCGGCGGCCTGAGAGCGGAACAGGGTTTTACCCGGCAATAGACATTGGACACACAACGAAGGAGTTACTTGACATGAAGAGCACACTGATCCTGGCAACATTGCTGCTGGCATCGTGGGCGGCCCAGGCCGCCGATTTGCCGGTCGAAGCGCGTATCGAGCAGGCGATGTTCGGCGCACACCGATCCGACGAAAACATCGCCCGCAACCGCTATCGTCATCCGGTGGGCACGCTCACATTCTTCGGCCTGAAAGACGGCATGACCGTGATGGAGATCTGGCCCGGGGGCGGTTGGTACACAGAGGTTCTGGCGCCGGTGATGCGTCATCACGGCCAGCTCATCGAGGCCGGCTACGACGTTGACGTGCCTGACCAGCCGAAGTATCGATACGGTCTGCAGATGGACCTGTTGGATACGTTCGCCGCGAACCCCGAGGTTTACGACCAGGTTGCGGTGGTGCCGTTTTCCCCGCCGCAATCCGCCTCTTTGGGAAGTCCGGATTCCGTTGACATGGTCCTGACCTTCCGGAACACGCACGGCTGGATCAGCGACGGCCTGGCGGAAGCGGTCTTCGCCGAATTCGCCCGCGTACTCAAGCCGGGCGGCGTGCTGGGAGTCGTGCAGCATCGTGCGCCGGATGATGCCGATCCACTGAAGTCGGCTGAAATGGGCTACGTGTCCGAAAAGGCGGTGATCGACCTCGCCCGGAAGGCGGGCCTCTACCTGGAGGCGCGTTCCGAGGTCAATGCCAATCCGGCGGACACCAGGGATTACGAGGGTGGTGTCTGGACGTTGCCGCCGACGTTCGCTGCCTGCGGGGACATCGAGGATAACAAAGCCGCGCAGGAGTGCCGGGACAAGTACCAGGCAATCGGCGAGAGCGACCGCATGACTCTGCGGTTCCGCAAACCTCTGGAGTAGGCGAACCGGGGCGTCAATGCGAGGCGCGCTCCAGCGCCTCGCTCGCCTCGAGCCACTCGGCCTCCAGCGACTCCAGTCGTGCTCGCTCCTGGCCCTGCTCCTGCATCAGTCCGGTCAGTTCGCCCTTGCAGTCCGGATCGCTGTATAGGGTGGTGTCCGCAAGTCGAGACTCGAGTTCACCGAGCCGTTGACGGCAGTCGTCGAGGCCTTTCTCGACGCGTTTTACACGATCACTCAACGGTTTGAGTTGCTGGCGCCGACGTGCGTCAAGTTGCCGTTGCATCTTCTTGCCGGGGGTATGCTGGCGGCTTTCCGAACCGGAACCGGATGTCGCGCCGGTTCGTGCTTCCTGCTCCGACAGCCACGCCGAATAGTGGTCGAGATCGCGGTCGAAGCGCTCGACGCGCCCCCCGTGCACCACAAGCAACTCGTCACAGACTGAGCGCAGCAGGTGCCGGTCATGTGAAATGACCACCATCGCGCCGGCATATTCGACCAGTGCCCGGCTGAGCGCCTGCCGCATTTCCAGGTCCAGGTGGTTGGTCGGCTCGTCCAGCAGCAACAGGTTGGGTTTTTGCCTGATCATCAGCGCAAGCACAAGCCTCGCCTTTTCCCCGCCGGAGAATGGCGCGACCGGCTCGAATACGCGTTCGCCACCGAAACCGAAGCCGCCCAGGAAGCGGCGCAATTCGGCCTCCGATGCCGCGGGATCCAGTGCGTGGACATGTTCATACGGGCTGCGCTCCGCCTGCAGAAGGTCCAGTTGGTGCTGTGTGAAATAGCCGATACGCGTGTCGCGACCGGCAGTTCTTCGCCCGGCCAGCAAGGTGCTCCCGTCCGCCAGCGCCTTGACCAGCGTGGACTTGCCCGCGCCGTTTGCGCCGAGTAGCCCGATGCGGTCACCGGCGGAAACCACCAGATCGACCCCCTCCAGGACCGGCTGGGCGTAGCCGGCAGTGACCTGTTCGAGTTGCACCAGGTGTTGGGGCTGTCGGTGCGGCTCGAGGAACTGGAAGTGGAAGGGGGAGTCCACATGGGCCGGCGCAATGTCGGTCATGCGCTCGAGCATCTTGAGGCGGCTCTGCGCCTGGCGTGCCTTGGATGCCTTGTACCGAAACCGATCGACATAGGACTGTATGTGGCGTATTTCCTGCTGCTGTTTTCGATGCATGGCCTGCTGCAGGGCAAGCTGCTCCGCTCGCTGGCGTTCAAACTGGCTGTAGTTGCCGCTGTACAGGCGGATTTGTCCGGCGTCTATGTGCGCGATCCGCGTACAAACGGCATCCAGAAAGTCCCGGTCATGTGAAACCAGGAGCAGTACGCCAGAGTAGCTCTTGAGCCAACCTTCGAGCCACAGTATGGCCGGGAGATCGAGATGGTTGGTGGGCTCGTCCAGCAACAGGATGTCGGACCGGCACATCAGCGCCTGGGCGAGGTTCAGGCGCATGCGCCAGCCGCCTGAAAAGGCTTCGACCGGGCGGGCGAGGTCAGAGTCGGCGAAACCCAGCCCGTGGAGCAGGCGGCCGGCCCGCGCCTCGGCCGTGAAGCCATCCGCCAGTTCGAAGCGCTCGTGGAGGTCGTGGACCTCGGCGCCTTCTGCTTCTGCCTCTCGCAAGCCTGACTGGATGGCCCGCAACTCCTCGTCCCCGTCCATTACGAAATCCAGGGCCGTGCGGGGACCCCGCGGGCTCTCCTGAGCGACATGCGCGACCCGGTCATTGTCGCTGATGCATGCTTCGCCGTGGTCTGTTTCCAGCCGTCCCAGCAACAACTCGAACAGCGACGTTTTGCCGCTGCCATTGGCGCCGACCAGTCCCAGGCGATCGCCGCGGTGGGCCTGGAAACTGACGTTGTCAAACAGCAGCCTTGGCCCGCGGCGCAGGCTTACCTGGTTCAGACTCAGCACGTTCGGTGTCAGGGGAATGTCATCGGGAACCCGCTATTATATCCTCGCGAACATGAAAAGAGCGCTCTACATTGCACTGGCCCTGCTTGCCGTCTTTGCCTGGCGCGACTGGCGCACGCGCGAAATCGTCCACCCGCCCGGCGTGCTGGTGCCGGAAGCGCCGCGCCAGGCCATGCTGGACAACGGCGGGGTCATCGAGGTCGACGGCTACCACCTGACGCGCCGCGCCCGCTACGGGATACGGGCGCGCGTTCTGTCGCGTGAGGATTACCACTGGGGCGCGGAATCCGATCTTTCGCCGATGGACCTGGCGCTGGGATGGGGACCCATGTCGGACCAGGCGGTGCTGGACCGTATCGAAATCACACAGGGAGGGCGCTGGTATTTCACCCGGTACGAGTTACCGGCGCCTCTGCCCGACGGAGCGATCGTCCGCCACAGCGGCAATGTGCACATGATTCCCGCGAACGCCGGAGTCGCGGCCGCGCTGAAGCGGATCCGGAAAGGCGATATCGTCGATGCGCGGGGCTATCTCGTGGATGTCGACTCGGACACGGGCTTTCGCTGGCGCACTTCGCTCAGGCGTGACGATACCGGCGGCGGCTCATGCGAACTGATGTATCTGGAATCGCTCCAGATCGAGGAAGGCGGCTAACCGCGTCGGCGTGGTTGCCACAGACCCGGCGGCCCGTACACTATGGGACAGAATCCGGACAGGAAGCACGGGCATGAACGAATCGAACAGCCAGGATATGCCGGACAAGGAGGCGACAACAGAGGCGCCCAAGCCATTCGTCGCCCCTTGCCGCGACCTGCCGCGCAACGCGTCGCTGAGCTGGCTGAAGCTCGGCTGGGCCGATTACCTGGCCGCGCCCGGCCTGAGCGTGGCCTGGGGCGCATTCTGTTTCCTGCTCTCCGCGCTGGTGGCGTGGACGTCCTGGAAGGCCGGCGGGTGGGTGCTGCTGATCAGCCTGCTGTCCGGCTTCGTGTTCGTCGCCCCGTTGCTGGCATTCGGCATGTACAGCATCAGTCGGCAGCTCTGTCTGGGCGAGCAGCCGACACTGAAGCAGACCCTGCGGGCGGCGCGCCGTCCGTTCACGAATTCACTGGTCTTTACGTTGGCGCTGCTGATTATCTTCCTGTTATGGGCGCGGGCCGCCTCGATGGTCAGCATATTCTTTCCGGCTCGTGGACACATAGTGCTCAGTGACCTGGTGATGTATCTTGGCGTCGGCTCCGCG
>Ga0316576_10002126_pt1 | contig 11152 bp, 7 predicted proteins | sample S0NA_FD_203075 | JGI IMG/M metagenome (GOLD analysis project Ga0316576, IMG submission 203075) | Rhizosphere microbial communities from salt marsh grasses in Alabama, United States - S0-2_050615r3r5 | ecosystem: Host-associated > Plants > Roots > Rhizosphere | place: USA: Alabama | collected... | reverse complement strand
AAGCGGTCGTCCGCCGGATCGGCACTCATCATCGCGATCATGCCGGTCAGGGTGAGCACGCCTTCGCGCAGATCCGTGCCCGGCGTCTTGCCCGACTGAAGCGACTCCGAGGTGATGTCCACCAGGTCGTCCGCAAGCTGGAAGGCCACCCCGATGCGCTCGCCGAACTGCGCGAGCACCTCGACCTGCTCCTCGGGGGCACCCGCCATCAGCGCGCCGTAGCGCCCTGACGCGGCGATCAGGGAGCCGGTCTTGTCCGCCACGACCTCGAGATGATGCTCGATGGGATCCTGCCCCGCGCGCGGGCCGACCGTCTCTCGAATCTGGCCCTTGCACAGGCGTTCGAAGGTGTGCGCCTGGATCCGGACCGCCTCCGGCCCCAGATCCGCAAGGATCGCCGACGACCGCGCGAACAGGAAGTCACCGGTGAGGATGGCAAGCGCGTTGTCCCAGCGGGAGTTCGCCGACGGCGCCCCTCTGCGCACCTGCGCCTCGTCCATGACGTCGTCGTGGTAAAGGGTGGCCAGATGGGTCAGCTCCACGACCACACCGGCCGGGACCACGCCCCATGAACCCGCGTCGCCGAACTGCGCCGCAAGCAGCACCAGGAGGGGGCGGAAGCGCTTGCCGCCGGCCTCGACGAGGTACCGGGACGCATCCGCGATGAACTCGTCGTCGCTCGCCACGGCCACCCGCAGCCCGTCTTCGACACTGGCCATCCCGGCCGCGAGCCGCGCCTCGAGGGCAGCGTCCGGCAGGGAGATGCCCAGCAGCGAGTCGGTCACCACGACAACGTACTACCGGATGAAGACGCCTGCCTGCTCGATGATGTCCAGCAGCCACTGCGGGAAGATGCCGAGGGCGATGGTCATCACGGCACAGGCCGTCAGGGCGATAGTCGTGAACGCAGACGGAACGACCACGGACGCGGTGTCCGGACCCGGCTCGGCGAAGTACATCAGGACGATCACGCGCACGTAGAAGAACGCGGCGATGATGCTGGCGATGACGCCGACGACGACGATCCAGACGTTGTCCACTGCGAGGGCTGCTGCGAAGACGCCGAACTTGGCGACGAAACCGCTGGTGAGCGGGATGCCGGCAAGCGAGAACATGAACAGCGAGAACACGGCGGCGACCACGGGTGACCGCTTCCCCAGCCCCGCCCACGCCGACAGGTGAGTTGCCTCACCGGAAGAGTCCCGAACCATGGAGACGATGGCGAACGAGCCGATGGTGGTGAACGAGTACGCGATGAGGTAGAAGATCGAACTCGCCAGGCCCTGCGGCGACGCCGCGAGCACGCCGATCAGGACGAACCCGGCCTGCGCCACGGACGAGTAGGCGAGCATGCGCTTGATGTCCGTCTGCGTGATCGCGACGACGACGCCGACCAGCATGGTCAGTGCCGCGATGATCCACAGCATCGCCTCCCAGTCCCAGCGCATGCCGCCGAGTCCCACGTACAGCAGCCTCAGCAGCGCCCCGAAGGCGGCAATCTTCACCGCGGCCGCCATGAAGCCGGTGACGGGCGTCGGCGCACCCTGATACACGTCCGGCGCCCACTGATGGAACGGCACCGCCGCCACCTTGAAGAGCAGGCCTACGAGCAGCAGTGCCATGCCCGTGAGCACCAGCGTCGTCTCAGTCGGCTTGCCCGTGAGCGCATCGGCGATGTCGACGAACCCGATCGAGCCGCTGTAGCCGTAGAGCATCGCGACGCCGAACAGGAAGAAGGCCGAGGAGAACGCGCCCAGGAGGAAGTACTTGAGTGCCGCCTCCTGAGAGAGCAGCCGGCGGCGCCGTGCCATGCCGGCCAGCAGGTAGAGCGGCAGCGACATGACCTCGAGGGCGACGAACATCATCAGCAGATCGTTCGACGCGATGAACGCGAGCATGCCCGTGATCGAGAACAGGAGGAAGGGCCAGACCTCGGTCTGCAGATAGCCGCGGTTGGTGAATTCACGCTCGTCGTCCGAGCCCGGCAGAGTCGACGCGCGGGCCGCGAACGCGTCACCCTGCGGGTCGATCGACCGCTCGGCGAACGTCAACGCGGCGAGGAATGCCACGACGAGCAGTGAGCCCCAGAGCAGGAGGGTCGGCCCATCGACAGCGAGCGCCCCCTCCCCCGTGACCAGGCGGGTCCCTCGCAGGTCGACGGTCACCGCGAACGCCGCCGCGATCGAGCCCAGCACGAGGACGAGCTGGGTCGGCCGCCGCCCGCCGCGGGGAACGAACGCCTCGACGAGCACTGACACCACGGCCGCCCCGAACATGATGAGGAGCGGTGCGATGGCGTAGTAGTTGATGCTCGGCAGGTCGAACGTCGTCACAGTGTCCGCCGTGGCGACGGTGGCCAGCGCGCTCACTGGTCAGCTCCTTCCGCAGGAAGGCCGGCTGACGGGATGGTCGGCGCCGGGTCGGTGGCGCCGACGCTCGTCATGGTCCTCTCGACGGCCGGGTTGATCACGTTGAACAGCGGAGCCGGGTAGAAGCCCAGGAAGATCGTCAAAGCGGCTATCGGAACGAGGGCCGTGATCTCCCGCGCGCCCAGGTCGCGCATGCCGACCAGCTCCGGCTTCAGTGGACCGGTCATCGAGCGCTGGTACAGGCGCAGAACGTACGCGGCCGTGATGACGATGCCGAGCGTGGCGATCGCGCCCACCCACAGGTAGCGCTGGAACGTGCCCAGCAGTACGAAGAACTCCCCGATGAACGACACCAGTCCCGGCAACGCCAGCGACGACAGGGCCGCGATCATGAAGAACCCGGACAGCACGGGGGCGACCTTGTTCACGCCTCCGTAGTCCGAGATCAGGCTGGAGCCGTGGTACCTCGTCATCAGGAATCCAGCGGTGAGGAACAGGGCGGCGGTGGAAAGGCCGTGGGCCACCATGTAGATCACGGAGCCACTCATGCCGTCCGTGGTGAACACGAACACGCCCAGGGCAATGAAGCCGAAGTGGGACATCGACGAGTAGGCGAAGAGCCGGCGCATGTCGTTCTGGCCCAGGGCTACGTAGGCTCCGTAGAAGATGCCGATGAGCGCCAGCGCGATGACCATCGGCGTGTAGAACGACGAGGCCGCCGGGAAGATCGGCAGCAGGTACCGCAGCATGCCGAACGTACCCACTTTGTCGAGGACGCCGATAAGGAGCACCGACGTGCCCGGCTTCGCCTCCGCGGCGGCATCCGGGAGCCACGTGTGGAACGGCCACAGCGGGGCCTTGACGGCGAATGCGAGGAAGAAGCCCAGGAAGAGCACCTTCTGCGTGTTCTCGTCGATGTCCAGCCCGGCCAGGGAGAGGAAGTCGAAGGTGCCCTCGCCCAGCAACTGTGCCGACACGACGTACAGGCCGATCATCGCCGCGAGCATGAACAGGCCGCCGACAAGGCTGTAGATCAGGAACTTGACCGCAGCGTAGGAGCGCTGCACCCCGCCGTACCGTCCGATGAGGAAGTACGTGGGAACGAGCATGACCTCGAAGAAGACGTAGAAGAGGAAGACGTCGGTGGCCACGAAGACGCCGATCATCAGCGTCTCCAGCACCAGGATCAGTGCGAAGTAGCCTTTGACGCTGCCGCGACCGTCCTCCACGTCGTTCCAGCCCGCCAGGATCACGATCGGCACCAGCACGGCCGCCAGTGCCACGAGCACGAGCGCAATACCGTCGACGCCCACCGAGTAGGAGATGCCGAAGGCCGGGATCCACGGCTGCGACTCCACGAACTGGAAGGGCTCGGTCGAGTCGGCCTGGAACTGCAGGGACATGAGCACCGTCAGGACGAGCGTCGCGAACGCGAAGAGCAGGGCGACCTGCTTGGCGAGCGCGGCGCGCGCGGACGGGAGCAGGGCCACGACGGCGCTGCCGACGAGCGGCACCACCATCAGCGTGGTCAGCCAGGGAAAGTCGCTCACGAGGCCCTCACCAGAACCAGGGCGAGGACGACGAGCACGGCGCCACCCACCATCGACAACGCATATGACCGGGCGAATCCTGTCTGGTACCGCCTCAGCCGCCCGGACAGGCCGCCGGTGAAGGCGGCGACGCCGTTGACCAGGCCGTCCACGGCCCTGCCGTCGAACCAGACGAGTACTCGCGACGAGACATACGTGGGCTGCACCACGAGCACGTCGTTGACCTCGTTGCCGTACAGCTCCTCACGCGAGGCCCGGGTGAGCCACGAGCCGCGCGGAGCCTCGGTGGGCACCTCGCGACGGGCGTACATCAACCACGCAATGACGGCCCCGATGAGCACAAGGACCAGCGTGGCCGCCTCGTAGGCGATCTCCGGCAGCGGCAGTTCGGCCGTCTCGAGACCGGTCACCGGCTCGAGCCACGTCTCGATATTGCCCCAGAAGAGCAGGGCCATGCCCAGGAAGGTCGCCCCGATAGCGAGGATGATCAGCGGGATGGTCATCACCGGCGGCGACTCGTGCGGGTGGTCCTCGTCCTCCCAGCGCTTCTTGCCGAAGAAGGTCATCGCGACGATGCGCGTCATGTAGAAGCCGGTCAGTCCGGCGGCCCCCATGGCCAGGAGACCCACCAGGGTGCTCTTCTCGAATGCCGCGTGGATGATCGAGTCCTTGGACCAGAAGCCGGAGAACGGCGGGATGCCGATGATGGCGAGGTAGTCCACGATGAACGTGATCGCCGTGATCACCATCGCGGCGTAGAGCGCACCGAAGCGCCGCATGTTCACCTTGTCACGCATGCCATGCATCACGGAGCCAGCCCCGAGGAACAGCCCGGCCTTGAACACGCCGTGAGTGAGCAGATGGAAGATCGCGAAGACGTACCCGATCGGGCCCAGGCCGGCGGCCGTGATCATGTAGCCGATCTGGCTCATCGTCGAGCCGGCGAGCGCCTTCTTGACGTCGTCCTTCGCGGAGCCGATGATCGCGCCCATCCACATCGTGATGACGCCGACGATGATGACCGCCGTGGCGGCCCACTCCGCGGCAGTGAAGATGACGTTGCTGCGGACGATCAGGTAGACGCCGGCGGTGACCATCGTTGCGGCGTGGATGAGGGCGGACACCGGAGTCGGGCCCTCCATCGCGTCCAGCAGCCACGCCTGGAGCGGGAACTGCGCGGACTTGCCCGTCGCAGCGAGGAGGAGCAGGAGGCCGATCGCGGTGAGCGTGCCCTCGCTGGCCTGGTCCGCCACGCCGAACACGTCCTGGAACGAGACCGAGCCGAACGTGACGAACAGCAGCATGATCGCCAGCGACAGGCCCACGTCGCCCACGCGGTTCATGATGAACGCCTTCTTGGCGGCTGCTGCGGCCGCGGGCCTGTGCAGCCAGAATCCGATGAGCAGGTAGCTCGTCAGGCCGACGCCCTCCCACCCCACGTACAGGAGGAGGTAGTTGTTCGCCAGGACCAGGATGAGCATGGCGGCGACGAACAGGTTGAGGTAGCCGAAGAACTTCCGCTTGTTCTCGTCATGGGACATGTAGCCCAGCGAGTAGATGTGGATCAGGCCGCCCACTGTGGTGATGAGGAGCACGAACACCATCGACAGCTGGTCGAGCTGGAAGGCCATGTCGGCCTGGAAGGAGCCGGCGAACACCCAGGTGTAGAGCGTCTGGTTGAAGGTGCGCTGCTCGGGGGCGTTCTGCATCATCGACAGCAGCATCACCCAGCCGATGACGGCCGACGCCACCACCAACAGGACGGCGAGGTACGGCCCCCATGAGTTGGTGCGTCGACCGCCGAACAGCAGCACGGCAGAGCCGGCGAGCGGGAGGGCGATGAGCACCCAGATGAGAGAGAACACCCCCTCTGCGGGCATGAGCTCAGTCACTGTGCGGTCCAATCCATCGTGGCGTGTCCAGCGTGAGTGCGGGGGCGGTCGTGGTCACCATCAGTACTTCAGGAGGTTGGGTTCGTCGATGGAGGCGGATCGCCGGGTGCGGAAGATCGTGACGATGATGGCCAGCCCCACCACGACCTCGGCCGCCGCCACGACCATCACGAAGAACGCCACTGTCTGTCCGTCCAGGTTCCCGTTCATGCGGGAGAAGGCGACGAAGGCCAGGTTCGCCGCGTTGAGCATCAGCTCGATCGACATGAAGACGACGATCGCGTTGCGGCGTACCAGCACGCCGACGGCCCCGATGCTGAACAGCACCGTAGCGAGCACGACGTAGTTGGAGGGGTTCATTCGCTCCTGCCCTCCGTGATCTCCCGCACCTCATCGATGTCCACACGGTCTAGCTGCCGCTCGTCGGCACGTGCCCGGACCGGCGCCGGCACGCTGATGTCGCTCGTGCTGCCGTCCGGGAGGATGGCCGGGGTGTCGACCGCGTTGTGCCGCGCGTAGGACCCGGGCACCGGAAGGTTGCCCGGATGACCGCCGCCGCGGACGCGGGCGATCGCGAGATCCCTCTGCGTCGGCGCCGGGCGCCACCTGTCGCGGTGGGCGAGCACCATGGCGCCCATGGCCGCAGTGATGAGCAGCGCGGACGTGAGCTCGAACACCAGCAGGTAGCGCGTGAAGATCAGGTTGGCGATGCCCTGCACATTGCCGCCGTCGGCCGCGTTGGCCGCGTCCAGCCCTACGGTCGTGGCGCCCGTCAGCCCGTGGCCGATGGTCCAGATCAGCAGGACCGCCATGCCGAGTCCGAAGAGGATCCCCGCGAGACGCTGTCCCTTGATCGTCTCGATGAGCGAGTCGGAGGAGTCGACGCCGACGACCATCAGCACGAACAGGAAGAGCATCATCACGGCCCCGGTGTAGACGATCACCTGGACCATGCCGAGGAACGGAGCCGAGTTGGCGACGTACAGGATGGCCAGATTGATCATCGTCAGGGCCACCCAGAGGGCGCTGTGGACCGCCTTGCGTGACAGCACCATCCCGAGCGCCCCCGCAACCGCGAGCGTTGCGGAGACCCAGAAGACGATCTGCTCGCCGGTGTTGGCGTCGACTTCGGTCACGAGGCCACCCCCTCGGCGTCGTCGGCCGTGCTCGAGGTCTTCTGCTCGGGCGAGGCACCCTTGACCTTGTTGGCGTAGTAGTCGCGTTCCGTCATCCCGGGCACCATGTCGTGGGGTGGCGCAAGCATGCCTGGCTGGAGGGGCGCAAGCAGGTCGGCCTTCTCGTAGATCAGCTTCGCGCGGGCGTCGTCCGCGAGCTCGTACTCGTTGGTCATCGTGAGCGCCCGCGTCGGGCAGGCCTCGATGCACAGTCCGCAGAGAATGCAGCGCAGGTAGTTGATCTGGTAGACGCGCCCATAGCGCTCGCCAGGCGAGAACCGCTCCTCGTCGGAATTGTCCGCGCCCTGCACGTAGATGGCATCGGCCGGGCACGCCCACGCGCACAGCTCGCAGCCGACGCACTTCTCGAGCCCGTCCGCCCACCGGTTGAGCTGATGTCGACCGTGGAAGCGGGGCGCGGTGGGCACCTTGTGCTCCGGGTACTGCTCCGTCACCACCTTCTTGAACATCGTCAGGAAGGTGACGCCGAAGCCGCGGACAGCCTGCGGCATCTCAGGCATGGGGCTCCTCCCCTGTGGGCTCGTCGGAGGACTCCGAGGTCGCGGGTGGCTCCTGCACGATCGTCGTGCCCTGCATGGCTGCGCGCCTCGAGGTGTAGCTGAAGGACTGACCCGGCATCGGCGGCACCGGGAAGCCGGCCTCCGTCGGATCGAAGGCGCTCAAGCGCGCCCGCTCCGCCTCCTCGGCGGCCCGCTGGCGACGGCTCTGCGCGGACTGCACGGCCCACGACACGCCCAGCAGCAGGAGGATGAGCACCGCGCCGCCGACGAGGATCTGGGTGGTGGTCGCGGTGACCTCGTTGCGGAGCACGCGGGCCACGGCCACGATCATGATCCACACGATCGAGACCGGGATCAGGACCTTCCACCCGAACTTCATGAACTGGTCGTATCGCATGCGAGGCAGCGTGCCGCGCAGCCAGATGAAGACGAAGATGAAGATCTGGACCTTGATGAGCCACCACAGCATCGGCCACCAGCCCTGGTTCGCACCCTCCCACAGCGAGAGCGGCCAGGGAGCGATCCAGCCACCGAGGAACAAGGTGGTGGCCAGAGCGGAGACGGTGACCATGTTGATGTACTCGGCGAGGAAGAAGAGCGCGAACTTCAGCGAGGAGTACTCGGTGTGGAAGCCGCCGACGATTTCGCCCTCCGCCTCGGGCAGGTCGAACGGCGCACGGTTGGTCTCGCCCACCATCGCCGTCGTGTAGATGAGGAACGAGGGCAGCAGGATCACGGCGAACCAGATCGGCTGCTGCGCTGCGACGATCTCAGACGTGGACATCGAGCCGGCGTACAGGAACACGGCGACGAAGGCCAGGCCCATGGCGATCTCGTAGGAGATCATCTGCGCGCTTGAGCGCAGGCCGCCCAGCAGCGGATACGTGGAACCCGACGACCAGCCCGACAGCACGATGCCGTAGATGCCGATGGAGGCGATGGCCAGCACGTAGAGGACGGACACCGGGAAGTCGGTCAGCTGGAGCGGCGTCTCCACGCCGAAGATGGACACGGCGGGCCCGAACGGGATGACCGCGAAGGCCAGGAACGCTGCCGTCGCGGAGATCACCGGCGCGAGCCAGTAGACCGCCAGGTGCGCGGCCTTCGGGATGATCTCCTCCTTCAGCGCCAGCTTCATGCCGTCCATGAGCGACTGCAGAAGCCCCTGAGGGCCGGTGCGGTTCGGACCGATGCGGTTCTGCATGCGGGACACCACGCGTCGCTCCCACCAGATGGTGAAGAGCGTGAGCAGCACGAGCATCAGGAAGATCGCGACGACCTTGAGGATCACCAGCCACCAGGGATCCGTTCCGAAGAGTCCGAACTGCGAGCCCGTCATGCGGCACCTCCCGCGGAGATCTGGATCGGGCTGCCGGGCACAAGTCCGAGATCGGCGTGGATGTGGCAGCCGGGCGAGTTCATCGGCAGCCAGACCACGCCGTCGACGACGTCCCCCACTGCGACGGGCACAGTCAGGGCTCCTGCTGGTCCCGACACCGTGACGGTGTCGCCCAGGCCCTCGGCGGCTGAGGCCGACATCACCGCAACGGTCGGGCGTGCGGTCGCGGCCATGTGGGGCTCGCCCTCCTGCATGAGGCCGGAGTCGAGAAGCAGCCGCCACGAGGCCAGCAGCATGCCGCCCGGATCAGCCGCGGGAGCCTCGGCCGGGGCCGCCCACCGTGCACCGGCCCACGGACCCAGAGATCCCATCTCGGATCGCAGCCCCGTGACGTCGCCAGGAGCCGTCGTGCCCATCGCTGCCGCGATCATGGAGAGCACCTTCGCATCGCTCATCATCATCGCGTCGCGGAAGACCTGGCCGAAGGTTCGGGGCCGACCCTCCCAGTCGAGGAAGGTGCCGGACTTCTCGGTGACCACGGCCACGGGGAAGACCACGTCCGCCCGCTCGGTCACGCCCGAGTGGTGGTTCTCTAGGGAGACCACGAAGCCCGCGTTGTCGACCGCGGCGGAGGCGAGGGCTGCGTCGGGGTAGTCGGCCAGCTCGACGCCGCCGATGACGAGCGCGGCCAGGCGGCCGTCCCGCGCGGCCTCCAGCAGAGCGGTCCCGCTGCTGCCCTTGGCGCTCGGAAGCTCGTCGGCGTCGATCTCCCACGCGGCGGCCACCTGCGCCCGCGCCGTTGCATCCTCCAGCGGGCGGCCGCCGGGCAGGAGTCCGGCCAGGGCTCCGGCGTCGAGTGCGCCGCGCTCACCGGCTCGGCGCGGCACCCACGCCAGGGCGGCGCCGGTCTGCCGGGCGAGCTCGATGACGGCCGACAGGGTGCCGGCCGACCCCGCCGCACGCTCACCGACCATGATGACGGCGCCATCCTGGCTGAGCAGGCCGCGGACGTCGTCGTCCAGCGCGCTAACCGCCTGGGCCTCGGTGCCCGGCCGCGCCGGGATCAGGGTGCCGGCCATCTTCTTGAGGCCGTCGCTGGACAGCGACCCGATCGACAGCACGCGCGTACCCCGACCGGACGCCTTGCGAAGGCGCAGGAAGACGATCGGGGACTCGTCCTCAGGCTCGAAGTCAACGAGAAGCACCGCCGGAGCGGATTCGAGCTGCTCGTATGTCACGGATACCGGAGCGCCGGCCACTGTGGATGCGAGGAACGCGGTCTCCTCGTCGGACGTCTGCCGCACCCGGAAGTCGATGTCGTCGGAACCGAGGACGGCGCGCGCGAAGCGGCCATATGCGTAGGCGTCCTCGACCGTGCTGCGGCCGCCGACCAGCACGCCGACGCTGCCGCGGGCGCCGGCCAGGCCCTGCGCGGCAAACTCGATCGCCTCGGGCCACGAGGCGGGGCGGAGCTCACCGTTCTCGCGGATCATCGGGTTCTCGATCCGGCCCTCCGCCAGGTACGGGAAGGCGAAGCGGCCCTTGTCGCAGTTCCACTCCTCGTTGACCGCCGGGTCATCCCAGGCCAGCCGGCGAGTCACGACGCCACGTCGGTGGTCGGTGCGGAGCGAGCAGCCCGAGGCGCAGTGCTCGCAGGTCGTCGGCACGGAGACCAGGTCGAAGGGGCGTGACCGGAAGCGGTACGACGCGCTCGTGAGAGCGCCCACCGGGCAGATCTGCACGGTGTTGCCCGAGAAGTACGAGTCGAACGGAACATCCTCGGCGATGCCCACTTGCTGCTTGGCGCCGCGCTGGAGGAGGTCGATCAGCGGGTCGCCGGCGATCTGGTCGGCGAAGCGGGTGCATCGAGCACAGGACACGCAGCGCTCGCGGTCGAGCAGGATCTGCGCGCTGACGTTGATCGGCTTCTCGAACAGGCGCTTCTCGCCGTCGAAGCGGGTGTCCGGACGGCCCACCGACATCGCCTGGTTCTGCAACGGGCACTCGCCGCCCTTGTCACAGACCGGGCAGTCGAGCGGGTGGTTGAGGAGGAGGAACTCCATCACGCCCTCCTGCGCCTCACGGGCAACGTCGGAGGAGTACTGCGTCTTGACGTTCATGCCGTCGGACAGCACCTGGGCGCAGGCGGGCTGCGGCTTCGGCATGCCCTCGACCTCGATGAGACAGGCGCGGCAGGCGGCAACTGGCTCGAGCAGTGGGTGGTCGCAGAAGCGCGGGATCTCGATGCCGAGCTGCTCTGCGGCGCGGATGACCAGCGTGCCCTTGGGCACCTGCATCTGCACGCC
>Ga0316576_10002125_pt1 | contig 11153 bp, 8 predicted proteins | sample S0NA_FD_203075 | JGI IMG/M metagenome (GOLD analysis project Ga0316576, IMG submission 203075) | Rhizosphere microbial communities from salt marsh grasses in Alabama, United States - S0-2_050615r3r5 | ecosystem: Host-associated > Plants > Roots > Rhizosphere | place: USA: Alabama | collected... | reverse complement strand
TCGAAGACTGCGCGAGATCACCCACGTCGAGTCACAATGGCGGTATGGCGTGCCTGGCACCTTTCATATGGCACCTTTCATAGCGAGGTTCACAAATGAAACAGTCGATATTGTGGTTGTTGGTTCTTTTCCTTCAGGGTTCCTTTGTTGCCGCATCCATCCCACCGCCTGACGCGTGGATCCCGACAGACGAGGAAACAGCTGCCGCAATCAACATCGTTGGAAGTGATTTTGCAAAGATAAGAACTGCTGATGATGTGGAGTTGCCGGTTCTCCACCTTGAAGCTACGAATCACATCTGTGAACTACTCGCGACTGACAACGCGAACGTCTCGGCATTCGTTTTGGACTTCCTCTGGGAGTACCGTGAGGTAATGGACCTGTCTGAGCTTGACCAATGCTCTGAGGTTGACAGGCTTCCGCCGAAGCTTGGCCAGATCCTCGACAATCTACAAGATCGCTCAGAGTTATTTTTTCTTGAGCAAAGGAACAAACGTGATGTTCTGGTTTCTTGCCTGGAAAACGGCTCAATTGAGTTGTGGCGAGGAACCGTACTACTCGCGACAGATTGCGTCGCCAGTGCTGTCTGGGACGGTGTCAGCGGGTTGGAGACTTACATTAAGACCGCGTACCGTCAGAGTTTTCCACAACCCGTTCAGGAGGTAGTGTCGCTCGAAAGCCTTCTCAAGATCTACGAGTTTACCGCGGGTGAGGGGGATGCGTGGGAATGTCGCGAACGGGCGATCGAAAGGATCCTGGCAATCGGAACAGATCTTGGGCCTCGGCTGGAGGCAGACGCTAGTTTCCGGTCTTTTGTTTTGGACCTCGGGAAAAAGCAGTGCCTGTACGGACGGGAAAAGCCGTGTGAACGATTCCGAGCTTTCATTGCACCTCTATGGCCATCAGAGGATGGAGGTACGCCGGCCGAATTACCCTTCCGAAAGCACCGATAATGCAATGATACTACCTATTGAAGCCCCTTCAGAAGAGGTCAAGAAGGCGAAAAGGTGCACGCATTAGAACCCTTCTTTGAGTGTCAGGTCCGCGGTACCGTAGTTGTGGTCGATTGAGGCAAGGAGGGGGCGATGCCTCGGAGCCTCAGGGTGTTTGTCGAGGGCGGGATCTACCACGTCTACAACCGGTTCGTATTCGTGCCAGGCTTAAGAACCTTAGAAAGTTGAGGTAGACCATCGGTGTCGGGTAGAACCAGGCGGGCAACTGCCCGGGTCTACCCGACACCGATGAACCGATGTTGCCTTGACGTTCCAATTCAGCATGCATACATTGTAAGTATGAAGGCGTTAGACTTCGACTGGGACCGTAGGAAGGCTGCGGCCAACGCAAGGAAGCACGGTGTCACATTCGAAGAGGCGAGGACCGCGTTCTTCGACGAGAACGCCATGGTGTTCTTCGACCCGGACCATTCGGATGATGAAGATCGGTTCATTCTCCTCGGCTTGAGCTTCCGTTTACGGGCACTTGTCGTGTGTCACTGCTTCCGACAGACCGAGACGTCGATTCGGATCATCTCGGCGAGAACGGCGAACCGAGCGGAGGAACGAGCGTACTGGGAGAAGAGAAAATGAGAGAGCACTACGACTTCGAGAACATGAGGGGGAGGAAAAACCCCTATACGAAGTACCTCAAGCAGCCGGTCACCATCAGACTCGACCGCGACACAGTAGCTTACTTCAAGGAGATGGCCGAGGAGACGGGCATTCCGTATCAGACGCTCATCAACCTCTACCTCCGTGACTGCGCCGCTCACCAGCGCAAGCTCGAGATGCGCTGGTAAGATTGCGTGCCAGGTCCGCAGTACCGTAGTTGTGGTAGATTGAGGTAAGGAGGGGGCGATGCCTCGGAGCCTTAGGGTGTTTGTCGAGGGCGGGATCTACCACGTCTACAACCGGTTCGCGAGCGGTGAACCGGTCTTCGCGGATCCGGAGGAGGCGCGGGAGTTCATCGAGCTCCTGCGACATGTGAAGCGGCGGGATGGTTGGACGATCTTCGCGTGGGTGTTGATGTCCAACCACTATCACCTCGCCATTCGGAGCAGGGCTGTTCCGATATCGCGAGGGTTACAGTACCTTCAAGGCAGGTTCAGCCAGCGGTTCAATCGAGGAAGACGCCGCACCGGCGCCCTTTGGCAAAGCCGCTATCACGCGAAGGCGGTCAACGAGCAGAGCTACCTCGATCGGGTCATTCTCTACATTCATCTCAACCCGGTGGCCGGAGGTCTCGTCGATCGTCCCGTCGATCATGGGTTCGGCGGTCATCGAGAGATCGTCAAGGGAGTTTCAAACCCGATCATCGACGTCGATGATTGTTTGCTGAGCTTCGGGCAGACAACACGAGAAGCTCGGAAGAGCTACCTGTCGGCGATTCGCGTTGGCTGCCGTGAACTCGGGAAGGACTCGAGAGCAGATCCCGGATCCTGGAGAATCTGGGTCGAACCCGACCGAGGCCCGGCCCCGGACGACGAGGGACCATACATCGACGTACTCGGAAGAAGCACCGGACCGGAGCGTGCCGAGCTCACCGCTGACGAGTTCATCGCGCGGTGCGCTACCGTCCTCGACATGGATGTGGCCGACATTGTGAGCCGATCCCGGCAGAACCACGTCGTGGACGCACGCAGGCTGATCGTCACTTTGGGGCGGGAACGTTGGGCGCAGAGCACGAAGGACCTGGCCTCGGCACTCGGGAAGAGCGCCGACACCGTCACCTACATTCAGCGCGAAGGCGTCAAACAGCGACTCGGCGACGGAGAGTTTGCCCGACGGTATGAGGATCTCGATGAATCCCTTGTTGGCGAGGGCCAGTGAACTCCGATAACTACGGAACTGCGGACCTGGCACCGCTTAGTGACGACTCCCGCGTCGAGTCGATGTTGCCTGCGGCGACGAACCCTCACAGGCCGACCGTGCGAGCTCACTCCGGGAGGTCGGTCTCCGCGGAGGCGAGCGCCGCAAGGGCCTGCTCGGCCTCGGCGTCCTCGTCGTCGGGCGCGGGGCGGGCCTGCCACCGGACGCGCTCGACGGACGCGGGCTCGAGGCCCTGCCGCAGCTCGGCCTCGACGGTGGCGGCGTTCGGCGGCTGCGCCCACCGCCGCGGCAGGGCGGCAAAGGAGGCGGGGTCGGGCTCGGGCTGGGCGTTAGCGGGGCCCGGGGTCACCATGGCGGTCACGACGTCGGGGCTCAGCCAGGCGCCGATGGCGGCCTCGAGGGCGCGCCACAGGTCGACGGGCGGCCGCTCGAGGAAGTCGGCATGGACGGCGAAGCCCTCGCTGTCCACGACCGGCCCGTCGACGGCGATCGTCAGGCGGCCCTGGAAGGAGTCGAAGACGAGCCGCGACAGCTCGTTGGAGGAGTAGGCCTCGCCGTTCTGGATGACAAGGGCGTCGGCGACCCGCTCGCTGGTCTCCTTGACGGCGGTCACCAGCTCGGCCTCACGCTCGGACAGCGGTCCGCTGGCGTCGGTGTGGCGGTCGAAGACGTGCGCGAAGCAGGGGACCGCCCGGGTCGGAGCGCGATCGAGGTACTCATACAACGCCGCCGTCGCCGTCAGGTAGGAGGCGATGTCCTCGGACCACGCCGTCAACCGGCGGTCCACCAGCTCGCGCTGCTGGCGCGTCGCCTGGCTCGCTCCGGTCGGGACGAGCTGGAGCTCGCGGATTCCGGCGGACTCGTCGTAGAAGGCGCCGAGGCCCTCCATGCCGAGGAACCGCTCCAGGGGGCGGAAGGCGTCGAGCAGGGCGCTGTGGATGCCCCGGGTGAGCTCGCCGTCGTTGCGCTCGATCGTGGTCCGGTCGGCGAGGGGCTCGAGCTCGCCGAAGCCGCGGCCCCAGCGGTCCCAGCCGGCGGCGAGATCGGAGCGGGCCTGGTCCATCCGCGACGCGAGCGCGGTGTTGTCTCCGGCGGCTCCCGAAGGGTCGATCTCACGGACCGCGGTGACGATGATGGCCCGCCCCGGCAGAAAGGCGATGTGGAGGTGGTCGCGGACGGGCTCTTCGTAGCATCCGAGCAGCGGCAGGCAGCAGGCGACGACGGCCCAGCGCGCGATGACGGTGGTTCGGATAGGCGGCGTCCGGCTCATCGGTCGTCCAGTTGGCTCCAAGCCGAGGTGGTGCCCGACTCGAAGTTGTCCTCGAAGAGCGGGAGCTCCAGCGACCACAGCTCACGACCGTGGACCAGATCCATGGCGCTGAAGAAAAGGTACCCGCCTGCGTTCACCGGCCCCCAGGGATCGGAGGAGTTCGGGCCCGGGACCGCGTCGAAGACCGTGGTGCCGGCGACGGTCCCGTCGGTGGCGAGAAGCTCACGGCCGAGACCGGGGACGTCGGCCGCGACGTACAGCCGGCGGCCGGCAACGACCGCGTCTGGGTCGAGGGACGGGAAGCGGCTGCCGGCCGGGCCCGGCATCAGGTCGAAGGCCATGAACGTGCCGGCCGGAGTGCCGTCGGTCAGCCAGAGCTCCCAGCCGTGGATGCCGTCGGTCTGCCAGAAGGCGAGCCGGTCACCGAAGGGGATCAGGCCCGTTGGGATGTAGGAATCGGAACCCGGGTAGATGTCGGCGACCAGCGAGGTCCCGGCTGGGGTCCCGTCGGAGCGCCAGAGCTCGGCGCCGTGGACGCCGTCATCGGCCACGAGGTAGAGCTCGGCGCCGACGGCGGTGAGCTGGAAGGGGTTGCTGCTGAGCTCGCCCGGGTAGATGTCGCCGGCCAGCGTGGTGCCGGCGGCGGTGCCGTCGCTTCGCCACAGCTCGCGCCCCAGGTCCGGCGTCGACGCCACGAACACGAGCGCCGGCCCGGCGGCGGTGAGCTCGTCGGGCCATGACCCGTCCGGCCCGGCGACGAGGTCGGCGACCCGCTCGGTGCCGGCGGCTGTGCCGTCGGAGCGCCAGAGCTCGGCGCCGCCGTCGAGGTCCTCGGCGCAGAAGTACAGGGTCGAGCCGACGGCCGCCAGGTTGCTGCAGAACTCGACGTCGGCCACCGCGGTCGTACCTGGGACGGTCCCGTCGCTCCGCCACAGCTGGCGATCGTATCCGTCCGCGCCGAAGCCGTAGGCCACGCCGCCGATGACCTGTGTGAACTTCGGTCCGGAGCTCGGAGAGACCGGCGCCAGCTCGAAGGTGCCGGTCTCGGTGCCGTCGGAGCGCCAGAGGCGGGTCCCGGTGCCGGCGTCAGCGCCGAACAGCACGACATTGTCGAGCATCGCCAACGGCATCGGGTTCGACCCGGCGGCGCCGGGGTTGACGTCGCGGGTGAGACGGGTGCCGGCGGTGGTGCCGTCCGAGAACCAGAGCTCGGAGCCCGCCACAGCCGTGAACGCCGAGCAATAGACGGTCCCGTCCCCGGCCAGGCAATCGCGCGGGTCCGACGAGTCGGGGTGGACCTCGTGGGACACCATCTCGGTTCCGCCCCCGGTCCCGTCGGTGCGCCACAGCTCCAGGCCGTTGCCGTTGAGCGCCGCGAAGTACAGCTCGTCGCCGACTGCGGCGAAGTTGGCGGGCTGCGACGAGCTCGGTCCGGGGAAGAGGTCGGCCACCATGAAGGTGCCGGGCGCCGTGCCGTCGCTGACCCAGAGCTCGTTGCCCGCGACCCCGTCGTCGGCATTGAAGAAGAGCTTGCCGTCCAGCTCCATGAGGTTCCAGATGCCGGCGCTCGGTGGGCCCGGGTTGATGTCCGTGACGAGGACGGTCCCCGGCTCGGTGCCGTCGCTGAGCCAGAGCTCCTCACCGACCGTGTCGTCGTCGAAGGTGAAGGCGAGCTGGCACCCGTACGGGCGCAGGTTGGAGGGCTGGGATGACGTCGGTCCCGGCGCCAGGTCGGCGACCCTGGCGGTGCCGGGGCCGGTGCCGTCGCTGCGCCACAGCTCGCGGCCGGCGACGCCGTCGTCGGCGACGAAGAACAGGGTCGAGCACACGGGGGTCATGAACATGGGATCGGAGCCGGCGGGGCCCGGCTGGATGTCCTGAACGCGCCAGGTGCCGGCCTCGGTGCCGTCGGAGCGCCACAGCTCCCGGCCGCCGTTCGCCGGGTCGTCGGCCGAGAAGTAGAGGGTGTCGCCCATGACGGCGAGATCGGCGGGTAACGAGTCGTCGGGTCCGGGAACGATGTCCCGCACCAACCAGGTGCCGGCTTCGGTGCCGTCGCTGCGCCAGAGCTCGGCGCCGGAGCCGGTCTCGAGGCCGACGAAGTAGACCAGGCTGCCGACAGCGACGAGCCCGGCGCCGGACACCGGCGGCGCCCCAGGAACCGGGGCGGTGCCGGCCTCGGTGCCGTCGGAACGCCACAGTGACCAGGTGCCGAGACCGTTGGAGGCGACGAGGAATGCGTCCCCATCGACCACGAGCAGGGACCCGGGCGTCGAGCCCGGGAAGCCCGGCAGGATGTCCGCGACCAACCGGGGGCCGGCCCCGTCCACGGCCCACAGCTCGGCGCCGTGGACGCCGTCGTCGGCCTGGAACAGCAGGGTTCCACCGAGGTCGACCAGGGAGGTGGGGTCGCCATTGCCCAGCCCAGGGTTGATGTCGAGGACCAGATGCGTGTCCCCGGTGGCCGGATCGGTGACCCAGAGCTCGGTACCGAGATCGAGCCGCCGGCCCGAGAAGTAGACCGAGTCGCCGGAGGCGGTGATCGAGCGCGGGCCGAGACCGACGTCGGTCCGGCCGCCCGGGAAAATGTCGGCGACCGTGTGCGGCTGGTCAGCGACAGCGACGGCGGCAGTGGCGAGGAAGAACGCCGAAGCCGCCAGGATGACGGGTGCGAAACGGTTTGATGTGCCCATGTCGTGCTCTCCTCGCACGCCGGGCCGTTGCCCCAGCCCGGCCGATCCTGCTTACCAGAGCCAGCGGTCCACGACGCCCTGAAGGTCGTCGACCGGCACCTCGACGGTGATCGGCCCCATGGAGTACGGTGCGATCTCGTAGGCGTCCCAGTGAACGAGCAGACCGTCGGCGATGAGGCCGAGGTTGTCCGGCAGGGTGAAGCGGTTGTCCGGGAACCAGAAGCCGGCAGCCTCGAGATCGTCGTCCGGAGCGAGCCCGCGCGCGTCTCGGAAACGCCGTTCGACGACGGTCGTCAGTGCGTCGAGATCGGCAGTCAGGTCCGCGGCGCCGAGCAGCTGACCGCCGTCGACGGCGAAGGAGACCAGCTGCCGTCGCGAGTTGGGGTGGGCGCCGCCGGTGTACGACGTGGTCGACAGGTCGAGGGTCGCGACCTTGGCCGAGCTGAAAACGGGGTTGACCACGATCTCGATCGACCAGTCGGCCGACGCGTCCGGAAACTCGACGGTGAAGGCGCGGTGCTGGGCGAGGAACGCGGCCGCGAGGTCGTCGATGGACGCGGTCGAACGACCCACACCCTCGGCGAGGTGCTCGCGGAGGCGGCTCACGACCCAGTGCCGAGTGTACATGTCGAGGTTGTCGCGGACCTCCTGGGTGCCGCCGCCGACGGTCTCGGCGAGGACGACCCGGAGGCGTGCGCACGGCGACGACTCGACATCGCAGTCGGGGCTTTCCGCGGTGATCTCCCGCTGCTCGAATCGGACGGCGGCGTCGTCGGAGGCGGTCGGCTCGGCCGGGGCGTCGGGCGCGTGAGGGCCCGCGCAGGAAGTCAGGACGCCGACGACGGTCAGGACGGCAAGGAACGGCTTCGGACTCTGCATGGTTCCTCCCGGGTGGCTCGCTGTCAGTGTACTCCGCTTCGTCCGTGGACGGGTGAAAGGCTCGTGACCCGCCTCACCATGGCCGGCCCCCGACGGGTGTAGAGTGAAGCGACGAATCCAGGTTCTCCGTCACGGGGGCGTGGCTGCCCCCGGTCGGGTGGAAGGGGGGCGCCATGAGGGCGATGCGGCAGTGGCTTCCTGCGGTGGTCACCGCGGTCGCGGCCGCAGCGGCGCCGGCCTCGAACGGCTGGGCGGCACTGCCGGACTGTGACTGGGAGTGGGTGAACCCGACTCCTCCGCGCAACACGATCTACCGTGTGGCCTCGAAGGTTGGTTGGTTCCTGGCCGTCGGTGCTGAGGGAACCATCCTGTTGAGCCAGGACGGCCTGAGCTGGGAGCGAATCGAAAGTGGTGTCGACGCCGATCTTTTCGGAGTCGAGTTTGGAACGACGTGGATCGTCGCCGTCGGTGACGACGTCGTCCTGCGCAGCAGCGACGGCCGGGAGTGGCTGGTCGTGCTGAGCATCGATGGAGCGCACTTCACCGATGTCGCGTACGGCGCCGGCCGCTTCGTCGCGGTCGGCAGCGGGCTCGGCGGGCAGGTCGCGACCAGCGCCACCGGTGCGCAGTGGACGCTGGCGACGGCGCCGTGGGGCGGCGTTCCGAGCACCGTCACCGCGACCGACGAGGGCTTCGCGATCGCCGTTGGCACCGAGATCTGGGAGAGCCCCGACGGGGTCGACTGGAGCTTCGAAGGTGCGGTCCCGACCTCGCTCGCAACGGCAGAGGGCGGCGGCGCCGTTAAGATGCTGGACCCGGATCTCTTCGGCCTCGATCGGGTGGACCTCGCGTGGAGCGGCCAGCTGCTGCTGTGGGCCGCCGGTTCCCAGCTGTGGTCCCGCGACGGCGACGGCGTGTGGGAGCTGGTGCTGGAGCTCGACGGCTGTGCCACCTTCGAGGACTGGCTCGGTGTCGCGGCCGGGCCGGGATGGGCCCTGGCCAGCGGCGTTTCGGGCTGCCCAACGCCGTACCTCCAGCCGGTCGTGTCCCTCTACCTGTCGCTCGACGGCGGCGTCAGCTTCGCCGAACCGTGGGAGGACGGGCTGGCCGGCTTCCCGGCCCTCGGACGCTACGGCAGCCACTGGGTCGCGCTCGGCGCTCTCGGGGACGCCATGACGAGCACCGACGCGACCGATTGGGCGTGCCCCAACGGCGGTTGCACGGCCCTAGCATGCGACGACGAGCTCGTCGATCTCGCGGTGGGCGGCGACCTGATGGTCGCCGTCGGTGGGATCGGCCTGTGCGACAACGCGATCAAACGGCAAACTGGGAGCACGACCGCCACCTCAGAGGACGGCGAGCAGTGGGCGATCCACCCCCTCTCCAGCGATCGGTTCAAGGGGGTCGCCTGGACCGGGGACGAGTTCGTCGGCGTCGGCGACGGCTGGCTGGCGTCCAGCACGGACGGGAGTCAGTGGACGCAGGAGGCCGCTCCGGACGCCGCCGATCTTCATTCGGTGGCTGCCCATGACGGCACGACGGTGGTGTCGGGGAAGACCGGGGCGCTCTACGTGAAGCAGGGCAGCGCCAGCTGGCTCAAGCCCTACCACTTCTGGATCGAGGACCTCGACCGAGTCGTATGGGACGGCGAGCAGTTCCTGATCGTCGGCACCGGAGGGTTGATTCTGCATTCGCCCGACGGGCTCAACCTGTCGCAGTCGTTGACGGGCACCGACGTCGATCTCCACGGTGTCGCTGCTGGATCTACCGGGCGGATCGCGGTCGGGGACGATGGTGTCGTCCTGGCCAGCAGCGACGGCGTCCTGTGGTCGCCGCGCTGGTCGGGCTTCGACGGGGTGCTCGGCGATGTCGCCTACGGCGACGGGAAGTTTGTGGCGGTCGGCTGGAAGGAGCGGCCCGACGGGCGCCGGCCCGCGGTAGCACTGGTGAGCGCGGACGGCGACCAGTGGACGCACTTCGACGTCCCTGCGGAGGCGCTCCGGCGGGTGGCGTGGACCGGGAACGCATGGGTCGCAGTCGGCGAGGAGCGATCGATCGTCCGCAACGGGTGCCTGTGGACCCTCGTTACCTTCGACACCGATCACCTGCACGTCCCGCAAGGGGGGACCGCAGAGCTCGAGGTGAGGATCGACGGCACGGTCTCCGTCGACACCGAGCTCGAGGTGGAGTCGTCACGGCCCGGCCTGGTGGTCGTGCCGGATACGGCCGAAATTCCGGCGGGGAGCGACCGGACGGTAGTCGTCGTGACGGGCGCCGGGGTCGTCTCCGGGGCCACGGTCACCGTGACCCTGCCGGAGCAACTGGGTGGCGGCAGCGGCGTCGTGCAGGTGTCCGTACAGCCGCCGCTGTGGAGGCCGCGCCGGCCCTCCGGACGGGTGACGCCGTAGGTCGGGCTTAACGCGGGCGAGACGCCCGCGCCACAACGACGCCCGCGCCACAACGACGCCCGCGCCACAACGACGCCCGCGCCATGAAGAGGGGTTCGAGTTGCAGGTTGTTGCTGCGGGCGTCCCGCCCGCAAGGAGATGCTTCGGCCGGTCGGCACGCATCCGCCGATCCGGCCCTCACCGAATCGCCATGGTGGCCGAGCTGTTCGAGGAGATGAGGGCTGAGGGGGCGTGATGGCCTTGTGGAGCTCGGCAGTCGCGGAGTCGCGTGCCGGGCAACTTGATGCATGATCCGGGCTCGTTCCCGTCCAGAAACGGCGCTTTTCGGCAATCTTGGCGTCAACCTGCGGGTTTTCTTGTGCGGCGTACCACAGTACGCCTCCGCTCAAACCCTTGGTTTCCTAAACCTTGCTCGAAAACCGCTCGTTTCTGGATCGGGAACGACGGTGTTCCCATCAAGGTTTCTGGATGGGAACTAGCTTGGCGAGTCTGAAGATGTACTGAGCCCGCGGAGGTTCTCGAAGACGCAATCCGTTCACAGCACAAGTGCGATGAACGGCTTACGCCTCACGACTCACGACTCACGACTTACGCATCACGCCTCACGAGCTTGGCGCGAACGAAACGCCGCCCCGGCGCTGAATCCAAGGGCCGATCGGGCTCCCAACGTCGCCGCCTTTGCTAGACTCGTCGCCATGCCACGAACAGCGCTCATCACCGGCATCACCGGCCAGGATGGCTCCTATCTCGCGGAGCTCCTGCTCGACAAGGGATACCAGGTCCACGGCGTGGTCCGCCGCTCCTCGACCTTCAATCGCCAGCGCATCGATCACCTGAGGGATGGACCGTCCACGGAAGGTCGGCTGCGCCTCCACTATGGAGACCTGGGCGACGCCGAGTCGTTGACGACCATCCTGTCCGAGGCCAGGCCGGACGAGGTCTACAACCTCGCGGCGCAGTCCCACGTCGCCATCTCGTTCAGGATGCCCACCTACACCGGCGACGTGACCGGGTTGGGGACGGTCCGGCTGTTGGAGGCAGTGCGGCGCCAGGCTCCGGACGCGCGCTTCTACCAGGC
>Ga0316576_10002124_pt1 | contig 11155 bp, 9 predicted proteins | sample S0NA_FD_203075 | JGI IMG/M metagenome (GOLD analysis project Ga0316576, IMG submission 203075) | Rhizosphere microbial communities from salt marsh grasses in Alabama, United States - S0-2_050615r3r5 | ecosystem: Host-associated > Plants > Roots > Rhizosphere | place: USA: Alabama | collected... | reverse complement strand
ACGACGCGATCTCGTTCCTCACCGACTACGGAACGGCCGACGAGTTCGTCGGTGTCGTCAAGGCCGTCCTCTGCGATCTCGCCCCTCACGTTCGGGTCATCGACCTGACCCACGAGATCGCACCGTTCGACATCCGCGCCGGATCGCTCGCCCTCGCCCGATCGATCGCGTACGTGCCGAGCGGGGTCGTGCTCGCGGTCGTCGACCCGGGGGTCGCGACCGAGCGGCGTGCGGTGGCGATCGAGGTCGGCGGTGGCGCGGGTGTGCTCGTGGGGCCGGACAACGGCCTGCTGGCACCCGCGACGGCGCTCGCCGGAGGTGCCGACCGAGCGGTCGAGCTCACCAACCCCGAGTTCCAGCTCGCAGCCCCGGGCGCCACGTTCGCCGGGCGCGACGTCTTCGCCCCGGCCGCCGCCCACCTCTGCAACGGCGTCGATCTCCACGAGCTCGGCGACCCGATCGATCCGGCGCTGCTCATCCCGGGCACCGTGCCCCTCCCGCGCGACGAGGACGACGCGATCGTGGCCGAGGTGCTGTGGGTCGACCGGTTCGGCAATGCCCAGCTCAACCTCGGAGAGAACGACGTCCCACCGACGTGGGGGAGCAGGACCGAGCTCCGCATCGCGTCCCCGCTCGACCCGAGTGGCGCGGTCACCCGTTCGGCCCGGCGCGCGGTCTCGTTCGCCGAGCTCGGCGCCGGAGCGATCGGGCTCGTGCTCGACTCCTACGGGATGCTCGCGATCGCGATGGACCAGCGGTCCGCGGCCGACGAGCTCGGTCTCGCGGCCGGCGACCAGGTGATCCTCACCGACCTCGGCGACGATCCCCGCGACGAGGCTCCGGTGGAGACGACGGTCGAGCTCGGACGTCGCCCGCCCCCCGACCGCTGACCCCGGCCCGCATCGTCGACCCGCTGCGTTTGACGCCGGCGGTCCGTCTCGGGACCATGGTCGTTGGTCCCTGGTCGCCGGCGGTCCGGTCGGGTTGGGTGGAGGTGGACGGGAGGGAGCAGTCGTGCCTGCACACGTTGGCGATCCCGCGGCAATTCGAACGGTCGGGCTGGCGAGGTGGTTCGGTGACCACGTCGCGGTCGCCGGGTTGGATCTGGAGGTCGCGCCCGGCGAGCTGTTCGCGCTGCTGGGCCCGAACGGTGCGGGCAAGACGACGACGATCAAGATGTTGTGCTGTCTGTTGCGTCCGTCGGGTGGCACGGCGTCGGTGCTCGGACACGACATCAGCACCGATCCGCTCGCGGTGAAGCAGGTGATCGGGGTGTCGCCGCAGGAGACGGCCGTGGCGCCGAACCTGAACGCCTGGGAGAACCTCGCGTTGATGGCGGGGTTGCACGGGCTGGACAAGCAGCACGCCCGTCGGCGTGCCGGGGAGCTGTTGGAGGTGACCGGGCTGGCGAGCCGGGCATCGGACAAGGCCAAGCGGTACTCGGGCGGCATGCAGCGCCGGTTGAGCATCGCCATGGCGTTGGTGTCCGACCCGCAGGTCGTGTTCCTCGACGAACCGACGATCGGGCTCGATCCGCAGGCGCGGCGCGGGATGTGGGAGTACATCGCCGGGCTCAAGGGCGACACGACCGTCGTGCTGACGACGCACTACCTCGAAGAGGCCGACGCGCTCGCCGACCGGATCGCCGTGGTCGACGGCGGCCAACTCGTCGCGCTCGGGACACCTGCCGAGCTCAAGGCCCGCGTCGGTGGCACCCCGGTCATGATGGTCGAGGCACCCAACGTCACCGAGGAGGCCCTCGTCGCGCTCCGACGGGTGTATCCGACGGCACGACTCGTGCCGTCGGGCGTCGAGATCGAGGCCGACGACGTGAGCGTGTACGAGATCGGCGACTGCCTGCGCCCGTTCGGGGTCGAGATCCGCTCCACCGCCGTCGAACAGGTGTCGCTCGACGACGTGTTCTTGGAACTGACCGGTCGGGAGCTGCGGGAATGAGATCGACCGAGCTCGTCAAGCGGAACGTCAAGGAGATGATCCGCGATCCGCTGTCGCTGGGGATCGCCGTCGCGCTCCCGTTGGTGCTGTTGTTGACGCTCCAGGCCCTCGGCGGCGACGCAGCGCCGTTCCTCACCCCGACGATGCTGACACCCGGGATCGTGCTGTTCGGTTTCACGATGGTGATGTTCAGCTCGGCGATGATCCTGTCCCGCGACCGCGAGACGTCGCTGCTGGCGCGGCTGTTGACGACACCGCTGCGCTCGAGCGACTTCGTGTCCGGATACTCGCTGCCGTACCTCCTGGTGACGATCGTGCAGGCCGCGGTACTGCTGCTCGTCGGCGCGATGCTCGGGCTCGGTAGCGACGGTTCGCTGGTGCTCGTGGTGCTGATCCTGCTGCTGATGGCGGTGTTCTACGTCGCCTTGGGGATGATCTTCGGCGCCGTGCTCTCCGTCGCCCAGACGTCGGGTGCGTACGCGGTCGTGCTGATCCTGACGATCTTCGGCGGGGCCTGGTTCGACCTCGAAGAGATCGGCGGTGTGTTCCTCACGATCGGCGACGTGCTCCCGTTCAAGCACGCGCTCGATGCCACACGGGCCGTCTTGGTCGATGGGGCCGGTCCGGGCGATGTCGCCACCGACCTGACCTGGATCGGCGCCTACACGGTCGGGGCGGTTGCCCTGGCCGTCGTCCTGTTCCGGCGACGGATGCGCGAGTGAGGGAGACGTCGGACGCGATGTGTGCCGTCCTCGCTGCCGTCGCCGGGTCCGGAGATCTCGCCGACGACCCCGTGGCGGGGACCTTCGTCTCTGGCTGCGAGGCATCGGTTCGGCGATCCTGGGAATTGGTCGAGTCCGGAGGTGTGCGGTGACGTACCTCAAGCAGCCGGCACGGAGCATCGGATGGCTGTTCGTCGCGGCGACGGTCTCCGGGGTGCTGAGCGTCGTGGCGATGTCGTCGACGCTCGGGGACGACGACCTGGTCGCCGCGGTGCACGCCGACCAGGGTCGGCTCCTCATCGGCCAGATGCTCGTCTTCGTGATGCTGGCCGCGATGGCCGGCACGGCGGTGCTGCTCGCTCCGGTGCTGCGGCGTCAGAGTGAGCAGCTCGCCGTGGCGTACGTCGTGGCCAGGACGCTCGAGGTGACCGTGATCGGCGTCGGGATGATCGCCGGACTGATGCTGATCCCACTGAGCTGGGATGTCGCGGCGACCGATGGCGCAGACGCACTGTCCGCAGGTGTGCTGGCCGACTCGCTCAAGGCCGTCGGGGACTGGACCGGCTATCTCGGTGCACAGATGATCTTCAGCGTGTCGGCCCTGATCCTGAACTGGTCGTTCCTCCGCAGCGGTCTGCTTCCCCCCTGGCTGGCCGTGTGGGGTCTCGTCGGCGTACCTCTGATGTTCGCGTCGGGTCTGCTGGTGATGATCGAACCACTGAACTCGGACGCCGCGTCCCTGAATCTCCTGGTGGTGCCGCTCGCCGTCCAGGAGATGGTGATGGCCGTCTGGATGATCGTGCGAGGCTTCCCGGCCACCCCCGAGAACGGGGATGCGTCCGTGATGTCGGAACCGCTCGCGACGTCGGCATGACGGACGCCCCTTCGACGGGCGCAGCGAGCACGTTCGGTGCTGGTCGCCACGGCCTGGCCGGGCGATCGCCGACCGTTCGGGCGCGGCGGCCGATCCCGACCGCTCGCCGCCGGCCCTCGCCACAGGTTCCCGATGCCGGCGACGGAGTGCTCGACGGGACGCGTCGGACCTCTCGGTAGCGTTGCAGTCATGCGCCCGGCGACCACGCTCACCCTCGGCCTCCTGCTCGCCGCCATCCTCGTGGCGGGCGTCATCTCCCTGATCCGGCTCTGATCCGTACTGTCCGACCCGGTCACGATCGGTACGCTTGCCGGCGACGGGACCGCCGGGATGGGAGGCGGGGATGAGAGGACGAGGATGAATCTCGCCGAGATGATCGAAGGGCACGTCGGCGATCGGGTCGCGCTGATCTCGCGCAACATCGAGACGACGTATGCCGAGCTCGCCGACGAGGTGGCCCGACTCCGTGGCGGGCTGAGCTCGCTCGGCGTCGGTGACGGCGACCGTGTCGCCATCGTGTGCGGGAACAACCGCCACTTCGTCGTGTCGTACCTCGCGGTACTGGGGGTCGGCGCGATCGCCGTACCGCTCAACCCGGCCAGTCCCGGTCCGGAGCTGGAGGCCGAGCTCGCCGTCGTCCGTCCGACGACCGTCGTGCTCGGCCCGTCCGCGCAGCACGGGTGGAACGACGTCGACCGTGGCTCCCTCCCCGACCTCGTCAACGTCGTGGTCGCCGAGGGCGAGGTGGCGGACGGACAGATCGCCATGGCCGACCTCCTCGCCGCCGAACCGGTGCCGATCGTGCAGGTCGAACCCGACCACGTCGCCGTGCTCGCGTTCACCAGCGGCACGGCCGGACCGTCGAAGGCCGCGATCCTCACGCACCGCAACCTCGAGGCGAACATCGAGCAGGGCGAGTCCGTACCCGACCGCACCCGCGCCGGCGACGTCGTCTACGGGGTCCTCCCGCTGTTCCACATCTTCGGCCTCAACGTCGTGCTCGGCGTGTCGCTGACCGTCGGTGCGACGCTGGTGCTCGTGCAACGCTTCGACCCCGCGACCGCCGCCCAGTCGATCATCCAGCGCCACGTGACGGTCGTGCCCGGTGCACCGCCCATGTGGGTCGCGTTCAGCCACTTCGACGAGCTCCCCGCCGACACCTTCGCCTCGGTCCGCCTCGCGTTCTCCGGCGCCGCCCGGCTGCCGACCAAGGTCATCGAGCGGATGCGCGACACGTTCGGCCTCGAGATCCACGAGGGGTACGGGCTCACCGAGGCCGGGCCGATCGTCACGAGCTCCGTCGGCACCGAGTACCGCCCCGGATCGGTCGGTCGGGTGCTCGCGGGGATCGACGTGCGGCTGTGCGAGCACGGTCACGATGTCGCGGTCGGCGACGCCGGTGAAGTGTGGGTCCACGGCGACAACGTGTTCGCCGGGTACTGGGAGGACGAGGAAGCGACCGAGGCCGTGCTCACGCCCGACGGATGGTTGCGCACCGGCGACATCGGCACCGTCGACGGTGACGGCTACCTGTACCTCGTCGACCGGGCCAAGGACCTGATCATCGTGTCCGGGTTCAACGTCTACCCCGGCGAGGTCGAACAGGTGCTGGCGCACCATCCCGCCGTGGCCGAGGTCGGCGTGCTCGGGGTGCCGCATCCGCACGACGGCGAGGCGGTCAAGGCCTACGTCGTGCTGCGACCCGGCGCCGATGTCGACGAGGAGACGTTGATCGAGTTCTGTCGGGACCAGCTCGCCCGTTACAAGTGCCCGAGCAAGGTCATCTTCGCCGACCGCCTGCCCCGCAACGCGGCCGGCAAGCTGCTCCGCCGCGAGCTCGAGGGCACGATCCTCGGATGAGCCGCGAATCGCGGCGGCCGATCTCGCTTGTGAACGTGTGCACATGCAGGGGTAGGCTGGCCGACGATGCCCCCTCACCGCACGAGCCGCCGCATCCCCGAGGCCACGGTCGCCCGCTTGCCGGTCTACCTGCAGATCCTGGTCGACCAGGCCGACGAGGGGATCGCGAGCATCTCGTCGGAGGGCCTCGCCGATCTCGCCGGGGTCAACGCCGCCAAGGTCCGCAAGGACCTGTCGTACCTCGGCAGCTACGGCACCCGCGGCGTCGGCTACGAGGTCGAGTACCTCGTCTACCAGATCCGGCGTGAGCTCGGACTCGATCACGACTGGCCGGTCGTGATCGTCGGTGCCGGCAACCTCGGCCAGGCCCTCGCCGGATACGGCGGGTTCAACCAACGCGGCTTCCCCGTCGCCGGGATCGTCGACATCGACGCCGAGAAGGTCGACACGGTCGTCGGCGGGGTCCGCGTGCGCCCCCTCGACGAGCTCCCCGCCATCGTGGCGGCGAACCGGCTCTCGATCGGCGTGATCGCGACGCCCCCCACTGCTGCCCAGGACGCGGCCGAACGTCTCGTCAAGGCCGGCATCACCAGCATCTTGAACTTCGCACCGGTCGTGCTGTCGGTGCCGGCGGGCATCTCGGTGCGCAAGGTCGACCTCGCCGTCGAGCTGCAGATCCTCAGCTATCACGAGCAACGGCGGACCAACGCCGCCCAGAACGCCGGACTGCACGCGGTCCCGACCGGTCGCGGGCGCGGCGTCGGGGCGTAGGCTGGCAGCGTCATGTCCATCCTCGTCCTCGGCATCAACCACCGGAGCGGGCCGCTCAGCCTGCTCGAGCGTGTGTCGATCGGAGACGACGAAGACCTGGCGAAGGCCGTCGACACCCTCGTCAAGCGCGACAGCGTGCGCGAGGCGGTCGTCGTCAGCACCTGCAACCGCACCGAGGCGTACGTCGTCACCGAGCGGTTCCACGGCGCCTACGCCGACATCCGCGACTTCTTCTGCGATCGCGCGTCCGTCCTGCCCGACGATCTGCACGACCACCTGTACTCGCACCACGACGACGACGCGGTCCGCCACCTGTTCCAGGTCTCGGCCGGCCTCGACTCGGTCGTCGTCGGCGAGTCCGAGATCCTCGGTCAGATCCGCCACGCGTGGGAGGTCGCGCAGAGCCAGGGTGGTACCCGCACGACGCTCAACCTGCTCTTCCGCCACGCGGTCGAGGTCGGCAAGCGTGCTCGCACCGACACCGCGATCGGACGCGGCACCGCCTCGCTCAGCCATGCTGCCGTCGAGCTCGCCGCCGAACGGCTCGGCGATCTCAGCGGCCGACGCGTCGCGGTGGTCGGTGCCGGCGCGATGGGCGCGGGCATCGCCGTGTCGCTGCGGGCCGCGGGCGTCGGTGACGTCACCGTCGTCAACCGCACACCGGCACGTGGGCACGCACTGGCCCAGCGGATCAACGGGGTGGCGTTCGGGTTCGACCGACTCGCCGAGACCATCGGCGCGGCCGACGTGGTGCTCAGCTCGACCGGTTCCGACGCGCACGTGATCACTCCCGAGATCGTCGGCGCCACCGGACGGGCCGACCGGCCCGTCCTGATCGTCGACATCGCCGTGCCGCGCGACGTCGCCCCGGAGGTGGCCGGACTCGCCGGGGTCACCGTCCTCGACCTCGACGACCTGACGCGCTGGGCTGATCGAGGTCGCCAGCAGCGTCTCTCCGAGGTCGCGGCGGTCGACGCGATCATCGTCGAGGAGGTCGAGCGGTTCGGGGTGGCGGCGACCGCGCTGCAGGCGGCACCGCTCGTCGCGGCGCTGCGCGCCCGGGTCGAGGAGCTCCGCGTCGGCGAGCTCGATCGTCACAGCACCCGCCTCGACCAGCTCGACGACGCCGGGCGCGAGCTCGTCGATCAGATCAGCCGCGCCGTCGTGGCCAAGTTGCTGCACGAGCCGTCGGTACGGCTGCGGTCCCAGGCGGGTACGCCGCAGGGCGAGCGCAACGCGGCCGCCGTCGCTGACCTGTTCGATCTCGGCTGACCACGTGGCGACCGTCCGGCTGGCCACGCGAGGGAGCGCTCAGGCGACCACCCAGGCGAACGCCGTCGCGGCCCGTCTCCGGGCGGTCGGTGTCGGTTGCGAGCTCGTCGTCGTCGACACGATGGGCGACCGCACCCAGGCGACGGGCGTCCCGCTCCACACGATCGGTGGACAAGGCGTGTTCGTGAAGGAGGTCCAGGCGGCGGTGCTCGACGGGCGCGCCGACGTCGCCGTGCACTCCGCCAAGGACCTGCCCACCGAGACCGATCCGCGTCTGACGATCGGCGCCTTCATCGAACGGCGCGACGCCGCCGACGCGTTGGTCGGCCGCTCGCTCGCCGACCTCGGCGCCGGCGCGACGATCGCCACCGGCTCGGTGCGGCGTCGTGCCCAGCTCGGACGCGCCCGTCCCGACCTCGAGTTCGTCGAGCTCCGCGGCAACATCCACACCCGCCTCGAACGCATCCCGGACCAAGGCGCCATCGTGATGGCGGTCGCCGCACTGCAGGTGCTCGAGCTCACCGACCGGATCGCGCAGCGGCTCGATCCGTTCGAGTTCGTCCCGGCGGTCGGCCAGGGCTGCGTCGCACTCGAGTGTCGGGCCGACGACCGCGACACGCGCCACGCCCTCGACGAGGTCGATCACGACGTCACCCGGTACGAGGTGACGATCGAGCGGGCGTTCCTCTCCGAGCTCGGGTCGGGATGCTCACTGCCCGTCGGCGCACATGTCGACGGCGGCGTCCTCGCGACGTTCCTGGCCTCCGAGCACGATCGCTTCGCCGTGTCGGAGACGATCGAGCTCGACGGTGACGTCGAGGTCGACGTGTCGATCGCACGACAGGCGGCGGTCCTGACCCGCGACCGCGTCGCCGAGCACTGATCCGATGGCGGCGACCACCACGCCATCGCCGGTTCGCCCGTTGCGCGGGCGTACCGTCGTCACCACCCGCCAGGACGTCGGACGGCTCGACCGCCGCCTGGCGGTGCTCGGCGCCGACGTCGTCCACGTCCCCCTGATCGCGGTCGTCGACGCCGTCGACGGCGGCGCGGCGTTGCGGGCCTCCCTCGACGGGTTGGCGTCGTCGGACTGGGTGGTCGTGACGTCGCCGAACGGGGCCGAGCGGGTCGCACCGTCCCTCGCCCGACGTCGCATCTCGGTCGGGGTCGTCGGCACCCGGACCGGTGCCGTGATCGCCGATCTCACCGGCCGCCCCCCGGATTGCGTCCCCGATCGCCAGACGGCGGCCGACCTCGCGGCGGCGATGCCCGTACCGGCGCCCGGGACGCGCCTGCTGCTCGCCCAGGCCGATCGGGCCGATCCGGCCCACGCGGCGGCGTTCGCCGACCGCGGCTACGACGTCACGAGCGTCGTCGCCTACCGGACCGAGCTGCGGAGACCGACCTGGCGCGAGCGCCGTGCCGCCGTGGGCGCCGATGCCGTCGCGTTCGCGAGCGGGTCGGCGGCGATCGCGTGGACCGAGGCGATCGGGACCGCGACCCCGCCGGTGACGGTGGCGATCGGGCCGTCGACCGCGGCGGTCGCTCGCGAACTCGGCCTCCAGATCACCCACCAGGCGACCGATCATTCCATCGAGGGCCTTGCCGCAGCGATCGTCGGCGCGTTCGCCGGTGACTCGTAGGCTGGCCCTGGTCGGGACGACGACACGACGATGATCAACCACCGATGACCAGGACGACGGACACACGCGAGCGATCGGGACGGCTCCGGCGCGTCCGTCGCGCCGCGGCCGCGCTGCTCGTGTCCGCCGCGGCGTCGATCGTTCCCGGCGCCGGCGCCGGCCGGCCCGTCGCCGCCGACGGCACGGTCGAGATCGTGCGCGCCGGGGTGCCCGATGCCAACCACCCGTCGCTGTCCGCCGACGGACGGTGGGTCGTGTTCGGAGGGTCGGTCGGTGACCGGCAGAGCGTCTTCCGCACCGACCTCACGACGGGGGTCACGCAGGAGATGTCGCCGCTGCCCGACATCGCCGTGCCCGGCAACACGATCCGCCCGCGGCTGTCGGCCGACGGCTGCGTGATCGTGTCGATCACCGAGATCCCGTTCGACCTGTTCCGTGACGACGACCGAGACGCCCGGTGGGACGTCTATCGGCTCGTCGTCCCCGAGTGCGGCGGTCAGCCCAACGCCTGGGAGCTCGTCTCGATGGGTCGGGGCGGGACCGCGCGCGACAGCGTGTTCACCGACTCGACCCCGTCGTTGTCGGGCTCGGGCGCGTTGATCGCGTACGTCGACCAGCTCGAAGGCGCGCCCGACGGCGTCGGCACGATCTCGATCGTCGACGTCACCGTCCAGCCGAACGAACCCGGTCGCCTGCAGACCGTCGCCGGCATGCCCGCCGAGGCGCCCAACCGCGCGTACCTCTACCGGGGTGCGCGCGAGCCGGCGCTCTCGCGCGACGGCCGGCATCTCGCGTTCGTGACCGACACGACCGCATCGGCACCGCTCCCCGGCTGGGCGAGCGGCCGGGTGGAGGGCGAGGAGGCGACGGCGCAGGTCTACGTGTGGGATCGGCTCGCGCCCGACCAGCGGCGCGCGGTCCAGCTCATGTCGGGCCGCGGTGGCGTGCCGTCGGAGTACGGCGCCGACTCACCGGCGATCTCCGAAGACGGTCGCATCGTCGTGTTCGTCTCCGCCGACCGCACCCTCGTGCCCGCCGAGCTCCCGCCGTGCGGTGCGGTGTGCCCGACGCAGATCTACCGATGGGACCGCGACACCGATCGCAACGGGGTGTTCGACGAGGCGCCGCGGTCCGAGCCATTGACGATCGTGTCGGCCGTCGACGCCGGTCACGTCGACATCGGCGTGCCGCTGGCCGGGAACGAGTCGTCGTGGGCACCTGCGCTCGACGCCGACGGCACCCAGGTCGCGTTCGTCACCGACGCCACGAACCTGATGCCGAGCCGCCGGGGCGGAGGCGGGAGCCCCGAGGACGGCGACCTGCTCGTCGCCGAGACGGTTCTCGGCGAGCTCCGCCGTGTGCTCGATGCACCCGACGACGTGGGGGTCCCTGGCGCGCACGGCAACCCGGCGGTGTCCACGACGGGCCAGACGTTGGTGTTCGACACGGTCGCCGCCGGTTCGATCGTCGGGAGTGCGCACAGCACGGGCGAGCGCTCGATCGGCGTCGTGCGCGTCACCCCGAAGCTCTCGCTCGCCGAGCTCGACTTCGGCAGCGTCGTGCTCGACTTCGAGAGCACGGAGCTCTACGTCAAGGTCCAGAACGCCGGACCGGGCGCGTTCGAGCCCGAATCGGTCGTCGCCAGCAGCGGGTTCAACGTCACCGGGGGGACCTGCGCGAAGGGCATCCTCGTCGCCGCCGGGTCGTCGTGCTCGGTGAACGTGACGTTCCGCCCGACCGCTCCGCGCGGGTACAGCGGCACCCTGACCGTGACCGGCGTCGACGGCGTGACCGTGAGCAGTGAGCTGCACGGGGAGGCCGGCGACCCGGTCCTGCTCGCCGATCCGGGTGGCGCCGATCTGGCTCCGGGCGTGGTCGGCTCGACCGGGGGCAGCATCGCGATCGACATCAGCAACATCTGGTTCGTCCCGACGCGCATCGCCGAGGTGTTCGTCTCCGGCGCCGATCCGGACGACTTCACCGTCGTGACGCAGAGCTGCACGGGTCGCTACCTAAACCCCGACGCGAGCTGCGCGATCGAGGTCCAGTTCACCCCG
>Ga0316576_10002123_pt1 | contig 11156 bp, 8 predicted proteins | sample S0NA_FD_203075 | JGI IMG/M metagenome (GOLD analysis project Ga0316576, IMG submission 203075) | Rhizosphere microbial communities from salt marsh grasses in Alabama, United States - S0-2_050615r3r5 | ecosystem: Host-associated > Plants > Roots > Rhizosphere | place: USA: Alabama | collected... | reverse complement strand
GAGAACTCCATGGCAAGAAGAGAGCTGCCGATCATGCTGGTGGCCACGTTCGCGTTGCCGTTGGTGCTTCTGGACGGGGCCCTGGGCAGGGTGGATGCATCGATGTTCTTGATCGCTGCCGTTGCGTTCACCTACGCGACGTTGCGCTGGTCGCGCCGCGACACGACAGTCCATGCAGAAGCCGCCGCCGAGGGCAGCGCGGGGGACGGAGAATCCAAGCGTTCGCTGAGCCGCCCGGCGCTCGTCGGGCTGGTCCTGTTGGGATTGGCGTTGCTGTTCGGTGGCGGCAAGGTGTTCGTCATGGGTGCGGTGAGGATCGCGTTGGCGCTCGGGATGAGCGAGCGGGTGGTCGGTCTGACCGTCGTTGCGATCGGAACGTCGCTGCCCGAATTGGCGGCGTCCATGATGGCGGCTCTGCGGGGGCACTCGGAGCTCGCAATCGGCAACGTCGTCGGGTCCAACATCTTCAATCTGCTCCTCGTCCTCGGCGTCGCAGGTCTGGTGCTGCCCATCGAAGCCTCCATACGACGGATCTGCTTGGATCTCGTGTTCTTGGGGGTGCTTTCCGCGTTCTGCGCATTCTCCCTGCGCCGACAGCGCGTGGTCGGTCGTTGGGAAGGTGGACTGCTTCTGCTCGGCTACGCGACGTTCCTCGTGCTGCTTGCCTCCAGCGGCGTTTCCGCCTGAGGCAGGCCGAGACCCAACCTGCTATGCTCGGCCCATGGCCAGTTGCCGTCGCCGTTCATGGGCTCCGTTGATCGCCCTGCTAGCCGCGCTGCTCCCGACGCTGCTGTTGACTGGTTGCCAGAAGTCCCGCTCGACGACCCGCTACCCGCCCCCCCCGCCGCCTGGTGGACAGGCACCGGCGCCGGGACAGCCCGGGCAGGCACCGGTTGGCGGCGCCACGGCCGCGCCGCCCGCCGCCACGGCCGCACCAGCACCGCCCTACGCCGCGGCCAGCGATCCGATCAACAACGTCAATCTCCCCTGGATGCGCAGCCGCGCGCAGCAGGTGCTGACCGACCTGGTCGCGGCGCTCGACCCAGGACCGCGCGGACGCGTCGGCAACATCCCGCTCATCGTGGATGACACGGTGGGAGAGGTGAACGCGTTTGCCGCGTGTACCGAGGACGGCCACGCCGCCATGGCCATCAGCGACGGTCTGCTCGAGATTGCGGCCCGGCTCGCGCAGGCCCAGGCGATCGATGAGCTGTACCAGTCCCACAAGGCAGACGAGTACATACGCCTGGTCGCGGCCAACCAGCGCCCCGGACAGCCCATCGTGCAGCCGCCGCCCGGCTTTTTCGATGCGAACCAGAACGTGGACCCCCGCAAGCTGGAACGCCAACACCAGATCTACGACGAGGAGCTCGCGTTCGTGCTGGGACACGAGCTCGCGCACCACTACCTGGGACACCTGCCGTGCACCGCATCCGGCAGCGCATTGACGGCTTCCGAGATCAACGCGGTGCTGACCAACACCGTTCCGGCCTTCAACCAGGGCAACGAGGTTGCAGCCGACGTGAACGGGGTCAACAGCGTCCTCAACGCCGGCAAGCGCCGCACCGGGTATCACTGGTCCGAAGGCGGCGCCCTGCTCTCGATGCGGTTCTTCGCGGGTCTGGATCAATTCAGCGTCATTGACATCGTCTTCGGGTTCGAGCGGACTCATCCTCCTCCCGCGCTGCGGCAGCCCATCATCCAACAGGCGGCGGCCGCCTGGCGCGCGCTGGGAGGCCGGTCACTGCCCGTGCCATGAGCCGGGTTCCGCATGGCCTCCCGAACCGAAGCCCCCACGCGCAGGCGCCTGCTCCGAGCGAGACAGCAGGGCGATCTGCCGATCTCGACCCCGCTGGTGCGGGCGACCTCGCTGCTGGTGGGGGTGGGACTCGCGCCGGCCCTGCTGCGGGCACTGTTCGCGCGGACCGAGCAGACCCTGCATGAGGCGCTGCACACTCCCGTTCCGAGCGAGGTGCCCGTGGCCCTGGCGCGGGACGTACTGACCTACTCCGTGCCAATCCTATTGGCGGCGGTCGTGGCTGCCACAGCCGTCGGCCTCCTGCAGACCGCCGGGTCGTTCCATCTGGGTTTCTTCGGCGGCGCCGGGGCCGAGCGCCGCTCGAGGATGTGGCGCGACCGATTGCGCTGGCCCAACGTGCTGGCCGCGGTGTCGGCGTTCGCCTTGGCCGGCGCCGTCGCGTGGATGGGTGCAAGACTGCTGCTCGATCACGCCGACCAGCTCGGCGCCTGTGTGGGCCAGGAGGCGGCGATCGGTGGGTTGGCCCAGTATCTCGCCTGCCGCCTCGCGGGCTTCGCCGTGCTGGGGGCGCTAGCCATCGCCTTGGTCCACCTGGCAGTCGTTCGCGGCAATTGGTTGCGCCGTCTCCGAATGACCCGAGCGGAGCTTCGGCACGAAGTGCGTCTCACATCCGGTGACCCGTCCCTCAGGGCCGCGCGGCGGCGCGTCCACGAGTCTCTGGTCCGGCAACCCTGAAGGGGACGCCCAACGAGTGCCCGCGGAGCAATCCCGCGCCCTCGCTGGTCATCCCCCGCCCACCCGCGCCGCCCAAACGTCGGCCGCGGCGTCGTCACCGGCCGAACGCGAGAGCTGCGCGAGGAAGCGGGCACAGGCCTCTTCACCACGCACATCGTTCGCCTCCCGTGCACACCCGAGTCCCTCGAGCGCCTCGAGCAACGCCTCCGTAGTGCGCCCGGCGGCCGCCAGCCCCACTCCCAACGCCAGCGCCGCGCGGCACCGGTGGGCGGCCGACAGCTCACGCGAACGACCCTTGGACTGTCGCAGCAGACGCAACGCATCGCCGGCTTCGCCGCGCGTCAGCGCGGCCATCGCATCGAGGCGGTCGGCAAGCAACTCATACTGCGAACTGGCGCGCAGCTTCGTCGTGAGCTCTTGCACCGCTTCGAAATCGCCGTCGCGCAGGGCGGTCATCACCTGCCCGGTCGCACCAGCCTCGTCCTCCATCTCCATGGCCCGGACGACCTCCACCTGACGCGTCGTGGCAGTCGCGCTCGGCTGTGAGCGGGCGGCGGGAAGTGGATCGAGGCGCTCGCCGAACCGCCGTCCCCCGGTCAGCCCGCGCCCGATGAGCGGCTCCAGCGCTCTCCGTTCCGCAAAGGCATCGAAAGCCTCGGCCGTCGCCATGAGTCCACACGCCCGGGCTGACGCGGCCGAGCGTCGGGCGAGATCGCGCGCCAACTCGAGATCTGCACAGGCCAGTGCGTGAATGGTGGCGGAGCCGACAGCGAGCGGCTGCCCGCGGTCGACTCGCAAAGAGGCAGCGGCCGCATGCCACGCACGCCAGCGAGCCGGATCCATGATCCGCTCCAGCAAGTCGCGCAGCGAGCGGCTGCTCAAAGCCAACAGCGTGTCGCCGACGGACGTCGTCCAGCACCCTGCGTCGAGCGCTAAACGAGCAGACCCCTCCGGCAACGGCTCCTCGGCGCGTTCGGCCAGACCCACGATCTCCGACCAGCTAGCTTCGCCGCCGAGCACCACGAGTGCGTCGAGCACCGCCCGCGCATCCCGGCTCAGGAAACGCAGCCGGCGCAGCATCCAGTGTTCGGCAGCCCGCGCCTCACCTTGAACCGACCGACGGCTGCGCGGCGCCACGCTGTCGCTCGTCCAGGCCAGATCGCCGCTCTCCAGGCCCTCGCGAAGAGCTTCAGCCAACCCGAGTGCGGTGCCGCCGCCACGGCGCGCCACCCGCACGGCCGTGTCCGTGTCGAGCTTGCCTTCGGTGAATGCAAGAGCGAGCTCAACCGCCGCCTCGGGAGCCAATGCCGCAACCCGGATCTCGAAGGTTCGTTGAAGCTCGGCCAGTGCTGCCGGAACTGTCGAGCCTTCGTCCAAACGGATCAGGAGCCGCAGCTTGGAATCTCGGACCACTTCGGCGAGGGCCTCCAAGGTGTCGGCATCGGCTTCGCTGGCGTCGTCGAGTAGCAGGTAGCCCGCACTGCCGGACCCCATCCAGGCCGACAGAAGTCCGCTGCTGGCTTCCAGGTCCAGACCCTCGCCAGCCAGCAGGCTCTCGATCGACGCCTCGTGCTCCGCCGAGAGTCGACCGCCTCCGCTGGCCAGACGGGATCGGAGCAGGGCCGTGCGGAGTGCGCCTAGCGGCTCACCCACCGGCCTCGGCTGGAGCCGCAGCACCGAGCTGCCCCTCCGTCCCAGTTCTCGAAGCAGCCGCGTGCCCCCGCGCCCGCGTTCGGCGATCACCACGCCCAGCGAGCCCGGCTGCGCCGTGACGCCCCGGGCTGCGCGCCCTACGAATCGCGGATCGGCCAATCGGGAGGGACTGACCGCAACCCCCTTGCGCCAGGGATGGGCGGCGTCCAGCACCAGCCCGCGGATGCGTTGCCGACCGTGGGTGCCAAGTCTTGCCCCGCGTGTCAGCAGTTCGCCCGAGGCCACCACCTCCAGCAGCGGATCGAGCAGCACTTCGCCCTCCCTCGCGATACGCGCCAACCCGGCGACGCGGCTCAGCCCGGGCCCCACGGACAATGCGACGCTGGCGCCCCCCTCCAACACCTCCGAGAGTTCGCCCTCGGAGACCCCAACACTGAAAGCCCCCCCCGCCTCGTCCGCGACCCAGCTGCCGGCGACCAGATCGACGACATCCTCAATCGCATCTGCCGCAAAGCCAAAGGTGACGGCCGGAATATCCCACGCGAGCACGCGACCGCCGACGGCACTTGCCCGGCTCGCCAGCTCCCCGACCAGCCGGGCCAAATCGTTGCTGTCCGTCGTGCGGAAAGCGGCGCCGCGCACCCGGCAACAGACGAGCAGTCGGTTCATCAGGTACCGATGCGAATCTTGTTCTTGAGCGCCTGCAGCTCGTCATCGACCTCGCTGTGTGCCGCGCCCCGCTCGGCTCGTCCCCCGTACTCGAGCTCACGGAACTTGGCTTCCACCTCGTCTACCGTCATCCCACCCGGACCACGGCCGCCGCCAAGCGCCTCTTCGACCTCGCGTTGAGCGGCAAAGGCCGCCTCGACGCCCTCGACCTGGTCCTCCATACGGCGGAACTCGGCGAAGGCGCTTCCACCAACGCCGCCGGCGGCCGCGGCCCCGTCCTCAGCGCCCGACCGGGCCCGTTCCGCCTTCGCGATCAACGCTCCCTTACGAGCCTTCAGCTCCTCCACCTTCTGCTCCATGCGCTGGAGCTCGGCCTTCATCTCGAGCGCAGTACCCCGCTGGTCCGCGCGCAGCGCCTCGGCCCGATCGCGCTCAGCGGTGAGGCGCTTCTTCTGAAGCAAGGCTTCCCGCGCCAACTCGTCGTCCCCGTGCTTGACCGCCAGTTCAGCGCGCTTCGCCCATTTCTCGACCTCGACGTCGAGCTCGGCGACCTTGGCGCGCAGCTGTTTCTCCGCAGCGACGCTGCGGACGACTTCCTGGCGGGCCGCCTTCACCTGGTCAGCCATCTCCCGCAAGGTCAAGTCGATGGATTTCTTCGGGTCCTCCGCCGTGTCGAGCAGAGCGTTGAAGTTACTCGAGATGACGCGCCCCATACGATCGAAGATGCCCATCGATGCGAAGAGTGCCACGGACCCCGGGTGCAGCGCCAGCCGTAGTTGCCGCGCGCAAAAGCCAGCCTGCCACCCCCGTTGCCCGGCCCGAAAAGCGCCTGGTGCGCCCTCCCACGGGCAGGCTGCCGGAGGCGGCTCTAGCCCCGCGCCGCCAGCGTCGCAGCGGCCACGACGACGCCCGTCGGTCCCACCGTCGTGCAATGTCCGTCAACGATTGACGATGTGAATGGCCTGACCCAGCGCAGCCGCTCCCGCCTCCATGATCGCCTCGCCCAACGTGGGGTGCGGGTGAATCGTCAGGGCCAAGTCTTCGGCTGTGGCCGCCATCTCGAGCGCCAACGCGGCCTCGCTGATGAGATCGCTGGCCCCTGGCCCCACTATGTGAATGCCTAGCACTCTCGCCGAAGCACGGTCTGTGACCACCTTCACGAAACCCTCGGATTCACCCATGCTCAAGGCACGCCCCAAGGCTGCAAAGGGGAAGCGACCCACACGCGGCTCGAGACCGCGTTCGCGCACCTGCTCTTCCGTCAGTCCAACGCTGGCGATCTCGGGGTCGGTGAACACCACGCTGGGTATCGCCACCCAGTCCTTCGCGGCGGCACGGCCGGCAATCGCCTCCGCGCACACCTCCCCTTCCTTGCTCGCCTTGTGGGCGAGCATTGGCGGGCCGCTCACGTCGCCGATCGCATACACACCGGGCACGTTCGTTTGGCACCGCTGGTCGGTGACGATGAATCCGCGCCCGTCGATCTCCACCCCCAACTCCTGCAGGCCCAGACCCTGAGCGCGCGGGCGCATCCCGACGGCCACCAGCACGACGTCGCACTCGAGGGTGCGAGTCGTGGTCCCCGAGCTCACGGCCACGGCAAGCGAACCGTCGGCCTTGCGCTCGTAGCCGAGCGCCTGGACACCCGTGAGCACGGTGGCGCCTCGTTTCGAGAGAACTCGCTCGATGAGCTTGGCGCAATCGGAATCGATGCCGGGCAGCAGACTCGGCGTGAGCTCGACCACGGAGAGTTCGGCGCCGAGCCCCTGGAACACCATCCCGAGCTCCAGACCGATCACGCCTCCCCCAATCACGAGCAGACGTCGCGGAACACTGCGCAGGCTGACCGCCTGGCGAGCGCCGATGATGGTCCGACCGTCGAATGCGAAGGCCGGTATCTCGATCGTGGAGGCGCCCGTGGCGACCACTATCGCCCGGCTGGCCGAGAGTCGCTCGCGCACTCCATCGGCCGTGACCACTTCCACCGCGCGAGCGTCGAGGAGTCGCCCCTCGCCCGCGATCAGGCGCACGCCGTTCGCGCGGAGTAGGCCGCGAATACCGGTCGTGAGTTTGAGAACGACCGCATCCTTGTAGTCCTGCATCTGCTCCGGGTCGACCTGCAGGTCGCTGAAACGCAACCCGCGCTCGCTCGCTCGCAGAGCTTGACGGTACAGGTGCGTCGTCGCGATCAGCGACTTCGACGGAATACAGCCCCAGTTGAGGCACACGCCCCCCACTTCGGCGGCTTCGACACATGCCACCCGCAGCCCGAGCTGTCCCAGCCGGATCGCACACACGTAGCCGGCCGGGCCTCCCCCGATCACGATCGCGTCATAGGTCTGACCTGCGTTCATGTGGGGGGTGTTACCCGACAACGCATGGAGTCACAAGCCGTGCCCGTCGATTCAGCGCCCGGCCGCTGCGGGGCACTGGAGGAGTATCTGCGCCTGTTCTCTGAGGTGCCAGGGCGAGTGACAATACACATCCTGGAACAGTGACGCACGTTCGGGCGGTCCAAGCTTTTCGGCCTCGGCCACGGCATTGGAGATCTCGTCGTTGATCTCCTCCATCAGCGTGTGCTCGAGGACGTCGTCGAGCGCTCCCTGCTGACGCAAGTACTGGGCGAGTCGTTCGATGGGATCCTGCATGAGCCATTCCGGGCAGTCCGCGTGCTGGGGGCGCCGGGTCGGATCGTCGACAGTCGTCGCCGGCCCACGCCGATGAGTGACCGCCTCGATGAAGGTCGCTCCGTCACCACGCCGGGCACGTCCGCATGCTTCCGAGACCACGCGATAGACGGCCAGCACGTCGTTACCGTCCACTCGGACCCCCCGCATAGCATACGCCTTCGCCTTGGTGGCCAGTGTGGGGGACGCAGTCTGGCGCGCCACCGGCATTCCCAGCGACCACTGGTTATTCTGGCAGACCAGGACGCACGGTAGCCGAAACACCGACGCGAAGTTCATGGCCGCATGGAAATCGGGCTGACTCGTAGCCCCATCGCCCAGGAAGGCAACCGCCACCATCCGATCGCCGCGCATCTTCGCGGCCCAGGCCGCCCCCGCTGCATGGGGCAGCTGGGTGCCGATAACGCTCGACCACGAGACCTGATTCACCGAGCGCGAGCTGATGTGGCTGGGCATCTGCCGACCCTTGAGGCTGTCGGCACGATTCCCGAAAACCTGCGCTAGATACTGGGCCACCGGGAACCCACGCACCAGCATGATGGCGCTCTCGCGAAGCGCGGGGAAGACCCAATCGGTGGGCTCGGTGGCAAAGCCCGCCGCGACGGGCGTCGCCTCCTGGCCTGCACTGCTGCCGAAGAAGGCAATCCTGCCCTGACGCTGCAGTTGCACCATGCGGGCATCGAGCACACGAGCCCGGCACATCTCACGGTGCATGCGCAAGAGCAGTTCCGAAGGAAGCGATGGATTGGTCTCGGGGTCGGTCTTGCCGTCCTCACGTAGGACGCGCACCATCCTCAGCGTGGGATCGGAATCACCGTCGGCAGAGCGAATCATCGGCGACTTCGATAGCACGACCGCCCGAAACGATCACTCCTCCACCCGTTGCAGAGCGGCCAGCGCCTCGTCCACCGCTTCCGGGTCGGCGCGCCGTGCGTCCCCGCGCATCGCCCGAATCAGGCGTGTCGCGTCAGCCAGCCCGGCGCGCCCCGCGGCGACCACAGCCAGGGTCCGAGTGTCTCGACTCCAGGCAGAAAGATCCCGAATGATCGACTGCACGGCCCGAAGGTCACCCAATTGCGCAAGTGCGATCCGCGCCTGAAACGAGCACGGATCCTGGAGGATCCCAAAGCGGCCCCAAGCGCGTCGCGTCAGCCCTCGCCGCGCGGCTTTGAGGCCCAGCCGGCCGGCGAGCTCCACCGCGGCTTGAGCGTCCTCGAGCTCCTCGGCGCCTTCCCCGCGGTCGACGGCCGCCACAATCGCATCGACGCCCGACAGATCGCCCGACTTGGCCAGCAGAATCGCTGCCGCGAGTCGCACCTTCGCCTCGCCGTCGCGCAGCGATGTGCGAACCCGCCGGGCCAGCTCGGACGGCAGGGAGTTGCCGCCCTTCCGCTCGATCCACCGTTCCTCGGTGAGGCGAATCGCGACGTAGCGCACCTCGGCGTCAGAGTCCTCAAAGCCACGGGAAAGATGCCGGGCCGGTTGGTCGCCATCGACCCGCGCCAACGCAATAAGCGCCTGGAACCGCATTGCCGGTAGGTCGTGCTGCAGGGCTCGAACCAGCGTCTGGTAGGCCGTCTCGTCCCGACGAGAGCTGACCTCCCCCAAGGCCAGGACCGCCATCTGCTGAACCCAAGGAGCGTCGTCTTGGGCAGCGTCGAGCAACGCCGCGATGTGCTCTCGTGCCTGCGCGTCCGCCAGCGCCAGCGCGGCCTCTGCCCGGACCCGCGGCTCAGCATCCTCGCCCAGGCTGCGGACGAGCGCGCCAAGCGCGACCTCGCGGTCGCTGCCGGTGGCGAGCCTCGCCAGGTCTCGCACGGCGGAGATGCGCACTTCGAGCTTCTTGGCACGCGCATCGCGTAGCGCGGCGGACAGCGTGCGCGGCAGCGGGGGGACCTTGAACACCCACCCAGCCTATCGGGGCTGCCTCCCAGAACCAAGGGCCGACCCCAGGGCGGCAAGACCATCCCGGGCGGCAACCGCCTCTGGGGGTCCAGCGCGGCAGCCGCCCGGACGTTGTTTTGGGTTTGAACCGCCGCCAGCGCGCAGACAGATTGCCAGCGTGGCCGCACGCGAACGCGCCCAACCGGCAAACCCCGACGACACCCGCCGCGCCGATCCGGACGGTCCGACCGAAGCCGAGCTGCAGGCGTACGTCCGTCGTAACATCCGCAACGCAATCCTCGCGCTGGTGGGGTTGGTGGCCGTCCTCGGTGTGTCGGGCGCTCTGTGGGAAGCCGAGCTCGTCGTGGTGGCCAACTCCGTCTACCAACACATCGGACTGGTGGGACTGCTGCTCATCATCTTCCTCGCCGACTCGATCATCATGCCGTTTCCACCGGACGTGGTGCTGGTGATCTTGGCGAACACGTGGGTGCACGAGCACTGGCTCGTCGCCATGCCGCTCATCGGTCTCCTATCGGCGGTGGCGGGAAACGTGGCTTGGCTGCTCGGAACCAAGGTCGGCCACACGGGCCGAGTGACCCGCTGGTTCGGCCGATTCCGAAGAATGAACGAGGCACTGGTACGCCGCTACGGGCCGTGGGCAGTGGCGTTGGCTGCGCTCACCCCGGTCCCATTCAGCGTGACGAGCTGGACGGTCGGCATCCTGCACCTGCCGTGGCGAGAGTTCGGTTGGGTCACTCTCCTCCGAATCCCCCGGTACGTGGGCTACTATGCGGCCATCGCCTACGCCGACGATCTGGCGCGGCTGCTGCTATGAGCGGCCGGCGGTCAACGACCACCCGCGGCGCCGTCGGGTGGCTCAGCCGCTGCTGCCCGCGCGACCGGCCCCCGACGTGCCCGCCGAAGCGCGTCCGGCAGCGCCGCCCGGAGCACCCGATGCGCCGCCTCGCCCCGCCCCGCCAGCTGATCCACCCGCCGCGCCCCCGCGACCTGCACCACCGGCTGAACCGCCAGTCGTGCCAGCCGTCCCCCCGGTTGGCTGCCAGGGAATCGGGTCCGGAAACTGTGCGTCGGTGCCGGTGCAAACCCCGATGTTGGTGTCGCCGGGGATCGGTTCCCCGGAAAATGGGACAGAGCACACTCGACCGCTCCCACCGTCCTCAATCACGATCGCGCCAAACGGATTGTCCTCGTCGCGCATGTCGATGCAGTCATAGTCGCTGCGACAGTCGCCGTCGGAATCGCACTTGCGCATGCAGAACGTCCGCTGGCGGCGCGCACTGTCTTGGGGGTCGTAGCACCCGCGAGCGGCCGAAACGGCCGTCCCGAACGCCACGCAGATCGCCTCATCCGGGCAGGAGCCGGCGTGGCAATTGTAGATGGTGCAGTAGCCGCCCGGCTGAGTCGTGTCGCAGATCCGATCGCCGGTCGAAGAGCAGTCCGTGGAAAGCGAGCAGTCGTCACCGATCTCCGGCTCACAGGCGGCCAGAATCAACATCGAAACGGCAATTGCGGGAAGCAGTGGCGAGCGAGGATCCATGCCGAGGCGGGTGTCTCTTAGCGTGCGCCGCCACCCAAGCCAACACCGCGCGTCTCGGCAACACGTTGACAGCGGCGGATAGGGCCCTATAAACGGGACCTTAGCCGGCTCTTTGCCACGGAAAACGCTTGCCCAAATGGCCATTCGAATCACCGACGATTGCATCTGCTGCGGGGCCTGCGAGGCCGAGTGCCCGAACGGCGCCATC
>Ga0316576_10002122_pt1 | contig 11157 bp, 5 predicted proteins | sample S0NA_FD_203075 | JGI IMG/M metagenome (GOLD analysis project Ga0316576, IMG submission 203075) | Rhizosphere microbial communities from salt marsh grasses in Alabama, United States - S0-2_050615r3r5 | ecosystem: Host-associated > Plants > Roots > Rhizosphere | place: USA: Alabama | collected... | reverse complement strand
CGGCCAACGCGTCCTCGACGACGGGTGCGGGTTCGGCCTCCACCTGAGGCTCATGAGCCGTCTCCGCCACCTCGACCTGGTCGGGGTGGACACGCCTCGGGATCGCCAGGCCCACGCGCGACGGGAGCGAGTCCCCGCGGCCCTGGCCAACGCGGACGCGAGCTTCCTGCCCTTCCGGGACGACTCCTTCGACCGCGTCCTCCTGACGGAGGTCCTGGAGCATCTCGAGAACGCCGGGCGGGCCCTCGCCGAGGTGCACCGCGTTCTGAGACCCGGTGGGATCCTGGCCCTCTCCGTGCCCCACGCTCGATACCCTCTCCTCTGGGATCCCATCAATCGGCTCTGGACGGCGGTCGGCGGCCGGCCCATCCGGAACGGTCCCCTGGTAGGCATCTGGACGGGTCACGACGTGCTCTACCACCCGGAAGATCTCACCGCGTCGCTCCGCGACGCCGAGCTCGTTCCCGAGATCGTCGAAGAGGCGACGCACTACTGCTTTCCGTTCAGCCATCTTCTCGTCTACGGGGTCGGCAAGCCCCTCTTCGAGCGCAACCTCCTGCCGCCACCCCTGCGCCGTGCCGCCGACCGGTTCCACGGGGAGGAGAGCACCCCCAGCCTGCTGAACCCCGTCCGCCTCGGCGTGGCCACGTTCCGTCTCGTGGATCGTCTGAACGAGCGGCCCGCCGTCGCCGGCAAGCGGACCTTCGTGAACGTCCTCGTGAAGGCGCGGAAGCCGGACCGGGCATGAGACGCCCACGGCTCTCCGCCGGGACCGCAGGCCGGGAGCTCGCCCTCGTCGTCCTGATCCTCCTCGTCGGGGCCACGCTGCGCCTGACCGGCGTCGACTGGGACCAGGGTCAGCACCTTCACCCCGACGAGCGCTTCCTCACGATGGTGGCCACGTCGGTCTCCGCCCCGGGCTCGATCGGCGAGTACCTCGACACGGCGACGTCTCCGGCCAACCCCGCCAACGTGGGCCACCCGTTCTTCGTCTACGGCACGTTCCCGCTCTTCCTGACCAAGGCCGTGGCCGCCGCGCTCGGGCTCGACTCCTACGCCCGGCTGCACCTCGTGGGGCGGGTGCTGTCGGCCCTCTTCGACTGCGGCACCATCCTGCTGACCTGGCTTCTCGGCCGTCTCCTCGCCGGACCGAAGGTCGGCCTCGCCGCCGCCGCCTTGATCGCGGTCAGCGTCCCGTCCATTCAACACGCTCACTTCTTCACCGTGGACAGCTTCGCCACGTTCTTCGCCGCCGGGGCCCTCTACGGGCTGCTGCGGGTCGCCCGCGGCGGCCCGGCCAGAGACCACGTCCTCTTCGCCGTGGCCTTCGGGCTCGCCCTCGCCTGCCGCGTCAACCTCGTCCTCCTCGCCCCGCTGTACGTCCTCGGCGCAGCGCGGGCGGTGTGGTCCGGCCGTCGACCGGCTCTCGAGACTCTCGGGCGCGTGGCGCTGGCGACGGGGGCGGCGGCCCTCGTGTTTCGCATGGCCAACCCGTACGCGTTCACCGGCCCCGGCCTCTTCGACGTCTCCCTGGCCCCCAGCTTCCTGGCCAGCCTGGGCCAGGTACGCGACATGGTCGCCGGCAACGTCCACTTCCCCCCGGCCCTGCAGTGGGTCGGGAGGCTGCCCGTCCTCTTCGCCGCCCGCAACGTCCTTCTCTGGAACCTGGGGCCGATCTGGGGGGTGGCGGCACTGGCCGGGATGGCGTGGCTCCTGGGTCGGCGGAGCCCCGCCGGTACCGAGGTCGAGCGCGAGGCTTGGCCCCTGGGCCGAATGGTGCTGCTGTGGACCGCGGCCTTGTTCCTGTTTCACTCGTTGCAGTTCTCGGCCACCGCTCGGTACTTCCTGCCGCTCCTGCCCGGCCTCGCCCTGTTCGCGGTCTGGCCCCTGGCCCACGGGCGCTCCGGGCGCCGGTCGGACGTCGCCCTGGCCCTCGTTCTCGGGGCCACCGGCCTCTGGGCGCTCGCGTTCACCTCGGTCTATCGGCAGGACCACACCCGGGTCCAGGCGTCGCGCTGGATCCACGAGCACCTTCCTCCGGGCGCCACCGTCGCCGTCGAGCACTGGGACGACGCGCTCCCCCTCCCTCTCGAGGGGGGACAGAGAGGGCGCTACCGGCAGGTCACCCTGCCCGTCTACGACGAGGACACGGCGGAGAAACGGAAGACCCTGATCGAAGCCCTCGACGAGAGCGACTCCGTGATCCTATCCAGCAACCGGGCCTACGGGTCGATCCCCCGCAGTCCCTGGCGGTATCCACTCACCCGGCGGTACTACGAGCTCCTCCTGGCCGAGGAGCTCGGCTTCCGCCTCGAGCGCGTGTTCACCTCCCATCCGAGGCTCGGCCCCCTCGAGATCGTCGATGACGACGCCGAGGAAGCCTTCTCGGTCTACGACCACCCCAAAGTCCTCGTGTTCGGGAAGGAGCCGGGGTTCTCCCGGGAGCGGGTGGCAACGCTTCTCGGCGCGGTTCCTCTCGACGGCATCCGCCAGGTCACGCCGAGGCAGGCTTCCGCGCTGTACCGATCCACGTGGCCCACGTCCCTCTCGGCTCCCCATCCACCGCGGGCGCGCTCCCGGGCGCCCACCGGCTCGCTCGGCGCCGCGGTGCGGTGGCTCGGAGGACTCGAGCTCAGCGCACTGGCGACGTTCTGTCTCCTCTGTCCGCTTCTGGGCGTCGCCCGTGACCGGGGATACGCCCTCTCGAAGATCCTCGGCTGGCTCGCACCCGGGTACCTCCTGTTCGTCTCGTGCTCCCTCGGGCTGACCGCCAGCACTCCCGAGGCCGCTCGAGGCGCGGCCTTCCTTCTCTGGACGGCGGGAGCGCTCGCGGCGTGGCGCCACCGACGGCTGCTCCGACAGTTCCTGCGCGAGCGACGCGGCGAGTGGATGACCGTGCAGGCCGTCTTCTGGTCCGGCTTCGGCCTCTTCGCCCTCCTGCGGGCCCTCAATCCCGCGGTCTTCTGGGGCGAGAAGCCCATGGACTTCGCCATCCTGAACGCGCTCTACCGATCACGGACGCTTCCCCCCATGGATCCCTGGTTCGCGGGCGAGCCCCTGCGCTACTTCTACTTCGGGCACTGGCTCCCGGCGACCCTGGGCCGGATCACCGGCGTTCCACCCGCGTTCGCCTTCAACCTGGGTATCGCGACCCTCGGCGCCCTCCTCGCGAGCGCCGCGCTCGCGGCCGGGCGGCAGATGGGCGGCCGACGGGCCGGCCTCCTCGCCGCCGGGGGAACGGTCCTGCTCGGAAACCTCGCGGGGGTTCGTCTGGCCCTGGCCGATCCGGGACGGGCGCTGGGCTTCGACTTCTTCTGGGCCACGTCCCGTGTCATCCCGGGAACCATCAACGAGTACCCGTTCTGGAGTCTCCTCTTCGGCGACCTCCACGCCCACCTGCTCGCCCTCCCCTTCGACCTGGCCCTCGTGGGCGTCGCGTCCCTGTGGGTCACCGGTATCGGGGCCGCCGGATCCCGGTCACGGCTCGTGGTCGCCGTTCTTGCCGCCTGGGTCGCCGGGGCGAGCGTCGCCTCGAGCCCCTGGAACCTCCCGGTGGCCATGGTGGTGCCGGCGGCCTTCCTGGCCACGGCGTGGCTTCGGGGAAGGAGGACGCCCCGGAGCCTGGCCACCACCATCGGCCTGGGAGCCGGCACCTGGCTCCTCGGTGGCCTCCTGTTCCTGCCCCTTCACGCCCGCCTCCGACGCACGGATCTCCCATCCCTGGGCTGGCCGGACCAGGCGGCGTCGATCGCCGACGTGTGGACGATCTTCGGCCTGTTCCTCCTCGTGATCCTGCCCGCGCTCCTCATCCCGGTCCGGTGGCGTCCCTCGGCGCGCGCCGTGGCCGTCCTCGCTCTCGGCGCCCTGGCGGTGGGAGGGACGGCCTGGCTCCGGTCGACGAGCGCCGCCTTCTTCCTCGGGACGGCGCTCCTCGCCGCCACCGTGTGGCGGCGCGGGCGGACGATCGGCGTGCAGGCCGCCTCGCTCCTCGTGGCTCTCGCCGCGGGAATCGGCCTCATGACCGAGACCGTCTTCGTCTCGGACCGCATGAACACGGTCTTCAAGTACTCCCTTCACGTCTGGCTCATGCTGGCGATCGCCGCCGGTGTCTTCCTGTCGCGCACGCTCCGACTGGCCTCGCCAGCGCTCAGGCCGTTGTGGAAGGATCTGGCCGCGGTGGCCGTGGTGTGCGGCCTGTTCACGAGCGCCGGGGCGACGATCGGCCTGGTGCGGGATCCACCCATGCGCTCTCCGGTCCCCACGCTCGACGGCATGCGCTACCTCCGACACGCTCGTCCGTCCGAGGCGGAGGCCTTCGAGTGGCTCGACCGCGAGGTCCCCGGAGCCCCGACCCTGCTCGAGGCCCAGGGACCTCCGTACCAGCTCTACTCCCGGGTGTCGATGAACTCGGGCCTTCCCACCGTTCTCGGCTGGGAGCACCACCTCCGGCAGCAGGGCCGTCCCGCCGCGCAGATCGAGACCCGCCGCCGAGACGTGCGCACCCTCTTCGACACGACGGATCGCGAGGAGGCCAGAGCCCTCCTCGATCGTTACGGCGTCGAATACGTGTTCCTGGGGCCCCTCGAGCGCCAGATCTACTCGAAGGAGGGACTCTCGAAGTTCGATGACTGGAAGGGGACCGAGGTCGTGTTTCGGAATCGAGACGTAACCATCCACGCGCGGCCCGGGGTGCTCGAATCGACGCGGGCCTGGAGGCCCTCCCTCCCATGAGCGGGGTGGCCGAGCCCGCGGCGCCCTCGGAGGGTGCGGAGCTGACCGTGGTCATTCCCACCTTCTGCGAGGCGGGGCACATCGAGGAGGTTCTCGACGCCTGGCGCGCGACGCTGGACTCGCTCCACATCGACTACCTCCTGTGCGTCTACGACGACGGCTCACGGGACGGGACGCTGGAGATCCTGCAGCGTCAGGCCCGGCAGCACGCCCGGATCGCGGTCGAAGGCCACGAGAACCGGGGCCACGGACCCACGATCCTGGAGGGCTACCGGCGGGCGCGGGGAGAGTGGGTCTTCCAGGTGGACAGCGACGGCGAGATCGCCCCGGACCACTTCGGCGCCCTCTGGCGTCAGCGTGAGGGCCACGACCTGCTTCTCGGATGCCGGAGACGTTCCTCCCAGCCTCCCACGCGGCGCCTCATCAGCACGATGTCGCGCCTCGCCGTTTCTCTCTTCTTCGGAGACGGCATCCACGACGTCAACTCTCCCTATCGACTCATGCGGGGGACTTCGCTGCGACGGCTGCTTCCCCGGATCCCCCCCGACGCGTTCGCCCCCAACGTCATTCTCTCGGGGATCGCGATCCGCGACGGCCTCCGCGTGCAGGAGCAGGACGTCCCCGTCCAGGCGAAGGCGGCGAGACGCTCCTCTCTCAGCGGCGGGAAACTCTGGCGCGGGGCGTGGCGCGCCCTCGGCGAGACCGTGAGGGTCGCCCGCGCCACGGGGCCGGGATCGTGAACCACCCCGGCCGCGTGCTCATCCTGGGATGTGGGCCCACCGGATGCGGAGCCGCGTGGAGACTCGAAGAGGCGGGTCACCTCGACTACCGGATCCTGGAGGCCGCGGACGAGCCGGGAGGCCTCGCGAGGAGCGTCGTCGACGACGCCGGGTTCACCTGGGACCTGGGGGGACACGTCCAGTACAGCCACTACCGCTACTACGACCACGTCCTCGACGAGGCGGTGACCGACGGGTGGCGGCACCACGAGCGGGAGTCCTGGATCTGGATCGATGGGCGCTTCGTCCCCTATCCCCTGCAGTACAACCTCCACCGCCTCGACCCCGACGTGTGCGGCCACCTTCTCGAAGGGCTGCGGCACGCCGCGGCGCGAGAGGCGCGGGGCTCCGAACCCCGGACGCTTTCGCAGTGGATCGAGCGGACCTTCGGCCGCCCGCTGGCCGAGCGCTTCCTGCTTCCCTACAACGCCAAGGTCTGGGGCCACCCCCTCGACGACATGGGCTGGGGCTGGATCGGCGATCGTGTCGCCCCCCCCGATCTCGAGCGCGTCGAACGGAACGTCCGGGAGGGGAAAGACGACGGCGGCTGGGGTCCGAACGACACGTTCCGCTACCCCGAGCACGGCGGCACCGGGACGATCTGGAGGTCGATCGGTGCCCGGCTCGGCGCCGGGCGCGTCCGCCTGGGCAGCAGGGTCACGTCCATCGACGCCCGCCGCCGGACGGTGCGCCTGGAGAGCGGCGAGGTGGAGGCGTACGACACCCTGATCTCCTCCACACCCCTGGACCTCCTCGCCCGCATCACCGCCCCCCTGCCCTCGGCGGTGACCGCGGCGGCCCGGGCGCTCCGGTACAGCTCGGTGCACGTCCTGGGGGTGGGCCTCCGGGGGGGGCGGCCCGCGACCATGGGCACCAGGTGCTGGATCTACTTCCCCGAGCGGCAGAGCCCCTACTACCGGGTGACCCTCTTCTCCAACTACTCGCCCCACCTCGTTCCCGAGGGCGACGGAGTCTGGTCCCTGATGGCCGAGGTCTGCGAGTCGCCGCACCGGCCGGTCGACGCGGCACGACTTCCCACGCGGACGGTCGAGTCCATGAAGCGGGACGGTCTCATCGGCGAAGCGGCCACGATCGCGAGCCTGTGGCACCGGAGGCTCGAGCGAGGTTACCCAACCCCCACGCTGGCGCGCGACCGCGCGCTCGAGGTCATCCAGCCCGCTCTCGAGGGCCTGCGGATCTACGCCCGGGGCCGTTTCGGCGGCTGGAAGTACGAGGTCTCCAACCAGGACCACAGCTTCATGCAGGGCGTGGAGCTCGTCGACCGCCTCCTCAGGGGCACTCCCGAGGTGACCTACCCCAACCCGGAACGGGCCAACTCCGGGGAGTTCCTCGCCGGCGACGAGGAGCCCCCGCCCGACCGGGAGCCGGGAAGGAAGGACGCACCTTGAGGGACCGCTGGCGAACGCGATCGATTCGAGGGGCCGGGTGGCTCGTCGCCGGCGTCGCCCTCCTGGGCTCCGGGTGGGCCCTGCTCGGGAACGACCTCGTGAACGCTCTCCTCTGGTGGCTCTCCCTGTTCCTCCTCGGAGTGGCGGTGCTCCCGGTGACCCAGGCCATCCTGGGGGACTTTCACGACCGGGGCTACCCCTTCTCGAAGGTGCTCGGGGTGGGCCTGGTCGCCTACCTGACCTGGCTCACCTCCTCCATGAGGCTCGTCCCCTTCTCGCGGTGGGCGGTCGTGGGGACGGTCGTCCTGGTCGCCGCGGCGGCCTACTCCGCCCGAGGACGCCGTCTGGACCTGGCCCGGCTCGTAACCGAGCAAAGGCGGATGCTGGTGGGCCAGGAGTGCCTCTTCTTCGCGCTCCTCGTCGGCTGGGCGTCCGTGCGAGGCGCCCTGCCGGACATCCACGGCACCGAGAAGTTCATGGACCATGGCTTCGCCGCCGCGATCAGCCGATCCCCGTTCATGCCGCCCCCGGACATGTGGTTCGCGGGGGAGAGCATCAACTACTACTACTTCGGACACTACGTCCTGGCCTTCATGTCCCGGCTGAGCGGCGTTCGCCTCGCGGTGGCCTACAACCTGATGATCGCCACCATCCTGGCGTTCTGCTTCACCCTGACCCTCTCCCTGGCGGCGCAGATCGCTCGCTCCGGGGCGAGGCCCAGCCCCCGGAGGTGGCTCCTCGCTGGACTGGTGTCGGCCAGCCTCCTGACGTTTGGCGGAAACCTCCACACCTTCGTCTTCGCCGGGGCCACGCCGGCCATGGAGATTCTTCGTGCCGAGACCACGGGCTCGCCGGTTGCCTCCGCCGAGGGCTACTCGTACGTCGAGGCCACCCGCTACGTCGGCTATCGGCCCCCCACCGCTGACAAGACCATCCACGAGTTCCCCTTCTACTCCTTCGTGGTCGCCGACCTCCACGCCCACGTGTCGAACATCCCGTTCGTGCTCACGCTTCTGGCGATACTCACGGGCGCCTTTCTCGCGCGGGGAGCACCGTCCCGGGTCGGCTCCTTCCTCGGGATCTCGCTGCCCCTCCGCTTCCTCGTCCCCGTGGCGGGCTCCCTGGCGATCTGCCGGATCACCAACGCCTGGGATCTCCCGATCTATCTCGGCGTCACCCTGGCCGTCGTCTTCGCGAGAAGCCTCGCCGAGAACCGCTCCCTCCCACAGGGTGTGACGGACACCACCCTGACGACCGCCCTCGTCCTCGTGATCTGCTGGGCCCTGACCCTTCCCTTCAACGCTCACTTCGAGAACCACTACTCCGAGCTCGGCTGGGTGCACACCCACACGCCCTTGGGTCAGCTGGCCGTGCTCTGGGGCGTCCCGCTCCTCTTTCTCGTTCTCTACGGCGCGGTGGGGCTGGCGGCGTTGCCTTCGAAGGAGAGCGCGTGGAACGCCGCCCGACACCCGCTGGCCACGTTTGCCCGGCTTCCGCGGGGTGACCAGCTGACTCTCGCCCTGGCCGCCTGCGCCGGGGGGCTCGTGATGGCTCCCGAGGTCGTCTACGTGCAGGACATCTACGCCCCCGAGTTCTATCGAGCCAACACCTACTTCAAGGTCGGCTACCAGGCCTTCATCCTCTTCGGGGTTCTCATCGGCGTCCTCGCCGACCGCGTCCTCACCGCCGAGCGGTGGCGAGGGCACCGGGGCATGGTCCGGCCGCTCCTCGTGCTCGTCCTGGTCCTCCCGCTCCTCTACCCCCCCTTCGCGGTCAGCGGCTTCTACGGCCGCCTGGGGCCGGGGAGCTTCAAGGGGCTGGACGGGCTGGCCTTCCTGGACCGGGAGGGCCGCGGTGACGGACCGGCGGTGCGATGGCTCAACGAGACTCTGTCGGGGTCGCCGGTCGTTCTCGAGGCGAACGGGGACAGCTTCACCGAGGCCGGACGGGTGTCGATGGCCACCGGCCTGCCGACGATCCTGGGGTGGTACGCCCACGAGGCGCTCTGGCGCGGGTCGATGGAGGTCCCCGAGGATCGAGCGCGCGCTGTGGAAGCCGTCTACGAGTCCGGGGACGTGGCGGGGACCCTCGCGATCCTGGGCGAGTATGGCGTCCGGTTCATCGTCGTGGGGGACCTGGAGAGGGAGAGGTTCCCGAACCTGAACGAGGAGAAGCTCCTGCACCTGGGCGTCGTCGTCTTCGAGTCCGGGGGCACCCGGATCATCCAGGTGCGGCCCTGACGGAGCCCACCGCGCACACGTCCCGGTAGGCCAACCCTTGCCAGCCAATGACGCGGCGTGCTATACACGAGCCGACCCAACCTGACCAGAAGGTGGCCCTTCGACCTTCGGACGAGGTGGTCGTGTCTGGGTGCGAGGGAAGCCCATGACCAGGACTCGCCGTACGGCCCTGTCGGTATCGAAGGTGATGACCCGGGCGCTGCTCGTGTCCGTCGCCGTGGTGGCCGGGGCACAGCTGTTCGTCGGGGGCTGCGACTCGGACTCGGATTCCCCGACCGCCGCACCCACTCCCGCCCCCACGCTGGACTGGACGACCCTGGCAACCCCGGCCGACATCGGGTCAGAGACCCCGCCCGGGCACGCGGCGGGCGGAGCCGGAGCGTCCTGGGAGGAATCCGGCATCACCGTGAGGATCGTCGGCGACGCGTGGGGCGCCGGGACCTGCCATGTCCTCGCCAGCGGACGGCAGTGCCGGACCTTCGAGATCGAGAATGGCAGCGAGGCGGCCATCCACTCGCGGCTCGCCATCTTCAACGGGCCGGTGCCCGGGTGCGATCCCTACGGCCCGGAGGGCGCCACGACCGACCCGAACATGCTCGACGGGCCGACCACGATTGCGCCGGGAGAGACCGGGACCGTCTCGTACTGCATCAACGTCAACCAGGACAAGTGCGACCGGATCCAGGTCGACGACTCCTGGGGCCCGGTCGGCGTCTTCGTCGTGGGCGACGTGTTCGACTTCGGGCAGCCGTGCTCTCTGCCGGCTCCCACCCCGAGCCCGCCTCCGGGCCCGACCGTCACGCCTCCGGCCCCGACCGTGGTTCCCTGAGAGCCGGCCCCCGGACGACTGGTCAATCAGCGGCGGAAGCTGGCTCCTACGAAGATAACTGAACGAATTATGGATATCCACTAACGGGATCGAGAGTCCATAATCCGTATCGACGCTTGACGACCAGGGTATGCTTGTTCCCACCAACCGGGACATCGACAACCCTCGAAAAGGTCGGATGGCGGTCCTCGACCCCCGGGAGTGAGGGCAATGGTCGGGTCGAAGTGGCTCTGCTTGACCGCGGGCCTCCTGCTCGCCCCGCCGAGCTCGGCGGGGGCCCAGGAGGCCACGGCCTGGCTCGCCCAGCCGGCCTTCCAGAGCGTGCGGGTGCTCGGGCTGGGTGGCGCCTACGCCGGCCTCGCCGACGACTCGAGCAGCGTGGTCCTGAACCCGGCGGGGCTCACGACCCTCCCCCGCTCGCTGGAAGCGCTAGGTGCCCTCGGCGTCGACTACGACTCCAGCGTTGGGCTGGGCGGGGCCTCCGGCGCGTTTCGTCCCGAGCGGCGGCTGGGGGTGGGCTTCCAGTACTCGTACGTCGACGGACTGGAGATGCAGTCGACGCGGGCGACGAGCGGGCTGCCCTCGGCCGGCCTTCAGGACGTGGCCCTCGGCGCGGCGGTCACGATCACCGGGCCCGGTGAGTTCTCCGCCGGCGCCACTCTCCGCCTGACTCGCCTGTCCGCCGTCCACCTGACGGAAGAGCCCTGGTCGCGGTCGTTCACCGCGGGCGTGCTGTTCCGCCCCCTGAACCCCTGGTCGCCGCGGATCGGCCTGAGCTACCGGCACCGCCTCGAGTGGGAGGCCGCGGGAGCCAACGACCCGGATCCCCACCTGATCGTGTCGCCGTCCGTCCTGTCGGCCGGCGTGTCCTGGTACTACGAGCCCGAGCAGCGGGCACGCCTGCTCTTCACCCTTCAGCCCGACTACGTTCGCTACTCGGACCTCACGAGGGGCGCCCCCATGTCCGCGCAGGCCCGCAACGAGATCGACCTCCGGGCCGGGGTCGAGCTCACCCGCCCCTTCGGGTGCTGGACCGGCTGCGGCAGCATGTTCCAGATCCGAGGGGCGATCGTGAACTCCGCTCCCGCCCCCTTCGTGGTCCGGGCCACCAGCGTGGGCGAGGGCGTGGGGCAGGGACCGGAGCGGAGGTGGACCTGGGCCGGCGGTGT
>Ga0316576_10002121_pt1 | contig 11157 bp, 6 predicted proteins | sample S0NA_FD_203075 | JGI IMG/M metagenome (GOLD analysis project Ga0316576, IMG submission 203075) | Rhizosphere microbial communities from salt marsh grasses in Alabama, United States - S0-2_050615r3r5 | ecosystem: Host-associated > Plants > Roots > Rhizosphere | place: USA: Alabama | collected... | reverse complement strand
CAGGCCGGGACCTACCTGTCGTGGGCGGCCAACAGCAACGAGAAGTTCTCCGAGTCGGGCGCGGGCGGCACCCCGACCGGCTACCTCAACGGCCAGGAGCTGAAATCCGGCCAGCTCGCCGACGTCGAGGGCCTCGCCACGCTGATCGCCGGCGCAACCGCGAAGTGATGGCGCTCGGCCGCGTCCTCGCGGTGCCTGCGTCGATCCCCAGCCCGGAGCAGTCCGTCTGGCACCTCGGCCCGATCCCGCTGCGCGCCTACGCGATCTGCATCCTGATCGGGATCTTCGTGGCGGTCTGGGTCACCGAGCGGCGGTGGGTGGCGCGCGGGGGCCGCGCGGGGTTCACCTACGACGTGGCCATGTGGGCGGTTCCGTTCGGCATCTTGGGTGGGCGGCTGTACCACGTGATGACCGACTGGCCGACCTACTTCGGTCCCGGCGGGTCGGGGCTCGCCGGGGCGGTCGCGATCTGGGAGGGCGGCCTGGGCATCTGGGGCGCGGTCGCCCTCGGCGCGGTCGGCGCGTGGATCGGCTGCCGGCGGGCCGGCGTGCCGCTGCCGCCGTGGGCCGACGCGCTGGCCGTCGGACTGCCGCTGGCCCAGGCGATCGGCCGACTCGGAAACTGGTTCAACCAGGAGCTGTTCGGCCGGCCCACCGACCTGCCCTGGGGCTTGGAGATCGACCCCGTGAACCGGCCGCCCGGCTACGCCGAGTACGCCACGTTCCACCCGACCTTCCTCTACGAGGCCCTCTGGCTGGTGCTCGTCGCCGTCGTGGTCGCCCGCGTCGATCGCCGCTGGACGCTGGGACACGGCCGCGCCTTCGCCCTGTACGTCGCGGCCTACTGCCTCGGGCGGTTCGGGGTGGAGCTGCTGCGCATCGACCCCGTCACGACCGTCGGCGGAATTCGCTTCAACGTCTTCACATCCGTCGTCGTCGGCATCGGTGCGGTGGCCTATTTCGTCATATCCGCCCGGACCCGCCCGGGGCGCGAGCCGGCGGATGCCCTGGGGGGTATCAGTGCAGGTCAGGGCTCGGAAGCCGACGAGGCCTGAGCGGGGCGAGAGCGACGACGGTCCCGGCGGAATGGGGACTTTCGTCCGGGCAAAACACCCCGTGAATTGATGTTTGGGCCTGTGGCGCGTCGGGCATAGTTGAACCCGCAAGGGCCAACCCGCACACCCGCACACCCGAACAGTGAGGAACCCCAGAATGACCAAGACCCCGAAGGTCATCGCCATCCTGCTCTACATCGCCGGCGCGCTGCTGCTGGTCGGCGGTGCCGGCACCTGGTACACCGTGTCGAACTCGCTGGCTGCCGAGCAGATCACCGTCTCCGACGACGCGCCGTGCCAGGCCGGCGAGCAGGTCAACGGGCCGCTCGAGGCCTACTGCATGACCGAGATCATCAACGAGCACGCCCTGGCCGCCACCGACGGCAAGACCTACGCCCAGCTCGACCGCGAGGACCCGCTGCGCCAGGTCGCCATGAACGCCTCGTTCCTGCGCGCCTCGCTGTTCACCTCGGTCGTCTCGTTCGGCGTGGCCGCGTTCGCGATGGGCGTCGGCGTGATCAGCATCCTCGCCGGCGTGGCCATCTCGGCCCTGGACAAGCGCACCCGCACCGCCAGCGCCCCGGCCGAGGCCGTGACCGCCTGACCCCGAGCCACTGAGCCCGCGCCCGGCGCGGCCAGCGCACCTGGTGCCCGTCCCCACATCGGGGGCGGGCACCGGCGCGTTGGTGGGTTGGCGGGCGGGCACCGGCGCGTTGCGGGGCGGGCCCACCGCGCGAGCCCATTGCCGGGGTCGGTGGTGACCTTGGGCCCTGCGCCGTCCCGTCCGCGGCGGCTACGGTGCTGGCATGGTGCCCGGAGGCCGGGACCGCTTCGTCGACCTGCTGCGCGGCGGCAGCATCGTCGCAGTGGTCGTGGGGCACTGGCTGGTCGCCGACCTGGGCTGGTCGCTGGAGCTTGGTCCGCGCGGTCGGCTCACTCTGGTCAGCTCGCTGGCCGAGGTTCCGGCGCTGTGGCCGGCCACGTGGCTGGCCGTCGTGATCCCGGTCTTCTTCTTCGTCGGCGGGTACGCCAACCTGCGCAGCTGGGCGGGCACCCGCGGCCGGGGCGAGGGCTACGCCTCGTTCGTCGACCGCCGCGTGCACCGGGTGCTCGCGCCCACGGCGCTGTACCTGGTCGTCGTCGGCAGCGTGGGGCTGGCGGCGGACATCGTCGGCGGGGTGGGCCTGCGGGCGATGGGGGGCGTGCTGCTGCAGCCCCTCTGGTTCCTGGGCGTGTACCTGGTCATCACCGCCCTCGTGCCGGTCACGCTGCGCGCGCACGAGCGGTTCGGCGTGGCCGCGCTGGCGGTCCTGGTCGCCGTGGTGCTCGGCCTGGACCTGGCGCGGTACGCCGCCGGCGTGCCTGCCGCCGGGTACGCCAACGTGCTGGTCGTCTGGCTGCTCATGCACCAGCTCGGCTACCTCTATGCCGACGGGACGCTGTCCGGGACCCCCGACGACTGGCGCCGGCCGACGGCGCTGGCCGTCGGCGGCCTGGTCGCGGCCACGGCGCTGGTCGCCTGGGGCCCGTACCCGGCGACGATGGTCGGCGTCCCCGGCGGGGAGGGGGGCAACATGCATCCCCCGACCCTGGCGATGACGATGCTGGGACTGGCCCAGATCGGCCTGCTGCTGGTGGTCCGCGCCCCGCTGCTGCGCTGGCTGGAGCGCCCGCGGGTCTGGTCGGCGGTCGTGGCGGTGAACCTCACCGTGGTCAGCATCTACCTGTGGCACCAGGCCGCCCTGACGCTCGCCGCCCGGGTGGTGCTCCCCTGGGGGCTGGGCGAGCCGACGCCGGGCGGGGTCGCCTGGTGGGTGGACCGGGCCTTCTGGCTGGTCCTGCCGGGACTGGTGCTCGCCGGGATCGTGGCTGTCGTCGGCTGGGCCGAGCGGCTCGACCCGCCGCGCCCGATCCCCGCGGGGCCCGGGACCGCCGCGGCCGCGGCGCTGGCTGTCGCGCTGGTGATGGTGGGCTACCTGTCCCTGTCCGGCTCCTCGGCGACCGAGCCGATGGACCCGGGACAGTCGCTGGGCCCGGTCACCGCATCCCCGGCGCTGGGGGTCGGCGCCCTGCTGCTGGCGTGGCTGGTGCTGACGGCCGCGCGCTCGGCCCGGCCCCGGCCGCTTCGCCCGGAGGCGGGCACCGCCCCCCGGCTCACCCGGTGATCAGCAGCAGCGTCCCGTCGTCGGTCGTGGCCACGACCCGGTCGGCGGACACGTCCGCGTCCCGGATCCGGTGCCCCGCGGGCAGACGCTCCCGCTCGGTGACCCGGCCGGCCCGGTCGACCCGGATCCGCCAGAACGACTGGTCCTTCAGGGTGCCCATCAGCAGGTCCCCGCCCTCGGCGGTCGCCCAGCCTGCCCAGCTGCGGGGCACCTGGACGATCTCCGAGGTCGCCACGCTGGGGACCCAGGCCGTGCGCGGCCTGGTGTACCCGGCGTGGGTGCCCGTGCGGGTCGGCATAACGTAGTCGCTGGTGCCGTAGGGCTGGCCGAGGGTGACGAACGGCCAGCCGTAGTCCCGGCCGGCCCGGATCAGGTTGAGCTCGTCGCCGCCGCGCGGGCCGTGTTCGGTCTCCCACAGCCGGCCGCGCCGGTCCAGGGTGAGGCCCTGCCCGTTGCGGTGGCCCTGGCTGATCCGCTTGGCTTTCACACCGACACCGATGCGCAGCACCGACCCGAGCTGGCCGCGTGCCCGCCGGTGGTCGATCTGCGGGTACCCGAGGTCGCCGAGGGTGACGTAGGCGCGCTTGGCGCTGATTCGCACCAGCCTGCCCGAGGCGTGCTGGATGGCGGCCGGCGGCACGCACGGTGTCGAGCGGAACACCTTCGTGATGGCCCGGATGCGCGGGTTCGGGGCGTTGGTCAGGACCACCCGGTCCACGGCCAGCCGCACGCACCCCCGGGCCAGGTGCTGGGGGTAGGCCACGAACAGTCGGATCCGCGACCTCGTGACCGACATCACCTCGATGTCGGTCGGCGCGTAGCGGGCGTCGTCGCGATTGTGCCGGGCCCGGACCACCGCGCCGATCTCGCGCAGGTCGGCGCCGTCGGGGTCGGTGATGAGCAGCCTGCGCCCGTCCGCCCCGCCGCCCAGCAGGATCCGCCCATCGGGGAGCACGGCACTCGAGGGCCCGCGCGTCCCGCCGCCGGAGTCGCGCACGACCGCGCCGGCGATCCCCACCCGGGTCACGCCGACGGGCCCGACCGCGCTGTCCAACGAGTCCGGCCGGTCCGCGCCCGGCGCGCTCGCCAGGGCCACGGCGCCGAGCGTCCCGGACGCCAGCACCACCGCCGGCACCAGCATTCGCAGCATCCGCAGAGCCTGCCACGCCCGACACGCCGGCGCCATCGCAGGTCGCGCTGATTGGTGCCCTCCGGCTCGGTGCCCTAGAGTGACCGTGGCGGGCCAGCGTCGTCCCGCCGACCTCAACTGCCGCATCTGCCACGTCCAGGCTGGCTGCTGCAGCGGGCCGGCCACGACGTTGAGGAGTCCCCATGACCCTGTTCTCCGCCGTCCCCGAGGCCACGGGCCTGTACGACCCCGCGTTCGAGCGGGACGCGTGCGGCGTGGCGTTCGTGGCCACCATGACGGGGGTGCCCAGCAACGACATCGTCGCCAAGGCGATCACGGCGCTGCGCAACCTCGACCACCGGGGCGCCTCGGGGGCCGAGCCGAACAGCGGCGACGGGGCCGGCATCCTGATCCAGGTCCCTGACGCGTTCCTTCGCGCGGTGGTGGGCTTCGACCTGCCCGCGGCCGGCTCCTACGCGGTCGGACTGGCCTTCCTGCCTGACGACACCGCCACCGAGCGCCACTCGATGGCCGCGATCGAGCGCATCGCCGAGGAGGAGGACCTCGTCGTGCTCGGCTGGCGCGACGTCCCGACCAACCGCGAGATCGTCGGCACGACCGCGGCGAGCACGATGCCGCGCTTCCGCCAGCTGTTCGTCTCCCCGCGGCACCGGGTCGGCGACCCGATGCAGCTCGAGCGGATGGTGTACTGCCTGCGCAAGCGCGCCGAGCGGGAGGCCGACGCCTACTTCGCCAGCCTCTCGTCGCGCACGCTGGTGTACAAGGGCATGCTCACCACCGGCCAGCTCGACCGGTTCTTCCCGGACCTGGCCGACCCGCGCGTGGCCAGCGCGCTGGGCCTGGTGCACTCCCGGTTCTCGACCAACACGTTCCCGAGCTGGAGCCTGTCGCACCCGTACCGGCTCATCGCGCACAACGGCGAGATCAACACAGTGCGCGGCAACCGCAATTGGATGCACGCCCGCGAGGCCCAGCTGAACTCCGACCTGCTCCCCGGCGACATCCGGCGCATCCTGCCGATCTGCACCGAGGGCGCCAGCGACTCGGCCAGCTTCGACGAGGTCGTCGAGCTGCTGCACCTGGGCGGGCGCAGCCTGCCGCACTCGGTGCTCATGATGATCCCAGAGGCGTGGGAGAACCACGACGAGATGGATCCCGCCCGCCGGGCCTTCTACGAGTACCACGCCACGCTGATGGAGCCCTGGGACGGCCCGGCCAACGTCAGCTTCACCGACGGGACCCTCATCGGGGCGGTCCTGGACCGCAACGGCCTGCGGCCCGGGCGGTTCTGGGTGACCGACGACGGCCTCGTGGTGCTCGGCTCGGAGGCCGGGGTGCTCGACATCGACCCAGCCCGGATCGTGCGCAAGGGCCGGCTGCAGCCCGGTCGGATGTTCCTGGTCGACACCGCCGCCGGGCGGATCATCGAGGACGACGAGATCAAGTCCGAGCTGGCCGCCCAGGCCCCGTACAGCGACTGGCTGCGCGCCGGGATCGTCCACCTCGAGGAGCTGCCCGAGCGGGAGCACGTGGTGCACACCGCCAAGTCGGTGGCCCGTCGCCAGCAGACCTTCGGCTACACCGAGGAGGAGCTGCGCATCCTGCTCACGCCGATGGCGCGCAACGCGATGGAGGCGCTCGGGTCGATGGGCACCGACACCCCGATCGCGGTGCTCTCCGACCGGCCGCGGCTGCTGTTCGACTACTTCGCCCAGCTGTTCGCCCAGGTGACCAACCCGCCCCTGGACGCCATCCGCGAGGAGATCGTCACCTCCCTGTCCAGCCTGGTCGGCCCGGAGGGCAACCTGCTCGAGGAGACCCCGGCGCACTGCCGCCAGGTGCTGCTGCCGTTCCCGGTCATCGACAACGACGAGCTGGCCAAGCTCGAGCAGATCAACGCCGACGGCGACGCCCCCGGCTTCTCCGGGGTGACCATCCGCGGCCTGTACCGGGTCGCCGACGGCGGGCCCGGGCTGCGCAAGCGGCTCGGCGAGATCTGCGCCGAGGTCGACCGGCACATCGCGGGGGGCAAGCGCTTCATCGTGCTCTCCGACCGCGACTCCGACGCCGACTGGGCGCCGATCCCCTCGCTGCTGCTGTGCTCGGCCGTGCACCACCACCTGGTCCGGCGCAAGAGCCGCACCCAGGTCGGCCTGATCGTCGAGGCCGGTGACGTCCGCGAGGTCCATCACGTCGCCCTGCTCATCGGGTACGGCGCGGCCGCGGTGAACCCGTACCTGGCGATGGAGTCCGTGGAGGATCTCGTGCGCCGCGGCGTGATCACCGGGATCACCCCGGAGAAGGCCGTGCGCAACCTGGTCAAGGCCCTCGGCAAGGGCGTGCTGAAGGTCATGAGCAAGATGGGCGTGTCGACGGTGGCCTCCTACCGCGGGGCGCAGATCTTCGAGGCGATCGGGCTGAGCCACTCCTTGGTCGACCAGTACTTCACCGGGACGACCTCGAAGCTGGGCGGCGTGGGCCTGAGCACCCTGGCCGAGGAGGTGGCCCGCCGGCATGCCCTGGCCTACCCGCCGAACGGCATCCCCCCCGCGCACCGCACGCTGCCGGTCGGCGGGGAGTACCAGTGGCGCCGGGAGGGCGAGCCGCACCTGTTCGACCCCGAGACCGTGTTCCGGCTGCAGCACTCCACCCGCAGCGGGCGGATGGACATCTTCCGCCAGTACACGCAGAAGGTGGACGACCAGTCCGAGCGGCTGATGACCCTGCGCGGCCTGTTCCGGTTCCGCGACGGGGCGCGCCCGCCGATCCCCATCGAGGAGGTCGAGCCGATCAGCGAGATCGTCCGGCGGTTCTCCACCGGGGCGATGAGCTACGGCTCGATCAGCAAGGAGGCCCACGAGACCCTGGCCATCGCGATGAACCGGCTCGGCGCCAAGTCGAACACCGGCGAGGGCGGGGAGGACCCGGAGCGCTACATCCCGCTGCCCAACGGCGACTTGAAGCGCTCGGCGATCAAGCAGGTGGCCTCGGGCCGGTTCGGTGTCACCAGCGAGTACCTGGTGAACGCCGACGACATCCAGATCAAGATGGCGCAGGGTGCCAAGCCGGGCGAGGGCGGCCAGCTGCCCGGGCACAAGGTGTACCCGTGGGTGGCCAAGACCCGGCACTCCACTCCGGGCGTGGGCCTGATCAGCCCGCCCCCGCACCACGACATCTACTCCATCGAGGACCTGGCCCAGCTCATCCACGACTTGAAGAACGCCAACGACGCCGCGCGCATCCACGTCAAGCTGGTCGCCGAGGTCGGGGTCGGCACGGTGGCCGCGGGGGTGTCCAAGGCCCACGCCGACGTCATCCTGATCTCCGGGCACGACGGCGGCACCGGGGCCTCTCCGCTGACCTCGCTGAAGCATGCCGGGGCTCCGTGGGAGCTCGGCCTGGCCGAGACGCAGCAGACGCTGCTGCTCAACCGGCTGCGCGACCGGGTGGTGCTGCAGACCGACGGGCAGCTGAAGACCGGCCGGGACGTCGTCGTGGCCGCGCTCCTCGGGGCGGAGGAGTTCGGCTTCTCCACCGCCCCGCTGGTGGTCATGGGCTGCGTGATGATGCGGGTGTGCCACCTGGACACCTGCCCGGTCGGCGTGGCCACGCAGAACCCGGAGCTGCGCGCGCGCTTCACGGGCCGGCCCGAGTTCGTCGTGACGTTCTTCGAGTACATCGCCCAGGAGGTGCGCGAGTACTTGGCGCAGCTGGGGTTCCGCACCCTCGACGAGGCGATCGGCCACACCGAGATGCTCGACACGCGGGCCGCGGTGACCCACTGGAAGGCCTCCGGCCTGGACCTCGCGCCCATCCTGGCGATCACCGAGATCGCGCCGGGGGAGTCCCGCCACTGCACGGTGGCCCAGGACCACGGGCTGCACAAGGCCCTGGACCGCGAGCTGATCGCGCTGTGCCGCCCGGCGCTGGACAGCGGCGAGCCGGTGCGCGCCCAGCTGCCCATCCGCAACGTCAACCGCACCGTGGGCACGATGCTCGGCGCGGAGGTCAGCCGGCGGCACGGCGGCGCCGGCCTGCCCGACGGCACGATCGACCTGACGCTGCTCGGCTCGGCGGGGCAGTCGTTCGGCGCGTTCCTGCCGGCCGGCATCACGCTGCGCCTCGAGGGCGACGCCAACGACTATCTGGCCAAGGGCCTGTCGGGCGGCCGGCTGGTGGTGCGCCCGGACCGGGCGGCGCCGTTCCGCGCCGAGGAGCAGATCATCGCCGGCAACGTGATCGGGTACGGCGCCACGTCCGGGGAGGTGTTCCTGCGCGGGCGGGTCGGCGAGCGGTTCGCCGTGCGCAACTCGGGGGCCACGCTCGTGGTCGAGGGGGTCGGCGACCACGGCTGCGAGTACATGACCGGCGGCCGGGTCGTGGTGCTCGGCGAGACCGGGCGCAACTTCGCGGCCGGCATGTCCGGGGGCATCGCCTACGTGCTCGACCTGGCCCCCCAGCGGGTCAACCTGGACATGGTCGCGCTTGAGCCGCTCGGCCCGGACGACCACGACTGGCTGACCTACATCCTGCGCCGGCACGTCGAGGAGACCGCCTCCCCGGTGGCCGAGGCGCTGCTGGCCGACGGTCCGGCCGGCCTGGCCCGGTTCAGCAAGATCATGCCGACTGACTACCGCAGGATCCTGGACATACAGGAGAAGGCCCGCGCCGACGGCCGGGATCCGATCGAGGCCGTGATGGAGGAGATGAGCCGTGGCTGATCCCAAGGGCTTCCTGTCCACGCCCCGCGAGCTGCCCTCGCGCCGCCCGGTGGACGTGCGCATCCACGACTGGAAGGAGGTGTACGAGCCGTTCGGCGCCGACCACCTCGGCAAGCAGGCCGGCCGGTGCATGGACTGCGGCATCCCCTTCTGCCACAACGGCTGCCCGCTGGGCAACCTGATCCCGGAGTGGAACGACCTGGTCTGGCGCGGCGACTGGCGCGAGGCCTCCGAGCGGCTGCACGCCACCAACAACTTCCCCGAGTTCACCGGACGCCTCTGCCCCGCCCCCTGCGAGACCGCCTGCGTCCTGGGCATCAACGCCGACCCGGTCACGATCAAGCAGGTGGAGGTCTCCATCATCGACCGGGCCTGGGACTCCGGGTGGGTCGTGCCCTCGTCGCCGGAGCGCCTGAGCGGCTACCGGGTGGCCGTCATCGGCTCGGGACCGGCCGGGCTGGCCGCCGCCCAGCAGCTGGCCCGCGCGGGCCACACCGTCTCGGTCTACGAGCGCGCCGACCGGATCGGGGGGCTGCTGCGCTATGGGATCCCCGAGTTCAAGATGGAGAAGCACCACCTCGACCGCCGGCTGGCCCAGATGGAGGCCGAGGGCGTGAAGCTCCGGCCCGGGGTGGAGGTCGGCGTCGACCTGAGCGTGGCCGACCTGCGCCGCCGCCACGACGTGATCGTTCTGGCGATCGGGGCCACGGCGCCGCGCGACCTGCCGGTGCCGGGGCGCGAGCTGTCCGGCGTGCACCAGGCCATGGAGTACCTGCCGCTGTCCAACCGGGTCTGCGAGGGCAGCCTGGCGCAGACCCCGATCGACGCCGCCGGCAAGCACGTGGTGATCATCGGCGGCGGCGACACCGGGGCGGACTGCCTGGGCACCGCGCACCGGCAGGGCGCCGCCTCGGTGACCCAGTTGGAGATCATGCCGCGCCCGCCCGAGGAGCGGCCGGCGGGGGCGCCGTGGCCGACCTACCCCATGACCTACCGGGTCACCTCCGCCCACGAGGAGGGCGGTGAGCGGGTCTACTCGGTGAGCACCAAGCAGTTCCTCGGTGACGACGGGACGCTGCGGGCGCTGCAGCTGGTCGACGTCGAGATGGTGGACGGCCGGTTCGCCGAGGTGCCCGGGACCGAGCGGGAGATCCCCGCCGACCTGGTCTTCCTCGCCATGGGCTTCACCGGCCCGGAGCGCGGCCCGCTGGTCGAGCAGCTCGGCGTCGCCCTCGACGAGCGGGGCAACGTCCGACGCGACCCGCACTACGCCACCAGCGTCCCGGGGGTGTTCGTCGCCGGCGACGCCGGGCGCGGCCAGTCGCTGATCGTCTGGGCGATCGCGGAGGGCCGGGCGGTGGCCGCCGCGGTCGACACGCACCTGATGGGGACCACCAACCTGCCGGCGCCCATTCCGGCCACCGCCCGGCCCCTGGTCGTGTGACCGGCCCCGGCGCGCGTCCCCCGCGGCACCGGCGCCGGGCGTACCGTTGACCCGGTAGGAGGTGGCCATGGAGCTCGGGCGCCTGTTGGACAGCCTGCGCCGGGCGGTGGAGCGGGCGCCGGAGGACGACGTGCTTCGCGCGCACTTGGCCGACCTGCTGATCCGGGCCGGCCTGGGCCAGGAGGCGGTCGGCCACGTCGGGCTGCTGCTCGCGCGCGACCCGGGCGACCCGGAGCACCAGGAGCGGATGCGCGCCGCGATGGGGCTCGGGACGCCCGCCACCCCGGCCGCCGCGGCGGCCGGCCTCCCCGAGGCCCCGGGCGCGGGGAGCCCCGGCGGGGGGAGTCCCGGCGCGGGCGACTTCGACTGGGGGGCCGCCGAGGAGGACCTCGTCGCCGGCCTGGCCCACGAGCCCGTCGAGACCCGGCTGCGCCTGTCCGACGTCGGCGGGCTGGCCGAGGTGAAGGCCGAGCTGGAGTCCTCGTTCCTGACCCCCCTGCGCAACCCGGCCCTGCGCCAGCGCTACGGCGCCACCCTGCGCGGCGGCCTGCTGCTGTACGGCCCGCCCGGCTGCGGCAAGACCCACCTGGCCAAGGCGGTCGCGGGCGAGCTGGGGGCCCGG
>Ga0316576_10002120_pt1 | contig 11159 bp, 9 predicted proteins | sample S0NA_FD_203075 | JGI IMG/M metagenome (GOLD analysis project Ga0316576, IMG submission 203075) | Rhizosphere microbial communities from salt marsh grasses in Alabama, United States - S0-2_050615r3r5 | ecosystem: Host-associated > Plants > Roots > Rhizosphere | place: USA: Alabama | collected... | reverse complement strand
GGGCCGCAGCGTCCCCGACGCGCCGATCACCGATATCACCGCGCAGCCCCAGCTGCGGATCGCGGACGCGCCCCGCGACGGCGAGTCGCAGCCGGCCGCACAGCAGGAGGGCAGGGCGTCGGCAGCGCCGCCGGAGAGTATCGGCGAGCTCGAAGAGGACCTGCTGCGGGTACGCGAGACCAGCGAGAGCAACCGCCAGGAGACGACGGAGCTCCGCGACCGGATCCACGAGCTGGAGACGCAGCTGACCGACATCCGCCGGCTGCTCGAGCTGCGCAACGAGCAACTCGCACAGCTCCAGCAGGAGCTGGGAGCGCCGGGCGCGCCGGAGGCGCTGCCGCTGGACCTGCCGCGGACGGCGGAGTCCGCGCAGCCGGCGGCCGCCAGCGATGTCGCGCCGCCGGAGCCCGTGGTCGATCCTGAAATCGCGTCGGCTGCGCCGGCCGATGCGCCGCGCGAGCTGCTGCCTCCCGCGATACCGCCGGATCTGCCCGATGAGGTCAGAGCGGCCATCGAGGCGGAGGAGCAGGCCCTCGCCGAAGCCCAGCAGGCGGCCACGCCGCAGGCGGCATCCGAGCAGGCCTGGGAGCAAAGCGCACCGGCCGCGCCGCCGGTGACCGAACAGCCGCCCGACCCCGTCCCCAAGCCGGCGGCCTCGCCAGGGGCGGTGAGCACCGCCGCGGCCTCTGCGCCCGAGCCTGATGGGCCGGCGGCCAGCGGCGGCGCCTCCGGTCCGGGCTTCCTGGCCGGGATGATGCAGGCGGTGCCGCTGTGGGCGATCGCCGCCGGCGCCGGCGTGATCGTGGTCGGCGGCCTCGGCCTGCTCGCCTACCGCCGCCGCCAGCAACTCGCCGAAACGGAGCCCGAGGGCCTGGTCACCAGCGGTGTCGATGCCGCCGATATGCCCGCCGCCGTCCCCGCGGCCGTCGCGGCGGGGGCCGCCGGCACGCAGGTCGTCCCCGACGAGGATTCCCTGTCCATCGAGCTCGGCTCTCTGCCGGCCTCGTCCGCCGCGATGGCTCCGCCGCTGCCCGAGGAGTCCGGGCCGTCGCTGGACGTGCAGACCGGACTGCCCATCAACGTCGCGTCCAACATCCCCCGCGGCGGCACCGCGGAGACCCAGGAGGCGGACATCCTCGCCGAGGCGGATATCTATATCCTCTACGGCCGCTATCGTGAGGCCGAGAGCATCCTGCAGGAAGAGCTACAGCAGGCGCCCGATCGAGCGGACCTGCGCTACAAGCTCGCCGAGGCGCTGATCGGCAGCGGCAACCGCGAGGAGCTGGCCGCGCTGGTCGAGCGAATGAAGGCGGCGGGGGAAGACAAGGAGGATGCGGCGAAATGGGCTGCCATCGAGCAGGGGCTCGCGGCGATGAAGCCGGCCGCCGGCGACCAGGCGACGCGTCTGCCGAAGACACCGTCGATCCGGCCCGGCGCCGTGCGGCGGCCGGCCGCGCGGGAGCCGTCGCTGCGCACGCTCGACCTTGGCGACCCCGGCAAGGCCGGGCTCGACAGCGAAGAGCTGGGTGACAGCGAGGATGGCGGACTCGGCTTCTCGGTGCGGGAGGTCACGCCGTCGAGCGCCGAAAAGCTTCAGGCGGAGATGGACAAGCTGGAGCTCGATCTGAAGGACCTGGACAACCTGGGCGACCTCGAGCGGGACTCCCGCGCCGCGGGTGGCGACCCGGCGGCGGGTGCGGCCGGCGACGTCCAGCCGCTGTCGCTGGACCTGCCGCGGGAGCCGAAGGCGGCGGCGCCCCGCAGGGCGTCGGCACAGCCCCCGTCGGAGCCGTCGTTGTCCACCGAGCTCGGCGACGACCTGGATCTGGACCTGGACGCCCTGGAAAAGCTTGCGAACCTGGACGATTCCACGCAGCCGCCGGACCTGAGCCGGCCCGCGTTCGAGCTCGACGAGCTCGAGACGCCGGAGCCGGTGTCCGAGCCGGTGGCACCGCGGGAGCGCAGCGTCGAGGGGCGGCCGCCGGCCACCCCGGCGGGACACGAGTCCGCCGCGGCGCGCTCCCGTGAGGCAGCGCCCGCACCACCCGCGGACGACGAGCGCGAGCTCGTGGATGACAGCATCTCCAGCGATGTGTTGTCGTCCCAGTGGCGCATGGATTCCGGACTCTGGGACGAGGCCGCGACGAAGATGGACCTCGCCCGGGCCTACGTGGAGATGGAGGACCCGGACGCGGCCCGGGCGATCCTCGAAGAGGTGGCGCAGGAGGGCAACGAGGCGCAGCAGGCCGAGGCCAAGGCGATGCTCGCGAAGCTGGATTGATGCGCGCCGGACCTGCCCCGGGGTCCGGGCCATGAGCGGCGCGGACGCCGTCTCCGGCAGCGCGGCCGCCGACGGCGCCGCGACCCGCATCGCCGTCGGTGTCGAGTACGACGGCAGCCGCTACGCGGGCTGGCAGTACCAGCACCACGCATCCACCGTGCAGCAGGTGCTGGAGGAGGCGCTGAGCCGCGTGGCCGATCATCCGGTGCGGGTCCACTGCGCGGGCCGTACCGACAGCGGTGTGCACGCCACCGGACAGGTTGCGCACTTCGACACCGTCGCGCGGCGCAGCACCCGCTCCTGGGTGCTCGGCGCCAACGCCAACCTGCCGGACGATGTCGCGCTGCGCTGGGCGGTGCCGGTGGACCCGGGCTTTCACGCCCGCTTCAGCGCCACCGGTCGGCACTATCGCTACCTGATCCTGTCCCGTCCGACCCGCTCGGCCCTGTGGCGCGACCGCGCCGTCTGGACCCACCGGCCGCTCGACCTGGAGCGCATGCGCACTGCCGCGACCACGCTCGTCGGCCGCCACGATTTCACCAGCTTCCGCGCGCTCGCCTGCCAGGCGAAGAGTCCGGTACGCACCATCCGTTATCTGGAGCTGCATCGGCGCGGCGAGCTGATCGAGCTGCGGGTCGGTGCCGACGGCTTTCTGCATCACATGGTGCGCAACCTGGCCGGCGTGCTGATGGCGATCGGCAGCGGCGACGCGGACGTCGGCTGGACCCGGGAGCTGCTCGCGCTGCGCGACCGCGCCCGCGGCGGCGTCACCGCGCCGCCGCAGGGGCTGTACCTGTCGCGGGTGGACTATCCGGCCGACTTCGGTCTGCCCGACGAGCCGGGCGGCGGGGACGACGGGGGCGGGGAGTCTGTGCTTTAATGACAGGTTTCCGCCAGCGAGACCGATGCGAGCCCCGGTGCGAACGCGAGTGAAGTTCTGCGGTCTGACCCGCGATGAAGACATTCGCGCCGCCGTGGATCTCGGTGTCGATGCCATTGGCCTGGTGTTTCATCCAGCCAGCCCGCGGGCCGTCGACATCGCTCAGGCCGAGCGTCTCGCGGCGCTGGTGCCGGCCTTCGTGACCCTGGTGGGCCTGTTCGTCGACGCGGGCGCGGAGCGTATCCGCGAGGTGCTGCGCCGGGTGCCGCTCGGTGCGCTGCAGTTCCACGGCCGCGAGCGGCCCGCGGCCTGCGCCGAGCATGGCAGACCCTGGGTCAAGGCGCTGGCGATGCGCGAGGGGCTGGATCTCGCGACCGAGGCGGCGCGCTACCAGGGCGCCGCGTCGCTGCTGCTCGATACCTACGACCCGGCCCTGGCCGGCGGTACCGGCCGGCGCTTCGATTGGGATCGGGTCCCACCGGCGCTGGCGCCGGACATCATCCTCGCCGGCGGACTCGACGCCGGCAACGTGGCCGATGCGATCCGCTTCGTTCGCCCCCATGCCGTCGACGTCAGCGGCGGTATCGAGGCCGCGAAGGGCATCAAGGACCACCGCAAGATGGCTGACTTCATGCAAGGGGTACGCGATGGCGACCAGACCCGATGACCTGACACCGACCGAGTCCCCGACCGTTCCCCCGAGCGAGGCGAGCGCCTGGCAGCTGCCGGACGAGAGAGGGCACTTCGGTCCTTACGGCGGCATGTTCGTCCCCGAGACGCTGATGCATCCGCTGATGGAGCTGCGCGAGGCCTACGAGCGGTATCTGAAGGACCCGGACTTCCTCGCCGAGCTCGACAACGACCTGCGCGATTACGTCGGCCGGCCGTCGGCGCTCTACCACGCGGAGCGCTGGAGCCGCGAGCTCGGCGGTGCACAGATCTTTCTCAAGCGCGAGGATCTCAACCATACCGGCGCGCACAAGGTCAACAACACCGTCGGCCAGGCGCTGCTCGCCCGGCGCATGGGCAAGCGGCGCATCATTGCCGAGACCGGCGCCGGCCAGCATGGTGTGGCCACGGCAACGGTCGCCGCGCGGATGGGCCTGGAATGCGTCGTCTACATGGGCGAGGTGGACGTGGCCCGCCAGGAGGCCAATGTCTACCGCATGCGTCTGCTCGGCGCGGAGGTGGTGCCGGTGCGCTCCGGCTCGCGCACGCTGAAGGATGCGCTCAACGAGGCCATGCGCGACTGGGTCACGAACGTCGACGACACCTTCTACATCATCGGCACCGTCGCCGGTCCGCACCCCTATCCGGCCATGGTGCGGGACTTCCAGGCGGTGATCGGCCGCGAGACCCGCGCGCAGATGCTGGAGCGCGGCGGCCGGCTGCCGGACGCGATCATGGCCTGTGTCGGCGGCGGATCCAATGCCATCGGTCTGTTCCATGCCTTCCTCGGCGACCAGGACGTGGCCATCTACGGCGTCGAGGCCGCCGGCGACGGGCTCGCCACCGGCCGCCACGCGGCACCGCTCTGCGCCGGCCAACCCGGGGTGCTGCACGGCAACCGCACCTACCTGATGGAAGACGCCGACGGGCAGATCATCGAGACCCACTCCATTTCCGCCGGACTCGATTACCCCGGGGTCGGCCCTGAGCACGCTTGGCTCAAGGACACCGGCCGCGCCCACTACGTCTCCGTCACCGATGGAGAGGCGCTGGCGGCATTCCATGCGCTGACCCGCACCGAGGGCATCATCCCGGCGCTGGAGACCAGTCACGCGCTCGCCTACGCGGCCAAGCTGGCCCCCACGATGCGCCCCGATCAGACCCTGGTGGTCAATCTCTCCGGTCGCGGTGACAAGGACATGCACACCGTGGCCAAGCTCGACGGTATCCACCTGTGAGCCGCCTGTCATGAGCCGAATCCCCCAAATGTTCGAACGGCTGCGCGGCCAGGGCCGCACGGCACTGATCCCCTTCGTCACCGCCGGCGATCCGAGCCTCGACGTCACGGTGGCGCTGATGCACCGGATGGTCGCCGCCGGTGCGGACCTGATCGAGCTCGGCGTGCCGTTCTCCGACCCCATCGCCGACGGCCCGGTGATCCAGCGCGCCACCGAGCGCGCGCTCGCCCACGGCGTGCGCCTGCGCGACGTGCTCGAGCTGGTGCGCCGCTTCCGCGACGAGGATGACGAGACCCCGGTGGTGCTGATGGGCTATCTGAATCCCATCGAGGTCATGGGCTATCGCGCCTTCGCCGAGACCGCCGCCGACGCGGGCGTCGACGGCGCATTGGTCGTCGACGTGCCTCCGGAAGAGGGGCAGGAGCTGGTCGCGACGCTGCGCGACAAGCAACTGGACCTCGTGTACCTGCTGGCCCCCACCTCCGACCGCGAGCGCATCGAGCGGATCGGCTCGGTGGCATCCGGCTTCGTCTACTACGTCTCGGTCAAGGGTGTCACCGGCGCCGGGCACCTGGACGTGGACGCCGTATCGGCGAAGGTCGCCGAAATCCGCGCGCGCATCGAGTTGCCCGTGGGCGTCGGCTTCGGCATCAAGAGCGCCGAGGATGCGGCGCGGGTCGCGGCGGTGGCCGACGCGGTCATCGTCGGCAGCGCGATCGTGCAGCGGATCGAGGACCTGGCCGGGGCGCCGGAGCGCATCCCCGACACCGTCGGTGCCTTCGTTGCCGAGCTGCGCGCCGCAGTCGACGGCGCGGCGGCGCCATGAGTCTGCCGGGGGCCCCTGCCATGAGCTGGTTCGAAAAGCTGATCCCGAGCCGTATCCGCACCGAGGCGAGCACCAAGCGCGCGGTGCCGGAGGGGCTGTGGGACAAGTGCCCGGGCTGTCACGCGGTGTTGTACCGCGCCGAGCTGGAGCGCAACCTGGAGGTCTGCCCGAAGTGCAGTCACCATAACCGGATCGGCGCGCGGCGGCGGCTCGACGTGTTCCTCGACCAGGAGCCGCGCGAGGAGATCGGCGGCGAGCTCGAGTCCACCGACCCGCTGAAGTTCAAGGATCTGAAGAAATACAAGGACCGCATCAGCCAGGCGCAGAAGCAGAGCGGCGAGAACGAGGCGCTCGTGGTGATGCGCGGCCAGGTCAAGGGCATGGGCTGCGTCGGCGCGGCCTTCGAGTTCCGGTTCATGGGCGGCTCCATGGGGTCGGTCGTCGGCGAGCGCTTCGTGCGCGGCGTCGAGACGGCGATCCGCGACAACCTGGCGATGGTCTGCTTCTCCGCGAGCGGCGGCGCGCGCATGCAGGAGTCGCTGCTGTCGCTGTTCCAGATGTCCAAGACCAGCGCGGCGCTCGGTCGCCTGCGCGAGCGGGGGCTGCCGTTCATCTCGGTGATGACCGATCCGACCATGGGCGGCGTCTCCGCGAGCCTGGCGATGCTCGGCGACATCAATATCGCCGAGCCCGGCGCGCTGATCGGCTTCGCCGGGCCGCGGGTCATCGAGCAGACGGTGCGCGAGACCCTGCCCGACGGCTTCCAGCGCTCGGAGTTCCTGCTTCAGCACGGCGCGCTGGACCAGATCTGCGACCGCCGCGACCTGCGCGACCGCGTCAGCGAGCTGGTGGCCATGCTGATGCGCCGTCCGCGCCCCTGAGGACGGGGCCGAGGTCGGGCTGCGCAGATGCGCTTCGACACCCTGCCGGAGTGGCTGCGCTGGCAGGAGAGCTTGCACCCCCAGCGCATCGACCTGCGCCTGGAGCGGGTCGGCGCGGTCTGGGCCGAGCTCGGCCCCGCGGCCTTTCCCTGTCCGGTCATCACCGTTGGCGGCACCAACGGCAAGGGCTCGTGCGTCGCGTACCTGGAGAGCCTCTACCGCGCCGCGGGCTACCGCGCGTGCGCCTACACCTCGCCCCATTTGCTGCGCTACAACGAGCGCATCCGCATCGACGGCGACGAGGCCGATGACGCGGCCATCTGCGAGGCCTTCGCCCGCGTCGATGCCGCCCGAGGCGAGCGGGCGCTGACCTATTTCGAGTTCGGCACCCTCGCCGCGCTGGACCTGTTCGTGCGGGCCGCCCCGGACGTGGTGATCCTAGAGGTCGGACTCGGCGGACGCCTGGACGCGGTCAACATCCTCGATGCCGACGTGGCCGTGGTCACCAGCATCGGCGTGGACCACACCGCCTGGCTCGGAGAGGAGACCGGCCAGATCGCGTTCGAGAAGGCCGGCATCTTCCGCCCGGGCAGGCCGGCGGTCATCGGCCAGCGCGAGCCGCCGCCGCGGCTGCGGGCGCGGGCACTGGAGATCGGTGCGCGGCCCTGTCAGCTCGGCCGGGAGTTCGACCGGCGGATCGAGGCGGGCCAATGGCACTGGCGCGGGCCGGATGGCGAGCGCCGGGATGCGCTGCCGCCGCCGGCCCTGCGCGGTCGGGTGCAGTACGACAATGCCTCCACCGCGCTCGCCGCCGCCCACTGGCTGCGCGACCGGCTGCCGCTGTCGGGGGCAGCGGTGCGCCAGGGTCTGCTGCGCACCCGGCTGTTGGGGCGCTTCACGGTGATGCCGGGGCAGCCGGCGTGGGTCCTCGACGTGGCCCACAACGTGGCCGCCGCCGAGGCGCTGGCGCTGAGCCTGGCCGGTTATCCCTGTGCCGGGCGGTGGCACGCGGTGTTCGCGCTGCTCGCGGACAAGGACGCCGAGGGCGTTGCTCGGGCGCTCGCCGGGCACATCGGCCACTGGCACCTGGCGCCGGCGCCCGGCGCGCGGGCGATGCCGCTCGAGCGGCTCGCCGCCGCCGTACGCGCCGCCGCGCCGCGGCAGCCGCTTACGCGCTACGCCGATGTGGACGAGGCGCTGGCGGGGGCGGCGGCGCTCGCCGCGGCGGACGATTGTATCCTGGTCGTCGGCTCCTTCATGACCGTGGAGGCCGGTCTGCGCAACCCGTTGGTCGCTTCTGTATAATCCCGGGCCATATCGGGTTTGCAGACGAGGCTGGTGGGGAGACGCTGATGGACGAAGGTGCGAAGAGACGGTTGGTTGGCGCCGCGGTGCTCGTGGCGCTGGTCGTGGTCTTCGTGCCCATGCTGCTCGACGACAAGGACGACGACGGGCTCGGCGAGCCGATCGTGATCCCGGATTCACCAGCCCCCGAGGCGGACGCGGCCGCGAGCGGCGGCAGCGCCGATCAGGGCGAGGCCCGGCCCGAGCCGGCCCCCGCCCCGCAGCTGCCACGTCCGGAGGCCCCGGGCGCGCTGCCCGCGCCGCCGCCCCCTGAGCGATCGGTCGAGGCCCCGCCGCCCGCACCGGCGCGGGCCACCCCCGAGCCGAGCACGGCCGCCAAGCCGGCCGCGCCCGCGGCCAAGCCGGCCGCGGTCGGTCCCAAGCCCGTGCCGGCCGGGGCGCAGGCCTGGGTGATTCAGGTCGCCAGCGTCGGCTCCGCCGACGCTGCCCGCAAGCTCCGCGACGAGCTTCGCGCGAAGGGCTATCCGGCCTTCGTCGAACAGGCGGTGGTCAACGGCAGGCAGTACAACCGCGTGCGGGTCGGCCCCGAGACGGATCGGGCCCGGGCCGATCGCATCGCGTCGCAGCTCCAGCGGGAGACGGGCAACAAGCCGCTGGTGCAGAGCTACCGCTGACGCGGGCACCGCCGGCGAGCAGCGGGCCGCCGCCCGACAGCAACCAACCATCCTTCGCCGCGCCGGCGAACGGCCGCCGACGCGCCACTGACGAGATTGTCCGCGTATGGAACTGAACTGGGTCGACTATGTCATTATTGGCATCATCGCGATCTCTGCAATCATCGGCCTTGCCCGCGGCCTGATCCGCGAGGTCATCGCACTTGCCGTTTGGGTCACCGCGGCGCTCGCGGCCTGGATGTTCTACGTCCCCGTCTCCGAGCGGCTCACGCCCTGGATCGGGACCCCGTCGCTGCGGCTCGCGGCGGCGGTGGTGCTGATCGTCGTCGGCGTGCTGATCGCGGGCGCGATCATCGGCTACATCCTGTCGCTGCTGGTGGAGAAGACCGGGCTCACCGGCACCGACCGGCTGCTCGGCATGGTGTTCGGTGCCGGCCGCGGCGCCGTGCTGGTGGCGCTGCTGGTGTTCCTGGCGACGCTGACGCCGCTGACCGGGGACCCGTGGTGGGGCGAGTCGCAGCTGCTGCCCAAGTTCGAGCTGCTCGCGGACCTGATGCTGGACATGATTCCGCCTGAGGTCACCGAGCGCATCAAGTCCATCTAGCACGCCGTCAGGGCGGCTCCGCGCTCCATCGAGGCCGCCTCGATGGGGGTCGGGGCCAGTCGGCACCGCTGTCCGCGCCGGTCTCCCGCCGGCGCATTCATTTTTGTGGCAAGGGTTCGCAGGGACTATGCTTATCGGTCCCGTCCGGCGAGACCGCTCCCCAGTCGCCCAGGGCGGGGCCCGTCAACAGCGAGGTACTCCATGTGCGGTATCGTCGGCATCGTCGGTAAGCACCCGGTCAACCAGTTTTTGTACGACGCGCTGCTGGTCCTGCAGCACCGCGGCCAGGATGCCGCCGGCATCGTCACCAGCGACGACGACCGGCTGCACATGCGCAAGGACAACGGGCTCACGCGCGACGTCTTCCGCACGCGCCACATGGTGCAGCTCCGGGGCAACATGGGCGTCGGTCACGTGCGCTATCCCACCGCGGGCGCGTCCAGCTCCGCCGAGGCCCAGCCGTTCTACGTCAATTCCCCCTACGGCATCGTGCTGGCCCACAACGGCAACCTGACGAATGCCGAGGAGCTCAAGCGCCAGGTCTTCCTGGACGACCTGCGCCACATCAACACCGAGTCCGATTCGGAGATCCTGCTCAACGTCTTCGCCCATGAGCTGCAGGCGCAGAACAAGCTGCGCATCGACGAGGAGGACATCTTCCGCGCGGTCGAGGGCGTGCACCGGCGCTGCCGCGGCGGTTATGCGGTGGCGGCCATGATCCCCGGCTTCGGGGTGTTCGGCTTCCGCGACCCGAACGGCATCCGGCCGCTGGTCTACGGCCGGCGCGAGACCAGGGCCGGCACCGAGTACATGCTGGCGTCGGAGAGCGTCGCGCTCGACACCCTGGGCTTCGAGCTGATCGCCGATGTAGCCCCCGGCGAGTGTGTGCTGATCAATGCCGCCGGCGAGCTGTTCACCCGGCAGTGCGCGGCGCAGCCGGTGCTATCGCCGTGCATCTTCGAGTTCGTCTACTTCGCCCGGCCGGACTCCATCATCGACAACATCTCGGTGCACAAGGCCCGCTCGCGGATGGGCAAGAAGCTGGCTGCGAAGATCAAGCGCGTCTGGCCGGACCACGATATCGACGTGGTCATCCCGGTGCCGGATACCAGCCGCACCGCGGCGCTGCAGCTCGCCAACCAGCTCGGTATCCCCTATGCCGAGGGCTTCATCAAGAACCGCTACATCGGCCGCACCTTCATCATGCCCGGGCAGACGGTGCGCAAGAAGTCGGTCCGCCAGAAGCTGAACGCCATCGACCTGGAGTTTCGCAAAAAGAACGTGCTGCTGGTGGACGACTCCATCGTCCGCGGCACCACGTCGCAGCAGATCATCCAGATGGCCCGGGATGCCGGCGCGAAGCGGGTCTACTTCGCGTCCGCATCGCCGCCGGTGCGTCATCCGAACGTCTACGGCATCGACATGCCCGCGGCCAGCGAGCTGATCGCCCACGGCCGCAGCGAGCAGGAGATCGAGCGCGAGCTCGGCGCGGACCGGCTCATCTTCCAGGATCTTCCGGATCTGATCGAGGCCGTGCAGAAGAAGAGCAAGAGCGTCGTGGACCGCTTCGACACCTCGGTATTCGACGGTGTCTATGTCACCGGCGACGTGACGCGCGAGTACCTCGACGGACTGGAGCGCGCCCGCAACGACGACGCGAAACAGCAGCACTCGCGCATCGACGAGACCGTCATTGAGCTGTACAACACCGCGTGATCGCGATCACGCCCGCGCCGCGGGGAGGGGCTGGGGGTATGAATGACGTGCCGTCGCCGGACCTCGATCCGGGCGCGGACCTAAG
>Ga0316576_10002119_pt1 | contig 11159 bp, 9 predicted proteins | sample S0NA_FD_203075 | JGI IMG/M metagenome (GOLD analysis project Ga0316576, IMG submission 203075) | Rhizosphere microbial communities from salt marsh grasses in Alabama, United States - S0-2_050615r3r5 | ecosystem: Host-associated > Plants > Roots > Rhizosphere | place: USA: Alabama | collected... | reverse complement strand
CTTCTGCCGCCGCGACCGTATTCGGCAGCGGCTGGGCCTGGCTGTGTGTCGGTTCCGATGGCAAGCTCCTGGTGACCAAGACTCCTAATCAGGACAATCCGCTGTGGACCGAAGGCGTGCTTCCGATCCTGGGCCTTGACGTGTGGGAGCATGCTTACTATCTCGAGTACCAGAACCGCCGCCCCGACTACATCGAGGCGTGGTGGAAGGTCGTCGATTGGAGTCGTGTCGAAGGGAACTTGGCGATGGCCAAACCTCCCGCTGGAGTCGTGAGTCCCGCCGAGTGGGCCAGCAAACACTGGAGCGAGCTGGGAAGAATTCTCGACAATCTGGCGTGAGGCGCTTCAGGCCGAGAAGCCAAGGAGACCGAGGGTCCCGATGTGGATCGGAGCTCCGCCGTCGATGACTTGAGCCTCACTGCGAAGCTTGGGCCGAGCCAAGGCTGAGCGGGGAGGTGACGGTGGCGGCCTCGAAGACGTGGCCGGTGTAAGGATTTTCGAACGTCACCTCGCGTTGTGGCAGGACTCCGGCCCTGCGCAACGCCGTCGGCCACCGGCCCTGATCGGCGTAGATCAGGATCGGCCATCGCTCCTCGTCACCCAACTCGCGAGCGTCGCGGATGACCTCTGTGCCAGGCAAGAAATAGCGCAGATAATCGCCTATATTGTCGAGATCAGGCCGTGCCGTGATCGCCACAAACGTCGGTCGGGCGTCCACGGCGATGTCGAAACCCTCGATCTCGTGGGCGAGATCCGCAACGACCATGTCGCGAAGGCCGGGAGGGTAGCGCCGCTCGGCCGCCCGCAGGTTGACCCATGCCGCCACCGTCAGGACCACGGCGACGCCGGCGAGCACCGGGCGCGGTATCCACGGCCTCCAAGCGCCGCCCACCTTCAACAACCAGGCCAGCATGCCGACCATCAGCGGGGGGATGATCACCAGAGCGCGGTGAAGGGCGAACTCTGGTGGCGGCGTGGCATAGCCCCGCAACACAACGGCTGCTGCAAGGGTTGCCAGCACCCACCACGCGGTGACCGCGTGGCGCAAGCCGGCGCCGAAGAAAAATGCAACCAGCAGATAGACGCCGATCGGCAGCAACAGGAGGGGGCTCATGAAGAGACGGGGCTCACCGAGAAACACGACCGAGAACGCCTCGCGGAGCGCGGACCACGCGCCCGAAAAATCCGCCCCACCGACGTGGTCGAAGCGGAGGTCGCGTCGAGCAGTAGCCGCCATTGCGGTGAAGACCAGTGGCGGCAACAACACCATCGCCCAGGCGACGGCCGTGCCGAAGTGTCGGTCGCGAAGGGCGCTGGCGATCTTGCCGAATATGACTACAGCCAAGAGTCCGAGCGCGGCGAGGCTCGGCGTGTAGCTCGTTCCTAGCATGCACCCGACCCAAGCGAGGGCCGCCAGACGCAGCGGCTTCGGTTCTTCGTCGGCGAGCAAGAGCCAACCGGTGGCCAGAGCTGTCAGCGAAAAGGGAATGATGTTCTGCTCGTACAGGTGAACGAACTCCGGGAGGTATGGAAAAGAGAAGAAAGAGAGCACGGTCAGAGCTGCAATGGCGCTCGCCTGCGCGTTGCCTTCGAGCCCCTTGCGCAAGCCCCCCCAGCACACCAACACCCCTAGAAAGAAGAGACATCCGTATCCCAAGCGGAGGGCAGTCAGGCTGCGGCCGAGCACGACGGCCGGAGCTGCCGCGAGAATGTACTGGCGTACCGGATACCCCAGAAACCCCGTTCCGGTGTATTCGAGGTCCTTGCTCGCCAGAGCGTCCAGACCGGCGGCAACTTCCTGGGAGGCCTCATGGTTGACGATGAGGTGGTCGACACCGCCGATCGACCCGAAGGCGACCCAGGCCGTCACCGCGATGAGCACGACCGGCGTGGCGCGGAATCTGCGCAGGTCTCCGGCAAGGACCTTGGCCACCATCAGCACGCTACCGAGCACGAAAGCCGCCGAGCAGACGACCCACACACGTGCCGCAAGCCATGCACACCAACCGCCGAGCAGGTAGGCGCCGATCTCGAGAATAGAAACCACCGCCGCCGCGGCCACCAGCCACCACGTCGACCACGGTTGGCGGTCCTCCTCCCGCACCCGATCGGCGTACGGCCCGAGGTCGATGGCCTCCGAAATTTGGCCTTCCCTCACCATCTCCGCAGAGAATTGTACCTGTCGACACTCCTAGTGAATAATCGACACAGGGAAACGGCCTGGTTGCGCGACGGTAAGGAGGCGGGCTGGGTTGAGGGTGCGGCGCCTCCGGGACGGGAGCAGAGATCGATGGATCAGAAACGACGCAGTCAGAATCGGGTGGCGGAGTTTCGCACCGTGGAGTTGATCGCGGTCAGTGCCAGAGAACAGATTTTTCCGATCATCCTCCGCGACACGAGCGGCTCGGGGGTCGGCGGACTGTACGTGGGCAAGGAGCCCCTGGATCCCGATGGAGAGTTTTTGCTGCGCGAGGAGGGAGCGGACGACCGCGCAGTGCGCGTCGTGTGGGCTCGACGGGTCGCCGACTACGTTCAGCTCCTGGGACTGGCGCTTTCTGGAAATTAACCTGCAAACCACGCTCGCTTCCGGTTACGGCCGGCGACACACCGTACTCGGCGTTGGCGTGCTGACGCCCTCCGGGCGTCGCGAAGCACCGCCCTCGCTGTCCAACCACGCGAGACACGACGGTCAGCCGGTCGGCGAGGTCGGCAGCTCGAAACGGAAGGTCGTGCCGGCGCCGACTCGGCTCTCGCAATGGAGGCTGCCGCCGTGAAGCTCGACCACGCGTTTGGCAATGGCGAGACCCAGTCCGGCCCCTCGCCGCTCCTCCCCGTTGTCGGCAGAGTTGCCACGGTGGAAACGGTCGAATATCAGCGGCAGCTCACTGGCCGCGATCCCTGAGCCGGTGTCTTCGACCTCGATGTTGAGCCACCGGTCGTGGGGCCCAGGGGGCTTGATGGAGAGATTGATGCGTCCGCCCTCAGGAGTGAAGCGCAAGGCGTTGTCGAGCACGTTCTCCAGGGCGCGTTCAATGAGACCGAGATCAGCAGAGATCACGGTCGAACCGCCTTCGAACCTCGCGTCGAGGGCCACCCCCTGCTCCTTGGCAGGCAAACGGTATTTCTGAGCCACATCTTGGATCAGCTCACCTACCGGGAAGGGTTCGCGGGCCAGCGGTTCGCTCATGGCATCGAGCTTGGCGAGCTCGAAAAGATCTGCCACTAGGCGGCCCAGTCTTTTCGCATTGAGCAAAGCGATCTCGAGGTACTCTCGCCGCTCTGCGGGCTCCAGGCTCTTCTCCTTGAGCATCATCGTCTCGAGGTAACCCTGGAGGTGGGTCAACGGAGTCCTTAGATCGTGGGAGACATTGGCAACCATCTCCCGGCGGAGGCGGTCCTGATCCTCGAGCTCGCGGATTTGCTCCTCGATGCGCGCTGCCATGCGGTCAAAGGTCGCCCGCAGCTCGTCAAGCTCGTCCCGGGCCAGAGCGGCGTCAGGGACGCTGCCGCCGGGGCCGGCGGCAGCGGAGGGCAGAGATTTTCGGCGGAAAACCGCCATGTCCCTGGTGAGGCGGCTCAGACGTTTTGTCAGACGGCCGGAAACCAGCAGGGCGGCCAGCAGCGTTACCGCCACGCAGCCGGCAACCGCCCAGCTGCCGGCGCGGAGAATGAAACTGCTGCGCAGCGCATCGCGCACCGACACGAACTGTTCGCTGGCCAGGACGATGTAGAGATAGCCCTCGAGGGTTCCCTCGCGCTGGATCGGCGCGACGGAGAAGATGTTGCCGGTGTTTGGGTGACGTGGGTCGTCGCCGAGAATCGGAAGTCGTTTCCGGCCGGTCAGAAACAGCTCGATCGGCGCCATATTGACGGCGTCGAGCTGGACCCGTCCAGGTGGCGCCGAGTAGGCGAGAATCCTACCTTGAGGATCCAGGAGATAGAGCTCGATGGCGGGATTGATCACCATCATCATGTGGAAGATGTGTTCGAGGCGGTCCTGGGCGATCTCTCCGTTCTGGATCAGCAGCTCCTCCTTGACGATGCCGGCTGCGAGATCGTGGTGGATACGCTGCTGGGCCTCCTGCTGGTAGAGCTGGCTCGTTTTCAGGGTCACGATGAGCGTGACCGCCCCAGCCGCCAGGAACAGGCCGAGCAGCAAGACTGAAAGCTTGGCGTAAAGGCTGCGCGGATGAAAATTCACGATGTTTCTCCTCGCTCTTCTCCCCGACGGGCCTCAGGCATCTGCGAGCGCGGGATCGAAGAAACGGTACCCCACGCCCCACACGGTCTGGATGAAGCGGGGCTGGGAAGGATCGTCCTCGATCTTCGCCCGCAGCCGGTTGATGTGCGAGTTGACAGTGTGCTCGTATGTGTCGTCTCCGTATCCCCACACCAGGTCGAGAAGCTGGCTGCGGGTGTAGACGCGACCGGGGTTGCGGGCGAACTGTACCAGGAGGTCGAACTCCTTGGCGGTGAGGTGAACCGGCTGCTCGTGGACCGTGACAATCCGCCGGTCCGGATCGACGGTGAGTTCCCCACACGAGAAAAGACCGGTCTTGGTCTCCTCCCGCTCCTGGTGCATCCTCTCGACGCGGCGGAGAATCGCCTTGATTCTCGCAACCAGCTCGCGCACGCTGAATGGTTTGGCGAGGTAGTCATCGGCGCCCAGCTCGAGCCCGAGAACGCGGTCGAACTCGCCGGACCGCGCGGTGAGCATCAGAATTGGAGTGTAGTTCTTCTGCTCGCGGAGCTGGCGGCAGATGTCGAGACCGTCGACATCGGGCAGCATCAGGTCGAGCACGATGAGGTCGAAGCGTGTGGCGGCGATGTGCGCGAGCCCCGCGCGGCCGTTCGCCGCGAGGGTCACCTCACAACCGGCGTCCCGAAGGTGCATCTCAACCAGGCGTGCGATCTGCGGTTCGTCTTCGACAACCAGGATCTTCGTGTCCATCACACCCTCTACAAATATTCGGTTCCGGAGAGCGGGGCACCGAGCCCCGCGCCCGGAAATATTCGAAAAATAGTCGGCAGCACGGGGCTAGGAGTCCCGCACCGCCGATCAGATCGGTCCTTTGGCGGCTGGCTGCCGTTGCGGACGAAACCGGGCCTGTCGCTTGGCCAAGACCAGACCAAAGTACGGTGCTTCGGGCCGTTACCTCGTCGTCATCCAGACGGTTACCACAGGATTTTGCCACTGCCAGTCGGCGGGTGACAAGTCACCGACGCCTGAAATGCCGGGGTGGGTGTGGATGAAGCCCTCGGCGCCGGCAGTATCGCGAACAAAGTGGCTGCCGCAAGGGGGGCCGGGGATAAAGGCGCAGAGCTCGTTGTTGAACTCGGTTCCAGCGTCCCATGCGGGCGCCACGGCGCTTTGGTTCGGCTGGCTTCTGTCGATGACAAAGCTGTCGAGGCCGAAGAAACCGTCGTTCGTGGTTACCAACATGCCGACGGCGCTGATGCGGTCGAATTTGCCACGGATTGCTACCTCGAGCATGACGGTGGCGCCCGGCATGAGCGGACCATCGGCCACCGCCACGTCGTAGACATCTTCAGAGTCCTCGAGGGAAGCGGCAAACTCGGTCGGATCGCCATCCTCGGCCAGCAGTGTGAGCTCGGGCGAGGCCTGCCCACCGGGGGTGAAGATCTTTCCTATCAAGTCGTGCGAGGCAACGACGGGCGGGCTGATGACCTGCTTGCTGATGTTGGTGATGTAGACCTCCACCATTCGCCGCGTCGATTTCGCGGCGACACCAGAATCCTGAGCCGAGACTGGCGCGGTGATGGTTGCGAGGGCCGCGAGGCCCACCAAAAGAGTCATGATGCGTTTCATTGTCTTCTCCTTCTTGTGTTTATTCTCGTTTCGGGGTCATGACCATCGAGACACCACACAAGATGGAATCGCAATCTCACAAAGGCATCACGCAAATCTCACATTTTTGTCTCGGATCAGGTGGGTTGGCAGCCGGTTTCGCTTGGCAATGGCCTTGGGTTGATGCGTTCGAGGACAGAATGCGACGCGCGGTGCCAGCCCCCGAACGATGCCGCGGCATGCACGTTGGATCTGCAGGCGTGAGGAGGTTCCCGATGCCCTAGGGGCCCTCAGTCCTCGTCGTCTTCGGCCTCATCGTCGTCGTCGGTGTCGTCAAATGTTGGGGGGAACTCCTCGTCGTCGTCTGTCTCTGAGTCGTTCTCAACTTCCGGGAGCTCGATCTCTTTTGGCCGCCGCGACCGCGTACGGGACGGAGGCGTGTAGCGAGGCACGAAACCGTTGCGTGCTTTCTCGAATGCTTCCTCGAGAGGGCCAACGAGGTCCTGTTCATCCGCGGTCAGCTCTCGCAGTATTTTCTCTACGATGGACAACTGGTACTCGCGGATCGCGCCGCGCTTGTGGTTGAAAAGGTAGATGGTCGTCGAAATCCCGGTCTCGAGTGCGGGGTCACGAACCACCGGCGATGACTTGGCCCCTGCCTCAAGCATCCCAAACCAAAGATTCGATTTCTTGGCTATGACCGGATCCATCCCTTCATCGATATTTTGATGAGAGATCTTGGGACCGATTTCAGTCAAAATCAAGAGGGTGGCGGGATTTTTTCAGCCGAATTTCGTTATGATTGCGCGATGGTGGGCGGGATCCCTGCGGAGCGCTCAACGGAGGACGAGAATCCATGAGCTGGACGACGGCCGACTCGGCCGAGCTGTTTCGGATCGACGACTGGGGGAAGGACCTCTTCGAGATCGGGTCCAACGGGCATTTGGTGGTCAAACTGGACCGGGAATCGGATGCCGCAGTCGACCTTTATGAGGTTGTTCAAGGTCTGGAGGAGCGGGGGATTCGGAGTCCGGTGACCATCGGTTTCCCCGATCTCCTCAGAGTGCGCATGCGTGATCTGGCGGACGCGTTCGCCAACGCCATCTCCGAAAACGGCTACGGTGCGGGTTATACCGGTGTGTACCCGATCAAGGTCAACCAACAACGTTTCCTGGTCGAGAACGTCGAGCGGCTCGGACGCTCCACCGAGTTCGGATTCGAGGTGGGATCGAAACCCGAGCTGCTCGCGATCATGGCGATGACCACCAATCGGCCCGAACGTCTGATCGTGTGCAACGGTTTCAAAGAGGATCGCTACGTACAGCAGATCCTGCTCGCGACCAAGCTGGGACGGAAGATCGTTGCTGTGGTCGAAAACCTCGACGAGCTCGACCTCATGATAGCGACCTTCGCGCAGGCAAAAGCGCGGCCGAGAATCGGCATCCGGTTGAAGCTGGAGAGTCTTGGAAGCGGTCGATGGCGGCACTCGACTGGTGAGAAGGCCAAGTTCGGCCTGGGCGTGGCTGACGTTCTGGATGTGGTTCGTCGTCTCGGTGAGGCCGGGATGCTCGATTGTCTCGTCCTGCTCCACTGTCACATGGGAAGCCAGTTGAGCGACATCCAGGTCGTCAACGACGGTTTGGGCGAGCTGACGAGAGTGTACGTCGAGCTCTGCCGGTTGGGCGCGGGGCTTTGCTATCTCGATGTCGGCGGTGGGTTGGGGGTGGATTACGACGGGAGCAAGACCAATAGTGATTTTTCGATCAACTACGATCTGCAGGAGTACGCCAACACGGTGATCTATCGGGTAAAGAGCGGTTGTGATGAGGGGGGCGTAGCGCATCCGACGATCGTGACCGAGGCCGGCCGGGCGCTCGTCAGCCACTACTGCGTGTTGGTGTGCAACGTGTTGGGCGTCAATCGAGTGGACCGGCTGACGATCTCCGTCGAGGAGGCACGTGGAATCCTCGCGGCACGTGACGAGGTACCGCGAGCCCTCGAGGAGGTCCTGGATGCTCTCGAGTCCGTCAGCCCGGACCGGCTCGTCGAATCGTTTCACGACGCCGCTCAGGCTCGCGCCGAGGCTCTTACTCTCTTCCGCGTTGGTCTCCTGGATCTCGAAACCAGAGGACTGGTCGATCGGGTATTCTGGACCACCTGCATCAAGGTCAACGGTCTGGCGCATGAGCTCGAGGTCGTGCCGGAAGAGCTGCAGGAGCTCGACGTGCGGCTCAGCGACACCTACTTCTGCAACCTGTCGATTTTCCAGTCCTTACCCGATGCGTGGGCCATCGACCAGGTATTCCCGATCATGCCGATCCACCGCCTCGACGAGGAACCAGAGAGAAGAGCGACTCTGGTGGATATCACCTGCGACTCGGACGGCAGGATCGACCGCTTCATCGATCTCGAAGACATCGCCTCCACCCTGCCGCTGCACGAGATTCGCAACGGCGAAGGGTACTACCTCGGGATCTTCCTGACCGGCGCCTACCAGGAGACACTCGGCGACCTGCACAACCTCTTCGGTGACACCAATTTGGTCTTTGTCACCGTTGACGAAGGCGGGAGATGGGGGATCGACGAAGTGGTCGAAGGTGACACGGTGTCGGAGGTTCTTTCGTACCTCCAGTATGACCCGACAGCCCTCTACCAGGCGATTCGACGCGACTGCGAGGAATCCATGCGCGCCGGTTTGCTCTCGGTTGCCGAGGGGCGCCTCGTGCTCGAAGAGTACAAGCAGGGCCTCACCGGGTACACCTACCTTGAGTGATAGACGATGACCGACTGGCCGAGATTCTGCGAGCTGCCCGACGAGCTCGCCGACCCAGCGACCGCAGCCGCGGCGATCCTACCGGTTCCGTACGACCGCACCAGCACCTGGAAGAAGGGCGCCGATAAGGGTCCGCTGGCTATTCTCGCGGCGTCGCACCACATCGAGTGGTACGACCTGGCGACCAGCTGGGAGATGTGTCGACTCGGCATCGCCACCCTTGGACCGGTGCTCTGTGAGGAGAATCCGGAAACGCTCGCCGATGTCGTGGACACGAGGGTCACCGAGCTGCTCGAGAGCGGCCCGCTGCCGGTCGTACTCGGCGGCGACCACTCGGTCTCGATCGGTGCCATCCGCGCGGCGGCGCGGGCGTTCGACGACCTCACCGTGCTGCAAATCGACGCTCACGCGGACACCAGAGAGAGCTACGCGGGTTCGAGGTTCAACCACGCGTGCGTGATGGCGCGGGCTCGTGAGCTCTGCCCCGTGGTGCAGGTGGGGATTCGGGCGGTCGATGCCAATGAGCTGGCCGGTCTTGATGGGAAACGCGTGGTTTGGGGCCACCAGATCAACGGACCGCAGGCCGAACCGGGTTGGCTGGAAAGCGCAGTCGCGAAGCTGACGGGAAGTGTCTACGTGACCATCGACCTCGACGGCTTCGATCCCGCCTATGTTCCCGCAACCGGGACCCCGGAGCCCGGGGGCCTCGACTGGCACCAGGTCACCGGGCTGCTCGCAGCAGTCGCCGAGAGTCGGCGAGTTGTGGGTTTCGACGTCGTCGAGCTCCTGCCGTCTCCGGGTCAGTGGGCAAGCGAGTTCCTCGCGGCCAAGCTCGTCTATCGATTCCTGAGCTTGATCTTCAGATCTTACCAACCCAGCAGGTAGGCGAAGATCAGAGGCGCGACGATCGTGGCGTCCGACTCGATCACGAACTTCGGCGTTTCCCTCTCGAGCTTGCCCCAGGTGATCTTTTCGTTGGGAATCGCCCCGCTGTACGATCCGTAGCTGGTGGTCGAATCACTGATCTGGCAGAAGTAGCCCCAGGTCGGGACCTCGCGCCGGAGATCCTGGTGGATCATCGGCACCACGCAGATCGGGAAGTCGCCGGCAATGCCGCCGCCTATCTGGAAAAAGCCAGGCCCTCGGTCGGCACAGACCCCCTGGTACCACGAGGCGAGCTCGAGCATGTACTCGACGCCGCTGCGCACGATGGCGTGATCGCCGACAGAACCGTCGATCAGCCGGGCCGCGAAAATGTTTCCCAGTGTCGAGTCCTCCCAGCCGGGCACGAAGAGCGGGATGCCTTTCTCGGCGGCGGCCACCAGCCAAGAGTCGGCCGGGTCGATCTGGTACGAAGCCTCCAACCGCCCTTCGAGAATGGCCTGGGTGAAGTACTCGTGGGGGAAGTGGCGCTCGCCGCTGCCCTCCGCCCGCCGCCACAGATCGAGCAGCACGTGCTCGATCGCCCGCATCGCCTCCTCCTCCGGAATGCAGGTGTCGGTCACCCGGTTGAGCTGGCGGTCGAGCAAGGCTTCCTCGTCTTCGGGAGTGAGGTCACGGTAATGCGGGACCCTCTCGTAGTGGTCGTGCGCCACCAGGTTGAAGACGTCCTCCTCGAGGTTGGCGCCGGTGCAACAGATGGCATGCACTTTATCTCGCCGGATCATCTCGGCCAGCGACAGGCCCAGCTCGGCGGTCGACATGGCTCCCGCCAGGGTGACCAGCATGTGTCCTCCCTCCTGGAGGTGCTCATCGTAGGCGCGAGCGGCGTCGATCACTGTTGCCGCGTTGAAATGTCGAAAGTGGCGGGTCAAAAACTCGGTGACGTTCATGTCCGGAAACTAGTCGATCCGGAGAAAGGTGGCAAGGTCGCAGCCGGCTGCTTCTCTGGTCGCTGCGAGCTCATGCAGCCGGCGTTGCTACAAAAGGTCCCCGGCAAACCTGCCGGCATTGCGCACGAAGATGGTGGTTCTGAAGTTCTCCGAAAGCTGCTCGAGCCTCTTGGCGTAGCGCATCTCGTCGCCGAACGGCGGCATCATCAGCCCAAGAAAAACCACGTCCGCCTGCGCGCTGCGGTCGCGCATGATGTCGGCCACGTCGCGGTCCGGATCGGGCTCGTACAGCACCTCGGTATCGGCCTCGATACGGTTTTCCGACAGCAGCTCAGCGAGCCCGGTGTGCTGGCTGTCGCGCTCTCCCTCGGTGCGCGCGATCGACCGGACCGTCAGGCGGGCCCCTGTCCACTCGGGGTTCAATCGTAGGAGATGAGCGAGTAGCAGCATCAGATCGCCGTTGTTCTGCAGGCCGCCCCACCACAGATCGATCTGCATCTCCTGGCCGGGCTCGTGGGCCCAGCCGATGCGGCTGATGACGGTGCTCTTGCCGGCGTTGGTCAGGGCGCGCATCAGGCGCAGCTGGGAAGCGATTCGTTCGCGTTTCTTCGACCATCCGAACATCACGGTGTTGGCCTGCAGCTCGCCGACCCCACTGGCCTGGGCGATGCCGAGCACCCCGGTTTCGAAGTCCGGAACAACGTGGACCTCACAAAAGGCCGTGAGGCCGGCATCCACGACCTCGG
>Ga0316576_10002118_pt1 | contig 11168 bp, 7 predicted proteins | sample S0NA_FD_203075 | JGI IMG/M metagenome (GOLD analysis project Ga0316576, IMG submission 203075) | Rhizosphere microbial communities from salt marsh grasses in Alabama, United States - S0-2_050615r3r5 | ecosystem: Host-associated > Plants > Roots > Rhizosphere | place: USA: Alabama | collected... | reverse complement strand
CAAGACCTGTGTAACGAGGTTTCTCCCACCAGATCGCTGAGCCCGACCGGGCCGTCCCGGGCGGACGGCGCGAAACGCCCGCTCGATCCCACAGCCACTCCCCCGACATTCATGGACCGGCGGTCGATCGTGACCTTCACCGAGGATCACCGGAGGATTTCGACTCTCGAGAAGGAGGTATGAGATGTTGAGGAAGAGCCTGCTGACGGCGGCTCTCGCGGCAGTCTGCATGGTGACCGTACCCGCGTTGGCGAACGACGGCTCCATGTGCGCCGACTGCCACGACGAGGTCGCCGCCGGCATGACCCACCAGATTCACATGCGGATCCAACCCTTCGAGGTCTACGGCCGTGAGGTCGGCTGTCAGGGTTGCCACGGCGATGGCGCCGCCCACATGGAGGAAGGCGATCCCTCGCTGATCCGCACCTTCACCGACTGGACCGACGACGACGTTGATGCCTGCATCGCCTGCCACGGCAGCAAGGGCATGACCGAGTGGAACGCCTCGACCCACTCCATGGAAAACGTCCCATGCGGCGCCTGTCACGGCATCCACGAAACCAAGCGGCCCGAGGCAGCCTGCAAGGACTGCCACTCCGACGTCATCGCCCAGTTCCAGCTGCCCAACCACCATCCCGTACCTGAGAAGAAGATGTCCTGCGCCGACTGCCACGACCCGCACTCGGCGTCCGAGTCCATGCTCAGGGACAACCACATGCGGCTCAACGACCTGTGCTACACCTGCCACCAGTCGCAGGAGGGTCCGTTCATCTTCGAGCACGAGCCGGTGCAGGAGTCCTGCGCCCTCTGCCACCAGCCCCACGGCTCGGTGGCCGACAGCCTGCTCACGGCCAACGAGCCCATGCTCTGCCTGCAGTGCCACGAGTTCCACTTCCACGCCGGGCTCATCAGCCCGGAGGACGAAATCGTCGATGTCGGCGGTTTTGAACGTGAGAACCCGTACGGCGCGGACGGCATGAACGTCTCGTTCACCACCAAGTGCACCCAGTGTCACTCGCAGATCCACGGTACCGATCTGCCGTCCCAATCCCTGTCTGGCGCCGGCTTCGGCATGGTGCGGTGAGGAAGGAGGAGAGCATGAAAGCAGTCACCCGTTTCGTGCTGGCCACAGTCCTCGTCGCGCTCCCCTTCGCGGCGATGGCTGACGACAACCCCGGCGAGACCACCGGCTCCGTCGAGGTCGGCGTCTTGGTTTCGGACGTGACCGATTCCCCCGACAAGGCCTCTGAGTTCAACACCGTCAACGAAGGCCCCACCGGCAAGGTCAAGCTCCAGAGCTTCCAGGACTGGGGCGCTGTGGACTTCAAGTTCAAGTACATGGCCGAGGACGAGAACAGCGGCTACCTCGACTTCGACGTCAAGCGGATGGTGCGGTCCCACAACAGCTACGTCAAGCTCCCGCACCGCCTCGGCCACGATCCAATGGCCAACCTGGAGTCGACCTCGACCAACGGCAAGGTGGTCCGGCACACGGACTACAGCCCCAGCCAGGACTACGTCATGGAGTACGCGGTCTTCTCCAACCGCACCGAGCTCCAGTTTCCCGGGTTCCGGCCCCTGACCCTCGCCGTCGAGTTCCGCGACCAGGAGCGGAACGGACACACCCAGGCCTTCACCACCTCGCACTGCGACAACTGCCACATCAAGAGCCAGTCGCACGCCCGTGACCAGAGGACCACGGACGGCACCATCGAGGCCTCGGTCGCCTGGAAGAGCGGCGTGGTCCGCGCCCGCTACACCGACCGCCAGCTACGCGAGGGCACCCCGTCGGTGATGACGACCTTCGACAACAATCTCCATCCCGAGCAGCAGATCCCGGTCTTCGACAACCGCATGCAGTTTGACGACGACGTCGGTCTGGTGGCCGCCGACCTCAAGCCGGAGATCGACAAGAGCACGACCCGGCTCGACTTCCGCTGGGCCTCCACAAACGGCTTCGCCTTCACCGCAAACGGCGTCTGGTCCTCGACCGAGAACCGCGGCACCGGCAACTCGGCCGATTACTCGGGCTACGTTGCCACGGCGGCGAAGCGCTTCGGCACCAACCTTCGCCTGCGGTGGCGGGGCAAGGTCTACCAGACCGACACAAACAACGTCTGGATCGAACCCATCCAGCGCGTCACTCAGGCCGGCCCCCAGGCCGGCCTGACCTACTACGATATTTACGGGGTGACCTTCGACCAGTGGCGGTACTCGGCCCTCAACCGCGACGGGCTCGAATCCACGCTCGACGCCTCGTACCGGCTCGGCCGCAGGGGCGGCACCCTGCGCGGCCAATGGAAATACGAGGTCATCGACCGCGACACCTACGAGGTCCTCCCCGGCGAGAAGAAGACCACCAGCAACGTCCTCGGCATAAGCTACCGTCTACGCCCCGCCAAGGGCCTTCGCCTCGACGCCGAGGTCAAGTTCGGCGACGTCAAGAACGCGTTCACGCTGATCGACGGCTCCTGCTCGACCCTGGTGTCCGGTGCCTACCCGAACCCGTGGGACCGAGAAACCCCTCAGTACCCAGACTTCCAGAACGCCCGGATCGCCGAGACCACGGCCTCGGCATCGAGCTGGAGCCGCGCGACGCTGGCCCTCGGCTGGACCTTGGGCCAGACCACCGTCACCGGCCGCTACGTCTACTGGGACGGCGACAACTCCGACGGCGACCTCACCGACTGGTCAAAAACCCGTCAGAACGCCACCGTCACAGTCTGGTCGCCGGGGGGCGCGAGCTGGGACTGGTACGTGGGCTTCGCCTACCAGGACATGAGCCTGGACGCGCCAGCCTGCATCCCCGTCTTCGATGGTTGAGCAGGCACCGTGATGGGTGGCCAGGATGGCTACTCCCGCGACCTGCTCAGCTACAACGAGAGCTCTGACAGCATCCTCGCCGGCATCAAGATCAGGCCCGCCGCGCGCTGGAACCTGGGTCTGGATGCCGCCTACACCGCGGCCGAGGCCGCTCTCGATCCCTTTGACCTTTCGGCCGATGACTACGTCGCGACCCACCCGGCGACGTCCTTCGACTTCTCCAAGACCCACACCTACTCGGACCTCGACATGAGCCGTTTCAACCTCGACGCCACGCTCAAGTTCGACGTCACCGAGGACCTGTGGCTGCGGCTTTGGTACAAGCTCGTCGACTACACGGACGACGCGCCGTACCTCGACGACACCTCAGGAAAGGTCCAGTGGGCGAGCATCACCGCGGGCTGGACCTTCTAACCCCGTTCCACTCCTTTTCCTCGGCCCCGCCACGTGGCGGGGCCATCCTTTTTTCTTCCCCCACACCATCTGATCGAGCCGCGATTCGCGGCGGTGGAGATCGCCACGATTGTGACGCAGGGCACTTTCTGAATCAGTTAACAGGAACTAATACTATTAGAAGATCATGCCGCCCGATCGGAGGAAGCCATGACACGAGCAGACGCGAGACGCACGTTGATACTGGTCGCCGCGATCGCCCTGGCCTCGGCATCGGTCAGCACGGCTCAAGGCGGATCCGCCACGATGACGCTGGTGGGCTGGAACGACCTTGGCATGCACTGCATGGACGCCGACTTCTCGATCATGGCGATCCTCCCGCCGTACAACACCATCCACGCCCAGCTCATCGACTCGCAGGGCAACCTCGTGACGGTCCCGACTGGCATCTCCGTCACCTATGAAGCGGTCGCTGATCCATCCGGCTCGATCAACACGACATCCGTCGCCAAGACGAACTTCTGGGACTTCGTGGCCGACCTCTTCGACGTCAGGCCGGAGCCCGACGAAGGGCTTGCCGGCTTCGCCATGCCGGGTGCCGGCAATCTCGCTCAGGCGATGGTCTGGGAACCCGGCCACAACTGGTTCACCGCCGAGGGCATCCCCATCACGCCCACCGACGACTCGAGCTCGAAAAACACGTACCCGCTCATGCGGCTGGTCGCCCGTGACGGCGTCGGGGTCGTCCTCGCCACCTCCGATGTCGTGCTCCCGATCTCCGACGAGATGGACTGCAGCTCGTGTCACGCCTCCGGCTCGGCGGCCGCCGCTCGGCCGTCGTCGGGCTGGGTCTGGGACCCGGATCCCGAACGGGACTATCGGCGCAACATCCTGCTGTTACACGACGATCTCCACGGCGGTCAGAGCGCGTACCAGAACGCCCTCGTCGCGGCCGGCTACAGCACGGATGGTCTTCACGCCACAGCCACGGTCGACGGTCATTCCGTTCTGTGTGCGACCTGCCACCTGTCAAACGCCCTCCCCGGGACGGGTGTCGCGGGCGTGCCGCCGTTGACGCAGGTCGTCCACTCGCTCCACGCCACGGTGCAGGACCCAGCGACCGGTCTGATCCTCAACGCCTCCGAAAACCGAACCGCGTGTTACCGGTGCCATCCCGGGTCGAACACGCGCTGCCTGCGCGGCGCCATGGGCCACGCTGTCGCCTCGAACGGCGATCTCGCCATGCAGTGCCAGAGCTGCCACGGCTCGATGAGCGTGGTCGGCGATCCGGATCGCGAGGGCTGGTTCGACGAACCGTCGTGCCAGAGCTGCCACACCGGCACCGCCGTCCACAACAACGGTCAGATCCGATTCGCTGACGCCTTCGATCCGCCAGGACAGCTCCGCCAGGCCGTCGACGACACCTTTTCCACCAACTCGGACGTGCCCGTGGCTGGCAGCTCCCTCTATCGATTCTCCGTGGGCCACGGCGGGCTCCAGTGCTCCGCCTGCCACGGCTCGACACATGCCATCTACCCGTCCTCCCACGGCAACGACAACCTCCAGATCAAGGCCATCCAGTCGCACGAGGGAACACTCGTCGAGTGCAGCAGCTGCCATGGGTCCCAACCCAACACCAACAACGGCGGTCCGCACGGGATGCACCCGTTGGGGAGCGCCTGGATTGAAGACCACGCCGACGCGCCGAGTACCGGCTGCCGCGATTGCCACGGCACCGACGCTCGCGGCACCGTCCTTTCACGCGCCCATGCAGATCGCGCCCTCAACACCGGCGAGTTCGGCACCAAGCACCTGTGGCGGGGCTACCAGGTCAGCTGTTACCTGTGCCACAACGGGCCCAACAGCTCGAGCCCGAGCCCGAACACACCGGCCTTCGTTGCGGACGCATGGGCGACGGCGCTCGGCACGGCGACCGTCGACATCCCGCTGTCGGCGACCGACGTCGACGGCGACCCGCTCAAGCTCAGGGTCGTGTCTCAGCCTGTCAATGGGCTCGCCTGGGTCGACGGCATGACCGCCCACTACCGTCCAGTCCAGGGCTTCAGCGGAACCGACCTGTTCACCTTCGCAGCTTGGGATGGAATGGCCGACTCGAACCTCGGAACCGTCACCATCTCCGGAGGTTCTCTCTTTGCCGACGACTTCGAGACCGGCACAACAACCGCCTGGAATATCACCGCGCCCTGACCGCGTCAGGGTCGGCCCAGGCGATCGTAGAGAACCGGCAGCACCATGAGGGTGAGCAGGGTCGACGTGACGACACCGAAGACCACGACCACCGCCAGCGGCCGCTGAACCTCGGAGCCGACGCCCGACGCCCAGATCATCGGAATTAGCCCGAGGGCGGTGGTCGCCGCGGTCATGAGCACCGGCCGCAGTCGCATCTCGGCGCCCTCGAGCACCGCTTCCCGCCGCACCCGACCCTCGCCTTCAAGAGTCCGGAAGAACTCGACCATGACGAGACCGTTGAGGATCGCGATTCCGAACAGGGCGATGAAGCCCACCGACGCCGACACCGACAGGTACATCCCGAACAGCTTGAGGCCGAAAACACCGCCGACCAGCGCCAAAGGGATGTTGACGAGAATCAGAAACACCGGCCGGACGTCACGGAAGTTCAGGAAGAGCAGAATGAAGATGAAGACCAGTGCCACCGGCACCATCAGCCTGAGCCGGGCCATGGCGCGTTGCTGCTGCTCGAACTGACCTCCCCAAGTCACGAAGGACCCAGTGGGCAGCTCGACCTCATCCGCGAGACGTTGCCGTGCTTCCTCCACGAATCCACCGATGTCGCGACCGACCACGTTGAGCTCGACCACGAGGCGACGCTTCCCGTCCTCACGAGAGATCTGGGCCGGACCCTCGACGAGATCGAAGTCCGCCACCTCGCGCAACAGGACCCGCTCTCCAGCCGGGGTGGCCAACGGCAGGTCGCGGAGGTTGTCGACGTTCGCCGTGAACTCCCGGGGCAGGCGAACCACGACGTCGGTTCGGCGGTCGCCCTCGGGCACGGTCGTCACAACCCGGCCGCCGATCGCGGTCTCGATGAGCGACCGCACCGCGGCGACGCTGATACCGAGACGGGCCAGCCGTCTCCGATTCATCCCGATCTCCAGGTACCCGAGACCTTCGACCGCCTCGACCTTGAGGTCGACGGCCCCTGCCACCGATCCCACCACCTCGGCGATCCTGTCGCCGAGCATGGCAAGCTGGTGGAGGTCTTCGCCAAAGACCTTGACCGCAATCTGCGACTTGACGCCGGACAGAAGCTCGTCGACGCGCATCTGGATCGGCTGGGTGTAGCCGAACTCCACACCAGGGATCTCCGACAGCCGCTGTCGGATGGCATTCACGAGGCCGTCTTTGGTGTCCGCGGTGGTCCACTCCGACCGTGGCCGCAGAACAACGTAGACATCGCTCTCTCCGACACCCATGGGATCGGACGAGATGTCGGACCGGCCGGTCCGACTGACGACATGCACGACTTCAGGAAGCTCCATGATCGCTGCCTCGATGCGGGCCACCGTGTCAAGCGCCTGGGGTAGGGACACCGAGGGGATCTGAAACGGCTGCACCACAATCGAGCCTTCGTCCATGGTCGGCAGGAACTCGGTTCCGAGGGTCGGCACGATCATCCCGGCCACCCCCAGCAGAACCACCGCCACCGCGGCGACCACGGCCGGGTGGTCGAGGGCCCAACGCAGATGTGGCCGATAGAGCCGGCGCACCACGTCCGCCGGATGGGGGATCCGTCCGCCCCCGAAGACCGGCGCCGGCCGCAGCCCGAGGGAGGCCAGAACCGGAATCAAGGTCATGGTGAGCAACAAGGCACAGCCGAGCGCGATGGAGATCGTGTAGGCGAGGGGCGCGAACATCTTGCCCTCGAGACCCTGGAGGGTGGCGATGGGCAGAAAGACGACGATGATCACCGCAACGCCGAAGACGATGGGCCGGGCAACCTCGAGGGCCGCCCTGCGGATCAGCTCTTTGCGGTTGCTGGCGCCCTCGGCGTCGCTGCCGAGCAGGCGGACCGCGTTCTCGACCAGCACGATCGCCCCATCGCCGAGCATGCCGATAGCGATGGCGAGGCCCGACAGGGTCATCAGGTTCGACGACATCCCGACCAGATCCATGACCAGGAAGGTTGCGAGGGCCGCCACCGGGAGCTGGATGGCCACCAGCAACGCGGAGCGGACGTGGCCCATGAAGAAGAGCAGCACGAGGACCACCAGCACAGCGCCCTGGATGAGGGCGGTCTGCACCGTGCCGAGGGCGGTCCGAACGAGCTCGTCGCGATCGTAGAACGGGACAATGTCAACGTCGTCGGGTAACGACTGCCGGGCGAGCTCGAGCTTCTCCTTGACTCCGTCCACTACCTCCCGACCGGAGCCGCCTCGGAGCATGAGGACGATCCCCGCCACGGTCTCGCCGGCGCCGTCGCGGCTGATGGCGCCCTGCCGAATCTCCGGCGACACATCCACCGCCGCCACCTGGCTGAGCAGCACTGGCACGCCCTGCCGGTAGGCAACCACCGTGTCCTCGAGATCGGTCACCGAGCGAACCCAGCCATCGCCGCGAACCACGAACTGCTCGCCGCCGCGCTCGACGAAGGCGCCGCCTGCAACGCCGTTGTTGGCTGCCACCGCCGCTGCCAGCTCCTCGAGGGCGAGATCGTAGCGACGCAGCTCGATCGGGTCGGCGACAACGTGGAACTGGCGCACGTAGCCGCCGAAGGAGTCGACCCCGGCGACCCCGGGCACGGTGCGGAGGATCGGACGCAGGACCCAGTCCTGGAGGCTGCGCAGATCCATGAGGTCGTGCCGGTCGCTCTCCAGGGTGTACTGAAAGACCTCCCCCAGACCGGTGGAAATGGGGCCGAGATTGGAGCTCGTGCCCTCCGGCAGCTCATCGGCCACCGTGAAGATCCGCTCGAGCACGAGCTGCCGAGCGAAGTAGATGTCGGTGCCGTCCTCGAAGACGATTGTCACCATGGACAAGCCGAACTTGGACAAGGATCGGACCTCGGTGGAGTGCGGCAGCCCCGTGACGGCCTGCTCGATCGGGTAGGTGACGAGCTGCTCGATCTCGAGGGGCGAAAGGGTCGCCGCCTGCGAGATCACCGTGACCTGAATGTTGGTGACGTCGGGGAAGGCATCGATCGGCAGCCGGCGGAAGGCACTCCAACCCGCGCCGACGAGCAGCAGCGCGAGCAGGATGACCACAAGCCGGTGGTCCAGCGACATCTCGATGATGCGGCGCATGTCATTCCCCCTCGCCGTCACCGCCGAGCAGAGTGGACTTGAGCAGGAAGACACCGGTCGCCGCCACCCTCTCACCGGTCGTGACACCGGTTACGACCTCGCGCTCCTCACCATCGGCGACGCCGAGGCGAACCGGACGGACCTCAAAGGCGCCGACGCCGGTCACGACGAAGACCACGTCCTCACCGGTGAGGTTGATGACGGCCGAAGCCGGGACCGCCGGCGCCAACCGTGCCTCGCCGTGGTCGACCTCGCCCTCGACGAAGACGCCGGCAAACAACGCCGAGCCGGCCTCGACGAGGCGCGCGCGCAACCGGATGGTCCGGGTCCCAGGGTCGACCTGTGGGACGCTCGAGATCACCTTCGCCCGTCCCCGTTCACCCGTTCGGCCGACCGGAGTGAAGACGATCTCGTCGCCTGCGCTTACGGCCGATGCCTGGTCAGGCGCGATCTGGAGCTCGAGCTCGAGCCTGTCCGGGTCGCCGACGACCATCAGCTCTTGGAACTTCTCGACCCACTCGTACTCCTCAACGTTGAGCTCGAGCACCACACCGTCGATGGGCGACGTCACCGGCAGGTGCGGGTCGGGCTTGCGGGTTGTGAGCACGGTCTCCAGCTCCTCCACGGACAGACCATGGTCGAGCAGCTCCTCGCGCAGCATCGCGAGCTCGAGATCGGCGGCGAAGGCCTCCTGCTCTCGCTGCTGCAGCTCGAGGCGCGAGATGCCTTCGACCTCGAAGAGCTGGTTCCCGGCCTCGAGCCGGGTCGCGGCCAGCCGCGCCCGTTCTCGGGCCTTCAACAGATCGGCCTGCATCCCGAGGAGCTCGTGAGAGTGCAGGGCAACCAGAACCTGGCCGGAAGTCACGCGATCGCCCGGGGCGACCTGAATCGCCTCGACCCGCCCCGGAATCACAGCCTTCAGGGTCAGGGTCGAGCCCGGCACCCGGACCACCTGACCGACCACCCGCTGACGGTCGCCGAAGCTTCGCTCCGCCACCTCGACCACGGTGACGCCGGCCCGTTCCATCTGGCGCTCGTCCAACCGAACCACGTCGGTCTCCGCCGTTACCGGGAGCACATTGCACATCAGAATCAGGCTCATGAGCACGGCACGCATCTCAGTCCTCCTCGCAAGCGGCGATCTCGGGCAGCGGAAAGATCAGCGGGTCGCCGAGCAGCACCGCGAGCTCGAGTCGGGCGCCGACCAGGGCGAGCCGGGCATCGATTGCCTGTTCGATGATCCGGTCGAAACGGCTCAGACCGTCGATGTACGCGAGGTAGCTGATGGCGCCAAGCCGGAACTGTTCGGCCAGAGAGTGATCGGTGAAGTCAAGCTCCCCGAGGGCCGGCTCCAGGGCGCGCAGGCGGGCCGCCGCACCGTCGGCAACCGCCAGCTCTTCCGCCAGGGACCGCCGGACCTGGCGCCAGCTCGCCTCGAGCTCGGCCGAGGCCTGATTGGCACGGGCACGCGCCAGCTCCCGCTGGCGATGTCCGGCCGCCCCAACGGGCAAGGGCACCGAAACCCGAAGGCCCCAGGCGTCAAAGGACGGCATCCCGTCGACGGCCGGAACGCGCTCCCACTCAGCCTCGACCTCGGCCCGTCCCCAGGCCGTTGCGGCGATCAGATCGGCCGCGTTCCGTGCGAGCTCGGCCTCGCTCGCCGAACGCCGCAGGAGCGGTCCTGCGGCGAGGACATCGTCGCTCACCGACGACCCCTCCGGCGTCCGCGACGCCGCAACCAATGACTCCAGATCGCCGTGCCTCACCTCGCCGCAATCGTCGCCGCAGAGCTCGTGCAGCGCCGCCTCAGCCACGGCGAGCTCACCCCGGATCGAGGCCAACCTCGAACTCTCGCCGACGTGCTCGAGATCGAGCTGGCGGACCTCGGTGCCGGCGATCTCACCGAGCTGGTAGCGCGCCTCCTGAAGGTTGAGAGCGGCGTCGAGACGCTCCAGTCGAGCACTTGACAAAGCCTCACGCTCCACGGCCACGGCAACCGCCAACCAGCGGCGGCTGGTCTCCGCAGCAACGGTGAGGTCGGCAGTGATCACCGCATCGCCGACCCACCCCCCTGCCGATCGCACCAGGGCCCGAGCCCGGCCGATCTGGCCCGGCAGGTTGAAGGGCGTCCCGAGCCGCAGGTAGTCGGTCGCGTTGGCCTGACGGCCCGAGCCGCTGAGCCCTTCGCTCTGCCACTCCACGTACGGGCTTCCCGACGCCGCCTCCAGACGATAGGCGGCGGCTTCGGCAGCCAGCTCCGAACGCGTTGCCAGCAGGCCCGGCGCCTGGGCAATGGCAGCTCGTTGCGCCGCGACCAGACGCGTCGCAACGTCGCTCGCCGCCGCGTCAGACGCTGCGGTGGGATCCGTCATCCCGACCGCGAACGCCAGAGTCGAAACCAGGACGGTGATCACGGGTCGTCGCACAATCGCCCCTCCCTCCCCCCGGTCACGACCGGGTGGTTTTTCGAGTATTGCCAAGACCGGCCCGATTCGCAAGAAGTTGAACAATCATAAGCATTTGATTGAACTCTCAACCAACCCCATCCCGCAGCCCCAGTCGAGCCGACCGGCGTGGCTCGCGCTACCATGTCCGGAGAGGCCATGCTGCAACTGTTGCGCATCACGACCCATCGGACCACGCTGTTGCGCGAGGTGACGGTGGCTGCGG
>Ga0316576_10002117_pt1 | contig 11172 bp, 5 predicted proteins | sample S0NA_FD_203075 | JGI IMG/M metagenome (GOLD analysis project Ga0316576, IMG submission 203075) | Rhizosphere microbial communities from salt marsh grasses in Alabama, United States - S0-2_050615r3r5 | ecosystem: Host-associated > Plants > Roots > Rhizosphere | place: USA: Alabama | collected... | reverse complement strand
GGGGGACGGTCGGCCTCGCGGACGAGCTCCCACCTCGGCCCGCGCTTGCCCAGGATGGTCCGCATCCGCTCCTCGGTGTGGTCCGCCGTCTTCGCGTCGGGGTAGGTCATGAGGAGAGTCGCCGTGACCCGGTAGGGCAGGCGCATCGGGTGTCGTTCCGTCGCCATCGCCAGGACCGACACCGACACCCGGCTCCGGGCCGATCCCAGATGGGAGAGGGCCTCGAGGCGGTCCCACGCCCACCGGAGCACGCCGGGCTTCCGGCTCGCCCGGCCGAGGCTCACGGCGTCGCCCGCGATGCGGAGCTGGAAGCGCCGGTTGCCCCGGCGCTTCAGGATGGCCCCCTGGTCGGGCAGGCCCGGGCGCAGCACGACGACCCTCTTCGCCCGGGCGGCAGCGGCGCGGATCGTCTCCGCGCTGTCCCGGGCGTCTCGGCCCTCGTCGGCATAGAGCAGGACGCCGACGGGCAGGCGACGCAGGCGACGGATGCTCCGCAGGGCCCGCAGGGCGAACTCGATGGTGACCAGGGGGGCGCGAGAGGTGCCGATGCCCTCGCCGTGCAGCCACTCGGCATCGCGTCGGAACGGCTGGTGAGGCGTCGCCGCCATGGAGGAGACGTCGAGGTGGGCGATGAGCAGGGTCCCGCCGTCCAGCCCCGCCCTCGTCTGCCAGGTGTAGGCGTGGGGCGCGTCGGTGAGCTCTCCCGCCTGCGCCATCCCCAGGTCGTCGAAGACCGCCCCCGCCCGCTGCACCGCCTGCTGGATTCCCACCGGGTCCGACGTCGGGCTCGACAGCGCCACCCAGTCCCGCAGCCGGCGCTCCATCGCCTCGCGTCGCTGGGTCACGAAGCCCACGGCGTGGGACCGCGTGTCGACCCCCCGCGGGTCGAGCACCGGGGGCTCGGGGGTTCCAAAGTAGCGGGCCGCCGCCACCTCGACCAGACGGTTGACGAAGCCCGTGAAGTCCAGGCCAACCGCCGCCGCCCCGACGAGGTAGGAGCCGTGCTCGCCCAGGCTCGGGAGGCTGTTGGTCTCGAGAATGTAGAGCTGGTCGTTGGCATCCAGGCGCATGTCCACGCGGGCGCAGTCGTGGAGCCCGAGGGCCTGGAACGCGCCAACCGCGATCTCCTGCGCTCTTCGAGTGAGCGCCTCCCCGATCGGGGCCGGGCAGATGGGCTGGATGGTCCGCCCGCTCTTGCCGGTCTTGTCCTCGTAGCTGTACACGGCCGGGCCGTCGCCAAAGTCGAGCTGCACCGGCGGAAAGGCCTCCGGCGGGTTGTTGCCGAGGAGGCCGACGTTGACCTCGCGGCCCTCGATGTACTGTTCGACGAGGACCGGCTGGTTGTACTCGTCGAAGATCACCCCGGCCGCCTCCCGCAGCTCCTTCTCGTCTTGAACGACCTTGAGACCGAAGGAGACCGACTCGTTCCGAGGCTTGACGATCATCGGGTACGGGAGCTCCGGAATCTGCGCGTCCGGTGCGTGCATCACCGTGAAGTCGGGCGTGGGCAGGCCGTTCTGCTTGAGGATCATCTTCGTGACGACCTTGTCCAGGGAGAGGGAGTGCCCCATCGGCCCCGAGGCGACGTAGGGGATCCCCACCATCTCCAGAATGCTGGGCACGTGGGTGTAGCGCGCCTGTCCCTGGAGCCCGTAGGACACGTTGAAGACCATCCCGGGGCGCTCGCCGTGGACCACCCGGGGCATGAAGTCCTCGAGCCTGGCGATGAGGTCCTTGTCCCCCTCGAACGCCGTCACCTGGTGCCCCCCCCTGCGGAGCGCGTTGGCGAGGCGCTCGATCGTCTTCATGCCGATCTTCTCGCGGTTCGGCATGCCGAAGAGGTTGATGACACTCTGGCTGTTCCGGTTGTAGACGATGGCGATCTTCATCTGGAGGGGCCCCCTGTCGCGATTCTAGCCTCATTCCTTCTCGGCGGGACCGCCCGACCTGACTCGGCCTCCGGGCCCGCTGACATTACCGCCTCGATCCGGCCTCGGACCTTCGCCTTCCGCGCTGACTCTGGAACGACTTCGAGAATGGCGGTACGCTCCTCATGGCATCTCACGGAAAGGGAGTCAACGCCATGACCTCATCCCGCCACCCGGGGTTCACGATGGCCATTCTGCTGGTCCTTCTGGCCGGCGTCCCCGGAGCCCGGGCCCAGAGCCCGGAGGCAGCCCTCGGTCCGGAGATGGGGATCCCGACCGCGCCCGTCGAGATCGACGGGGTCGTCCTGTACCGGGTGCGCGGCGCGTCGGCCTTCCCGGCCGAGCAGCGTGCCGCTCGACGTATCGCGATGATCGTCGAGGCCGCACGGGATCCGAAGGTCGACCCGAGCGCACTGGAGATCGTCGAGACCGAGGACGGGATAGCGGTCAGGGCGGGCAGCCACTTCCTCGGCCTCGTGCTCTCGGCCGATGCTCGCCTCGAGGGGCTGACCGCTCGCGAGCTGGCCCTCGCCCAGCGGGAAGCCGTCAAGGCGGCGATCGTGCGGTACCGGGAGGCGCGGAAGCCGACCCGGCTCGGGACCGACGGGGCTCGGGCCTTCGCAGCAACCGCCATCTTCGCCCTCCTGGTGGCGGTGCTGCTCCCCCTCTTTCGGCGCATCGATCGGTTCGTGGCCCGACGCTTCAAGCATCAGGCCGAGGAGCTCGAAGAGAGGTCCTTCGATCTCCTGCGGGCCGACCGGCTCCAGGGGATGGCCAGGGGCGGGCTGAGCGCGATCCGGGCCGCCGTCCTGCTGGTGCTCGTCTACTTCTACCTGAGCTTCACCCTGGCCCTGTTCCCCTGGACGCGCTTCATCGCGGTCCGGCTCACCACGTGGGTCGTCACCCCCCTGGTGACCCTGGGCAGAACCTTCCTCGCCGACATCCCGGACCTGATGTTCCTCGCGATCCTCGCCCTCCTCGTCCGGTACGGGCTCAAGCTGCTGCGCCTCTTCTTCGACGGGGTCGCCCGCGGCTCCATCACCCTCGCGGCCTTTGAGGCCGAGTGGGCCTGGCCCACCTACAAGATCGTACGGATGGCGGTCATCGCCTTCGCCGTGGTCGTGGCCTATCCCTACATCCCCGGGTCGGGATCGGAGGCGTTCAAGGGGGTGTCGCTGTTCGCCGGCGTCATCCTCTCCCTCGGGTCCACGTCGGCCATCTCCAACATCGTCGCCGGCTACACGATGACCTACCGCCGTGCCTTCCGGGTGGGAGACCGGGTGAAGGTCGGTGGCACGATCGGAGACGTCACCGACATCCGCCTCCAGGTCACCACCGTCAAGACCCCCAAGAACGAGGAGGTGGTGATCCCCAACGCCACGATCCTCAACAGCGAGATCGTCAACTACACCTCCCTCGCCGTCGACAAGGGGCTCATCCTCCACACCACGGTCGGGATCGGCTACGAGGTCCCCTGGCGCCAGGTGGAGGCCATGCTCCTGCTGGCGGCCGGGCGGACCCCCGGACTCCTGGAGGAGCCCCGCCCCTTCGTCCTCCAGCGGGCCCTCGCCGACTACGCGGTCAACTACGAGCTCAACGTGTACTGCAGCGACCCCCGGCAGATGAACTCGCTCTACACGGCCCTCCACCGGAGCATCCAGGACATCTTCAACGAATACGGCATCCAGATCATGACGCCGTCCTACCGGGCCGACCCCCCCGATCCCAAGGTCGTGCCGAAGGACCAGTGGTACGCCGCGCCCGCCGCGCCCCCCCCCCCGGATCCCGGAGACGGCGGGTCGGACAGGGGAGCTTGAAGCCCGGCCGCGACCACCTGACCTCCGGAGGCGGGGGGTTCGCGGGGGCGTCGTCCCGCCTCCTCGAGAGGAGAACCGGGCGCAGCACTCGCATCAGAGGCCCCGGTGAGGTATCGTCCGGCATTCTTCCCAAGGACATCCGCCGCGCCCACTGGGCGGCAGTTGCCCGCGATACCCGAAAGGTCGGTCCCATGCCGAAGGCGCTGCTCGTCTACCCGGAGCAACCCCGCTCTTTCTGGAGCTTCGAGGAGACCCTCCGGCTCATCGACAAGAAGTCGGCCTTCCCTCCCCTCGGATTGCTGACCATCGGCGCCATGATGCCGGGAGACTACGACCTGCGTCTCGTCGACATGAACGTGGCGCCCCTCGCGGACCGCGATCTCCAGTGGGCCGACGTCGTTATCACCTCGTCCATGATCATCCACTGGGACTCCCTCGAGACCGTGATCTCCCGCTGCAACACGAAGGGCGTGCCCGTCCTCTGCGGCGGTCCCCTGCCCACTCAGTACTGCGATGAGATCCGCGGCGAGGCCGTCTTCTACCGCGGCGAGGCGGAGAACGGCTTCGTGGATGTTCTCGAGCGCCTTCTCGCTCGTCCCGCTCCGGAAGGTCGCGAGATCGTCGACCGGCGCGGTGGGTTCCGGAGCCTCGCCCAGACTCCCCTCCCGCGGTGGGATCTCATCGACGTCGACGACTACAGCACCATGCTGGTCCAGATCACCCGCGGCTGTCCGGAGAGCTGCACCTTCTGCAACATCCCGTCGCTTTACGGCAGGACGACGCGCCTCAAGTCCGGGACCCGGATGGTCCAGGAGCTCGAGGCGCTCTACGAGATCGGCTGGCGCGGTGCGGTCATGGTGGTCGACGACAACTTCGTCGGAAACCAGGAGGCGATCCGCCGCACCCTCGAGGAAGAGGTCGTCGACTGGCAGCGGGAGCGCGGCTATCCGTTCCAGTTCAACACCCAGGTGAGTGTCCGGTTGAGCGACAACCCGGCCCTCCTGCAGGCCATGAACCAGGCCGGCTTCGGAAAGATCTTCTGCGGCATCGAGTCACCCAGCGAGGAGAGCCTCAAGTTCATGGGTGCGCAGAAGAACCTCCAGGGCGACACGACGCTCATCGAGAAGGTGAGAATCCTCCAGGGGCACGGCTTCGAGGTGCAGGCGGGGATGATCGTGGGCCTCGACACCGATCCCGACGACATCGCCGAGCGCATGGTCTCGTTCCTCCAGGAGGCCGGCATCACCGTGGCCATGGTGGGCATCCTGGGAGTCCTCCGGGACACCCCCGACTACAAGCGGTTCCAGCGGGCGGGCCGCCTGAACGAGTCGGCCCGGTACAAGGGCGATTCGGGGATCTTCGGCCGGGATCTGAGCTTCGTGCCGCTCATCGATCCCCAGGAGGTTCTCGACCGTCACCGGTCGATCGTGACCGAGGTCAACAGCCCCGCGCGCTTCTTCGAACGGTGCCTGACCAACTTCCGCCATCAGCGGAGCAGGCCCCCCACCGGAAAGCGGTTGGGGCTCACCGAGATTCGAGCCCTGGTCCGTTCGCTGTGGCTCGACGGAGTCATCGGCCGGTACCGGCGCGAGTACTGGCGCTTCCTCGGAACGACCATCCGACATCACCCCCGACGATTCGCCGACGCTGTCAGCCTGAGCGTGCAGGGTCGTCATCTCATCCTCACCACGGAGCGAGCGCAGGAGGCGGACGAGGCCAGGCGCTTCGTTTCCGAGGCCGGGGCCTACGAGGGAGCGCCCTCCTAGCCGTTCGCCAGCGCTCGAGCCCCCCTGGCTCGAGCGTCAGCGCTCCGGCCAGATGCTCTGCAGGCGCCAGAGGTCGAACGACACCATCCGGGCCGTCCCCCACGCGGTGTGCAGGATGAGCGCCTTGTCGCCCCGAGGAAGCAGGACCCCCTCGGCCAGGGCCACCTGGCCGTCTCCGGCAAAGACCTCGATCGAGCCCCGGTCCACCAGCACCTGAACGCGCACCCGGCCGTCCTCGGCCACCGGAAGCGGTGCTTCCGCCGCGCCGCAACGCAGCGTCCGCCGCGCCCCGTTCAGGACGACCTTCGCTCCGCCGATGGTGAGGGTGACGACCACCGTGTCGTCGAGCTGGAGCGTGCTGTCGATCTCGAAGACATCCGCCGCGAGGCCAGCCAGCGCGTTGTCCCCCTCCGGCAACGCGGCCGTGGGCAGCGAGCGGTGCTCTTCGCGCAGCGCCCCGAGCTCCGAGATGGGCTCGGCGAAGAGACGTGGGCCGTCCTTCGTTTGCCGCAGGGAGAGATCCACCGGCACGGTCATGCCCTGGTTGAAGGGCATCCCCGGGTAGTCGTTCCCCCGGGCCCAGCCGATCTGGACCCACCGCCCGTCCGGGGCATCGCTGTAGAGCTGGGAGGCGTAGAAGTTGCCGTGCCACAGCCGGTGCTTCCCCTCGTGGTCCGGGCTGAACACGCGGCCGTCGAAGGAGCCCAGGACGTACTCGCCGTCGGCCGCGAAGACGACCCAGCGGCTCTCCGGGCCACCGTCGATGGGCAGCTCCGCGAGCTCGGGGCATTCGAAGAACCCGGGCAGGCGCGACTCGAAGCGCCACTCCTTCAGGTCGGCGGAGGAGTAGAAGTCGATGGCGCGCTCCTCGCTCTCGTCGTAGACGATCATCACCCATCGGCCCGTGGGCTCGTGCCAGAGGATCTTCGGGTCGCGGCCCTCGTGGGCGACGACGGGGTTTCCATCGTAGGCGGTGAAGGTCCGCCCCCGGTCGTTGCTGTAGGCGAGGGATTCCCCGGCCTCGGTGTCGGTGAAGGCCACGACCAGCGGCGGCTCGTCGCCGTCCTGGAAGCCGGAGATGTTCTTCCAGTCCACAAAGCCGCCCCCGGAGAAGACGTGCCCCCGGGCGTCGTCGCTCCAGGGAAACAAGGTGTCTCCCAGCTCCCGCCAGTGCACCAGGTCCTCACTGACCGCGTGCCCCCAGTGCATGTTGTCCCAGGCCCAGCCCACGGGGTTGTGCTGGTAGAACAGGTGCCACTCGCCCTCGAAGTACACGAGCCCGTTGGGGTCGTTGTTCCAGCCACGGCGCGAGGTGAAGTGGAACTGCGGACGCCAGGTCTCCGCGTAGAGCTCCTCCTCCCCGGGGTACGTGTCTCCCTGGCGAATGAGCTCCACTCGCGCCGGCCTGGGTCCGCTGGCCACGAGCCGGGCCTCCCCGCCCTCGAAGCGACTCAGGTCGAAGTACGTCCAGAAGCTGACGTCGTCCTCGGCCCCGGCCAGCTCGGCGCTGAAGCGCCGGACGCGCTTCCCGTCGATGAAGAGGGACACCTGGGCCTTCTCGGCGCCGTTTCGGATGGGGACGAGCAGGAGGTGGTCGGTGATCTCGAAGGACTTCTCCTGCTCGGCGGGGGGATCGGGCGTGTCGGCCGGGGCGGGGGTGGGGGCCGCGGTCAGCAGGGTGAAGACCAGGAGAGCGCCCACGCTCCCCCGGACGAGCGGCAGCAGGCGGCAGGCTGGTCCGGCGGTCCGGTCGGGTGAGGGCACGGGGTTCCTCCCTCCTTGGCTCCCCGGGGTCCCGGCCGCCGCGGCCGCGACGGCCCTGGGACCTCGAGCCCGGGATGCGACTACGAGAACTCGTACGTGCCGGGCATGGGCACCGTGCCAATGGCCAGCGGCTGGTCGAAGTCGTAGGCCTCCAGGGTGAAGTCCTGCGTCGAGCCCAACGCCTCCTCCCAGGTGATCGTCTTCCCGCTGTAGGCGGACTCGCGGCCCATGATGGCGGTGAGGGTGGCCTCGGCCACGGGAACGGTCTCGTTGAGCGGGTTTCCCTCGCGGATGCTCCGGATGAGAGCCGCGTGCTCCTCCTCGTACGGATTCGGGGCGTCCCGGTTCCGGTACCTCCAGATCCCCTTCCCGTCCGGGCCGAAGATCCGACCCCGGCCGTCGGCGTACCCCTCGCTGCCGTCGACGAAGGTCGTCACCAGGCTCTCGCAGTCGTCCATCTGCCGGCACTGGCTGAACATCCGCTTGCCATCGGCGTACTCGTACTCCACCGCGAAGTGGTCGTAGACGTTGCCGTACAGATCGCCCCGGTGGACCTGCCGCCCCCCCATGGCCCGCGCCGAGATCGGGTGTCCGCCGAGCGCCCAGTTGGCGGTATCGAGGCTGTGGAGATGCTGCTCGACGATGTGGTCCCCGGAGAACCGCGTGTGGTGCACCCAGTTGCGGATCTGCCATTCCAGGTCGCTCCAGCCCTCCTGGCGCTCCACCACCCAGACCCGGCCCCCGTTGAAGTAGGCCCGGGCCGCGTAGATCTCGCCGATCGCCCCGTCGTGGAGCCGCTTCATGCTCTCGATCCAGGCTTCCTCGTGGCGGCGCTGTGTTCCCGCAACCACCCCGAGCCCCTTCTTCTTCGCCAGCTCTCCGGTCTCGAGCACCGAGCGCACGCCGGTGCCGTCCACCGCGATGGGCTTCTCCATGAACACGTTCTTGCCCGCCTCGATGGCCGCCCGGAAGTGCTGCGGCCGGAAGTGCGGCGGGCAGGCCAGGATCACGTAGTTGACCTCCTCGCGGGCCAGGAGCTTCTCGTAGGCGTCGAAGCCGGTGAAGCAGGCGTCGTCCGGGACCTCCACCCCCACCTTCCCGAGCTGGGTCCGACAGCCGGCCAGCCGATCCGGGAAGAGGTCGGCCAGGGCCACGATCGCCACCCCCTCGGCCTTTCGGGCGCTCCCCTCCACGACGTCCTCGGTGTGGTAGCCGGTCCGGGGATAGATGACGTTGGTCGCGGCCTGGAGCACATTGAGCACCGCGCCCGTGCCCCGTCCCCCACACCCGATCACCCCCACCCGGACGGGGACGTCGGGAGCCGCGTGCCCGAGGACCGCGAACCCGTGCTCGGCAACCGTCGCCACACCGGCCGCGGCGACCGCGGACGTCTTGATGAAGTCACGACGGGACTCGTTGCCCATGTTCAGCTCCTCACGTCGATGGCTCTCTCGCACCCGGGGGCCACCGTGGGGTCCGCCCCCATCCGGGCCGGGCACGGGTTCCGGGCGGCTGCCCCCGGCGCGAGCTCCAGTATGACGTCCGCCGCCTCCAGGAATTCTACTGCCACCGCGCTCCGGAAAGCGCCCGCGGCTCCGCACACTCGTGCTATCGTGCCCGAGTTTCCGAGGAGGACACGTGAGAGTCATCTCTGTGCTGGCCCTGGTGGCCCTCGCCCTGGGCGGACCGGGCGCGGCGTCCCGGCCGGCCCGGGAGGCGCCCGACATCGAGCCCTACGCCGAGCCGATCCCCGGCACCAACCTGACCCTCGAGATGGTGGCGGTGCCTGGCGGGAGCTTCCTCCTCGGCAGCCCCGAGGCCGAAGCCGGACGCGGAGCGGACGAGGGCCCCCCGGTCGAGGTGACGGTGGCCCCGTTCTGGATGGCGAAGCACGAGGTGACCTGGGACCTCTACGACGCCTTCCGCAACACCGGCAGGGCGGACTCGGGCAAGGACCTGGAGGTCGACGAGCCCGAGTCTTCGGACGTCGACGCCGTGACGCGCCCCACCAAGCGCTACGGCGACGAGTCGTTCGGATTCGGCAAGGGGACGCAGCCCGTGGTGGGCATCAGCTACCACGCGGCCATGGAGTTCACCCGCTGGCTGTCCTCGGTCACCGGCAAGGCCTACCGTCTCCCCACCGAGGCGGAGTGGGAGTACGCGTGCCAGGCGGGAACGATCACTGCTTACTCGTTCGGCGACGACCCGGCGGGGCTCGACGAGCACGCGTGGTACGCCGACAACTCCGACTTCCAGCCCCGGCCGGTGGGCGAGAAGGAGCCGAACCCATGGGGCATCCACGACCTCCACGGGAACGTGATGGAGTTCTGCCTCGACCGCTACGACGCCGAGGCCTATGCCCACGCGGAAGCCGGTGCGGCAGCCCCGGTCAACCTCCCCGGGAAGGAACGATACCCTCACGTGGTGCGAGGCGGGTCCTGGGACGACGATCCGCCGGCGCTCCGGTGCGGGGCACGCTACCGTTCGTCGCCGAGCTGGAGCAAGCGCGATCCCCAGCAGCCCAAGGGTATCTGGTGGCACACCGACGCCCCCTACGTCGGCTTCCGGGTCGTGCGGGCGGTGGAGGAGGACGAGCGGCTGCGGGGGCTCCGCTCGCAGATCACCCGTGAGAGCCCGGAGCGCTGAGAAGGGCATGAGCCGCAAGACGTCATGACGAAGAGCTCGTCCCGCTTGCCCGGCGTCGGATCGTCCCTGCCCGTGTCGGCCCTCGTGGCCGCGCTGGCCGGGCTCGTGGTCGTGGTAGGGGGCCTGGCAACGTGGTGGTCGTTGGCGCATTCCGTCCGGAGCCGTCCTCTCGTGCTGGCCACCGGTCCCGAGACCGGGGCATACCACGCCCTGGGCTCGGCGCTGGCGAGTCTCATCGAGGACGAGGGTCTCGCCTCGCAGGTCACCGCACGGATCACCGAGGGCAGCAGCGAGAACATGCGTTTGCTGGCCGCCGGGGACGTCGATCTGGCGATCGTCCAGAGCGACACTCCCGCCGACGAGTCCGTCCGGCTGGTCACCAGCCTCTACGACGAAGCAATGCACGTGCTCGTGTCGGCCGAGGTGGCCGGGTCGGTGTCACGCCTCTCCGACCTGCAGGGGAGGAGGGTGTCGCTGGGCGGTGCGGGCAGCGGCACCCGTCAGGTGGCCGAGCGCCTCCTGGCCCATTTCGAGATCGTGCCCGGAGAGGATCTGGCCCTGGCGCCGGCCGAGGCCCTCGCTCGCCTCGAGGCGGGCGAGCTCGACGCCGTCTTTGCCCTGACCGCGGTCCCATCCCCGTCGGTCGCGGCGGTGGCTCGACGCGGGGAGGTGCGGCTTCTCACCCTGGGCGACGCCCAGGAGGCGGGCAACGAGGCCGACGCCCTGGCCCTCGTGTACCCGAAGCTGCACGCCATGACCGTGCCCCGCGGCACCTACGGCCGCGTCCCCCTGGAGCCCGTGAGCACCGTCGGGGTGAAGGCCCAGCTGGTCGCCCGCGACGACGTGGACCAATCCCTCGTCCACGACCTGACCAGGACGCTGTTTGCCCGGCGCAACCGGCTCAACGACGCGGATCACGACCTCTCGTTCGGCGACCTGCTGACCGAGAGCTACAACCCGGGGGCCGGGGGGCTCCCGTACCACCCGGGGGCGATCGCGTACTACGAGCGCTTCCAGCCGTCCTTCGTGGTCCAGTACGCCGAGCCGCTCAGCCTCCTCCTCACCCTGCTCGTGGGTGCCTGGTCGGCGACGCTGGCCCTTCGCGGCTGGTTCCGCCGCGCCCGGAAGAACCGGATCGACGCCTACTACATCGAGGTCGTGCGAGACGCCCCGGACCTGAGCCGGGCCAACCGCGAAGAGCTCCTGGACCGGCGAAACCGTCTCGTCGACGTCCGCGAGCGGGCCTTCACC
>Ga0316576_10002115_pt1 | contig 11176 bp, 11 predicted proteins | sample S0NA_FD_203075 | JGI IMG/M metagenome (GOLD analysis project Ga0316576, IMG submission 203075) | Rhizosphere microbial communities from salt marsh grasses in Alabama, United States - S0-2_050615r3r5 | ecosystem: Host-associated > Plants > Roots > Rhizosphere | place: USA: Alabama | collected... | reverse complement strand
CAGAGCGAGCTGAAACCTCGTTGTCGGTTCGTCCATCCGCATGGCACCAGGCTCCTAGGAGCCTGTCGGACTTAGGGGGATCGAAGTGAGGGAGTGGGAGAGCGAGGCCATTTCGTTCCGGTTTTGAGGCGTATAGTGGGGGCTATGTAACGAAAAAGCGGGGCGAAATGGACCGTTGTCCCGCTTCCGTAGCCGATTCATCCTAAGTCCGCCAGGCTCCTAGACTCTTGGTCCGTGCGGCGGTCCCTGCACCGCGCAGCGCACGCCGTGCCGCGCAGGGTCCGCTGTGCGGACCGAAACAAGCTAGCGGCGCATCCTGCGATGCCGCATCAGAGATACGTCTCGATCCACTGCAGCAATTGCGGCAGGCCCATGGCGCCGGGCTGACTGACAATTTGCCTGCCCCCTCTGAAGATCACCAGAGTTGGGATGCTGCGGATGCCGTAGCGCTGGGCGAGCATGGGGTTCTGCTCCGTGTCCACCTTGCCCAGGCGGGCGCGGGGCTCGATGCGGGCCGCGGCCTGCTCGTAGGCCGGCGCCATCATCTGGCACGGCCCACACCAAGGCGCCCAGAAGTCGACCACCAGCGGCAGGTCGCCGCGGGTCAGATAGCGGTCGAAGTTGTGGTCGCTCAGGGCGACCGGATGACCCTCAAACAAGGGCCGCTTGCACTTGCCGCAGGTCGGCCGGTCGCTCAGCCTGGCGGCGGGAACGCGGTTAACGGCCTCACAGGAGGGGCAGACGAGGTTCAGGTTATCGACCATCGCTCACCTTCTTCATTGCCTGTCAGGAGAATAAAACTATATCCGACTCCAGGGTCGTCATTATTGTTCGCATTTTCAGCTCGCGGCCACGGCGAAGACCGCGATGCAGTCGAGCGCGACGGCGATGATCATCCCTGCGACCAGCAGCGTGGATGCCATACCGGCGAGCTAGATCAGGCTGTGTCGCCCAAGGGGGATTGCGCGGCGCCCCGGTCGCAGTGCGCAAAGCCGAGCAGCAGCAGGCCGATGATGAGACAGGTGATCGGAAGCGCCCGTTGCTCCAACATGCCGGGATCGCCGAGGCCCTTGGTCAGGCCGATCGTCGCGATGACCAGGATAACCCCAGTCGTCATGAGATGCTCGTTCGGCGCGGTATTCATGCCGGCACCGCCGGGCACGCACGACGACAGGATGTGCGGGTAAAGACAGACGGAGATCACGCAGGCCAGCATCAGCACGAGATCCCACGCGCGCGCCAGCGAGCGGATCGCCTCAGAGCACAGGTCCGGGGTGGCCGACAGACCCCTTGTTTTCGTTGCGCAGTCAACGTATCGATGGTGACATCTCAGTCCCCATCCAACTGCTCGAAGATGCAGTCGAGGCTGGTTTGATTCGCCCCTGTGGGATAGAAGCTGTTGATGTCGCTGGCGAACGTCGCCTGGTCGACCTCGCCGGCCGAGAGCTTGCTGAGCTCGTCGATGAAATAGGCGTCGCTGCTATTCACATCCAGCAGATAATCGATCGGTTGGTTTCCAATGGTGAGCTTGCCGCAGTTGGCGGAGACCTGATTGAGGAACGCGTTCGATTGCGGTCCCTCCGGAGCGAGGATTCCCCCGCCGCAGCCCGTGAGCGCAAGGGCGGTGAGGGCGAGACGAACGGCTTGGGGTCGGGCGTGCTTCATGATTGGTCCACCTCGTGGTCGGTTATCGATGAGAATCTTACTTTGTGAGATTGCCGGGCCATTGCCTGCCTGTTGTTCACGCCGACCGCCTGCGAGGAATCCTCCATTGGACGCAAGCAGCTGACGCTGGCCCCACAACAGCATATGGCAAAAATCGGGTCGCGCGCCCGCGCCGAGATGCTGTGCAGCCAGCCGTCGGTCACGAGATAGGCCAGAGGCAGGCAAACGGGGCCTTGCGCCTGAGCGTCGTTCCCGTGGGGGCGGCGTCCCCAGTGACAGCGCCTGGCTCAAGGGCTGACTCAATTGCGCCGGGGAGAAACCTGAAGACGAGGATTATCGCTGTACCGGCTCGGATTGACTGGACACAGATCTGTGTAAGGTGCGCACTGGCTCTTCATGTTGGTGTTGATGCTGGGTCTGGGCCTGGTGTTTCAAGCACGCCCGGCGGATTTGGGCTGGGTGCTCTTTGGGGGAGCGCTGGCCTACGCCGGTCTGCAGATCGGGAATCACTTCGGATACTGGCAGGGCCTGTACATCGGAGCGCTGCTGTTGGGAATCGATCCATCGGCAATTCCAGCGCCCGACACCATGCGCTACGGCATGGCCGGCAACTGGACGCCTGTATTCAGCGGCCGGCCGGGCATGTCAGTGTCCTAGCCGGCTATACGACGAAGGATGCCACCGACTTTGCGGTCGACGAGCGCTACCTGATCGGCGAGATCGCTGCTCAGCTGCCGGTCGCGAAAAACAGGGGATTACTACGCCGGGACACCCACCGGTTCCCGGTGACCGAGCAGTCGGCGACAGCGGACGGCTGTCGTACGCCCGAATTTTCCTTCTTCACCCCCCGCCTCTTGTGACGCCACGCCTATTGCCCCGATGAAGCGGTGCGCCGACACTCCCACGCTGGAACGTGGCTGCGAACAAACCCCGCCTGGAACCCAGAATCCTCCCGGCTATCGCCGTCGACCGATCTTGATTGCAATGCAGTCAACCCCTAGCCTGTCACGGAAGCAACGGGGGACACCCTGGCCAGCATCACGATCCGCAATCTCGACGACACACTGAAGCGCCGCCTGCGCATCCGCGCGGCAGAGCATGGCCGTTCGATGGAAGAGGAGGCGCGGGAAATCCTGCGTCTGGTCGTGGGCGAACCGGCCCCGCCCGCCAACCTCGCGGCCGCGATCCGTGCGCGGGCGGCCGTCTTCGGTGGTGCGGATATCGAACTTGCGCCCCGCGAGCCGATGCGCGAACCGCCGGTTCTGGATTAATACGGCGGTGGTCATCCTCGACACCAACGTCGTCTCGGAGCTCCTGCGCGCCGCGCCCGCGCCCAGGGTGGACGCATGGCTCGCCGGCCAGGACGGCGCCGACATCTATCTGACCGCGATCAGCGAGGCGGGGCTGCTCTATGGCGTCGCCACCATGGCGAAGGGCAAGCGCTGAAGACTGCTGTCGGATGCCGTGAATGGGATGCTGCGGGAGGATTCCGCGACCGCATCCTGCCCTTTGACAGCGCCGCCGCCAAGCAATACGCCGGCATCGGCGCGGAGCGCAGAGCCGCGGGACGCCCGATCAGCCAGTTCGATTGACAGATCGCCGCCATCGCCCGCGCCCATGGCGCCGCCATCGCCACCCGCAACATCGGCGACGTCGAGGGCTGCGGGGTCCAGGCCATCGATCCCTGGCGTCACCTCGGGGGCGATTGATCGGCACGGACGGGGCGTCGGATTCGAGCTCCACCAAGAAATCGCTGGAGAGACGATGCACAAGCCATTAGGCGCCGATCATTAGGGCGACCTGCTGATGGTGGCGGAGGGAGATTCGCCAAACAGGCGCCGGTATTCGACCGCGAACCTGCCGAGTTCCGTCAGGCCAACGCCAACCGCGGAGACTCCGATCCGTGCCCGCAACAGTCCAATCTCCCCCACCGACACGACGGCGACGTCGGCCTCGAATGCTCCGGGACTGACCTGGGCCAACGACTCCTCCCTTACGGGGAGTCCATGTTCGACGGGGGCGTAATCCCGTACCCGCTGGCCGCCCAGGACGCGACCTCGTCGCGCACGCCGTGTGGCGGTGTGTTCACTGGCTCTTCCTCCATCGACCCGACCTCCTCCAGCGCAAGAGCGGATCCAACCATCCCGTCGGATTGCTGGAGATGGGAAGTCGACGTCGATTTTGACGACGATTGCTGACGTCGCTGCGTTGCGCAGCGAAGCGGTGCGGCAGCGGCGCGCGGCCGCTATCGCGGTCTGGTTCGCCGCCGGTGCATCGCTCTTCCCGTGGGCCGGTCCCTCATCGGCGCAGGCGGCTGCGGACACGCCGGTCGAGGCCGCGCAAGGGCTCGGCGCCGCCTCGGGGAGTGCGGTCCATCTTGGGTCGTCACCACCGACCCCTTCCGCCTCACCGCGGATCCAGCCGCATCGGGAAGGTCCGCGGGGCGTGCAACCGCAGCCGCTTCGGTGCAGCGCCTATTCTCATTGCGGGCAGCCAACAGGCATGATTGATCCATGAGCTGGATCACCGTCATTTGGTCCATGGCTGCCGGCGTATCTCTGTCGCTGGCGGCGGTCCATTTGCTCGTGTGGCTTCGCGATCGCTCCGCGGCTGCGAACCTCCTGTTCGCAGTCAGTGCCGTGGTGGCCGCGGTCATTGCTGGGCAAGAGCCGGCCGTGGTGCGTGCGCAGACTCCTGCCGAGTTCGACGGGATCTTGCGTTGGATTCAGCCAGACCGAGCACCTGCTTCATGGCGAAGAGGAGGTCGTGTTCGCCGATGCCGGCTACATCGGGGCAGACAAGCGCGAAGCGCTCAAAGACCGTGCAGTGACCGTCGCGCATGCAGCCCGGCAAGCTCAAGGCGATGGCGGAGGGACCCATCAAGGAGCTGACGCGCCGTGCCGAACGACTCAAAGCGCAGCTTCACTCCCGCGTCGCGCATCCGTTCCATGTCATCAAGAACCTGTTCGGTCATCGCAAGGATCGCTACAAGGGTTCGGCCAACAACACCGCGCAGTTGCATACCCTGTTCGCCTTGGCGAACCTGGTGATCGCCAAGAAGGCTTTGCTGTGACATCACAGCCAAGGTGCGCCCTGAAAACGCAAAAGGGCAGCAAAACCGGCCAGTTTCGGTGAAAACTCCGCCGGAATCGGCCCAAAAAGCCCACTTCATCCAGGCCCTTTTGAAACATCAGCCAATACCGGACAAGGCGCTCCGCAAAAACCGATTAGATCGGCGTTTCGTTAGGGGCATCGATCATCGCTCTGGCGATGCGCGCTCGCGCTGTGTCGCGCAGATCCCGCTGACCAGTTCACCCGAACCGAGCCGGACTCCACCTACCGCGCGAACGGTTTAGTCGTGCGGCACCGACCGGTCACAGGTGTGGAAATCCGGTGAGGCTGCTCGAGTCCGAGGAGCGGCCGGTTGGGGCGAGGCGGAGTGGCGCGCAGTGGGAAGGTTGACAGGTCGTTCCCTGACCGGCATCTTCGATGCCATCTAAGTTCGGTCCGAATATGGTCGGTACTCGATCGTTTGCAGGAACGGGCGGAGCCGCTGACGACTGCCGCCGAGTTCGGTCGCCCAGTACCAGATCTGCGGTCTATCGGGGTGCATCAATATCGGGAGCTCGTTGAGCGCCAATGGCGCATCGTCTACCGCATCGAGCCCGACAGCGTGATGGTGCTCGCCGCACTGGACGGGCGCAGGGACCTCGAATCTCTTCTGTTGGACCGTTTGGTGAGGAGCTGAGGCTTGGCGCGCGCAGGATGCAGCGAGCCGCCAGAATCGCAGCGTGCGGCCCAGACAAGGGCTCAAGTCATACTGCGACCGGAGGACGCCGCGATGCGCCCGATGCTCGACACCCCCGTTTCCTGCCGACGCCGTCCTGCGCGACGAAGACCCGCCGTGATGCTTTTACTCGCCGCAGTCGTCGCGGGTGTCTGCCACGCCGGGAACCGGCTCGCCGGGCATCCGTCACCCTACCTGGCGATGCACGGCGACGACCCGGTGGATTGGCACCCCTGGTCGGCCGAGACCCTGGCTGCGGCCCGGGCCCAGGGCCAGCTGCTGTTCGTGTCCAGCGGCTATTTCGCCTGCCACTGGTGCCATGTGATGCAGCGTGAGAGCTATCGGGATCCCGGGATCGCCGCGGCCCTGAACGACCTTGCGGTGCCGGTGAAGATCGACCGCGAGCTCAGGCCCGCCCTCGACGACCACCTGATCGCCTTCGTCGAGGCCACCCGCGGCCAGGCGGGTTGGCCGCTGAACGTCTTTCTCACCCCCGAGGGGTATCCGCTGGTGGGCTTCACCTATCTCCCACCGGAGGAATTCGGTGGGCTCGTGACCTTGCTCGCGCGGCGCTGGGCCGAGGCGCCGGAGGCGCTGCGGGGTTTCGCGCGGCGGGCCGCGGCCGCCCTGGCCAAGCCAGCCGAGACGAGTCCGCCGGCCCCGCCGCTGACGCCGCGCGACATCGCGTCGCTGCGGGCCGCGCTGGTGCGGCAAGCCCTGGAGACGAGCGACCCGATGGCCGGCGGCTTCGGGCATGTCAACAAGTTTCCGCGCGCCCCGCTGCTGGCGGCCCTTATCCGTGAGCAGGCGCGGCGGCCCGACCCGCAGCTGGAGGCCTTCCTGCGTCTGACCCTCGACGCGATGGCCGATCTTGGTCTGCACGACCTGCTCGGCGGCGGCTTCTTCCGCTATACCGTCGACCCGAGCTGGGAGGTGCCCCACTTCGAGAAGATGCTCTACGACAACGCCCAGCTCGCCGAGGTCTATCTGGATGCCGCCGAGGTGCTCGACGCGCCACACTACCGGCGGATCTGCGACGGGACCCTGGACTATCTGCTGAAGCACTTCCGCACCGGGGACGCTGCCTTTATCTCCAGCCTATCCGCCGTCGACGACCAGGGCATTGAGGGTGGCTACTACCTGTGGCGGCCCGAGGAGCTGGCGGAGGTCCTCGGCGAAGACGCCCTGCGCCTCGTCGGCCCCGCCTGGGGCATTGAGGGCGCGCCGCAGTTCTGGGCCGGCTTCCTGCCGATGCGCAAGGAGGACCCGGAGGCGCTGGCGGTCCGTCTGGGCCTGGACCGCGACGCGCTGCAGGCCCGTCTCGATGCCCTGAAGGCCCGGCTGCTAGAGGCCCGCGAGCAGCGCCGGCTGCCAGCGGACACCAAGCAGCTCGCGGCCTGGAACGGTCTGATGCTGCGCGCCCTGGCACGGTCCGCCCGCGGCGCCGGGCACGTGGGCTACCTCGCGGCCGCCGAGCAACTGCGCGGCTATCTGCTGCGTCGGCTATGGCGTGATGGTGAGCTGTTGCGCGCCGTGGCCGGCGACACCGGGATCGGGAACGCCGGCCTGGAGGACCATGCCTTCGTCGCGGACGGCCTGCTGACCCTGGCCGAGCTCCAGGCCGTCGACCGCGATCTCCCGACGATCCGCCGACTGGTGGATGCCGCCTGGCAGCGCTTCCACACCGGCCGAGGGTGGCGGCTCGACGAGGACATCCTGATCCCCGGCCTGGCCGCAGAGCCCCTGCTCGCCGACGGCCCCCTGCCGTCCCCGGCCGCGGTCCTGATCGATGTGACCCTGAGGTTGGCCGAGCGCACCGCCAACGACGCCCTGGGGCGGCGGGCACGCGAGGTCCTGTTGCGGGACCACCCGGAGCTGGAGACGACGCCCTATCTCCACGCCTCGCTGATCGACCGCCTCGCCCGGACAATGCCCCCCAATACCGAGGCGCCGCGCTGATCCGCCTCGGCGCCCGGGCCGGTGCCGGCGACCGGCCGGCCGCAGGTGCGAGTCATGCCCCTTTGTCCTTGAGTGAGCGAAAAGGGGCCAAAACCGGCAGCCAGGGATCTTGTTATGACGCGATCCCCGCACAAGGGGCGCGGCAGCCTGTTCCGAGTTGCTGCTGCGACAGGAAGCCGTCGGCGCCGAGAGTGAGGCGTCACCCGCTCGAAGCGACGGCTCCCAAGCCGGCCGCAAGCTTGCCAAGAACGCGTCGGATACCGACGGTCCCGGTGATCGTCGGCCCCGGGCGCTGCGCGAGGCTTCACCCCGCCATATCGTCAACGATCAGCGATTCACTATTGAGCCGTCGCGCCTGGGTTATGGCAGCCGCCTTGCCGCGATCCACTTCCGCAGTGAGCAATGTCATGACTGGATTGTGCGCCGGCGACTCCACTCGCCATGCGCGAACAAGAGGCCGCCATCGACCTGTTGGGGGTCTGAGCCTGGGCCCGGGTGAGCTGGCAGCCGGAGTTTGGCCACCTGGTGCACACCAAGTGTCTACTTCCCGGCGGAGCAGCCCCATCGCCTGGATCCAGAGGGGTGACTGGTGCGGATCGGAGCGAACCCGTACTCGCTCAGAGAGAACCGCGGGACCCTTGATGGCGCAACCTGACACTTGCTGATGAATGCGCTGGACGCGATGGACACCCTACCCGGCGAGCGGCGAGGGCTCGTCGTCTCGGGGCACCCTACGGAACAGCGGTTCATGGAGATTGCGGCGAGCGATACTGGCACTGGAATCCCTACGGAGCAGCTCCCCCACCAATTCGACCCCTTCCAGACGACGAAGCATCGGGGGCTCGGAATTGGGCTCGCCGCCTCGCGGACCATCGTCGAGGCGCACGGCGGCCGAATCTGGGAGGAGCACAATCCCGCCGGCGGCGCGACCTTGCGGTTAACCGCGAAGTCGGCGCGAGCGGCTTCCTCGCATCTTTCTGTGCGGCCTTTGTGTCGACGCGTCGCCAGCGCCCAGCTGATCCTGGTCCGCTATGCCGACGACAGCGCGGCCAGCGCCAGGGACCCCGCGAACCGGAGCAAGACCAAGGCGCCGGTCACACGGTCGATGTGTCTCACAATACCGGCCCAACCACGGCCACCGTGTTGTTCCAGAGCCTTCTCCGCCAGCTCCAGCCGCCGACGTCGGCCGCGGAGACCTGTCTCGACTTGTCGATGTAGGACTGCTGGCGCGCGCGCATGTCCACGGTCAGTGCCGTGTTGACGAACAGGATGTTGTTCTCGTAGTTCAGGTCGAAGCTGCGCCGGTCCATGTTCGCGGAGCCGATCAACGTGACCTCGCTGTCAAGGGTCAGGGACTTGGTGTGCAGCAGGCCGCCGACGTATTCGAAGATGCGCACGCCGGAATCGAGAAGCTCGGCGTAATAGCTGCGGCTGGCTGCAGCGACGATCCAGCTGTCGTTGCGGGCGGGGAAGACGACGGTGGTGTCGACGCCGCGCCGGGCGCTGGCGCACAGGGCCGCATGCATGGATTCGTTCGGCACGTAGTAGGGCGTGGTGATGACGAGCTCGCGCCGGGCGCCGTAGATCAGGGACTCGAACATCTCCGGCATCGCCGACCAGCGCACTGTCGGTCCGGTGCCGACCACCTGCGCCGGCAGTCCCGGTCCCTTCGACGGCAGGGGGCGGCGCAACAGTGCGTCGATGTCGTCGACCAGGTGCGCCATCCAGTCGGCGGCGAACAGGTGCTGGTTCTGGCGCGCGATCGGACCCTCGAAGCGCATCATCGCATCCACCCAGGGGGCGTACTTGGCCTTGACGACGAAGGCCGGGTCCGCGCAGTTCTGGCTACCGCAGTAGGTGATCCAGTCGTCGATGACGACGATCTTGCGGTGATTGCGCAGGTCGATGCGCCCGCCGAAGACGCGCAGCACAGGATTGCCGATGGGCAGCGCGCGCCCCAGCCGGACGCCGGCCTGTCGCATCTTCCGCCAATGCTCCGAGCGGATCATCCGCCGCGATCCCAGGTCGTCTGCCATGGCGCGGCAGGTGATGCCACGCGTCGCGGCGCGGACCAGCGCGTCGACGACTCGGCAGCCGTTGTGGTCCGGCAGCCAGATGTAGAACAGCAGGTGTACGTGGTCGGTCGCGGCGTCGATGTCGGCCACCATCGCGTCGATGGTCGCATCCGAATCGGCCAGCAGCCGGGCCTGGTTGCCGCCGATCGGCTCGAAGCCGCTGATCGAGTGTCCGACCCGGAACAGGTGTCGGTGACGCTCCGGGACCTCGGCCCTGAGCTCCGGTGCAGCGGCCCCGGGTGCCTCCCGTATGCTCGGGAGCCGCGCCAGCGCGGCCCGGGTGCGCTCGACACGGCGCCGGCCGATGTTCACTTCGCCAAACAGCAGGTACGCGACGATGCCCAGCACCGGCAGTGCGGCGATGACCACGACCCAGGCAATGCGTGACGACGGATCGCGGTGCGGGCGGAGCAGCACGCGGACGATGACGGCGATCTGCATGCCCAGGTGCAGGGCGACAAGGGCGAGAGCGGCGGCGGATTCGTGCATCGTGTGAGGTCCTGGTTATGGTCGATCCGCGCCTCGGCGACGCCGCGCGGCGCGAGCAGGCCCTTGCGGGGGCTCGCGGTGAACATGAGCCGGATCCTCTTGGTCTGGGCGCGCCTGGCGAGCGACCGGCGCCCGTGTCGGGCAGGCCCACCGTCTCCAGCAGCAGTGCCAGCAGGTCGCTCCCCAATGACCCGGGCGCGGCGGGATGCCCGTGTATCGCTGGGTGGCGAGGGGTCTCTTCCAGAAACAGGATGCGTCAGCGGCCCAGTTGGGAGATCTTGATCCGGGATGCGGACAGGAGCCGGCTCGCAGCCGCCCGAACCTTCTTGTCGAGGCCCACGGCCGTTCCTCCGTCACCGTCCTTTATATCACTGACAGCCCGTCAGGAAAGACCGGACTGAGCGATTCGGCGCTGTTCGACCAGATCTTATTCGACCGTTCATGGGGCAATTGGGGCGTCAGGCCGGTGAAGTTCCTGTTTCCCATATGATTTTCGACCAGGGAACATCCATGCCCAAGCTTCGTCACTTCGCCACGGCCACGGTCGCCGAGCGCGCGGTGGACTGGGACGGCTACACGGGCGTCATCCCGCGCACCTCCGCGACCCTGACCAAAGCGCTGGACGAGCACGGCTACAAGACCGCCGCCTTCTGCAAGTGGCACAACACGCCGGCCACCGAGACGACCGCCATGGGTCCCTTCACACTTTGGCCGACCGGAGAGGGCATCGGCTTCGATTATGTCTATGGCTTCCTGGCCGGTGAGACCTCGCAATGGGAGCCGCGGCTGGTTGAGAACTTCAGCCTGTTGGAGCCGCCCCACGACGAGACCTACCCCCTGAGCGGGGATCTGGCGGACAAGGCCATCGCCTGGATGCGCAAGCACCGCTCCTTTGCCCCGGACAAGCCCTTCTTCCTCTAGTGGGCGCCCGGCGCCGCGCATGGTCCGCATCACGTCTCCCAGGCGTGGGCGGGCAAGACCCCACGCTCCCAGTTCCACTTCGTCAGCGGCATCGCCCCGACCATCTACGATATCCTGGGCATCACCCCGCCCGAGGTCGTCGACGGCTTCGAGCAGGACCCGATCGACGGCACCAGCCTGGCCTACACCTTTAACGGCGCCGAGGAGCCGGGCCACCAGCGGGTCCAACATTTCGACAACAATGGCAGCCGCGCTCTCTACAAGGACGGCTGGTTTGCCA
>Ga0316576_10002114_pt1 | contig 11183 bp, 11 predicted proteins | sample S0NA_FD_203075 | JGI IMG/M metagenome (GOLD analysis project Ga0316576, IMG submission 203075) | Rhizosphere microbial communities from salt marsh grasses in Alabama, United States - S0-2_050615r3r5 | ecosystem: Host-associated > Plants > Roots > Rhizosphere | place: USA: Alabama | collected... | reverse complement strand
ACCTCGAGCGACACCACGTCGCCGGATTCGAGCGTCCACCCGACCCATGCCGAGGCGGTGCCGAGGTCCTCGTACTGGTAACGGGCTTCGAGGTGGAGTCCGCCCCTGTCGGCCGTGACGATCGGCATCAGGTAGTCGTCGCCACCCTCGATGAGGTACACATAGCCCTCGACGCCGAACGACCACGGCTCCTGTGCTCCCGCCCCTCCTGCGGCTGCGATGGCCAGCGCCAGGGGCAGGACGGTTCGGACCGGGCTCATCCTCCGGGTCCACGGTCCGCGGCCAGGTCGGGCGAGCCGGCACGCGCCGCGTCGAGCTCGTCGCGCAGCTCGGGAATGTCGAGGCGCGAGGTGGTCGTGATCCGCCATCCCTGCGGCCGCTTCGCCCACTCGAGCGTCGCCGTGCACGGCCGCGATGGCTCGCCGAACAGCAGCCCGTCGGCGCCGTCGGCGGCGCCGGACACGACGAACCGCAGGCTGGTCCTCGCGCTCTCCCCGTCCACCGTGACCTCGAGCTCGATGACCTCCACATCCACGTCGTCCAGCTCGTCGAACGCGGCCGCGAAGATCCCGCCGAGGGCTTCGGAGTCGTGGCCCCAGGAATCACGGTAGCCGCGGTCGAAGACCGACATGACGGCGAGCAGCCGCTCACCCTCGAACGCCTCCACCGCTCCCATGAAGGACCGCCGGATCACCTGCTCGGGTGACAGGTACCAGCGCAGCCACAGGCCCGATGCGACAAGAACCAGCACGACGATGAGCGCACGTTTCGACACGACCGGATTGTATCTGGCCGTGGTCCCCTCCGTCCTGGGTGGGGTACAGTACGCGTCTGTCTGAACCAACGGATCGTCGATCGATGTGGAGGGAGTGATGAGGTCTCACGGCGTGATCGCGTTCGTGCTCGTCGGATTCGCACTCGGGTGTTACGACAAGGGCGGCGCCGTCTATCTCGGCGCGCTCGAGAAGCTCGGCATGGAGAAGCGCGACGTGCTCGTGAAGCGCGTCAAGAACACCAAGGAGGCGCAGGAGGAGGCGCAGGAGCAGTTCCGGGACGCCCTCGAGGAGTTCCAGGCGATGGCGAACTACGACGGCGGCGAGCTCGAGAAGCAGTACGAGAAGCTGCGGTCGGAGTACGAGTCGAGCGCCGAGAAGGCCGACGAGGTCCACCGCCGCATCAAAGGAATCAAGAAGGTGTCGGACAAGCTGTTCAAGGAGTGGCAGACCGAGCTCGAGCAGTTCTCGGACGCGGACATGCGGCGCGCGAGCGCCGAGCAGCTCGACGAGACACGCCGCCGCAGCGCCGAGCTGATCGCCACCATGGACAAGGCCGCCGCCACCATGGACCCGGTGCTCAAGCAGCTCGAGGAACGGGTGCTGTTTCTCAAGCACAACCTCAACGCGCAGGCGCTGGGCTCCCTGCAGCAGTCCTCGGAGACGCTGCAGCAGGACGTGACCGTCCTGATCTCGGAGATGCAGAAGTCGATCGCCGAGGCGGACCGCTTCATCGCCGACATGAACCCGTAGTCCAGGGCGAGCAGGCGGCGCCGCTCGCATCGGGAATCGGGAGTCGGCAAGCATTCCGGGGCGCATGCTGCCGGTGTTCGAGATCCGTTTCGACGGCGGCGGCTGACCACGCGATCGCCTCCGCACCGATGCGGTAGGGTGTCCCTCACCCTGAGGCAGAGGTATCCATGGGCTGTCCAGTCGTCCAGTTCGAAATCGGATGTCGTGACCTGAAGAGGACCGGTGCGTTCTACGCCGGGTTGTTCGGGTGGTCAGTCGGTGAAGTGCATGGGACCACGGCGGCCGTCGACACCGGCAACGCCCGCGGCATCCCAGGCGCGCTGACCGCACTCGGTCACGAACCGCATCGGTACGTGCATGTCTACGTCGAGGTCGACGACGTCGGCGCGACCGTCGAGCGGGCCGCGGCGGGCGGCGGCGACGTCGTGGTCGGACCGCTCGACATTCCCGGTGACTCGCCGTACGGGCGATTCGCCTGGATCACCGACCCCGACGGCAACACCGTCGGGTTGTTGGAGCCGCGGCCGTGACGCAATCCGGGGCGCCCCGTGGCTCGGTGACGCGAGCCGCGGTGGTGCTGGCGGCGGACGTGCTGCTGTCGACGCTCGCCGCCGTGCGGCTCGGGGATTCCGGCTGGGCGGTGCTGGCGGCTCCGGCGGCCATGGCCGTCACGGGCCGCTCGAAAGGTTCGTGCCGCGACATCTCATACCGCAGGGTGTCGTGCCGTCGTAGGATGGGTGGACACGCCCGCACGTCGCGCGTGGGGCGCGGTGACGTCACGGGAGGAACGAATCGATGAGACGCACACCGTGGGTCGCGATCGTGGTGGTCGTGGCGCTCGTCGCCGGCGGCGCCTGGTACTGGACCCAGAAGCGGGACGAGCGGCGGTCCACGTATCTGGCAGCGAAGACCTGGGCCGAGGCCGTCTGCCGTTCAGACGCGGACTGCCTCGCACGGCTCGACGAGCTGTTCGACGGTTGCTTCACGGTGGCGTACTCGCCCGAGCCGGGGCTCGGCGACGACGTCGTGGAGATCGACACGCTGGTGTCGTGTCTCGACACGGCCCGGACCAGCCAACGCACCTACTTCGATCGCGCCGACACCACCGACCTGCCGTTTCCGGCGCGTTGAGTCCAGCCCTGGGGAGGCCGGCCATGGGTGACGATGGTGACATGATCCGATACCGATCCATCGGAGTGGTCCACACGCCCTGGACCACGGTCGAGGACATGCCGGTGCAGCCGTCCCGGGCCGGCGACGTCGAGGGTGTGGTGGAGATCTTCGAGCCGTTCGTGGAGGCGCTGGCCGACGTCGCCGGCTTTTCGCACGTCGTGCTCCTGACCCACCTCCATCGCAGTCGGCCGTGGCGACCGCGTGTCGTGCCGTTTCTCGACACCGTCGAGCGCGGGCTGTTCGCCACCCGCTCGCCGTCACGACCGAACCCGATCGGCCTGTCGGTGGTGGAGCTGGTGTCGGTGGACGGTGCCCGGCTGACCGTACGCGGCGTGGACCTGCTCGACGGGACGCCGTTGCTCGACCTGAAGCCGTACGTCGGCGAGTTCGACGCGCGGCACGGCGCACGATTCGGGTGGCTCGAGGAAGCACGGGCACGTGACGTGAGGTCGGACGACCGTTTCAGCTGACGTTCCGACGGTACGTAGTCGCCGTCACCCCCCGGGGAGCCGCCGGGTGGTCCGGAGGTTGGCGAGAGCCACTCCCCCGACGATCAGCAACCCGCCGGTCACGAGGTTCTGCGTCACCGGCTCGCCGAGCACGACGACACCGGCCGCCACCGCCACGAGCGGCACCGCGTAGATCAGCGAGTTGACCGCAGTGACCCCGAGGACGTGCAGCGCGCGGTTCCACCACAGGTAGGCGAGCGCCGAGCACATCACACCGAGGAACACGATCGACACCAGCGCGGGCGCCGAAGGCCAGCGAACGCCGACCACGGCGGCCTCCCCCGCCGCCAGCGGCAGCAGGGTGACCACCCCCCACAGGATGGACACATTGGTCACGGTACTCACCGGGTGGCGGGCGGCGACTCTCGCCACCAGAAAGCTGTACACCACCCACACCGCGACGGTGCAGACCATCAGGAGATCGCCGACGGCCGTGGCGCCGTCGGCGTCCGGACGGCCGATCAGCAGGACCACACCGGCAAGAGCCACAGCCAGCCCCACGATCGTGCGCCATGACGGCAGCCGACGACGGACCGCCGCCTCGACCGCTGCCGTGGCGAGCGGGGTGGTGGCGACGATGAGCGATCCATGGGACGCGGTGGTGCGCGCGAGGCCGAGGTTCTCGAACACGAACGCCATCGTGACGCCGGTGACGCCGATCCAGACCAGGTCGCGCCGGGCGGCGCGGTCACCGTGGACGCGCGCGAGGTCGCGCCGGATCCAGGGCGCGAGAATCGCCGACGCGATCGCGAACCGCACGAATGCCAGCACCAGCGGTGGCACCTCGGCCACCGCGATCCGGGTGGCCACGAACGAGGCACCCCAGATCACGGTCACCGCGAAGGCGAGGCACCACGCCTCGACCCGCCCCTCGGATCGCCCACCGGTCTGCACCGCGCGTCATCGTAGCGGACCGACGGGCGCCATGTTGTAATGCCCCCGAGGCCGTGTCCGGCCCGTGACGGAGTCTTCATGCGCAGATGCCTCGCCTTCCTCCTCCTGTGGACCGCCGCTGTGGCCGCTGCCGCCGACTGGGGCGAGCTCACCAGGACCGGTGAGTGGGCGTTCGCACGGGGTGACTTCGAGCGTGCCGAGGAGGCGTTCCGCGCGGCCCTCGCCGAGACCCGGAGCTTCCCCGAAGGTGACCCACGCCTGGAGACCAGCCTCGCCAATCTGGCCCGCCTGTACGAGCATCGGATGCGCTACCAGGAGGCGCAGCCCCTCTACCAGCTGATGCTCGCCGCCCGCGAGACGCGACTCGGACCCGATCACCCCGCCCTGCTGGAGCCCTTGGCCGCCATCGCCCGAACCAGCGCGCGCATCGGTGACACGCCGACCACCGAGCACAGCCTCGAGAGGTGGATCGCTCTCGCGGAGACCACCGGCGCGGCCGATCCGACCGAGCACTGGCAGATGCTCGGCCTGCTGTCGCGAACCCTCGTGCTCCAGGAGCGAGGTGACGAGGCACTCGCCCGGCAGCGTCGTGCCGTCGAGGTCATGTCCGCCGACGCGGGGGCCGATCCCGTGGAGCGTGCGGCACAGCTCGAGACCTTGGCGCAGCTCGAGCTGCTGTACGGCGAACCGGGTCGCGCCGAGGGACTCCTCGACGAGGCGCTCGCGCTGCGATCCGAGGCCGGTGGCACCGAGGCGCCGGCCGCCGCGCTCACCGCCGCAGCGGAGACCGCCCTCGGAGCGGCGGAGCCCGAGTTGGCAACCCGGCTGGCCGTGCGGGCTGCGGCCGCGGCCGAGGACACGCCCACGACCATCCGCGCCCTGAGCGTGCTGAGCGACGCCGCATGGCTCACCGTGGGCGGCGGTGCCACGTCGCCAGCCGCCGTGCTCGGCGTCGCGACCGGGGACGCCGAGGTGGCCGCCACCCGCGAGCGTCTGGAGGACCTGGTCGCGACGCTCGACGAGCAGCCCGACGGCGACGCGGCCCTCCGCCTGACGACCGTCCGACGACTCGCGGTGGTGTCGTCGATGGAAGGGGACGCGGATGCAGCCATCCGATGGCAGCGCGAGGTGGTCGAGACCACACCGGGTGACGCGATCGACCAACGCGGCGAGCTCGTCGAGCTGCTGGTCGCGGCCGGACGCGCCGCAGACGCGGCGGTGGAGAATGCCACGCTGATCGAGTCCCTCGAGTCGACGGTCGGTTTCGATGACGTCCGCCTTCTCGAGCCGCTGCGCACCCAGCAGGAGCTGCTGTCCGAGCTCGGCCGGCGATCCGAAGCGCGTGCGGTCAAGAAGCGCGTTCGCGCGATCGAGAGATCGCTGCGCTGACGACCGCTACCGGCGCCATCGGAACCACAGGTCGAGCAGCCGGGTCGTCACGGGCGTCAGACGGGTCCGGTTGAAGGCGTCGGCCGCCTTGCGGATCGCCTCCGTCCGCGTCGGGTACGGGTGGATGACCCGGGCGAACCCGCCGAGCCCGAGGCCGGTCACCATCGCGGTGGTGATCTCGGAGATCATCTCCCCGGCGTGCCGCGCGACGATGGTCGCGCCGACGATCTCGTCCGTCCCCGCCTTCGTCCACACCCGGAGGAAGCCCTCCCCGTCACCCTCGGCGAGCGCGCGGTCCACGTCGTTCATGGCGACGTCCCAGGTCTCGACCTCGATCCCCCGGTCCGCCGCATCGCCCGCCGACAGGCCGACGTGCGCGATCTCCGGGTCGGTATAGATGCACCTGGGGATCACCAGCCTCGAGATCCGCTTCGCGGGTCCGGGGAACAGCGCGTTCTGCAGCACCGCCCGGGAGGCCGCGTCGGCAACGTGCGTGAACTTCGCGTCGAGACACACGTCACCCGACGCGTAGATTCTGCGGTTGGTGGTCCGAAGGGTGTCGTCGACCGTCACGCCCGAGCGACCGTACTCCACGCCGGCCGTCTCGAGCCCGAGGCCCTCGACGTTGGGGACCCGGCCGACGGCGAGCAGCAGCTCGTCGGCGACCAGGGTTTCCTCGCCCGACGCCCCGGCGAGATGCAGGACCTTCGCGCCGGCGCGACCCTCCACCCGCGTCAGGGCGGTGCCGAGGCGCACTCGGACGCCGTCGCGCTCCAGCGACGCGCGCAGCAGGTCGGCGGCGTCGGGATCTTCGCGCGGCAGGACACGGTCCATCGTCTCGACCAGCGCCACCTCCGTGCCGAGGCGCGCGAACGTCTGGGCCAGCTCGCAGCCGATCGGACCGCCGCCGATCACCGCCAGCCGGCGCGGTGGCTCGGTGAGGTTGAACAGGGTGTGATGGGTGAGGTACCCGGCGTCAGCGAGACCCGGAATCGGCGGGATCGCTGCGCGGGCGCCCGTGGCGATGACGGCACGCGCGAACTCGAGCTCCCGTCCGTCGACCTCGAGGGTGTCGCGCCCCGTGAACCGCGCCCCGCCGAAGTAGACATCAACGCCGTAGGTGTCGGCGAACCTGCGGGCCGAGTCGTGGGGTGCGATGTCGGCGCGGACCTTCCGCACCCGCTCCATCACGCGCGCGAAGTCGACGTCGACCACACCGGTGGTTCGAACCCCGAACCGATCCGCGTCTCGGACGTCGAATGCGGCTCGACCCGAGCGGATGATCGCCTTCGACGGCACGCAGCCGACGTTCAGGCAGTCGCCGCCCATGAGGTGCCGCTCCACGAGCGCCACCTTCGCCCCCAGGCCGCCCGCGCCGGCGGCCGCCACGAGGCCCGCGGTGCCGGCCCCGATGACCACGAGGTTGTAGCGACCCCGCGGCACCGGGTTCTCCCAGCCTGGTGGATGGACGTGCTCCACGAGCCGACGGTTGTGCTCGTCCGCCGGCGCGAGGTCGAGCGCCGCGAGGGTGTGTTCGTCCATGGTTGCCGCCCGGTCGATGGTGTCGCGCGGCAGGGTACCAGCGTCCGACATGTGTCGCTCCTTCCTCGCGATGAAGCGCCGGTCCACGGTCTGCTTTCCCGCACCCCGACCCCGGGTTACGACGCACGTGTATCCTCGAAGGGCGGAGGTGCCCCATGTCGCAGACCGCAAGAACCGCCGTTGCCATCGTCGCCGTCGTGATCCTCGCGATCATCGGCTGGTTGGTGCTGCGCGGCGGAGGCGAAGAGACGGCTCCACCGCCGGAACCGACGGCCACACCGGTTGTCGCGACGCCGACGCCGAGCCTCGCCGATCAGCTGTCCGAACGTCTTCGCGGCGTCACGATCGGAACGTCGGACGCAGTCGTGCGCGAGCTGGTGTCGGAGCTCTCGGCGCGACCCGAGCTCGCGAAGTGGCTCGCCTCGGACGACCTCGTACGCCGGTTCGTGGCCTCGGTCAACAACGTCGCCGAGGGCACCAGCCCGAAGACCCACCTCGAGTTCCTGCGCCCCTCGGAGCCGTTCGTCGTGGAGGAGCGTGGTGATCGCCTGGTGATCGACCCCCGATCGTGGCAGCGGTACGACACCGTGGCCGATGTCGTGACGTCGCTCGACACCGAGGGAACCGTGGCGCTGTACCGCGAGCTCGAGCCGCTCATGGTCGGTGCCCACCGCGAGATCGCACCGCCCGACGTGACCTTCCGCGAACGGCTGGACGCGGCGTTCACGGCGCTGCTCGCGGTGCCGGTCCCGGACCGGCCGATCGAGGTCGAGCCCAAGGTGGTCACCTACAGCTACACCGACGCGACTCTCGAAGGCCTGACCGGCGCCCAGCGACAGTTCCTGCGCATGGGTCCGGACAACGTCCGCCGCGTCCAGGAGAAGCTGCGCGAGATTCGTGCCGAGCTCGAACGGGTCGAGGACGCGTCAGCGGCCGAGGTAGTGGAGTAGCCGGCTGCTTTCCGGATCCTCGATCCTGGATTCTCGATTCTCGATACCGAGTGACGGCGCGCGAGGGCCCCTCGGCTTCAGCGCTGGCCACAGCCCCGTCGGCTGACGCGGACGGTGATTCTGCCACCGTCAGGGCACCGTCATCGGACACGGTCACGGTCTCGGCTACGGTCACGGCGACGAGCGAGGATCGAGGATCCAGCATCGAGCATCCAGCGACCAGCGACCAGCAACCAGCGACCAGCAACGATCCATTGAGCACGAGCGCAGAATCGGACGCGGACGCGGGTGTGCGGTACGCTCACCCACATGGGTGATCGACTCCGACCGGGCAAGGTGCCGTGGGACATCGTTGCGCGCTCCCTCGGCGCCGCACTGCCTCCCGAGGTCAAGCTCGGCCCCGGGGTCGGCGAGGACGCCGCGGTGGTCGAGATCGGCGGCGAGCTGTGGGCGATCGCCACCGATCCCATCACGTTCACCGGCGCCGACGCCGGACGGCTCGCGGTGATCGTCAACGCCAATGACGTCGCGGTCCGGGGCGCCACGCCGGCGCTGTTCCTCGCGACCGTCCTCGTCGCCGGACAGGACGCCGACACGGACCGCATCGGCGACCTCCTCGACGAGATCGCCGACGGGTGTCGCGAGGTCGGCGCCGCACTGGTCGGCGGCCACACCGAGGTGACACCCGGTCTGGACCGGTCGATCCTCAGCGGCGTGATGATGGGACGGGTGGTCGATCGGCCGGTCACCACGGGCGGCGCACGCCCCGGCGACCGCCTCGCGATCGTCGGGACGGCCGGGCTCGAGGGCACCGCGATCCTGCTCGCCGAGCACGGAGAACAGCTCGCCCACGTGCTGACGGACCTCGACCGGCGCGAGGCGGAGCGGGTGCTCGCCGGCGACTGGCTGTCGGTCGTCCGGCCGGCGCTCGCCGCGGCCCGGGTGCCCGGCGTGACGGCGATGCACGACGTCACCGAGGGCGGCGTGGGCGAGGCGCTGTGGGAGCTGAGCCGGGCGTGTGGGCACGCCCTCGAGGTCGACCGGGAGTCGATCCCCGTCCTGCCGGCGACCACCGCGGTGTGCGAGGTGTTCGGCCTCGACCCTCTCGGACTGATCGGGTCCGGCGCGCTGCTCGTGGCGTGCGACCCCGAGCACGGCGAGGCGCTCGACGCCGCACTGGCGTCGATCGGCGTCCAGGCGAGGTGGATCGGGGCCGTGACCGCTGCACCCGGGCCCACCACCGGGGTCCCGCGGTTCGAGCGCGACGAGATTCTCGTGCCGACGGCGCTGGGGTCGATCCGGGCGGTCGTGTTCGACATGGACGGAACTCTCGTGGACTCGCGCTACGACTGGCCCGAGATCCGACGTGTACTGGAGGTGGACGGCCCGTCGATCATCGACGCGCTCAACGGGCTCGACGAGCCGCTGCGCAGCCAGCGCTGGAGTCGCCTGCTCGCCTTCGAGCACGAGGCCACGCGCGCCGCCTCGCTCCACGCGGGCGCCCGTGAGCTGCTCGCGATCCTCCATGACCACGGCATCCGCGCGGCGCTGGTCACGAACAACACCGACGACAACACGCGCTGGTTGCTGGAACGTTTCGGACTCGAGTTCGACGTCGTCCTGACCCGCGATTCGGGCCTCTGGAAGCCCTCCGCCGACCCGATCGAAGCGGCGATGCACCGTCTCGGCGCGACGCCCGAGCAGACCCTGGCGGTGGGCGACTCGATCTACGACCTCGACGCCGCCCGCGCCGCCGGCTGCGGGCTGGTCTGCATGGTCCTCGAGGGTCGCCACCGACACGGCGAGCACGCGGACCTCGCGTTCTCCGATCTCACGGACCTGCGTCGCGCGCTCGAGCTGGTGCTGCCGGGCTAGTCGGCTGGTCGCTGGTCGCTGTTCGCCGGATGCCGAACCTCCGGTACCGCTCGAAGGTCGCCCTCGACTCCTCCCGCCACGACCCGTCGGTCAGGGCCGATATCGGGGCTGGGCGACCGTCCGCCGACGGTCGTGGGTGGGAACGGGAGTGTGGGTCTTCAGGGCAGTCGCGACAGCTCGAAGCTCGCGAGCACCGGATCGTGATCCGACGCGCGATCCGCCTCCGGGAACTCGGCGTTGACGTGCACGATGTCGACATCGGCGACCGCCGCCAGAGCCGGACTGGCGAGAATGTGGTCGATCGCCTGCGCGGTGCCGCGATACACGTAGGTGTAACGCTCGCCCGGCGGGAGCAGCCCGACCAGGTTCTGCAGACGGTCGCCAGCGAGAGTCACGACCGGTTCGCTCCATTCGAAGTCGTTGAGATCCCCGAGGACGACCACGAGTGCCTCGGAGTCGCGGTCCAGGATCCGTTCAACGAAGCTCCGGACGCTCCATGCCTGCGCCAGCCGCATGGCGGCGGTCGGCTCGATCGGCGGCTGGCGCCGGCCGAACACCGGATCGTCGCCCCACTTCGAGCTGAGGTGGAGATCGACCACGAACAGCCGTCGCCCCGCGGTCTCGAACTCCACCGCGAGCGGCTTGCGCGTTCCCTTCTCCCGTCCGAGGGGGTCTCCGCCGAACGCCGCCTGGTCCGCGAACAGCCGCGCCGGGCTCGCCGACAGGCGTGGACCGTCGACCACGGAGGCTCCCTCACTGCCGTCGCCACGGTCCACCGCTCGCACGACGGACGGATCGAACAGCACCACGTTGCGGATGTTGCCGCCGGGCTGGCCACCATCGGCCCCGTCCTCCGGGTCCAGCTGCCGCCACTCGTACCGAGGCCCGCCCGCCGCGGCAACGGCCTCGGTCAGCCGTCGCAGGGTCACGTCGGCGCCCACCGTTCCGTCGTCATCGGGCCCACTGTCGTCCTGGATCTCCTGCAGGGCCACGATGGCGGGCCCCTGCAGACGTCGCGCAACGATTCCGGCAACCTTCGCGATCTTGTCGTCCGATGACTCCGCGGACAGGTTCTCGACGTTGAAGGTCGCGATGCGAAGCAGGTGGGCCGCCGGTCCCAGGCGGGTGGTTTCGGGCTCGACCGCGCCCGAGACCACCGCCGGCCACGGCTCGGTCACGTCCACGTGCCACACGCCGTACGCGAGGTCGAGCACGCCCGTCATCGGACCGGAGAACCGATCGCCCACGACCGCCGACGGCTCGCCGCCCAGCAGGTCGTCGTCCACGAGCACCACGCCTGTCGAGACGTCGTCGCGCCGCACCAC